>Ga0123519_10005045_pt1 | contig 21186 bp, 34 predicted proteins | sample YelNatPaOPRAMG02_FD_87396 | JGI IMG/M metagenome (GOLD analysis project Ga0123519, IMG submission 87396) | Hot spring microbial communities from Yellowstone National Park - Yellowstone National Park OP-RAMG-02 (version 2) | ecosystem: Environmental > Aquatic > Thermal springs > Hot (42-90C) ...
CGGGCTTCACTGTCTTCAATATCCTGTGACCAGGTGAGCGATATGAAGGATTCCACAGCACCTCGCTTCCTTGCCGCAAACAACGTATTTCAGAAATCTACGGATGGAGGCCTTACGGATGAGCGCAGCATTCCGGGCAGAACCAGCGCAGCTACAGCTGGACCCAGATAGTAACACACAATTGCCAGAAGTGTGCCACCAACGACATCCATAATCCAATGTTGTCCCGAGAGAACCGTCGACGCCGCCACTACGATTGTAGCGCCCCACAACCAGATGCGCCATTTAGGTTTCCAATGGCTCCAGTACAGCGTAATCGTCACGGTAATCCAAAGGTGCATGCTGGGGAAAGCATTGTACGTTCGATCGTGCTCATAGATATAGCGCACGAGAGCTTCTGCCCAACCTTCCCCATTGACATCAGGCCGTATCACATGAGTGGGGTAGAGAACAAAAATACAAAATCCGATCAGACAGGCCAGCACCCAAGAAGATACAAATGCCAGATAAAGTGCATCTCTCATGGACCAGAATGCCCATACGCCGGCCACGATCCACCAGACGATAGCCAACAGATACGGCACAATCCAAATGGGCCAGAATGGCACAACGCGATCCAACCATATCTCGACCGTGCTACCGCCTGTCATCAGGCGATTCAGAGGCAGATAGCACAAGCTCACTGCTAACACAACTGCTGTGATCAGCACGCGCTGTCGCAAATCGAGACGTACGCCAACAAAGAAACGCTCTCCCATAGGCCACCATGTTTTTCGAATTGGATGCGGTCTCAACGTTCAATCGAGAACACCGCGTACATCCAGCGCCAGTGCCCCTCGCCCTTGCGGCAAAACATAGAGGGGGTTAATTTCCAGCTCCTCAATTTGGGGAAAATCGTGCGCAATCTGTCCCAAACGCACCACAGCTTCAAGGACGGCGGCACGATCACCCGGAGGGGCGCCGCGCCAACCTCGCAACCGTCTTCCCATCATGGTCGCATCCAGCAGTTCCTCCGCCTGGGCATAGCTCAGCGGTGCAATTCCGATCGCTACATCGCGCATGAGCTCTACATCTACCCCGCCACTGCCCACCAACACGAGTGGACCAAATTGAGGATCGCGGCGCACTCCGACAATTGCTTCATAACCATCGCGCAGCATTGGCTGCACAAGCACGCCTTCGAGCGCTGCATCGGATGAGCAGGCATGCACCGCTGCCACAACTCGGGCGAAGGCCTCACGCACTGCCGCTTCATCAGGAAGGTTGATGGCAACACACCCTGCCTCCGTCTTGTGCACGATCTTCTCAGAAGCTGTTTTGAGCACCACCGGATAACCCATGTGTGCTGCAAGCTCCACCGCCTCATCAGCGCTATGCGCAATGCCCTCCTGAGGGAAACCGATCCCCCAAGCCGTTAACAATCCCCTCAAATCTCCGCGCTGCAAGGCATGCGCCGACATTCGTTGCACCTCTGCTGGACAAGGCAGCTCGAGCAACGTGCTGACGGGTGCTTCCAACCAACGTTGTCGCTTCAAGAGTGCCGCCAGTGCACTTGCCGCACGATCCGGAAAGCTAAAGTTAGGGACGTTATATCGTCGCAAAAGTGCCACTGCTTGGTGATCTGCCCCTAAACCCATCATCGAGGCCAAGATCGGTTTCTTATGCCGCGCAAAAGCTTCACCGATAACCTCTGCTAAGCTGGTTGGCAAAAACCAATCCTGAGGCCCCACGATCACGATCACCGCATCTACGGCAGCATCGGCCAGCAAAGCTTCGAGCGCTACGCCATATACCGTTGGACCAGAACCAGCCAGGACATCTATCGGATTTTCGATGGTGCATGGCGGAGGGGCCACAGTGCGCAATTGGGCACGCGTTTCTTCGCTCAATTCAGCCAGCTTCAACCCGTATGCTTCCAGCGCATCCACGGCCAAGACACCAGCTCCACCTGCATTGGTCAACACCGCTACACGGTCGCCTTGAGGCAAGGGTTGTAATGATGCCGCATAGGCCCATTCGGCCAGATCCAGCAGCGTGTTCGCCTGCAAGGCACCACATCGACGGAAGGCGGCCTGGTACGCTTCCAAGCTGCCTGCCAATACGCCAGTATGGGACCTGACCGCCTTGGCACCCCCTGAGCCTCTTCCCCCCTTCAACACAATCAAGGGCTTCTTGCGGCTGACCCTTTCAGCTACCTCTATAAAAGCCCGACCGTCGGAGACACCCTCGATATAAGCGGCAACGACCTGAGTGCGCAGATCCTCACCCAAAGCAGCGAGCATCTCCGTCTCATTGACATCCACTTGGTTTCCCAAGCTGGCAATGCGTGAAAAGCCGACCTTTTCGTTTTGGGCCCACATCAGCAACGCTACACAAAGCGCCCCCGATTGTGACACGAAGCCAATGGGCCCTGGCCGGGGCTTACCGATGGTGAAGGTGACATTGACCGGATGATGGGTGTCAATGGTACCGATGCAGTTTGGCCCAATAATGCGCATCCCAAGTTGTCTGGCCGCCTCTATGAGCGCCTGCTCACGCGCTCGTCCTTCCTCTCCGATCTCGCTGAACCCTCCACTTGAGACAACAACATGGCGAATACCCCGGGCTCCACATTGCCTGATCACCTCGATAACGCGTTCGGCAGCTACGATGACCACCGCCAGATCGACCGGATCCGGCACCTCTAAGACCGAACGATAGCACCGATACCCAAGGATCTCACTTGCCACCGGATTCACCGGATATATGCCGCCTTGAAACCCTATATCGCGCAGGTTGCGCACAACACCGTAACCAGGCTTATAGGGATCGCGTGATGCTCCGATCACCGCGATGCCACGGGGAGTGAAAAACGTTTCGAGCACAGAGAATACCTCGGCGATCAGCAATTGAGCCCTATGACAGTAAGGATGGACTCCCGAATCAACATGGAGGGGGTCTTTGTTCCACAAGCGCACGCAAGTTGCGATAAGTCTCATCAAGCAGCTCGGGAATGACCCGGGTTTCGGCGATCACGGGCATGAAGTTGGTATCACCCAGCCAACGCGGCACCACATGCACGTGGACGTGATCGTCAATCCCCGCACCTGCGGCACGTCCCAAATTGACTCCGATATTAAAGCCAGAAGGGGACATACCGCGCCGTATGATGTTCACGAAATAGCACACCAGATGCATCAAATCAGCTTGGGTTTCCGGTTCCAGATCATCCAGGTTGGCAATGTGCTCGTAAGGCAGCACCATCAGATGACCGTTATTGTAGGGATACAGATTGAGCACAGCAAAGACGCGCCGTCCGCGATGCAGAACATAGTTGGCGGGATCGTTCTGCTCGCCCTGAGCTGCCATTCGGCAGAAGACGCAACCTTCATGCCGAACCTGACCCACCACGTAAGGTTTTCTCCAAGGCGTCCAAATGTGTTTCAAAACAGCTCCTCCCTGCCTCAAGGTAGTCCGTTGACATCGCCGGTGATTATGAGCCAGGCATCTTCCCACTATTAATGGCAAGCCGCATAGCTGCGCAGAAAACAATGGGCATCCTTATCGCCTCTCACGTTTTCCACACAACTCTGCGGCTATGCCAAGAGCAACCCTCTACTAGGTTAGCCGGTACACCCCGATCCCCTACGCATCCTCGCGTCTCTAACCTCAGCGTTCCCAGAACTAGAACTTGGTTAACGTTTCGTGTATTGAGGAGCTTTGCGCGCGCGTTTTAGACCGGGCTTCTTGCGCTCTTTAGCTCGCGGGTCGCGCGTCAGCATTCCCATTTTGCGCAATACGGGTCGATTCTCGGGATCGAACTTCAGCAGAGCACGCGCCAGTCCCAATCGTATGGCGTTCGCTTGCCCGGTGATACCACCTCCTGTGACATGAACTGTCACGCTAAAACGTCCCACATTATTCGTGGCAACCAACGGCTCAGTGAGGTTCTTAACATCCCACTCGCGTGCAAAATACTGTTCCACCGGTTTGTCGTTTACAATAATTGTGCCATCCCCGCCTGGATAAATGCGCACCCGCGCAGTGGCCGCTTTTCTCCGGCCAACGCCTTCATAGTAGGTAAACTCCGATTCCGCCACGCTTGTCTCCCCCTATGCGATATCCAGTACTTTAGGTTTCTGAGCTTGATGTGGATGAGCAGGGCCGGCATACACCTTAAGCTTCTTAAACAGCTTGCGGCCCAGTCGATTCTTAGGCAACATCCCGCGTACTGCCGCTTCGATCACGCGTTCTGGATGGAGCGTCAGCTGCCGCCGGAGGCTCACCTGCTTAAGCCCCCCAGGATAGCCACTGTGGCGGTAGTATATCTTCTCGTCCAACTTTTTGCCGGTAACCCGAACTTTTTCCGCATTCACAACAATCACAAAGTCGCCGCAATCGACATGTGGGGTATAAAACGGCTTATGCTTGCCACGCAGGATTGCAGCAATTTGCGTCGCCAAGCGCCCTAAGGTCTGTCCCTGGGCATCAACGACCAACCACTCGCGTTGAATCTCGTGCGGTTTAGCTGAATAAGTTCTCACTTCATCCTCACTCCTTCCAGTACGCCGAGCTTAGTCGGCATACCCAATCTTCACCAGGCACAACCCTTGTGCCGGTGCTGGCGGTGCGGTCAACTGCTCAGCACCTCCTTGCACCAGCAAGGCCATCTCCTCGGGTACGCGCTGTCCACGTCCAATCTGCAACAGGGTACCCACGATTCTGCGCACCATATGACGCAGAAATGCATCTGCGATGATCTCGAATATCAGGCGCTTGCCTTCGGTAATCCATTCCGCTTGCGATACCATGCGCACCGTATTGTCACCTTGAGGCGCTTTCCCAAAAGCAGCAAAATCATGACGCCCTATCAAGTATCGACTTGCCCTTTGCATAGCTACCACATCTAATGGCTCAGGCACGTGATATGCATACCGCTGCCAGAGCGGCGAACGTATCGGGTCGTTCCACACCACATAGCGATACTGTCGCCACAATGCATCATAGCGCGGATGAAAGTCAAAGTGTACGACTCGACAATCTCGCAGCACAACATCTATCGGCAACACCGCGTTCAGTGCACGTTGCAGGTCTTGAGCAGAATGTCGCCATACTACATTGAACGCAACCACCTGCCCAAGCGCGTGCACACCGGCATCCGTGCGGCCAGCTCCCACGATGCGCACTTTCTGCTGGGTGACTTTTTCGATCGCTTTCTCTATCTCACCTTGTACTGTGCGCCCACGCGCCTGATATTGAAAGCCCAGGAAATCACTTCCATCATACTCAACCGTAGCCCGATAACGCAACTCCATGTGGTTTACGGCGCGACACTCTTGCCCCAAAACCCCCTTGCCTAATCAAGCAATGAGATCTGCACCATTGGGGCAGCGTCTCCCTTGCGCGGGCCGAGCTTATAGATGCGCGTGTAACCGCCTGCACGTCCTTCATAGCGCTCCGCCAGCTCTTCGAACAGCTTGTGCAATACTGCCGCATCATGAATCTCACGTGCTGCCAATCGGCGCGCATAAAGGTCACCCCGCTTGGCCAGCGTGATCAAACGCTCAGTCTGCACCCGGATTGCCTTCGCTTTGGCCTCAGTCGTGCGAATCTTCCCGTGACGCAGCAGCTCAGTGACCAGATTACGAAACAAAGCTGTCCGATGGCCCGAATCACGGCCCAGATGTCTTCCCGCTACCTGATGTCTCATGATACAGGCTCCCCTTCAGCCGTCAGCTCTACCGGCTCAGATTTCTCTCTCTCCTCAGAAACTTCTGGGGTCTCGGCAAGTTCGCCCTTTTGCTCTTCCTCTTTTGACTCTTTCAGAACTGCCAAGAATCCCTTCTGCTCCAGCTTGCTGAGCAGCTCGTCCAACGATTTTTGCCCGAAGTTGCGAATGGCCAGAATCTCGTTCTCGCTCTTGCGCAACCTTTCCAGGATCTCGCCCACCTGGGTGATACCGGCACGCTTCAAGCAATTGTAAGCGCGAACACTCAGCCCGAGTTCCTCAATAGGCACCTCATACAGGTGGGCCGGAATTCCAGTCTTCACTTCGGCCTCTTCAACCGGCTCCACCTCAGCCACACCAGCGACCAAGGTGAAATGCTCCACCAGGATGCGCGCTGCTTCCCTCAGCGCATCGTGAGGTGAGATGGTACCATCCGTCTTCACCTCAAGGATCAATCGATCGTAATTGGTCATCTTGGCCACGCGTGCCCGCTCTACGACGTAGTTTGCCGACACAACCGGGCTGAAGACCGCGTCTACGGGTATTTCACCGATGGGCAAGTTACCTCGTTCCTCTGAGGGTGAATATCCTCGTCCACGCTCTACCACCACCTCGACATCCAAGGAAGCTTCGTCCGAGTCCGCTGTGAGCAGAGCCAAGTCAGGGTTGACGATTTCCACATGGGGCGGACCTTCCAAATCGCCCGCCGTAAGTATTCCCTCGCCTTTCAACTCTGCGTGTAGTCGCGCCGGCTCGTCGCTAAACATTTTGACGCGCAGCTTCTTCACGTTCAGAATGAAAGCGATCATATCCTCACGCGCGTGAGGGATCACCGAAAACTCATGATGCACCCCGCTGATGCGCACAGACGTTACTGCGGCGCCTGGGATGGAAGAAAGCAACATGCGACGCAGGGCATTCCCCAACGTAATACCATAACCGCTTTCCAACGGACCGATGCTGAATCGGCCATAATTGCGCGTCGCCGCTTCGGTTTCGATTTTAGGCAAGACCAAATCTTTCATTTCCGCTAAGACACCCTCCTCCAGATGTTCCTAAGCCCAACGGAATGCCCCCCACTCTAAGAAGAAATAGAGCACATCCGTCAACACTGGAACTCAGCGGCTGTAGTACTCGACTATCAGCTGTTCATTCAAAGTAACATCGATATCATCACGTGAGGGTGCACTGATCACCGAGCCTACCAGATTAGCTGCGTCCAGGCTGAGCCAGCCCGGGGTACGCGTCCCGTCCAAACGCTGCGCCAGCTCCTTAAAATAGGCAGTATGGCGGCTCGATTCCCGAACCGAGACCTTGTCACCAACTTTCACCAAGAACGAAGGGATATCGACCTTTGCATCATTAACCGCGAAGTGTCCGTGTCGTACCAGCTGCCGTGCCTGGGCACGCGAGTCCGCAAAACCAAGCCGATAGACAACGTTGTCCAATCTCCTCTCCAACATAGTGAGGAGATTGACACCCGTTAGGCCCGGCTGTCGCTGCGCCCGTTCAAAATAACGGCGAAACTGACGCTCTAGAACGCCGTAAACGCGCCGCGCCTTCTGCTTCGCTCGCAACTGCAGCGCATAGTCCGACTCCTTGCGCCGAAACTGAGCTTGTTTGCCGTGCATGCCGGCAGGATAAGAACGCCGCTCAAAAGAGCACTTCGGTGAAAAACAGCGTTCACCCTTCAGAAACAGCTTTTCGCCTTCGCGGCGACACAGTTTACAAACCGGTTCTGAATGACGTGCCAAAGCAATCCTCCCACTATCCAAAAAATATATCCTGACCGCCCATCATACACGCCGCTTCTTGGGAGGGCGACATCCATTGTGCGGGATCGGTGTGACATCCGTGATGGAACGCAGCTTAAAACCTGCTCCTTGTAAAGAGCGAATCGCCGCTTCGCGGCCTGGCCCGGGCCCCTTCACGAACACATCGATCTCCCGCACCCCTTGTCCTTGCGCAACACGCGCAACCTGCTGCGCTGCCATTTGGGCAGCGTATGGAGTGCTTTTGCGAGAACCTTTGAAGCCGGCAGAGCCAGCACTTGCCCAAGACAAGGTATTCCCCTGCGGATCTGTAATCGTGATGATCGTATTGTTAAAGGTGGCGTGAACGTAAGCACGCCCTATCGGCACGTTCTTGCGCTCTTTGCGACCGGTGCTCCGGCGTGCAGATGTCTTCCCATTAGCCATACCCAGCTTCCTCCATCATGCATCCACAAGATCAAAACTTCTCAAACCCATGTTACTTCTTAGCACGTGATCGCTTGCGTCCGGGTACAGTCTTGCGCGGGCCACGCTTGGTACGCGCATTAGTGCGTGTGCGCTGACCCCGCACCGGCAAGTTGCGCCGATGCCGCAGCCCACGGTAACACTGAATCTCCTGAAGACGCTTGATGTTCATCTGTACTTCACGCCGCAGGTCACCCTCAACCACATAGTTCTTGTCTATGACCTCGCGCAATCTGGCGACTTCATCCTCGGTCAAGTCCCTGACGCGTGTGTCGGGGTTCACCTGGGCCATGCGCAACACGTCTTGACTGGTACGGCGCCCAATTCCGTAGATGTATGTCAAAGCAATTTCCACACGCTTGTCACGCGGCAGGTCAACACCTGCAATACGTGCCATTCACAAGCCTCCTTTCATCATCAACGCGCTGGCAAGAAACCACGCACCGTCTATCCCTGACGCTGCTTATGTTTAGGATTCGTGCAGATGACACGGATAATGCCCCTGCGCTTAATAATCTTGCACTTCTCGCAACGACGCTTAACAGATGGTCGTACTTTCATCGGTGAACCCCCCCTTCACACCTTACTAACAACTAACCGTGGTACAAAGCGTTCCTCATAGTCGCGTCAATATTTCTGGCTCGCCTTCGGTCACCAACACGGTATGCTCAAAATGGGCCGAGCGTGAGCCATCTGCCGTCACAACCGTCCAGCCATCCTCCAAAACCTTCGTCCGCCAGTCGCCCGCTACCACCATTGGCTCAAGCGCCAAGGTCATCCCGCTCAACAACGGGTAGTTCTTAGGACGTTGACCGCGTTCACCCAGATAGTTGGGTATATCCGGCTTCTCGTGCATATGGCGTCCGATGCCATGGCCCTGGTACTCGTGCAAAACGTTGAAACCATTTCGCTCCACGTGGGTCTGAATGGCACGGATCAGGCTCCATAAATGATTGCCCTCGCGCGCCTGAGTGATCCCAACACTCAGAGCTTCCTCGGTCACCCGAATCAGACGCTGCGATATTTCGTCCACCTCACCAATCGCCAGAGTGATCGCAGCATCACCGTGATACCCCCTGTAGATGGCGCCCACGTCAACGCTTAGAATATCACCTTCCTTAAGCACGCGACCCGGGCTCGGTATGCCGTGCACCACCTCCTCATTAATCGAAGTACATATCGAGGCGGGAAAATCATTCTTCCCGCTGCCGGGATACCCCTTGAAGGAAGGGATCCCACCCCGTTTACGAATAATCTCTTCCGCCAAGCGATCCAGTTCGGCGGTTGTGACTCCTGCACGTGCCTTCTGGCGCATTGCCTCCAACACCTCAGCGACAATTCGGCCAGCCTGACGCATCAGCGCCACCTGTTCCTTAGTTTTGCACTCGACTGGCGGTCGCTTGTCCTTCATCCCCTTCCGTCACACGTCATAGCCGCTTTGAGTTCGGCCTTCACGCCCTCTATCGGCTGATTGCCGTTGATTTCCACCAAGATGCCCTGATCCTTGTAGTAATCAATCAACGGGCTTGTCTGTTCCCAATAAACCTTCAAACGATAGCGCACCGTTTCAGGCCGGTCATCATCGCGCTGATAAAGCTCTCCTCCACAGCGATCGCACACCCCATCCTGGTGCGGTGGATTATACACAATGTGATACACTGCACCACATTTGCGGCACACGCGGCGCCCACTTAATCGTTCCACCAACACCTCATCCGGTACGATGATATTCAGCACCTGACAAATCCGGTGACCACGTTTTGCCAGCGCTTCATCCAACGCAACTGCCTGTCCAAGGGTTCTGGGGAAGCCATCCAGCAGTGCCCCCTGCTGACAATCCGGTCGCGACAACCGTTCCATCACCATCGCTGTGGTAAGGTCATCCGGCACCAACTCCCCTCGCTCGACATAGGTGGCTACCTGGCGACCAAACTTCGTCTTATTAAGCAGATGCTCACGGAAGAGGTCACCGCTGGCCACATGAGGGACTCCCAGTGTCTCTTGCAAGAAGGCTGCCTGAGTTCCCTTGCCCGCCCCTGGTGGACCCAGCAATACCACAAATTTTGGCTCAGATGACATCTGTGCTATCCCTTGCGTCTACTTGATGAATCCTTCGTAGTGGCGCATCAAGAGCTGAGCTTCCAGCTGCCTCACTGTATCGAGCACCACACCCACAACGATCAGCAATCCTGTGCTGGTGATCAGTAACGCCTGTGTCTGACCACCCGTGCGCTGAAGCCCGGGGATCAACTGCACCAGCCATGGCAGAATCGCCACACCCCCCAAGAAGATCGCACCCACCAGTGTGATGCGTTGCACCACACGGTTGAGATATTCCTCTGTGCGTTTGCCTGGTCGTAAGCCGGGGATAAACCCGCCCTGACGCTGCAGTGATTCGGCCAGATTCTGCTGGCGGAAGATCACATCCGTGTAAAAATATGTGAACCCAATCACCATTAGAAAATACATAATCCAATAAACCCACGCACTACCCGAAGGTTGCAACGTCTCGTACACCCCATTGATCATGCGTTGCAGAAAACCCGTTGCTCCCGGGTGATAGAAGTAGCTGGCAATGGTGCTCGGGAAGATCATAATGGATTGAGCAAAGATCAGCGGGATCATGCCCGCGCTATTAACGCGCAATGGGATGTGAGCACTTTGCCCTCCATACACGCGCATACCCCGTACACGCTTGCCATATTGCACCGGAATGCGCCGCTGCCCTTCCTGCACGACCACGATAACACCTATCGTGGCAGCCGTGATAACAGAGAAAATAATCAGGCCTACATAGTCCTGGCTAATAATGAACCGCCCTACATTCTGCGGCAGGCGCGCTACAATGCCTCCGAATATGATCAACGACACACCATTGCCAATGCCTTGCTCCGTGATCAGTCCGCCCAGCCACACGGCAAAAATAGTGCCTGCGGTCATCGTGGCGATCGTCGCGATCGTCCCCAAGGGATTCACGTCGAAGCCGAAATTTGGCAGCACATTGATCCCAATTGAACGCTGTAGGAAGACCGCCTGACCATATCCTTGCAGGGCCGCCAGCGGCACGGTCAGCCAATAGGTGTACTGGTTCAGCTTCTCATGCCCGCCGGGATCCTTGGCAATCTGTTCCAGCTGCGGAATGATGGGTGTCAAGAGCTGTAGGATGATCGAGGCAGTGATATAAGGATACACCCCCATCGCCATCACAGAAAAGTTGGCAAGAGCACCTCCCGATAACAAGTCGAGAAAGCCCACCAGCTGGCTGCCCGCCCCGCCGCGCGCCAGAAAGTTGCGCAGCGCCTCCTGATCCACGCCTGCCACCGGTATATGAGATGCAGCCCGGTAAATGAAAAGTATTAAGAATGTGTAAAGGATCTTACGGCGAAGATCGGGTAAGCTAAACGCATTCCTGATCGCCTTGAACATGGCCTATCTCCTGCAACGCGCTGTCGAACTTCCTATTCCACCAAAGGCAAAATCTCGACGGTACCGCCAGCTGCTTCAATCTCTGCCCACGCGCCAGATGAGACGCGGTGGGCCTTCACGGTTAAGGGATGTTCAACCGTCCCCCTGCCCAGGATCACCACCGGCTGTCGGGCAGACTTGATAATGCCTGCAGCTGCCAAGGTTTCTGGAGACACCTCGGAACCCAGCGCGAAGCTTGCCAAGCGTTCCAGATTCACCTCAGCGTATTCCACGCGCCAGATGTTGGTGAACCCGCGCTTGAAAGGCAAGCGCCGCACGAGCGGGAGCTGACCACCTTCGAAATACGGCCCCTTGAGCCCACCAGTGCGCGCACCCTGCCCCTTAGTGCCACGCCCAGCCGTCTTACCCTGGCCAGCGGCGATACCGCGGCCAACCCGTTTCTTTTCCTTCTTGCTTCCGGGAGCAGGACGCAAATCATGAAGCTTCATGGCTTATACCTCTTCCACTCGCACCAAATGACGCACTTTATCAAGCATCCCCCTAATCACCGGTGTATCTTCATGCTCCACCGTATGACCCAGCTGGCGCAGCCCTAAGGCGCGAATAGTTCTTTTCTGGCGCTCCGAGTAGCCAATCGCGCTCTTCGTCCAGGTGATGCGCAATCGCTTGACTGTGCTGTTACTGTCCATTCTTCCTACTCCAAAACGGTTGTACTCGGTTTGCCGGTACCCCACGCAGCTCAGCAGCGCGAACCGGATCCTGCAATTCATACAGGGCCCTCACGGTTGCCTTGACCACATTAAGGATATTGGAGCTCCCTTGACTTTTGGTCAGGATATCTCGGATGCCAGCCGCTTCCACCACCGCGCGTACACCGCCTCCGGCGATCACCCCCGTACCGGGTGAAGCCGGTTTCAAGAACACCTTAGCGGCACTGTAGCGTGAGGTGATTTCGTGCGGAATAGTGGTGCCCACCATGGCAATAGGCCGCATGTTACGTCGTGCTCGCTCCGCGCCTTTCCGAATGGCGTCCGGCACTTCACGCGCTTTGCCAATTCCAACGCCTACATTCCCTTTGTTGTCGCCCACAACCACAACAGCGCGAAAGCTGAAATGACGGCCACCTTTGACCACCTTAGCGGTGCGTGCGATGTGCACCACACGCTCATCCAACGCCTCGACTTCTTCGAATTCGCGCTCCTGTTCTATCTCCACTCTTGCTCCCTCCCATCGGGCAGACTATGCACGGCAGAACTCGCCATAGCTCTAGAACTCCAGGCCACCTTCACGGGAAGCTTCGGCCAGAGCTTTCACCCGTCCGTGATACTTGTAACCGCCTCGGTCGAATACCACCCGCTGAATGCCAGCGCGCAAAGCGCGCTCAGCCACCAGCCGACCCACCTTTGCAGCTTGTTGGGTCTTGGTCAAGCCTTTCAGCTGATCGCGCAGCTCCGGATCAATGCTGGATGCTGCCACCAAGGTATGTCCCCGACTATCATCTATGACCTGAGCATAGATGTGATTCAAACTGCGAAAAACATTAAGTCGTGGACGCTCCGGGGTGCCCCATACTTTCTTGCGCACCCTGCGATGGCGTCTGATGCGTGCAACAAAAGCCTCGTTCGCCTTACCCATTGAGCTTCTCCGTGTATTCCATCTCGGACTTTACTTCTTACGTACCGCTTTTGCTCCCCTTGCCAGCTTTTCCGGCTTTGCGCCTTATCTGCTCATTCAGATAACGGATCCCCTTGCCCTTGTAAGGCTCAGGCGGACGCACACGACGGATACGAGCTGCTATCTCACCGACCAGCTCCTTATCCGCTCCTGAGACTACAATCGTGCGGCCACCCTTGTCCACAGTAAACGAAATCCCTGCTGGCGGATCAAAGGTCACCGGATGCGAGTATCCCACATACAACACCAACTTATTACCCTGCATCTCGGCACGATATCCGACGCCTTCAATCTCCAACGTGCGGCTGAACCCCTGGCTGACACCCAACACCATGTTGTTCAGCAGTGCCCGTGTCAGGCCATGTAGCGCGCGGTGGCGACGCTGATCGCTAGGCCGCCGCACGATCAGCTGAGAATCCTCTACAGAGATTTGCATATCGGGATCGAAGCTGCGCACAAGCTGACCCTTTGCCCCTTTCACGAGCACTTGGCTGCCCTGGATATCAACGCTGACACCAGATGGAATTGCTATCGGCATACGACCCACACGAGACATAGCATAAACCTCACCGCAGAACAGAACGACTCAAAATGATCACCACACGTAACACAAGACCTCGCCGCCTACTCCCAGGCGACGCGCTTGCCGGTCGGATATAACGCCCTTCGGAGTGGATATGATAGCAATACCCAGCCCGGCGCGCACCCAGGGTAGATTGTGACGATCAACATAGACTCTCCGCCCCGGTTTGCTCACCCGTCTCAACCCTTTTATCACCGAAACAGGTGGTTTACCCGGCGCATACCTCAGATTCAGGCGCAGCACAGGTGTGGGATGTGAAGGGATTACTTCGTACCCCTCGATAAAGCCCTCTTCCTTCAGGATATGTGCAATTGCCTCACGCATCCGCGAAGTTGGCATAGTCACCTGCGCGTGCTGCACCATTGTCGCATTACGGATTCGAGTTAACATATCCGCGATTGGATCAGAGACGCTCATTCGTGTGCTCTCCTGCTCACATTTACCAGCTGGACTTGATGACACCGGGGATAACCCCCTCATTAGCCAATTCGCGAAAACAGATGCGGCACAACCCAAAGCGTCGCATATATCCACGCGGCCGCCCGCAGCGTGAACAGCGATTGCGCACCCGCACTGCGTACTTGCGTCTGGTCTCTCGGATCATCATGCACTTCTTGGCCACGGCTATCTCCTCTTGAAAGGCATCCCCAGAAGCGCCAGCAAACGGTGCGCTTCCTCATCCGTCTGGGCAGTTGTGACGATCGTGATGGACATACCGCGAATCTTGTCGATCTTGTCATAAACGATCTCGGGCCAGACCAGCTGCTCTGTCAACCCGATGGAATAATTGCCCCGTCCGTCGAACTTGTCCGGTGACACTCCCTGGAAGTCGCGTTGGCGTGCCAAGGCGATGTTCACCAGACGATCGAGGAAATCATACATACGCCTGCCACGCAGCGTCACTTTGACCCCAATCGGGTTACCCGCCCGCAATTTGAAAGCAGCGATGGATTTCTTCGCCCGCGTGATGATCGGCTTCTGCCCGGTGATAACCATAAGGTCTTGAGAGATGGCATCCAGCGCTTTAACATTTTGCAATGCCTCACCGGCGCCTACGTTGATAACCACCTTCTCAATCCGCGGCACTTGCATGACATTTCGATAGCCAAACTCTTTCATCAGAGTTGGCACCACCTCTTTTTGGTAACGTTCCTTCAATCTAGGTACAGGTATTCCCGGCATAGCACGCCCTCGCCACCATCAATTAAAACGTTTCACCGCACTTCTTACATCTCCGCATCTTGCGGCCATCAACGAAGGCAAAACCGACACGCGCGCGCTCATTGCATTGCGGGCAAATCAACGCCACCTTGGAAATCGCCAGCGGAGCTTCGCGCTCGATGATGCCCGTCTGAGTCCGCGTCTGACTCACACGGCGTTGATGTTTCTTGATGATATTATGACCCCCGATAATCACACGGTCCTTATTGGGATCACGGGCGACACGGCGACGGAACCGATCTATCCTCCACCCCGGTAGTACCTGGCGCACCGTACCGCGTTGGCCGCGCTCGTCTCCCGAAATGATTTCAACCGTGTCTCCTGCTTTAATCTTCATCATATTTGCACAACTCCTCTTACCCCCGGCTCTCCTCGTTGGGACACTAACGGCTCACAGCACCTCAGGAGCCAGCGACACGATCTTCATAAAACCTCTTTCGCGCAGCTCGCGCGCCACCGGCCCGAAGATGCGAGTGCCCCTAGGATTGCGGGTGGTGGGATCCAGTATCACGGCTGCGTTATCATCGAATCGAATATACGAACCATCACTGCGCCCGTACTCCTTAGCCGTGCGCACCACCACTGCCCGCACGATCTCGCCCTTCTTGACCGATCCCTGGGGGGTAGCTTGCTTGACCGCAGCGATGATAATATCCCCCACGGTAGCATACCGCCTCTTGGAACCACCCATAACCCGGATGCACAGGATCTCCTTAGCTCCGGTATTGTCTGCCACCTTAAGCCGACTCTCTTGCTGGATCATAGACAAGACTCCTCAACCGATGTGTATCGCAACGTGGCCTCTCCCAACTGAACAGCCACCCTCGTGCGCACCTGGTGCGCTTACAAGGGCTTGCTGTCGGTATCAGAGGCCAGCCCGCTCCATGATTTCGGTGATCACCCAGCGCTTTTCCTTACTCAGCGGTCGCGATTCAATCATGCGCACCAGATCACCGATCTGACAGGCATTGTTCTCGTCGTGTGCCTTGTAGCGCTTGCGCTGTCGTATAACTTTTCCATACAACGGATGGCGCTTCAGACTTTCCACGCTGACGACCACAGTCTTGTCCATCTTGTTGCTGACGACGCGCCCTACCAGGATCTTTCGTTTTTCTCTCACCATAGATGTCCTAACCTCGTACTAACCGTATGGTCCACCGGAACACGTGCTCAGGCAGATTGTCCACGCAGCTCGCGCATACGCATCTCGGTCTTCAGCCGGGCGATATCCCGTTTCAGCTGGGTCAGGCGATTGTAGTTCTGCAACTGGCCGATCGCCATTTGAAAACGCAAATTGAATAGTTCTTCCTGAACACTACGCAGACGTGCCTGAAGCTCCACATCGGACAGCAAACGTATCTCCTGAGGACGCATCGTTATGCCTCCTCCAGACCGTGGCGTGCCACAAACTGGGTCTTAATCGGCAGCTTGTGCGCAGCGAGGCGCATTGCCTCACGTGCCGCTTCTTCGGAAACGCCGCTTATCTCGAAGAGGACATGGCCCGGTTTCACCACTGCCACCCAATGATCTACGTTACCCTTACCACTGCCCATACGCGTCTCAGCTGGCTTGGCCGTCACCGGTTTATCGGGAAAGATCCGAATCCATACCTTTCCGCCACGACGCACATAACGCACAATCGCGCGCCGCGCTGCCTCGATCTGACGGCTTGTCATCCAGCAAGGCTCAAGCGCCTGCAATCCGAACTCCCCGAAGGATACCTCGGCGCCTCGGGTGGCCTTCCCTTTCAACCGACCCCGCATTTGTTTACGATATTTGACACGCTTCGGCATTAACATAGCGGCCCTCTCCCTCAGACCTGGTATTCCAGCGCCATTTCCTCACCGGGCTTGGGGACTACGTCACCCTTGTAGATCCACACCTTCACCCCAATACGCCCAAAAGTTGTCAGAGCTTCAGCACGAGCATAATCGATATCCGCCCGCAATGTATGACGTGGCACACGACCCTCGCGCTGCGTTTCGAGACGTGCCATCTCGGCATTGGCGAGACGGCCTGCGCACGTGATCATAATGCCCAGTGCCCCGGCACGCATTGTGCGTCGTATCGCTTGTTTCATCGCCCGTTTGTGCGAGATGCGGCGCTCGATTTGCTGCGCGATTGAGTCGGCAACCAGATATGCATCGAGATCGGGTTCCTCGATCTCCTGCACGTCTATATGCACCTTCTTGCCGGTCAAATCCTCCAGCTCCTTGCGGATCTGGTTCACATTGGCACCCTTCCGACCAATTATGATGCCCGGCTTCGCCGTCCAAATGCGCACCGAGACCTGCTTTGCCGCCGGAAGTCGCTCAATGTCCACGGCTGATACACTGCCGCGCTCGTTCCGACGCCTCAGGAAATCGCGTATCATCAAATCTTCTTTCAAGAGCTCGGTATATCCAGTGTCCTCAGCGTACCAATGCGCCCGATGATTCTTAATAATGCCCAGCCGAAGTCCTATGGGATGCGCCTTACGTCCCAAAGCAAAACCTCCTTATTCTGGTGTACATCATCATCGCAAACACAGTGACATTGCAAGCGCTATGCCTCTTCCACCTCTTGTAACACGACCCGGATGTGTGACGTGCGCTTGCGGATTGGTTTGAAATGTCCGCGAGCACCGAAGCGACGCCATGCACGCATAGGGCCCGGGTTAGCCACGATCTCGGCAATCACCAAATCCTCCGCAGCGAGACCGTAGTTCTCCTCGGCGTTCGCTACAGCGCTCTTGATCGTCTTCGCAACGGGTACCGCAGCCGCGTGAGGCATCAGACGCAATACCTCCAGTGCTCTTGTTGCCCGCATTCCACGCACCAGATTGACGATGCGCCTGGCCTTGATGGGTGACCCGGGCACATACTTGCTCTCTGCACGCACTTGAAACCGGATATCAGCCATGGGATGCTATCCTCTCTTCAACCACTAGCGTACCCGAGAACTCTTTTCCTTCGCCACATGCCCACGGAAGAAACGTGTTACGGCGAACTCGCCCAACTTGTGGTTAACCATGCTCTCCTGAATGTAGATCGGCACGTGCTGTCGTCCGTTGTGCACCGCGATCGTATGCCCTACCATCTCAGGAGAAATGGTACTGTCGCGCGCCCACGTTTTGATCACCCGCTTTTCACCAGCAGCATTCAAGGCCTGAACCTTTTTCAACAGCTTGGGATCCACCCACGGTCCTTTTTTCGCCGAACGCGTCACTGTTACTACCTCCGCTTCTTCTCACGCCGATGGACAATGAATTTATCAGTACGCTTGATACGTCGCGTTTTATATCCCAGTGTTGGCTTACCCCACGGGGTCTTCGGGCCAGGCATGCCAACTGGCGCTCGTCCCTCACCACCACCGTGTGGATGCGAACCCGGGTCCATAGCAGAGCCACGCACCGTGGGCCGACGTCCCAACCAGCGACTGCGTCCTGCTTTGCCCAGTGAGATATGGCTGTGCTCCACATTGCCCACCTGGCCAATTGTGGCCATGCAACGCTGACTGATCAGGCGCACCTCACCGCTCGGCAATCGCACTTGGGCATAAGCCCCTTCCTTGGCGATAATCTGCGCCGAAGTGCCCGCCGAGCGCACCAGCTGAGCTCCCCGTCCTGGCTGGAGCTCTATATTATGGATCATGGTACCCAATGGAATGCGCTGGATGGGCAATGCATTACCCACCTTTATTTCCGCATCCGGCCCCGAGGTCAACACATCTCCCACCATCAGGCCCAGCGGAGCGGTAATGTAACGCTTTTCACCGTCTGCGTAAGCCAGCAGTGCGATGCGCGCCGAGCGATTGGGATCGTATTCAATGCTTACCACCCGCGCCGGCACGCCGAACTTGTCGCGCTTGAAATCTATCACGCGATACAACCGCTTGTGCCCGCCTCCACGGTGACGCACCGTGATCTTCCCGGCAGAGTTCCGTCCGGCGTGCACCTTGAGATGCGTGATCAACCGTCGTTCCGGCTCAAGCTTGGTGACTTCTTCAAATGTCGAAACCGTCATCCCTCGCCGGCCAGGCGAGGTCGGCTTATAACTTCGAATAGGCATAGCGGTCCTCCACCTTGTCGCCTACTATCCTTTCATTCCCCTAGTCTGTCGAATCAGACGCCCTCGAATATCTCGATCTTTTGTCCCGGAGCTACCGTCACGATAGCTTTCTTCCAAGCTGTACTGCGTTTCACACGTTTACGTCCCCAGCGGCCAAAGCGCGGCGGCATATTCACAATGCGCACTTTCGCCACATTCACTTTGAACACCTGCTCGACCGCCTCGCGGATCTGCACCTTGTTCGCCCGTGGATCCACCTCAAAAACGTATTGATTCATCTCCACCGCGACGGTGCTCTTCTCGGTGTTCAACGGACGCTTGATCACCTGGTAAGGGCTTAACTCAGCCATTGCTACACCTCACATCCCAACCACCGCTCTATGGTCGCCAGCGCATCTGTCGGCATAATCAAGTAATCGTATTGCAATAAGTCGCGCACGTTGAGATAACCGGCTTGCAACGTCAAAACCCCTGGCAAATTTCGTGCGGCGAGCTCCACGTTTGGGTTATGACCCGCCAGCAAGATCACCACACTGCCGTCCACGTTCAAGTTCCTGAGCGCATCCAGCATGGCGCGGGTTCTGGGTGCTTCCAGCTCCAGCTTATCCAGCACAATGATACGCTCCGTCGCTGCCTTGACCGACAAAGCCGAACGCAGTGCCAAGCGACGCATCTTGCGCGGCATGTTCTGCACATAACTGCGCGGATGAGGCCCATGCGCAATACCTCCCCCAACGAAGATGGGGGCATTGCGGCTGCCGTGACGCGCACGACCGGTACCTTTCTGCCGGTACCACTTTGCTTTGGTGCGATTGACCTCACCGCGTGTCTTCGTGTCGTGAGTGCCCAGGCGTCGGTTAGCTAACTGGCGTACCAATGCCTGGTGCATGACCGGGATGCTTGGCTCGATGCCGAAAATATCATCCCGCAGCACCGCTTCCCCTACTTGCTCGCCCGCCATGTTCCTGACTACGACTTGCATCGCCTATCTCCGCTTCTTCGAAACCGTGGTCTTACGCGCTTCACGAATGACGAGCAACCCGTTACGCGCCCCCGGCACAGCCCCCTTCACTACCAGCAGGTTACGCGCCGGATCCACCATCACCACTTCAAGGTTGTGCACTGTTACGCGCTCGTTACCCATCCGGCCAGCCATGCGCAGCCCTTTAAACACCCTGCCAGGTGTCGAACCGGAACTGATCGCTCCGGGAGCGCGCCAACGATCAGACTGACCGTGAGTCTTTGGACCTCCACCAAAGCCGTGACGCTTCACAACGCCGGCAAAGCCATGCCCCTTCGAAACACCTGTCACATCCACCAACATGCCAACCTGAAAAATGCCCGCGTCGATCTTTTGGCCCTCTCGGTATTGATCGGCATCACCCATCCGGATCTCGCGCAAGTGGCGCAACGCAGGTATGCTGCGTTTGCTCAGATGGACGCGCTGCGGCTTCGTCAAACGGCCTGGCTTGACCTCCTCAAAACCCAGCTGGATCGCTGCATAGCCATCCCTTTCCGGAGTCTTCACCTGAGCCACGTAACATGGACCCGCCTGGATAACCGTTACAGGGATGACTTCTCCCTTATCACTAAAAATCTGGCTCATTCCCAGTTTCCTGCCCAAAATCCCTCTCATCGCTCTTCCTTACAGGGAAGGGGACTGTCAGCTGCCAGATCGCTGCATCATCCCCGGCCCGCCCTCCTTTCTATCCGCGCTCAGACGCGCCGACTCGCGTGTTCCAAGGACAGATTCGTAATCCCACCATGGAACCAGAACTCACTTGATCTCAACATCAACACCGGCAGGCAAATTCAGGCGCACGAGCGCATCAATGGTTTTCGAGCTGGGTTCCACCACGTCGATCAAGCGCTTGTGCGTCCGGATCTCGAACTGCTCACGCGAATCTTTGTCAATGAAAGGTGAACGAATGACAGTGAATCGCTCGATTCGCGTCGGCAAGGGCACCGGGCCTACCACAATGGCGCCTGTGCGCTCCGCCGCATCCACGATCTGACGCACTGACTGATCCAAAACACGGTGATCGTACGCCTTCAAACGAATTCGTATCTTCTGTTTGGCCATACCTCTGCCCTTCGCCTACCTATGTGCTGCTTTACTTGCAAACTGCGCTCACAAAAGGGACCTCGAGCGTGTTCTTGCCTTACTCCAGGATCTTTGTGATGACCCCGGCGCCCACGGTGTGACCACCTTCGCGGATGGCAAAGCGGCTCCCCGCCTCCAACGCCACCGGCACGATCAAGTCCACCCGCAACTGCACATTGTCCCCA
>Ga0123519_10005046_pt1 | contig 21183 bp, 14 predicted proteins | sample YelNatPaOPRAMG02_FD_87396 | JGI IMG/M metagenome (GOLD analysis project Ga0123519, IMG submission 87396) | Hot spring microbial communities from Yellowstone National Park - Yellowstone National Park OP-RAMG-02 (version 2) | ecosystem: Environmental > Aquatic > Thermal springs > Hot (42-90C) ...
AATTATATATTCCATGAAATGAATATAGGCCTTTTGGTAACAATGTGCTATATAGATTTGTTTCACTTGGACTCCTCAGCATCACCTCCTAAAGAGTCCAATATGTTTCTGAACTTTTGCAGTACCAAAGTATTAACCTCTCGTGTCAGGAATTTCTGCGAATGTAAATTAATCATTTTTGAGCTTGCCAGCACCGAGCCAGTACTATTTGCCCAGTTACCAAATAGGCATTTACAGGCTCTTCATAAAGTCTAGAATATTATCAGGATCGATTAGTCTTCCCTGGATTTATTATCCACCTTTGCAAGGATTATAATTGTCTGCATTTTCTGACTTGAAATATGATTCCCGCATATGGGAGGCGGACAAGGAGATTGATATGGTTACTGCGCGGGAAATTCCTGCCAGAGATAAAATTGATACCGAAATCGGGGAAACTGAAAGGCTGATTGAAGAATTCAAACAACGTATCTCCCAGACACTGGAAAGGGAGAGGGCAAAACTGCGGGAAATCGCTGAAAAAGAAGCGAAGGCAATCCTGGCCAAAGCATATCAGGAATCAGCAAATATTGCTTCAAAGGCAAATGAAGAATCCCAGCATATTCTGGAAGCTGCCAGGGAGCGGGCGGACCGGGAGAAAGAAGTAATCCTTGCCCAAGCACGTGAACGGGCTGAACAAATTGTATTGGAAGCTGAGGAAACTACCCGGCGGGAAGCCAAAGAGCGAACTCGAAAAGAGGTAGAAATTATTCTCAGCGCGGCTAGAGATGAGGCTACAAAGATTGTTACAGAAGCACTGGAAAAAGCCCGTCTCGAAGCCGAAAAGATCGTCTCCAATGCCAGATTTGAGGCCGAAAATCAATCCCGGAAAATAATTGAAACCGCAGAACTTGAAGCAAGGCAGGTAACCAGATCGGCTCTGGAACTCAAGCAGCGCGCAGAAGGTGAATTGCTTGAGGCTCAGAAAAAAGCCGGGGAAGAAGCAGCTTTAATTATCAACGCCGCCAGAGAAAAAGCCAGGCAAGTCGCAGAGAACGAGGCTAACAGCATTTTAAGTCGTGCCAGAACAGAAGCTTTACAGGAGAAGGAAAGATTAATAATTGAAGCCAGAAAATCTGCTGAAGAGGAAAGGTCACAACTGGTTCAGAAAGCAAAACTTGAGGCCGATAACATTATTAACGTCGCCAAAAGCCAGATTCGTATTCAGCTTGAAGAATCCAGCCGCCTGATGATGGAAATCCAGAAGCAAATACAAAAAGCGATGGGCTTGGCTGGCATTGTAAATGCCAGTAATGACATTAATACCGCCAACGCTCCCTCAGAAGGAAGCACCTTTCCAAAGGCATTAAACTCCGCAATTCAGTACCGGCAAGAATTCAATGCGGGTAGCCCAGATGTCTCTCCAGTAAATACCCAATCTGAAATAATCGTAAATAAGCCCATGAGTGAGACCTCTCCGGTAGTTTCGGTTGGAGAAATGGCAATTGGTTCCGAAGCGAAGCCTAAACCAGCCCATTCCTATGATGAAAAGAGCCGGACTTATCAGGGAAGGCTGAAAATAGATATTGCTCCTCCAGTAGATAATGAGCAGATAAATAGCCTGGCGGTAGCCCTTGCAAGCGCACCCGGATTAGCCGTTGTCAACAAAGGCATCATTGAGGATGGCAGTGCATGGATTGAGGTTGAAGCGGCCAGTCCACTCCCCCTGCTGGAAATACTGCATCAAATTCCGTTTATCAAGGATGTCGTCGGAGCCAGAAGTTACATCATAATTGCTCTTAAAGCAAAACAGCAGCAGTAGTTATGTATATTCCCGTCGGTTATGTAAATTCAACCGTAAGTTGTGACTTTACATCTTTCTTGAATTTGCCGACTTTTTCTGACTGCAGAATTTCACGAGTTCGGCGAATTCATTTATCTTCAGCGCATTGTTGGTTTCCAGAAATCCATCGTAAGTCAAACTTATCCAGGGTTTTTGATAGATAGTACTGAACTTATCCGCCATGGCTGCTACAATGCCGCCAGGCATGCAACCATGTGGCATGACTGATATCACACCAGCAAAATGCGGATTCTCCATCCATTCAATACCGCTACCAATACTGAGTACAGCCTCGCTACCGCACTTTGGTGATAACCATTCACCGGATTTAATCAAAATCTCCTCCGTGGATGGTTCCCGATCATTCACCAGTCCTGTATAACTTTTAGCAATTCTTCTTTCATCCAGTTCCTGGATTACCTTTTTCAAATAACTTCTGGCAATTCTGGATATCTTTTTGTCTTTGAGCGCGTCTTCAAGATTGCGGTAAGAGGTATATTTCATCCACTCCCCAATCGGGGAAACAACCACTTCCAGACCGGCATTCTCGCAGACTCTGACCAGGTCACGATTACTGAATCGGTTCGAGCGAAGGTATATTTCACCATTGATGCCAACCAGCGGACGCCGAACTAGAGAATGATCAATTAGAGATCTGAACTCCTGGGTTGCATCTTTCAAAATGTTCCGGTAATCAGCTTTCTCACGTACCTTTTCTACAATAATCTTTAAATATTTTTCAAACAGGCTATCAGCAGAACCCTTTATTTTTTCATAGGGCCTTGTTCGCCAGACCAGTCGTTGCAGGCAATCAACCGCTACGATTCCCTGCCAGGCGAGACGTTCAAAGCCACTACCCAGGCCGATGTCCCGGTAAGCATTATTGGATACGGTGGTCCTGATCGGCAGATTATATCCCATCTCCCTGAGAATCCTGATTTGTTCAATAGCATATTTACCCAACCTGCAGGGACCAAAAGACCCGGACATGAAACCTTCAACATCTCCAGTATTATGACCATTTTCGGAGTAATACCTCAAGAAATCTCCCAGCGTAACCCTGAAGGGTAAGCATTCGGTACCAGAGGTTACCTGATTGCTCAGGAGAAGATTCCTTTCATCAGGCTCTGGCAGAGCAATGGCTTTTACTCCGAATGCCTGCATGGCCGCAGCCACCACATCGGCATGAGGTGCCATTCTGGGAATGATCAGAGTTTTCCCTCTGCTTACCGTAGCGCTGGCTCCCCGGTAAATCTCCTTCTTCGCCTTCGGGACTTCTTTACCAGCACGCATGTATCCGGTAATGGTATCTACATATGCTTCCAACCGGGTTACAATGCCTGCTTCTGCCGCGTGCTCATCTATTTCAAGCTGCCCCAGCGGCTTTCCACCCATAATGTCTTCTATTTCTTTTAAGATAAAAGAATTCGGCCCGCAGCCAAAGTTGGTTAATGCCAGTCCAAAGATCTGAGGATCCGAAGCAGCAATTTGGGCAGCGGCTATGAACTTACTCTCATACGACCAGTATGGGCGATCAGAAACCGTCTTTGGGTCATATTTTTCAAGTGGTAGAAAATCAAGTGGTATGGGAACAACTCCCAGTTGAGCCAGCTTTTCTGCAATGCCCAGATTAGCTCCAGAGTCCTGCGACATATAAGCCCTTGAAATCAATATCACGCCAGGTTCACCGCTTTCCTTCAATCTGGACATCAATCTGGCTCCGGCTTGAGCTCTCTCTTTTTCAAATTGCTTCTGAATTTCCAACCCGGCGAGAGCTGCTTTCCTGCCTTTATCCCGACTAAATCCAATCTGCTGCGCTATTTTAGCCAGGCTTTCTATTACTTCTTCGTTACCCCGGCTGAAATCAATCACGGGTATCAGGAATTTCTTCTCCAATCCAAGCACCTGCCGAACAATATAAGGTGAAGCCTGCACCAGAGGGCAGGCGTATTTTTGATTCTCCTCACCTTCCTTCCTGCCCAGACGGATTGCCGAAGGAAAAAGAATGAAGTCTTCCTCTTTTAAAGTTGCAGCATGCCCGTGGAGTAATTTCAAGGGGAAACAGCTATCCGTATAAGCCAGCTCCACCGATCGCTCGATGATATCTTTACTGGTCTTTCTGGAAAGCCTTACTTTGACATTCAAATCGTTCAGAAAACCCAGGATGAGCGGAGCATAATCATAAATCAATAGAGAGCGCGGCACACCGATATAGGGACCCGTACCGGAGTTTTCCCTGTATTCGCGGAAGAGTATTTTTTCCCTTTCATCAAAAGGGGTCTCCTGCCTGGCCTGTGCTAATGTACTGTCATATTTATCACAGCGACTACCATAAAAGGTTGGTTTTTCACCTAGCATTTTCATCTGGGTGATTGTACAGTTATTGTCACAACCGGAGCAGGTAAAGGTCGTCAGATTACACTGAGCCTGTATTACATTTTGAAAACCTTTAAACCTGGATGGTTTACCTGCCATTGATTCTCTGGCTAACAGTGCAGCTCCAATTGCTCCGGTTACTTCTCGATGTTCGGCAACTATTAACTTTTTATCAGGCAATTGTTGTTGAAATGCAGAAACTACAGCCTTATTATAAAATACCGCACCCGTAAGAATGATCTTATTACCCAGCTTGCGGTTGCCCACTACTTTTGACAGGTAATTTCTGGCAATACTGTTGGAAAGGGAAGCTGCAATCACTTCCAGGGGAATTCCATCCCGCTGGGCAGAGGGAACAGCCTGACCCATAAAGGCGGCGCAGCGGGTTCCCAGGTCAATGGTATGTGAGGCCTGAAAAGCCAGGCTGGCAAACTCGCCGTTTTTTACCGAAATGCCGAGCATTTCTGCCATTTCATCGATGAAACTCCCCGTGCCCGCTGCACAGGCCTTGTTCATCTGATAATCAACAACCACTCCGTTACGTTTGATAACCAGTTTTGAGTCCTGTCCACCGATTTCAATAATATCCGCTTCCGGGTCCAGTTCTGCCGCCGCTCTGGTCTGAGCGGTAATTTCGTTCTTGACCAGATCGGCTCCGATGAGACTGCCAATTAAATACCGGCCCGATCCGGTTACCCCAGCTCCCAGAACTGTCACTTTGGAAGCCCCTGCTTTCAGCAGATTGGCGAAGACCTGCTTAACAGCTTCAACTGGTCTTCCGGCTGTCATCAAATAATTTTTTGCCAGAATCCTGCTACCGGATTCATCAAGGATTACTGCTTTGGTGCTGGTTGACCCCACGTCTACGCCGAGGTATCCTCTGACGGGTTCTGAAATAACCTGACTGTGGATTCCTTCAGGTATTCTGATACTATCCAGTGGAGGCAGGAAAAAATAATTCCTGGCAGATTCATCTTCTGGCAACATGCAAACCCTGTTTTGTTTATCGAATGAAAGCAGGGCAGCCCCAATTGCTTCAGTGTACAGGTAATGCTGCGGTACTATTACTTCAACTTTGTGTCCGTTTCTGTTTGAAATCAGATCATTTAATGCTTTAACAATTGCTCCGTTAGCTGCTACTCCGCCGGTAAAGTAGATCGGTTCATTGAAAGCACCCTTCTTTAATGAGACCACCATCCTGGCAATACTTTCACAAAGGGCATACAACATCGCTTCAACTGTTACGCCCTTCTGCTGGAGGTGGATCAGATCACTTTTCGCAAACACACTGCAGCGGGCTGCTATTCGCGGAGGAGCTCCCTGATAAGTTAAAGCCAGTTTCCCAAAATCCTCTATATCTATACCGAGGCGATAAGCCTGTTGCTCAAGGAACCTTCCTGTCCCCGCGGCACACAATGGATTGGTAAACACCTTCCACGGTTTGTTCAGCCCATCTTCAAGTTCAATTACCAGCGAGCTTTGCCCTCCGATATAAATTATTGATCTTGCTCCCCGGTTTTCTCTAAGAATTCCAGAAGCAATCGCCAGTGATGAGCTATAGGTCGTCCAGTGATAATTTTCAGGAATTGATCCCTTGCCACTTCCGGACACTCCGATTGCGCTAATATCGGATAACGAATGTTTTTCGTTTAGATTTTCCAGCAGTCTATTTACTGTTGATCTTGGGTTTGAGGTTATTTTCTGGGAGTCCAGGTGGTAGATATCACCCGACTCATTTAACAGGGCTATTTTTACGTATATTGATCCGATATCTAAACCAAGAAAATATCTCATATTACCTGTTGCATTATAACAGAATAAAGGCTTGAATTTAAAGCGAAGGTAAAGCTGAAATCAGATCTTACACCTGAATCACCGGATCAATCCCCCTTTTACCGCAACATGGAAGGAGAGCTCCGGTAAAAGGGGGTGACCCCGATATATCAAATGACATCCGTAATTTTCAAAAACGGATGTCATGAGATTTCTGAATACCTTATTGAATATCCTGATAACCCTGATCCTTGAGAATTTGCTCAAGAACTAATTGCCACTGTCTCTGACCCAGATTGACGAGACTGATAATCAGACTGCGAATTGACTCGTCGCCAGTTAAAGAATACAGGGTGATGCCATTATCCGAGCAGGTTACAACTATTTTTCTATTTATCAACTTTTTCAATGCCAAACCAGCGTCAAATTGCCGCGTATTTAAAGCGTGCAATACTGCAGTCCGGTTGAATTTGGCATTGGGATGACGACCAAAAAACAGGACAAGCTCCAGACCATTCAGGTCATCTGTAAAATTTCTGAGGAATTCACATAACCTGTCCTCTATTTTGATCTCTTCCACAACTATACTCCCAATCTGGCGCAGTATGTATTTCGGGGAGCGGTGAAGGAGGAGGTGACTGACTACCGCTCCCCTGCCTAGCACATGGGCTAGCAAGAATAAGGAAGGAGAGAAATCAAGTTAGTTACCTTCTGTACAACCCACGTGGCTGCCTCATGTAAGCCGGTACCGAAAGTTCATCTTCAGACTTGATGTTTTTCAGGATTTTAGTAATTTCCTTTTCTCTAGCAGCACCCGAAATTTGATCCTTTGAAGCAAACCCTGTAGCGATCATGGTCAACCTGACTTCGTTGCCCATGTTGGGATCTATGTTGACACCGAAGATAATGTTGGCTTCCGGATCAACGGCTTCACCTATGACTTTGGCGGCATCGCTGACTTCGAACAAGGTCAGACTGTTACCACCAGCCACGTTGAAAAGAACACCTTTGGCACCCTGGATACTGACATCCAGCAACGGACTGGATAATGCCTCCTTCGCGGCATTAACAGCGCGATTCTGACCTGACCCACGACCGATAGACATCCAGGCCGGGCCAGCATCTTTCATGATCGCCCTGATATCAGCAAAGTCCAGATTGACCAGACCGGGTACCGTGATAACCTCGGCGATAGCCTGCACTGCATGGCAGAGAACCTCATCTGCCATCTTGAAGGCACCATCAATGCTGGTCTTGTTATCCGAAAGTACCAGCAACTTATCATTGGGCACAATAATCAGGGTATCCACCTTGGGAATCAACTGGCTAATTCCCTCTTCAGCAACCTGCATACGGCGGTTTCCTTCAAAGCTGAAAGGCTTGGTAACCGTAGCAATCGTTAATGCCCCCATCTGTTTGGCAATTTCAGCCACAACTGCGATAGAACCCGTACCAGTACCACCGCCCATACCGGCTGCCAGGAAGACCATGTCAGCTCCGGCCAGAGCTTGCTTGCTTTCATCTCTAGTTTCTTCAGCAGAACGGCGACCAACGTTGTGGTCACCACCCGCTCCCAGACCACGGGTAAGCTTTTCACCCAGAGCAATACGCACAGGAGCTTCTGTAATCTCCAGGTGAGCTGCGTCTGTATTCATTGCGATGAATTCAACACCACGAATCTGCTCGCGAACCATGCGCGTAATTGCGTTACAACCTGCACCGCCCATGCCTACAACTTTGATTTTGGCTGGGCTGGGAACAAAACTCGTTTTAGACATATGTTTTTCTCCTTCAACCTGAATTTTTTACAACCTTTTCTTTACCTGAACAATCTGAGCAGAGAAGCGAAGAAACCCTTTATTCCGGTCTGCCTCGTTTCCACCCATTTCTGGCTAGCGGAATTCTCATTCTTCATCTTCCAGAGAAGCAACCCAACGCTGGTAGCATAGGCAGGGTCATTGAGTAAAGCGTTGGAGACGCCATTCAGGGTTGGAGGAATTCCGATCCTGACCGGCAAGCGGGTAATTGATTGTGTCAGTTCAACAATGCCCGGCAGGTTTGAGCATCCACCGGTAAGCACAATACCTGCAGGAATCAACCGGGCATAATCAGTACGTGGTAATTCGAGCACTACCAGTCGAATCATTTCTTCAACACGCGCCCGAATAATCTCACACAAATCACGATAGGAGACACTATGTCCATTTTCGCCGATGATCTTATCGGCTTCTTCCTCTTCAGCGGGAACCAGACTGCCATATTTCTTCTTCATTTCCTCGGCGAGTTCGAATGAAAGCCCCAAACCAGCCGCGATATCTCTGGTGATCTGATGCCCGGCAACCGGTAATACTGAAGTGTGATAAATGCTGCCATCCTTCATCACTGCGATATCGGTCGTTCCACCACCGATATCTGCTATCAGAACTCCAGCCTGTTTTTCTTCTTCTGTCAGGACGGCTTCTGCACTGGCAAGAGGCTCAAGAACCAGATCATCGATTTCTATACCGACCGCATTGATGCACTTGGTAAGATTCTGCACAGAGGCAACTGCTGCGGTTATGACATGTGCTTCTACATTTAACTCATAACCGTGCATGCCTACCGGATTCTTGACCTCGTGGCCATCGAGCATGTAAGCCCTTGGGATAACATGAAGCATTTTGCGATCTGCTGGAGCCTTGATGTTCAGGGCTACATCCAGAACTCGCTTCAGATCATCCGGACGAACAAGCTGGTCGGACTTGGTGATAGCTATCGTACCTCTATTATTCATTGAACTGATATGCTTCCCGGTAACACCGATATAGGCTGAATCCAGCCTGTATCCGGCCATCATCTCGGCTTTTTTTACCGATTGGCGGATAGACTCCTTGGCCTGGGTTACATTTGCCACGAGAGCTTTCTCAATACCATGTGATGGAGCAATACCCACACCCAGAATTCTCAAACCAGAGGAGCTATCCAGGGTACCCATGATGGTACAGACTTTCGTCGTACCGACATCGATAGCTGCAATTTTTCTTTTCATTTTTTACTCCTGTTTTCGAAGACTTAAAGCTACCATACTACCCTTTTTGTTTTTTACCCTCTGGTTTCTCGATAGTGGACGTTCCACTTGAGGCACAGAGAGTTGACGAAGTTCCTGATTTCAGCGCTAGGAGCTTTATAGAGTTCCGCCAGAAATCCGTGGAGAAGCTCCCCACCACTCATTCCCGGAGTTGGCTCAGCCGGACCAGGAATGTTGATGTAAACAATCTCCGTCATTAATTTCTGATACTCAATTGCTGTACCCACAGTCACCTCCTTCAAAATTTTTGGTTGGCACTATGTTATCTATTACCAGACCAATGAGTCAAAAATTGTCCTGATTTGTCCTTTTCATTTCCAAAAATTATTTGTCATAGTTCCAGTTTTTTAAGTCCCTCATTAGGGATGGAATTTTCCAAAATACACAAAAGTACCTCCCTCTTGAAAACTTGAACCCATTCCAATAAAATATTGGAATGCAGCCCCCTAAAGTTTAACTGAGGTAAAGCTTTGGTAATTGACAGAAACAAGAAACGCTCTCCGCCCTATGTGTCTTACCGCAGCTTTTTAACCCTGCTGGAAGAATTAAAACGTGGAATTCCTGCTCGCATTGACCGTAGCTACTGGGGAGATAAATTTTCCGGCAGCACCGGTACACAGTTGATGTGTGCCTTGCGCTTTCTTAATCTTATTGATGCCGGAGGGATCCCAACCAATCAGTTGAAGGAACTGGTAAATGCTAGAGGAGTTGCCAGAGCAGAGATCTTACGCAAAATCAGCCAGGAATCATTCTCATTTTTAATGAGCAATTCTTTTGATCCGGAAAAAGCTACTTATGCTCAGCTTGAAGAGGTTTTCAATGATGTTTATCAGGTTGACCGTGATGTTGCCCGCAAATGTATCAAGTTTTTTATAGAATTAGCTACGGATGCCGGAATTCCCCTTTCACCGTTTATTACCAAAAGGTCAAAAAATTCCAGAAGTTCCACACAAACAGAAAAAATTCCAAAAAGAAATGGAAACAGGACAAATCAGAATTTTTCTATGCCGCAACATGCGGAATTAGTTCCGCATCAGATGTCCTGGAAAGAATTGCTGCTATCTAAATTCCCCAGTTTTGATCCAACCTGGCCAAGCGATGTTCAGCTTAAATGGTTTGAAGCATTTGATGAACTCCTCAAAAGAGGTTTCATACAGGGTAACGACCAGTCTTGAGGATTAATTATTTTCTAAGACTTAATCCAGTATTTTTGTATTATCTTCAACTATCAGGATACTGTCTTTCTTAACACCCAGTCCTAATTTCTCAGCGTATACTATCTGTGGTAATTGCCAGGGATTAGCTGGCAGCCTGTTTTTTGCGGGATACCCTTTGAGAATTTTGATTCCCTCTGCATCGATGGCAAACGGATCCCCGGAAGCCATAATATAACAGGGTTCGACAACCGTTCCCTGCGCCGGTCCGCCGGTAACAAAAGCCTTTCTGGCATCCATGATTACCAGGTCTGGCTGCCAGCATAAATTGATTTCAGCGATCTTGGATTGCAGGTTGCCCGCGTGCAGTGTTCTGCGGTTGCCAGGATGTACGAAACCTACTGCCAGTTTCAACGCTCCTGAATAAATTGCCAGATTATGCGTCTTAAGACAGGGGAGATAAACTATTCTATCTGCTTCATAAGCTACCCGCGGCATGGCGACTGTATGAAAAAAGTTTGCGGATATCCTGACCTTTACCCAATTATGAGGATCATCTTCCAGAGCCACCAGTTTTACTCCCATTTTGCTGGCAAACTCATATAGCCCCAGTTTAGCAAAGACATTGCGGGTCGGCCTCCAGATCCCTCCCGCACAATCACCAACGATAGGATTGGCTCCGGTTTCTTTTAGTATTTCAAGAACAGCCTGTAAAAAATCAAGGGCGGTGGTGGCTGGTGGCGGATCGGCACTGTTGAAATTGGGTTTTACAAATACCCTCATGCCGGTCTTGATTGATTTCTCCACTCCTCCCAGCAATGTCAAACATTCAATGATGGAGGATTTTACAGATTGACTAACTTTTATTCTGGATAGCAATACTTTCCCATCCCTGGTCCATGGATTGTTTGTTCTCAACCTTGGCTCTACTACCGGGAGATTATCCGGTACCATATCACCGAGGAAGTGGTAAATCCCCACCAGCCTTTCTCTTAATTCACTCATCTAGAAGTATTCCTCCGGTTTCTCTATCAACGGGAATTACTAAGCTGTAACTTCGGCTTCTTCCTGAGTTCTCTCCAGCTCTATTTTCTCCATGACCGCCCTCGCAGCCGCCAGTTTAGCCACCGGAATTCTGAACGGGCTGCAGCTAACATAATCCACACCAATCGAACTGAAAAAGGCAATTGATCGGGATTCTCCTCCATGCTCGCCACATACTCCGATCTCGATGTTTGGCTTGACCTTTTTTGCCCACTCAATCGCAAGCTGAATCAATCTGCCGACACCGTTCGTATCGATTACTTCGAACGGGTTGTCTTTTAAAATCCCTTCCCTGATGTAGGTTGTTAAAAACTTCTTCTCGGCATCTTCACGGCTGAATGAATAAACAGCCTGTGTAAGATCATTGGTGCCAAAAGAGAAGAAATCTGCTACCTCAGCAACCCTCGCAGCTCGTAAACATCCCCTGACAGTTTCCATCATGGTTCCCAGTTTTAAATCCCGCGTGCCTATCAAGCGCTTTACCCATAATAGCTCCTGCAGGGTGATTACCTGAGGCACCATGATGGAGACATCAGCCGGCACATCTTGTTTGGCTGCCCAAATGGCATCAATTTGCATCTGGTATATTTCGGGATTAGTTATTCCCAGACGCACCCCCCGGTGCCCCATCATCGGATTGATTTCTCTAAGTTCACAGATTCTCTGGCGTGTCCGTTCGTCTTTGCATTCGGATTCCGAGGGAAGGAACTCGTGCAAAGGAAGATCTAGCAAACGGATTATAATAGGAAGGCCTCCAAGAGCTTCGAATAATGCTTTGAAATCCTGTATCTGTAACTTCTTTAACTTTTGTAAAGCTGCTGTACGCTCGGCTCCAGTATCAGCCAGAATAAACTCGCGTATCACACCCAATCTTTCAGGATCGTTAAATTGCCGCTCGGTACGGCAGAGCCCGATACCTTCAGCCCCAAACTTTCTGGCCATACGGATCGCCTCTGGAGTGTCAGCATTTGCACGTATTCCAATCTTCTTTACGTTTGATGCCCAGCCAAGGAACTCGTTCAATTCTGAGGTGAGTTCAGCATCTACCAGAGGCAAAGCCCCTTTATAAACGTTACCGGTATTGCCATCAATCGTGATTACATCACCTTTTAAGACAACCTGATCATCAGCCTCAAAACTTTCAGTATTTAGATTAATTTTGATATCACTTGCCCCACAGATACACGGTTTACCCATAGCCCTGGTCACTATGGCAGCGTGAGAAGTCAAGCCCCCTCTGGATGTCAGAACACCGGCGGCGGCAGCGATACCCGGAACGTCATCGGGATCTGTCTCAGGACGGACAAGAATTACTCCTCCGTTTTTAGCAGCAGCTTTAATCGCCTCCATCGGATCGAATACCACTTTGCCCGAAACTGCCCCAGGAGCAGCTCCTAAACCCCGGCTGATCGGAACGTATGATTCCGGGTTGGCGATACTCTTGTGAATTAACCCTTTGAGTTCATCTGGAAAGATCCTTAGCAGGGCTTCACTGGTTGATATCAGGTTGGATTTAGCCAGATCTACCACAATTTTAATTGCCGCACGTGAAGTTCTTTTGCCGGTTCTCGTTTGAAGAAGATACAGCTTACCGGATTCCACGGTGAATTCAATATCCTGCATATCCTTGAAATAGTTTTCCAGTGTGTCCGCCAGCTTGCTGAGTTCGTCGTACACTTCGGGAAGCCTTCTCCTTAATTCCTCAATAGGAAATGGAGTTACGGTTCCTGATACTAGGTCTTCCCCCTGGGCATGTGGCAGATATTCTCCAAATAATCCTTTTTCTCCCGTGTTCGGGTTGCGTGAAAACACCACTCCTGTTCCCGATCTTTCATCGGCATTTCCGAAAACCATGGTCTGAATAATTGCCGCTGTGCCCAGATCTGAAGGAATATGGTTCAGGCGACGATACTCTACGGCACGTATATTATCCCATGATTCAAAAACGCGGATTATCGCAGCCAGCATGGTTGCCTCATCCTTGATATTCAGCACTGTATCCATCATGCCCGGCATTGATACAGGCGCAGAAGAACGAACTGATACCTGCAATCCATTGCCGAACGATTTACCAGTTTTACGGCGGATATACTCAAGTCCATCTTTGATTTCATCGTATGGCAGGTCTGTACTCGTCTTGAATCTATGATAAGCATCGATTGAAATTACAAAGCCGGGTGGAACCGGCATGCCAAGTTTAGTCATTGTTACCAGGTTGGCTCCCTTGTTCCCCAGCAGATTTTTATCCTCACAACCATCATCAAAGGTATAAACCAGCATTTCCACCACCTCCCTTAAGGATAATTTCCCTATTTCTATTATACAATAGGAGGAGATTGCCTCCTGTTCTTAATTTTATTCTACTTATGTTATGTAAAACCAATGTCCAAATTCCGTTTCCGTATTTCTTAATTATCATTCTGACCTTAGTTTCTTTATTCACGCCTGAAAATTGTCCAAATTAATCCTGAGCCGGAACAAGGCCGTTAAAATGTTTGAGATAGCTGATTCTGTCCGGAATGGAACCAAAAATGGAACCGAATCTGGTTTCAGAGAAAAAGGAATATACCGGAAGATACTTTAAAAATTAAATCATCTCAATTATATATAAATGTAAGCCTGCTGGAGGTTGAACATAAAAATGGAAAATATACGCGATTTAATTATTATCACCGGTGGTTTTCTGGGGATATTTCTGGTTTTAAGTTTATGTCTGATGATATTTACCTTATATCGAGATACTCATAACCTTGCACGCATGGGCAGAAAGCTCATCAAGGATACCAGGGAAACGGGTACAGATTTAAAAAAGGCACTCGAAATTTTAAATGATATTAAAACACAGTTTAAGTAATATATAAAGGAGGAATTATTTCAAGATTAATATAATTCTGGCTGTTCTCGAGATAACCCGGCAGTATTCAGTGAAGTAATCTCTCTTTGAGAACTTTTAGATTGACGACATCTTCTTTGTTATATTCGAGTAATTTTTGTAAGGCTGATTGATCATAATCATTGATATACCTCCACCACAGCCGGATCGCTTCGAGCCCATCTACCTCTTTCAATCGTCTTTCAATTCCCAGTATAGTTTCCACTTTTTTTAAACCACCAAATAATCTGTTTTTCCAGCAGTGAATCATTAAATCATGGTGTTCAATAATATATGAACACAAATTGATTCCTTTCCTGCTGTATATAAAAGGAAGGTCGAAACGTGAGCCATTGTAAGTATATAAATGCGAAACTCCCCTAATAGATTCCAGGATAGCATCCGCAGTGATGTTATCTCCTACTAGTTGAATCAGGTGATCTTCCTCACCTCTGCAAAGATAGATACCCATCACGGTGATTTCGCTGTATTCTGGAGATAGTCCGGTAGTCTCAATATCGAGATATGCTTCCATGCATGAACCATTATTGTCCATCATTCTGCTTACCGGCAAATCCTTTCTCAATTATAATGCTATCCTTTCCAAAGACAATAATCAACCTTGTTGAACTCGGTTGTTAATCCTCATCTGATCCGGTGTCCTGATTAACAACCAGATTTTGATGTGAATTTCTAATAAGATTTCTACTATAATCTATACTTGAAGATAAGACGACAGGACCCTGGTTATTCCGATAGTTTTGGTCGCCTTGAATTTTCGGTAAATCCACAGGATTTACAGAGGAGAGTTACCATGCTGGTAACAAACAGTATGCCAAACCATCAACCAGATCATGAAATATTCCAAAATTCTGAGGTCTTCAACCAGATTCTGGAGTCACTTACAGATTGCGTCTTTATTACTACCTCCTCTGGTATTACTGTAAAATTAAACGGACAGGCCCGCAGATTCTTGCAGATTGAGTCTTTGAGACCTCAAGAATTTGAGGAATGCTTTAAACATTTTGTTCAGAAGTACAAACCACCATGGAGACTTACCTCTGGAAAGGAAGATCGGGAAATAACCTCACCCGGCGATATTTTTAAAATACTGATCAGAAAACACAACTTCGGGGATAGCTACCTCTACGCTGAATCCAGAGATGGCAATCCGCTATGGTTAAGCATTCAAATTGTACCATTGAAAATCCGCGGCGCAGCAAGCCTGGCTTATTACCTGATTATCCTCAAAGATATTACAGAATCCAAAAAAATTGAGCTATTCATAAAGGAGCTGAACGAATTTAATACCAGTCTGCTGGAAAATTCTCCTATCCCGATTATTGTCCACAACCCGGATACTTCAATCAGGTACATCAACCCTGCCATGGAAAGACTGGTAGGTTATTCGAGATCGGAAATTATTGGCGTAAAAGCTCCATATCCATGGTGGCACCCTGACGACGTACCTTACTTAATTGAAAACCTTCAGGAAGGTCTCTTTCAACCATCAAGAAAAATCGAAAGACGCTACCGGCGTAAAGACGGAGAAATAATCTGGGTAGAATTAAATGGAACTCCTGTTGTAGTTGAAGGAAAAACCAGATATCTGTTAACCAATCTAGTGGACATCACCGAGAGAAAGCGTATCAGAGACGAGATGGAATATTATATCCGGGAAATAACCAGGATACAGGAGGAGGAAAGAAAACGTATTTCCAGGGAACTCCACGATGATACTGCTCAGGCACTTTCATATCTTGCACTGGAGCTGGACGCTCTGGCAAATAATACAGAGATCAATTCGCAGGATGTGCTAAATAGACTGGAGAGGTTAAAAAAGCTGACCCTTGTCACTTTACAGGAAGTCCGGCGTTTCAGTCATGAACTGCGACCGGGTGTACTCGATCAACTGGGACTCGTGGCAGCCCTCGAATTGATTATTGAAGAATTTAATTCAAGAAACCAGATACAAACCGAGTTTCACGTTGAGGGAGAGGAACGAAGACTTTCTGACGAAGAAGAGCAGTCTTTATTCCGCATAGCACAGGAGGCTCTCAACAATATCCACAGACATTCCCAGGCTAATCATGCCGTGGTAAAATTGAGATTTGATCCTGCAGCGGTTTATCTGGAAATTTGTGACGACGGTAAGGGATTCTCTTCCACTGATATGGATCTCGCTGTTTCACGAGGCAGGCTCGGTTTGCTGGGGATGAGGGAGAGGGCAAAACTTATTAATGCCAGGCTAAAAATCATCACCGGACCGAATTGCGGCACCACCATCAGCGTCGAATTACCGGGCTAGTTTAAAAGCAGGTGATGAATGACGATCATCTTTTGCTCATCCATCCCACCTGCTAACTTCTACCAGACAGGAATTTGGTGCCATGCCGGAAACATGTTTTGAGATCAGTCTTGATGAGGAGAGCGCATTAATACAACCACCTCTATCCGGACTGGAGGGATTACCGGGTTCAACCGGTTCATACCTGGCAGAACCTTCATACGAATGCACAACACCTGGACGCATGCGTTCGGTTAACTGGACGATCACCAGAACTGCCGCACGATCGTTATAAAGCTTTACTATGTCACCCTGCTTAATTCCTCTTACTTCTGCATCTGTCGGATGCATTCTAACAACCTGCCAGTAATGACCATCTTTATATAACCGGTGTGCAGGGATTTCTCCCAGCCAGGGAGTGTGGCTATCATGATGCGTATGAAAAGACATGCGGGGATGGGGAACGATCAGTTGAAGCGGATATTTTTTAGCCAGTGGTGACTGATGCCCCTCCCAGCTTGGAATATATCGCGCAAGTGGTGGTCTCTCCTGATCGTCAGGCATAAACTTCAGCAGGCTTTGGGAAACAAATTCTATCTTTCCGCTATAAGTTCCCAGTTCATTGCCCTTTTCGGTATTCCTCTTCGGATTCCTATAATCCGGAGTATCACAATGTCTTCCCTCATAAAACCAGCGCAATGCCGGGGTTGGTTTATACTTTTCCGGCAGCGGAACCACATAATATCCTTTTTTCTTGAAATCTTCAAAATTAATGTACTCGGGCAATTCTGAAGCATAAAAGAATTTTTCTATCCAGTCCTCTTCGGAATTACCCTCGGTATATTCATCCTTGATTCCCAATCTATCCGCCAGTTGTGTAAAAATCCAGTAGTCACTTTTTGATTCATATAATGGCTCAATGCACTTTTGCTGATAAACGATAATCCTGTGATTGCACTCTATTGAACTGTGAAGTGAAGCACCCCCGGGATGTGCCCATTCGCTGATGTCATTGCGCTCAAGATTTGTGCAGGCTGGTAATATTACATCGGCAAATTTTGTTTCGTTGCACCACCAGCAATCCTGATTTACCACAAATTCAAGTTTAGGGCTCTGATACATTCTCGCCCATTTGGTGGTATCGATCATGGTTCCGAAATAAGACCCACCATAACGATAATACATCTTAACTTCGGAATATCCGGGAAGAGGATACCTGTATTCTTCAAATTGCTGTTCAAGCGAGCTGGCACAGATTCCGGGACCCCACCAGTGAACTGGAGGATTCAGGATCGCATCCGGTACCAGCAGGCGATTGATCTTTTGTTTGACCGGATTGGTGGCCGGTTTACGAGCTAACCTGTTGATGCCTCCTAGATTGTAACCGGGAAAATCCGGCACAGGATTGTAAGGTGCCCCCATGGTAGTGCCCCAGATATTCACTCCCGGCTTCCCCAGTCCCTGCATAGCCTGTAGATAAATCATCAACCGTGGCCATTCAGTTCCGTACGCCTGACGGCAGGCACCGGATTCGCCTCCCCTTGTCCCGGCAGAAAGCATTGTCCGCTTGGAAGCCCATTCTCTCGCCAGTGCTTTGATTACACGCGCTGGCACTCCACAAATCTGTTCAGCCCAAACGGGCGTTCTTGGCGTGCCATCTTCTTCTCCCAGGATATGGCGCACAAATTCCGGAAATCCCAGGGTGTGGGTCTCAACATAATCCCTGTCATAAGTCCCCTCTGTAAGCCAGACCCAGGCAATCGCTTCGGCCATGGCTGCATCCGTTCCGGGTCTGGGGGCAATCCACTTATCGGCAAAAATCGCCGCGGTATAGTTGCAAAAGGGATCAATAAAAATCTGCTTGATTCCAAGTTGTTTCAACCACAGGCGCCAGATTGCCGATTCCTGTCCTCCATATACACCATGGGTTGAATCGGGATCGTTGCCCCAGTGGACGATTAATTCGGTGTGTTTCAGAGCATCTTCCAGTAAATCATACTGTTCCGGCAGCCCCAGTCTCCAGAAGAAACCATAAGCGTGTGTTGCGCCCCAGTGCCAGCCTTCCCAGCTATCTGGATTATCGACTATTTCAGTAAAACCAATCAGATTAAAAAACCTCGCCCACACACTGGTACGGTAGCCAAAATTCCCCCAGTTATGATGTGAAGATGGTCTGGACATGATTGCTGAAGGTCCATAGTTTTGCCGAATTCGCTTCATCTCGGCAGCGATCAAATCCAGAGCTTCCTCCCAGCTTGCCCGCCGGTATCCCGATTTACCCCGGTTTTCAGTATGTCTATCACCATGCGAATCAAAATCCTCTCTGATCAAAGGATATTTCAACCTGTCCGCAGAATATACCCTGGCTCTTTCAGTAAAAGAATATGCTGGCAAACAAACTTTTCGAAACGGGCTGAAGACCCGATCTCTGGCTTTGATCTTCCATGAAGGTGGATCTTCATCGTTTAAAATCAACGGACGTATCCGGGTAATCACGCCATTTTCTACATGGACCAGTACCGGTCCGCCATTTCCACAATTGACAAAGACCTGTTCAGACATGTAAGGTATCCTCCAGGTTCATTATAGACCAGACAGGCGATTTCTGTGAAACAGGACTCCGTGATATAGCTATTCAAAAAATCTGAATTGCAACAACATTATCATCTACGAAAACTGATCTGGTTAAAGACTCACTTTCTTTACTAGTACTATAGTGTCATTGTAATAGATTAGCAGTGCAATTATAATCGGTCTGAATATCTATACATGAGTAGTGATAAATATATCTGAGTATACTATTAATTTATCCTTTTTGGGTTCATAATGTAAATAAACTAAACCTTGTACCCTATTGGATTATGTTTAAAGCTAAAACACCGGATTGGAAAATAAATAAAAGGCAATATATACAAAAAGGAAATTTGTTTCTATTACTTTGAGAAAGGGTTTATTTGGAGGTATCTATGCCTGTAAAAATCAACGGAATTGAGTATTACAGAACCAATGAAGCCTGCTTGCTAGCTGGTATCACTAAAAACACATTTTTACGCTGGGTTACTAACGGGAGTTATCCGGATGTCGCTTACCGTGATAGAAGGGGATGGCGGCTTTTTACCAGAGAAGATGTGGAAAGGCTGAAAGCTGAAGTAAATAAGGTTCGTATGGATCAAAAATAGGATGGGCAGAAGAGTTCTCTAAATATATAAAGGGATTAGATTCAATATGTTTGATAACGTATCTAATGGGACCCCATCAAATTTAATCATCGCCCAGGTATCCAAGAAAAAGCTGGGAGAAATACTGGTTGAACAAAAACTTATTACACCTGAAGAATTGGAACAGGTTCTGGAACTCCAGCGCAAAGATGGTGGCAGGCTGGGAGACATTCTGGTCAAGCAGGGTCTGGTCACCATGGAGGACCTGCTTTCCATTCTGAGTGTTCAGTTCAATGTTCCAGTGGCTGATCTAAAAAAACAGCAATTTAAATCCGAGGCTCTATCTTTAATTCCCGAAGAGCTTGCCAGAAGACATACCATCATACCATTGGATGTGATTGATGATACTCTGATCATTGCTATGGCTTATCCCGATGATGTACGTACAATCCGGGATATCTCAACACGTACAGGTAAAAGAATACAGGTAGTGCTGGCATCGCCAACTGAGATCATCAACGCAATTGATCTTTATTATAAAGCTGGCAAAGAACTTGAACAAAAACTTGGTCAGTTAGGTATTACCCCAGACAACAGAGAGAAAACTGCCAATGAGATTTCCGCCGAAACACCTATCGCCCAGAGCCTGGACCTGATTATCCAGCAGGCAGTGAGAGACCGGGCATCCGATATACATATCGAACCTCAGGAAAACAGGGTGCGCATACGGTTTCGTATAGACGGCATCCTGCATGATATGTATTCGTTACCAATGAGCACCCACGGAGCATTAATGTCCAGAATCAAAATTCTGGCCGAGATGAATATCGCAGAACAAAGGCGTTCTCAGGACGGACAGTTTTCAACCAAGGTTGGGAAAAAAGAGATAGATATCAGGGTAGCTACCATGGCGACTGCGTACGGAGAAAGGGCTGCCCTGCGCATACTGGACAGGACACTTACACCTCTGACCCTGCAGGAAATCGGATTTCTACCTGATCAGCTCGAGAAATATACCAGAATACTGAAAAGTTCATATGGCGTGGTTCTGGTCGGTGGACCGACTGGTTCCGGTAAAACCACAACCCTGTACGCATCGCTCAACCAGTTTGATCGGAATACTCAGAATGTCATCACCATTGAGGACCCGATCGAATATAAATTCGTAGATATCAATCAGACACAAATCAATAACAAGGCGGGCATTACGTTTGCCAGCGGGTTGAGAACCATTTTGCGCCATGACCCCGATATCGTTCTGGTTGGCGAAATCAGAGATAAAGAAACGGCTTCAATAGTAACACAGGCAGCTCTTACAGGCAGGCTGGTGCTGGCAACTATCCATGCTAACGATGCTATCAGCATCGTCTTCCGTTTGATAGATCTGGGGATTGAACCCTACCTGATTTCACCTACATTGATTGCAGCGCTATCACAGAGAATGGTTCGCCGGATCTGCCCGTATTGTAAGGTTCCAGTAGAGGTTTCGCCGGAGGAAGAAGCCGCATATATTAAAGAACTGGGAGAGAAACCCGGCAAAATGTATCGCGGGGCTGGTTGCAACATGTGTGCAAATACAGGTTACCGCGGTAGAGTAGCTCTCTTCGAGCTACTGGTGATGAGTGAAGGT
>Ga0123519_10005047_pt1 | contig 21180 bp, 24 predicted proteins | sample YelNatPaOPRAMG02_FD_87396 | JGI IMG/M metagenome (GOLD analysis project Ga0123519, IMG submission 87396) | Hot spring microbial communities from Yellowstone National Park - Yellowstone National Park OP-RAMG-02 (version 2) | ecosystem: Environmental > Aquatic > Thermal springs > Hot (42-90C) ...
AGAACTATCCAGAGAATCGCCGGTCCCCAGCCCCAGAAAATTACCGCCAGAGTTGGCCCAACAATTGGTACGGCTCCGGCAATAGCCGAGAAATGATGACCGAACAAAACCAGCCAGCTCTTGGCCGGAATATAGTCACAATCATCCCGACAGGTATGGGCCGGGGTAGGATTTTCCGCCCGCACTGAAAATAAATTTTCCAGTGCTCCACCAATAAAATGAAAAGCCACTAAAAATATCGCCACCGCTCCCACAAGAATTATTAACGAACTCATGGAAGTTTTTCCTCTTTATCGGGTAAAACAATACCTATCCCAATTGTCGCATAGCCCCCGAGAATAACAAAAGGCGAAAGTTTTCCCGCCCAGTTCTGGGCATCAGGAGAAGCAAAACTTAAAATAACAAATCCGACTATCACCAGAACAATACCTAAAAAAATCACCCGCCATCCCCGACGGGAAATTATCCTTTTTGGTTTTTCAATCTTTGGCGAAACCGTTATTCTTTTATCCTTTTTCATACAAATTTATTATACCAAATTTTTAGCAAATTTTTTGAACTCCGGCGGCACCGGCCCCGCCAGGGTCATAGTTTTACCAGTTATGGGATGTTGAAAGGTAATTCTATAGGCATGAAGCATCAATCGTTTATAGGGCCCACCACCATAAATCTGGTCGCCGAGAATTGGCCTTTTGATAAAAGATAAATGCGCCCGAATTTGATGAGTTCTTCCGGTGAGCGGATAGACCTCCAGAAAACTATATTTATCCGTTTCCTGTTTTACCACAAATCTGGTCTGGGCATTTCGGCCCGGAGCAACCGCTATTTTCAGACGGTTTTTCCGGCTCCGGTTTAATGAAGCATCAATTATTCCTGACCCGGCCGGCATTTTTCCCGCCACCACTGCCAGATAAACTTTTTCAATAGTTCTATTCTGAAACTGCCGGGACAAACTATGTTTGGCAATCTCACTTTTGGCTACCAGCATTATTCCACTGGTGTCTTTATCCAGACGATGGACCAGAAAGACCGGAAAATTACCATTGGCATATTTTACCAGACCGTTTAAGAGAGTATCATTATAATGTCCCGGAGCCGGATGGACAACCAGACCGGATGGCTTATTTATTGCCAGAAGATGTTCGTCTTCGTAAATAATATCGGGCTTAATCTCGGCGGGAATTATCCGGGAAACATCTATCGGCGGAATTATCTCAGCATCAATGATATCCCCGACCACAATTTTATAGCGAGGGGTGGTGAGCCGGCCGTTAACCAGAATCTGGCCGGACCTGATGGCTTTTTGAATAAATGACCGAGAGTAATGACCAAGTTTTCTGGCCAGATAGCGGTCGATTCGCTCGTCGGTATGTTCTTCAACTTTTATTTTCATCAGGTCGGAAAAGAAAGTAATTGAACAGACCAATCCCCAGAATTATTGCCAGAACCGAGATAAATTGCGCTAACGAAAGTCCCCAGAAATAAACCCGCGGAAAATCCCCCCGGTAGAATTCCACAAAAAATCTTATCAGTCCATAGCCAACCAGATAAATGGAAAAAGTTATCCCGGCTGCGACATTTTTTTTCAGAATAAACCAGAGCAGAAAAAACAAAAGCAGGACTAAAACCGCCTCCATCAGCTGGGTCGGATATAGCGGAATTCCCACTATTGCCAGTGATTCCGGATTGGTGAAGGTAATTCCCAGACCGGTCGGGGCCGGACGCCCATAACAACAACCAGCCGACAGACACCCTAATCGGCCAAAAAAATGTCCGATTGCCAGTCCAGTTACCAGAATATCTGCCAGTCGCCACAAATTTATCCGAAAAATTTTTGCCAGAACCAGGACACAAATTATTCCGGCCACCAGACCGCCGTAAAAGACCAGGCCACCTTCCCAGATCCGGAATACTCCCAAAATATCCGTCCGGTAATTATTCCAATTTTCCAGAACATAAAAAAGTCGCGCTCCGATAAACCCGGCAATAACTGTATAAAATACCAGGTCCTGAATCTGATTCTCGGGCAGAGACATCTTTTTTGCCCAGTGGCGGATAACCTGAAAACCAACAACTATCCCGATGGCCACCAGCAAACCATAAGTATGAAAGGCAAGACCGCCAATCTTAAATAGAACTGGATACATTTTTTTTCATCTCCTTAGTGATTGCTGATAAAGCCCAGAAAAATATCCCAACATTTACCGAGACATCAGCCAGATTAAATGCCGGCCAGTGCCAGTTCTGCCAGTAAAAATCCAGAAAATCTATCACCTCGCCCTGAATAATTCTATCCAGCAAATTTCCCAGACCACCAGCCAGAATTATTTGCCAGGCCAGATTACCCAATCTATCCGACGGAAAAATGACCTTCCGCTGCCACCACAAGCCCAGCAAAATAAAAAAACTTAAAACCGCCAGCCAGCTATTGCTTCCGGGAAAAAGACCAAAGAGAAGACCACTGTTGCGAACATAGGTTAGCGAAAAAAAAGAAAAAATTTTTATCTCCTGGCCGGGATAGAGATAATACCGGACAAGAAATTTAGTCAACTGGTCACCGAGCAGGATAATTGCTATCGCCGGAGGAATTTTCAATTAAGGTAAGTCCTCCAGAAATTTTGCGCAGCGCTCACAGATATCCGGATATTTTTTATTCTGGCCGACAGTTTCGGACCATATCCAGCAGCGGGCACACTTTTTCCCGGACGCCTGATTTACTTTTACCAGCAGTGGTTCAGTGGCGGCCGGATTTTTTTTCAGCAAAACCCGGGAAACAATAAATATCATTGCCAGATCATCTTTTCTCTCGGCCAGCAATAAATATAATTCCTCATCGGCCACCGTTATCTCCAGACTGGCCTGGAGGGAGGCCCGAATGATATTGTTTCTCCGGGCATTTTCAATTGCTTCGTTTACCTTATCCCGAACCTCTAAAATTTTTCCCCACACCTTTAACAATTTCATTTCCGGTTCGCGTAAATCCGGACTTTCCGGAAAATCTTTTAAGAAAATACTTTCGGTATCTCTGGCGAAAAAATTCTGCCAGCCATCCTCAGCGGTAAAGGGTAAAATCGGCGCGATAGTGATGAGCAGTTGTCTCCCAATATCGTAAAGAGTTGACTGGGCCGAGCGCCGGACAAAATGATTTTTGGGAAAGGTATAAAGACAGTCCTTGAGCACATCCAGATAAAAATTACTTAAATCCCGCACACAGAAATTATTAACCATATTTACCACCCGATAAAACTCGTAAGATTCATACGCCTGACGGATTTCCTTTAAGTCCTGATACCAGCGAGATATCAGGTATTGGTCAATCTCCCGCCGTTTTTCCCACTGAATATATTCACTATCATTTAAGTCGGCGATGTTGCCGAGAATGAACCGAATGGTGTTGCGAATTTTCCGATAGGTATCAACCAGGATTTGTAAAATTTCTTCGGATATCCGGATATCTTCCTGATAGTCCGCCGAAGCCACCCACAACCGAAGGATGTCGGCACCATACTGATCGATAATTTCCTGAGGCGTAATCACATTACCTTCGGACTTAGACATTTTTTTCCCGGCGCCGTCCACCACAAAACCATGGGTCAATACCTGCCGATAGGGGGCTTTTCCATAAATTGCCACCGCCGGAATGAGCGAGGTCTGAAACCATCCCCGATGCTGGTCACTGCCTTCCAAATACATATCGGCCGGCCAGGAAAGACCAAAATCAGGGTTTTTTAAAACCGCAATATGGGAAACTCCCGAGTCAAACCAGACATCCAGAATATCATTTTCTCGTCGGAAATCGCGTTTATTACAGTGCGGGCAGCGCAGGTTATTTTCCGGATCAATTATTTTTAATAACTCCTCCATTGAATAATTAAAGTAAACATCCGAACCCTGCCGGGCAAAAAGTCTGGCCAGTCGCCGGATAGCCGCAACCGAAACAACCGGCTGATTGCACGAATTACAATAGAGGACCGGAACCGGAGTGCCCCAGTAGCGCTGCCGGCTCAAACACCAATCCGGACGCAGTTCAATCATCGCCCCGATTCGCCTCTGGCCAACTGGCGGATACCAGGAAACATTTTTGATGTTTTCCAGCATTTTCTGACGCAAATTCTGATGGTCCACATTCAAAAACCATTGCTCGGTTGCCCGAAAAATTACTGCCCGTTTACAGCGCCAGCAATGCGGATAAGAATGCGAGAGGGTTTCCGCCAGCAACAAACTATCCTGCTGCTTTAATTTCTCAACTATCAACTGATTGGCGGCGAAGACCTTATGCCCGGCAAAATCTTTTACCTCGTCAGTAAAGACCCCCCGGGCATCCACCGGCGAAAGGATTGCTAAATTATATTTTTTCCCCACCAGATAATCCTCGGCGCCATGTCCGGGAGCAATATGGACAATTCCGGTCCCGTCGGTTAAACTGACGAAATCCGCTAAAACTGCCCGGGATTGATTGCCATTTAAGGGATTTAGACAGATAAGATTTTCTAACTCACTTCCAGTCGCTCGTCCAACAATCTCTTTAATCGTCGCCTGCAGAGTTTCTGTCAGTGCCGGGAGACGCTCTTCGGCAACAATAATATCCTGTTCTTTACTGGCAATTACCAATTTAACCCGCAGATAAATTGCCCGGGGATTAAAGGCCAAAGCGACATTAGCCGGCAAAGTCCAGGGGGTGGTGGTCCAGATAAGCACCGAAGTATTTTTCTCCACCGGCCAGGGAGCACCGCTAACCACCGGGAATTTAACCATTATTGACGGCGAGATATGCGGGGCGTATTCCACCTCGGCTTCGGCTAAAGCAGTTTCGCAACTGATACACCAGTAAACCGGCTTTTTCTGTCGGTAAATATAGCCACCCTCCACCAGATCGGCAAATGCCTCAACAATTTTTCCCTCATATTCCGGAGTCATCGTCAGATAGGGTTTTTCCCACTCGCCAACTATTCCCAGCCGCTTAAATTCTTCTCGTTGAATAGCAACAAACTTTTGAGCAAATTCCGCAGCCTGGCGACGAAAACTGGTCCGGTCAATCTGCTGACGACTCATTTTCAATTCTTTAAGCAACTGCTGTTCTATCGGCAGGCCATGACAATCCCAGCCGGGCACAAACGGGGCAAAATGGCCGGTAAAAAGTTTATAACGAACAACAATGTCTTTAAGAATTTTATTTAAGGCGTGACCGAGATGAATATGACCATTGGCATAGGGCGGACCATCATGTAAGATAAAAACCGCCCCGGCCGAATTTTTTTTCAGACGACTCCGATAGATATCTCGCTGCTGCCAGAATTCCAGAAACTGCGGCTCGCGGCGAGGCAAATCCGCCTTCATCGGAAAATCTGTCTTCGGCAGGTTGACGGTTTTACTGTAGTCCAGATTTTTTACCATAGATATTTCCAGACAAGCGGGCAATACTGGTTTTATATGGCGGTTTTAATATACCATATTCAGTAATAATGCCGGAGATATTGGCAGCGGGCGTTATATCAAACGAAAGGTTATAGGCCCGGGCCCTGGCCGGAGCAATCCGCTGGTGAAAAAATTCCAGAACTTCCTCCGGGGCTCTTTCCTCCAGGACAATATCTTTGCCAGTCGCGATATTCAAATCAATACTGCTGGTTGGTGCCGCCACATAAAATGGAACCCGGTGGACTTTCGCCAGGGCCGAAAGCGCATAGGTGCCAACCTTATTCGCCACATCGCCATTGGCCGCAATCCGGTCCGCTCCAACCACAATAATATCAACCATCCGCCGGCTCAGCAAAAATCCGGCTAAACTATCTACAATAACTTTATACGGCACTTTATTATATCCCAGTTCAAAACTGGTGAGGCGCAGGCCCTGCAAATACGGCCGGGTCTCATCCACATAGACCAGCGAGATTTTTTTATTCCGGAAACCAGAGTAGATCACCCCCAGAGCCGTGCCATAGCCCGAAGTCGCCAGCGAGCCGGCATTACAGTGGGTGAGCACAACACTTTTTTTCCGGGAAAAAATTTTTAGCCCGTGTCGTCCAATACTTTCATTAATCTGCCGGTCCTGGTGATGCATCATCTTTGCTTCCCGAAGAATAAGTCGGGCCAAATCCCGGATACCGATATTCTGTCTTACTAAATCTTCGGCCAACTTCATCTGCCGGTCAATTGCCCATTGCAGATTGACTGCGGTCGGACGGCTATTTTTAAGAATTAAGGCTGATTTTTTCAGATAGGCATAGACCTGATTGGGACTGCGGCAAAACTTCTGGGCCTGCTGAGCCGCTAAAGCCAGACCATAGGCGGCACTTATCCCGATTGCCGGCGCTCCCCGAACAACCATCGCCCGGATGCTGCAACTAACCTGCCGGCAACTGGAGTGTTTCCGATAGACAATTTTTTTCGGAAGTATCCGCTGGTCCAGCAGATAAAAGAATCCATCTTTCCAGTAAAAAGTTTTGAGCATAACCTGATTAATCCTGATTACGGAATCATCTCCAGCACCTGATACAGGTCTTCCTCACTCCGGCCGACGATTTCTATGGTCTTTTCTCTTCCTTTTTCACCTTTCCGCAAATAAACCATCCGTCTTTTCACCCCAAAATATTCGGCCAGAAAACAACAGAGCCGTTCATTGGCTTTTCCGTCGACTGCCGGGGCGGCAACTCGCACCCGTAAAATTGTTCCAATCCGATTGACTATCTCGTCATGTTTAGCGTTGGGAATTGCTCGCACTTTTATAATCATTATTTTTCACCTCCGGGACAACTCTTTTGAGCGTCTGGCCGCGGCCAGGACCGCCGATTTTAAAATATTGACCAGATGCCTTTTTTCCCAGTATTTTATTGCGGCTTCGGTTGTCCCACCGGGCGACATTACCCGGCCTAAAAGTGAACCAAAACTTTCCGGAATTTCTCTGGCCATTATTCCGGTGCCATAAAGTGTCTGGCGAACAAGTTCTTCGGCAAATTCAGCCAGTCCCAGTCTGCCGGCAATTTCCTGAAAACATCTCGCCAGATACAGAAAATATCCCGGACCCGAACCAGAAATTGCGGTAATCGCATCAATCTGACTTTCTTTGACCACCAGAATTTTTCCACAACTGCTAAATATCTTTTTGGCTACTATCCTGTCAGCAGGTTTTAGCCCCCGACCAAAACTCATGGCAATAACTCCCGCTCCCACCGCTACCGGTGTATTGGGCATTGTCCGGACTATCTTTGGATGGCGATTTTCTGGCGAGCGGAGCATCTTTTGCAGATAATTGATGGTAATTCCGGCCGCTACTGAGATTATCAATTGCCGGGGTTTAAGGAGTGGACGAATTTCCGATAATGTTTGTTCTATCTGCTGGGGTTTTACTGCAATAATTACCACCTGAACTGGCGAAATTACTTCGGACTTATTGATGGATGATTTGACCTTAAAGTGTTTTTTGAGAAAATCACATCTTTCCGGCCGGATATCATTGACAAATATCTCCTTAGCCGAAAATACTTTATTGGTTAGAAGATTTCCAATCAACGCCTGGGCAATGTTACCACCACCAACCAATGCTATTTTTTTTCTCATCTCAAATAACCCCCTGATAAAGTGCCGAACCAATCCGAACCATAGTGGCTCCCTCTTCTATGGCTATCGGATAATCGTTGCTCATACCCATAGAAAGTTCTGGCCAATCCAGTCCGAACTCGGCTACAATTTTTTCCAGACACTGGCGGGCCTGACGAAAAAACGGCCGGCAATCCTCGGGATTTTCCATAAATGGAGCCATCGTCATCAGTCCTCTTAACTGAATATTTTTCAAATCCCGGACCTTTGCCCAGAAATCAAGCAGTTCCTCCGGTTCCTGACCGAATTTAGTCGCTTCCGGCGATACCTTTACCTCCACCAGACACGGAACAATCCGGTTAAGTCGTCGCGCTTCCTCATCAATAACCCGGGCGAGTTTCTCATTATCCAGCGAGTCAATCATATCAAAAAGTTGCAGACACTTGCGAACCTTATTGGTCTGCAGATGTCCGATAAAATGCTTTTTGACCCGGAAAATCCTCTCGCCCATCCGGGAAAATTTTTTCTCGGCATCCTGCACCCGATTTTCACCAATATCCCTGATTCCCCAATTAATCAATTGATTAACAACCTCGGCGCCAACATATTTAGTGGCCGCCACCAGCACTACCGGTCGGTCACTAAAATATTTCCGCCCGGCCCTTATCAACTCAATCTGCGAAAGTATTCGTTCAACATTTTCTTTTAAAGACATTATAATGGTCAAAAATTCCCTTCAGGAAAAAAGTTTCCAAAATTTATATTATAGCAAATTCTCGTCTAAAAAGTAAAATCCGCCCAGAGATTTTACTGCTGAGCGGATTTTAAAATTAACTATTGCGAACGGTTCAATATTCCGGAGGCATTGCCGGCATCGGGTTTTTATCTTTTTTCTCCGGAATATCCGCTATCAGAACATCCGTAGTCAGAAGCAGACCGGCAATAGAGGCCGCATTCTGCAGAGCAGTCCGGGTAACCTTGGCCGGGTCAACTACTCCGGCTTTGAGCAAATCAGTAAATTCACCGGTCTCCGCATTGAGCCCGAAGTTAACCTCTTTGCTGTTGCGAATTTTTTCCACGACAATTGAGCCTTCCACTCCGGCATTTTCGGCAATCTGCCGGATGGGGGCTTCCAGAGTCCGACGGACAATATTTATTCCGGTCTGTTCATCTGGATCGCCGGCTTTGATCTTATCCAGGGCCGCCTGAACTCGCAAAAGTACCACTCCACCGCCGGGCACAATTCCTTCCTCAATCCCGGCCCGGGTGGCATGCATCGCATCTTCTACTTTGAATTTTTTGGCTTTCATCTCGGTCTCGGTCGCTGCCCCAACATTAATCACCGCCACTCCGCCGACCAGTTTCGCCAGTCGCTCCTGAAGTTTTTCCCGGTCATAATCCGACTTTGTTTCCTCAATCTGCCGTCTGATCTGGGCAATTCTTTTGTCAATCGCCTTTTTATCGCCCGCTCCGGAAACGATAGTGGTATTCTCTTTATCTACAACCACCCGCTTGGCCTGTCCCAGCATATCCAGACCAACCTTATCCAGTTTAATTCCCGTCTCATCGCTAATCACTGTTCCTCCGGTAAGCACCGCGATGTCCTCCAGCATTTCCTTGCGCCGATCACCAAAACCCGGGGCCTTAACCGCGGCGGCTTTCAGGGTCCCGCGCAGTTTATTTACCACCAGAGTTGCCAGTGCCTCACCTTCCACATCCTCGGCAATCAGCAAAAACGGCCGACCGGTCTGGACTATTTTTTCCAGAAGCGGCAGGAGGTCCTGCATTGCACTCACCTTTTTATCGGTAATAATCAGATAGGGGTCTTCCAGCACCGTCTCCATTCTCTCGGCATCAGTGACAAAATACGGGCTGATATATCCACGGTCAAATTGCATTCCTTCAACCACATCCAAAGTGGTTTCGGCAGACTTGCCTTCTTCAACCGTAATCACCCCATCCTTGCCTACCTTCTCCATGGCATCGGCAATTAAGTTACCAATCTCTTTATCGTTGGCTGAGATGGAAGCCACCTGAGCAATCTCTTCTTTCTTTTTCACATCAATCTGCTTGGCAATCTTTTTTATCTCTTCTACTGCTACACTAACTGCTTTGTCAATTCCCCGCTTAATGTGAATTGGATTGGCTCCGGCCGTAATATTTTTCAGACCCTCGGCAATCAGAGCCTGCGCCAGCACACAGGCGGTCGTGGTCCCATCGCCAGCCACATCATTGGTTTTGGAAGCGACCTCCTTAACCAGTTCGGCGCCCATATTTTCAAATGGGTCTTCCAGTTCAATATCCTTGGCAATAGTCACCCCATCATTGGTAATCGTCGGGGAACCAAATTTCTTTTCCAGAACTACATAGCGTCCTTTCGGACCGAGAGTTACTTTTACCGCATCGGCCAATTTGTTAACGCCTTCCAGAATTTTTCTTTTTGCTTCGTCTTCGTAAATCAACTGTTTAGCCACACCAACCACCTCCTTACTCAATTATTCCGAGAATATCATCCTGCGACATAATCAGATATTCCACATCGTCAATTTTAACCTCATTGCCCGAGTATTTCCCGAATAAGACCTTATCCCCGGGCTTTACATCCATCGGGATTTTTTTCCCGTTTTCATCATTCTTACCCGGCCCAACCGCAATCACTTCACCTTCCTGCGGTTTTTCTTTGGCCGTATCCGGAATAATAATACCTCCTTTCTTTACCTCTTTTTCCTCCAGCGGTTTTACCAGAACCCGGTCACCTAACGGTTTAATCTTCATAAACTACCACCTCCTTAAAATTAGCATTCTATTAATCCAAGTGCTAATTATAACAAAAAAATTACCTGCTTGTCAAGTCCCGTTTTTTCCGACGGGAGTGCGGCGCGAGATAGAGAACGACCCGGTTCCGGTCATCCTCTTCCGGTGGGATTGATAACTTTAAAATGACCTCGCCAACCTGGCGATTGCCCAGATATTTTTTATTTAAGGTTGGTCCGCCGCAAAGATAGCATTTCCACTGGTGATATTTCCGAAAATCATTCTTCACCGTGGCAAATCTTTCAGGGCTTTCGCAATCCGCTCCAGGGCTTTATTAATGTTATCTACTGAATTGGCATAGGAAAAACGCAAATAGCCCTCGCCATATTGACCGAAAGAAGTTCCGGCCAGCGTTGCTACCCCGGCCGTCTCCAGCAGGTATTCCTGTAATTCCCGGGATTTCATTCCAAAACTGCTGAAATTGGGAAAAACATAAAAGGCTCCTTTCGGCTTTTTACAGGTAACCCCGGAAATTTTATTTAAACCATTGACAATTACCTGGCGACGGCGATCGAATTCGGCAACCATTTTATCCACTTCATCCTGTGGACCTTTTAACGCCTCAATACCGGCTATCTGGATAAACGAGGCGGTGCAGGAATTGGAATTGGTCATCAATTTGGTCATCCAGCCGGCATATTCCTTATTCATCACTCCGTAGCCAGCCCGCCAGCCAGTCATCGCATAGGTCTTGGAATAACCATCAATAATAATGGTCCGCTCTTTCATCCCCGGAAAAGAGGCAATGCTGTGATGTTTTTCCCCATCATAAAGTATCCGGGAATAGACCTCATCAGAGAGAACCACAATATCATCGCGCTGTAAAACAATATTCGCTATCTCCTGCAAAATCTCTTTAGACAACACTCCGCCGGTGGGATTCTGGGGCGAATTAAGAATAATCAATTTGGTGTTCGGGGTAATCAGTTTTTTAAATTCATCAATATCAAAATTAAAATCATTCTCCTCTCTCAATGGTATCGGAACCGGAATCGCCCCGACAAAATTTATCATTGACTCATAAATCGGAAATCCCGGATTGGGATAAATGACTTCGTCCCGGGGCTTGAGGACAGTCAGAATAGTATAAAAGATAATCGGCTTGGCTCCCGGAGTCACCACTACCTCTTCCGGCGAAACCGGGATATTCCGGGTCCGGGAAATGTATTCGGCTATTGCCTGCCGGTGCTCCCACAAACCCGCCGAAGGGCCATAATGGGTCCAGCCAGCATCAATCGCTTTTTTGGCGGCTTCACAGATATTTTTGGGAGTATTAAAATCCGGTTCGCCAATTTCCAGATGGACAATTTCTTTGCCCTGCGATTCTAATTTTTTGGCCCGGGCTAAAACCTCAAAAGCCGTTTCGGTTCCCAGACGATTCATTCGGTCAGCAATTCTCCACTGCATCGCTTCCTCCTTTTTAATTTTTTCCGGAAAAGTTTCTTTCCCGTAGTTCGCTTATCATTTTTTCCAGGATATTGGTTGTTTCCTGCAATTGACTTAATTTTTTATCTTGCGAAAATCCATCAATCTCGCTGAGAATATTTTTCATTGCCATGACCGGAACGATTAACTCTTCACCAATCTTTTTTACTATCTCCTCCTGCCAGACTTGCCGGGACTGATATAACTGTAATGATTCAATCAAAGAGCCAAGCCGGTCGGCAATCAGTTGTAATAACTGAATATCCTCGGCCCCGAAACTGCCAAAAACCCGGTTGGCAATAATCAACAGACCAATCAGCCGGTTGGGGGAGCGCATCGGCACTATCACCAGAGAATTTATCACCACGCCCGACGGCAAAAAATCCCAGCCAAGTTCTGAAGAGTTGATATTATTACTCCAGTAGGTCCGCCGCTTCTGGTCCTGCGGTAATTGATAGGGATAAGCCAGAATAATCTCCGAAATAATCGGTAACTTATTGCTCACCACCAGCGTGGTTTGCCGGAATTCTTCGCGTTTTCGACCGAGAAAAGGAAATTGAATTTCCAGAAAACCGCCATCGGCATTATACAAAAGAAATCCAACATCCCGGGCACTAAATAATTCGCTCAACCGGGTGCTGGCGACCGTCAGTAAATCGGCCAGCCGGGTCTGTTTGGTTATTGCTCCGGAAATATCGGCCAGTACTTTTACCTCCCGCACCTTCTGCACCAGCCGGCGATTTACTTCCAGCAATTCCCGGGTAGTGGTGGAAACTTCCCGTTCCAGTTGCTCCCTTAAAACCTGTTCCTGTTGGTAATACTTAGCCGCGGTCAGGGCAATTGTCACATATTCGGCCAGCGTGGATAAAACACTGATGATTTCCGGACTAAAGAAATTTTTCCGACGGGCATTGACATTAAGCACTCCCACCGGGCGGCCGGCACAAACAATCGGAAAATGAATATAAGAGGCGAGGTGTTCCTCACTGACCAATCGGGCGGTCGCCGGATTTTTTTCGGCCTCGGCATCCTGAATTACCACCATCTGACTATCCTGAAAACTTTTCCCGACAAAGCCCTCACCCGGTCTCACCCGCATATTTTTAACAAAATTCTGGGATAATCCGGAGGCGGCCTTAATCCGTAAATAGCCGTCGTCATCAAGTAAAACAACTGAACAACTGGTTTCCGGAAATCTCTGCTGGATTAATTCCACAATCTGTTTCAACAACCGATTTAATTCCGCACCCCGGGTTAAACTTCTGGCTGAGGTGAGAAGAATTTCAGTATTCTGACGCAACTCAGAAATCTGCCGGACTAATGCGTCAACAATCTTTTCCAGAGCAGTAATCTCGTCGCCGGGCAAATGAAAATTAGCCAGATATCCGGAAAATTTTTTTCGCAAATAGCGAATCCTTCTTAAGAAAAACAAATCCCAGAAAACAAAATCCCCGGCCAAAAAAACAAAAACCACTGTTAGATAGTAGTAAAGTGTATGCTGGTGTAAGAAACTGCCCGGAAAAATCAAAAACAATAACCAGGCAACTACCAGGGTAGTGATAAGTGCCAGCAGATTTACCAGAATAAATTTTCCTGCGGTCCGAAACATTTTATTTAGCGGCAGTCATCAAAGTTATATCCAGAGACAGGTTCAGATAGCGATAGTCCTTATTTAACTCCGACCAGGCAATAAACTGCAAAGAAATTTTTTCATCATCCATCATCGCGCCAAGGATATTGAGAAATTCTTCATTGCTTACCGGAGCATCCGGCGGCGGACCTAAAACAATCGCAATGGTTACCCGGTTGGTCTTACATAACTCAGTAAAAAAGGCATAGTTAATCTGGGCCTGATATGGATAGGCCCGGTCAAAAACACTTTCCAGCCGAAACTTCAGCCGGTGTTTGCGAACCACTTCCCGGAAACGTTCTTTTACCTGACGGAGTTCCTGCTCCCGGCCCTGCGGATAAAAAAAGGCTACCTCCACCGGTTTTAGGCCCAGTGAATCAGCAACGGGTTTTTCCTCTGGCGCTGGCATCTTTGGTGAAGGAGAGGTCGGCGATGGTGCCGATTTTGGCTCTTCAGTGACTGGCTTTGGTGATGACTTAGATATTGGCGGTATTACGGAAGTTGGCGGTGGAGATACCGGAGTTGTCGGCGGTGGCTGGACTGGTTGCCCGGAAGTTGGCGGTGGATAAACCGGGGCGGGATATTGACCGGGGTAAGGTGTCGGATAACCATACTGAGGATAAGGCGGAGAGGGATAGCCGGGATAGTTCGCCGGAGGATTATAGGGATATGGTGGTTGAGCGGGATATTGACCGGGATAGGGCGGTGGTGGCGATTGAGGAGGAACCGGTGCGGGAGACGGAGCCGGCGGTTTTTCTGGCTGGGGTGATTCCGGTTCTGGCTCTTCTTCCGGCAAAAGTTCCTGCATCAGATTTTTTACCAGTTCCATATTCACCGGCTGCTGTTGCAGACTGGCATAGGCATTGATTCTCTTCAAAAATCCTTCCAGTTCCCGGATATTGGATTTTAATTTTGAGGCAATATAGAGCAGGATATTATCTTCCAGATTAAGATTATGTTTCTCTTCCTTTTTCTTTAAGATCGCCACCCGCGTTTCCAGATTGGGTGATTTGATATCAGCAATTAATCCCCACTCAAACCGCGAACGCAACCGGTCTTCCAGGGTCACCAGTTGTTTTGGCGGGCGATCCGAGGTAATAATAATCTGTTTTCCGGACTGATGCAGCGAATTAAAGATATGGAAAAATTCTTCCTGAGTGGATTCGGATTCAGCCAAAAACTGGATATCATCAATCAGCAGTAAATCCACCTGACGATAACGCTGGCGCAGGTCCTCGGAGTTACCGCGCCGCACCCCTTCAATCACCTCACTCATAAATCGCTCGGTGGTAACATAGCCGACTATTAAATCCGGAAACTTTTGCTGGACATAGTTTCCCACCGCCTGCATCAAGTGGGTTTTTCCCAGTCCAACTCCGCCATAAATAAAAAATGGATTATAGATTTTGCCCAGGTTGTTGGCCACGGCCAGAGCCGCCGCATGGGTAAAACGGTTGTTCGGACCGACGACAAATTCCTCAAAAGTGTATAACGGATTTAAGGGGATAAACTGTTCCTGAATTGCTTTGCGGTCCACCTTTGCTGTTGCGCCAGTTGTTTTGTCGGCCGCCGCGCTTTCCTTTTTCCGGCCGGGTCTTTCTTCAGGTATCTCTTTAATTTTTTCCACCGTAGTTTCCCAGCCGGCAATCACTTCCTCAGGTGGAAAATCCGATTCTTCGGCCTGTCCCTGCTTACATCTTTTTTGCAAATAACTCCGGTTGGCAGAATATTCCTCGGGCTTGAAATGATAAAAATAGAGACAATAGTTATAATCACCTTCCAATTTTTGCGGACGACTCAATACCCCTTTGAGACCGGCAATTAACTCCATAATCTCATTGTCGCTGATATCCAGCAATAACTGCCAGCGATTTTTATCCTGCGCGGTTGGTGATTTTTTTAACAACCATTTATTTAGCATTTAACTTTTCCATAAATGACAAAAACTCAACTGCCAGATCTATATAAAAATATCTCTTATCCACTTTTTCCCGACTGAAACCACTCACCAGAACATCGGCCATTTTCGGCGGACAATCACTGAGAGTATCCGCCAGCACAAAAATCACCCGGGCCGCAAAGTCCTTCCGGGACTTTAACAGTATATTATCCCAATTTATCACCGGGTTTGTCAAGTATACGGTCCGGATATTAAAAGAAAATTGCCGGGTAGCCACCCGGGACAGGACCTCGGAAAACCGGTTGATAAACTTTTCCGCCGCTGACTCATCAGTGGTCCAGAGAACAATACTGAAAACTGAATTATCTTCCGGAATAATCTTCGGACTGGCAGGTTTTCCCAATACCGCAGTTAAAAATTCTTTTAATTCCTGGGCCGCTGAGTTATCCGATTTATCCACTGCAAAAATTATTGCTCCCGGGATATTCCCCGCAACTGGAGATTTAAATCATCGGGATTGGTGGCTTTGTCCAGCGCTTCTTCTATACTGATTTTTCCTTCCCGGTAAATCCTCAGGATATCCTGGTCAAAAGTATGCATTCCGTAATAGGCGCCCTGCTCCATTGCTTTATACAGTTCTATAATTTTACCTTCGGCGATAATCTTGCGGACAATTCCGGTGCCCAGCAAAATTTCGGTAACCGGCACCCGGGAATTTCCGTCGTTGCATACCAACAGGCGCTGGGAAACAATCCCTTTTAAAATATTAGCCAGTTGCTGACGGACGGTATTTTGTTGGTGCACCGGATACATATCAATTATCCGGTCAATAGTCTGGACGGCATCAATCGTATGAATAGTAGAAAGCACCAGATGACCGGTTTCGGCGGCAGTAATTCCGGCACTGATACTCTCAAAATCTCGCATCTCGCCAATTACCACCACATCCGGATCCTGACGCAAAACATAGTGCAGGGCTCTGGCAAAAGAATGGGTATCACCACCAACCTCTCTCTGGGAAATTGCTGATTTAACATCCTGATGATAGTATTCAATCGGGTCTTCCACCATTACAATATTGTAAGAAAAATTATTATTGATGTAATCAATTATGGCATTGAGGGTGGTGGTCTTGCCGGCCCCGGTTATCCCGCTGATTAGAATAAGCCCCCGACTTTCTGAAGCCAATTTTTCCAGAGTATCAACCGGCAGATTAAGATCGGCAAAATTCAAAATTTTCAGAGGAACTACCCGCAGAGCCAGAGCGGCCGATCCGCGTTGATAATAGGCATTGACCCGAAAGCGGGCGATATTGCTGACCGAATAGGCAAAGTCCAGTTCGCGTTCGCTTTCCAGGATTTTTTTCTGTTCGGGCGTAAGCAGGGAATCAATAATCTGTTCTATCTGTTCGGCGGATAACGGATCGCCTTCAATAAATTTCAGCCGACCATTAACCCGGATAAGTGGACGGGAGTCGGCCTTAAAATGAATATCGGAGATATTCTTCCGAACCATCAACGACAGGAGTTCAGCCGGGTCCAATTTTTTTTCCATAACTTACTCCCAGACAATCTCAATTCCTTTCTCGTCAATTATTTCCTGAGCCAGCGGACTGATAATCGTCCCCCTGGTCAGACGAATAGTTTTTTCACCCCGCTGTAAGGACTGTCGCAAATCGTATTCACTAAAAAACTTCCGGCCACCGCGAAGAACGGAAAAACTCCGGATATAGGGTTCCTCCGGACGACTAAAAAAGCCATAACGAGCCGATGATTGACGATCCGAAGAATTTTTTTGCGACAAACGAGAAATAATATCCACAATATCGTCGGTGGAAATCATTTACTTATAAAAAATTATCCTTTGGGCAGATATTTTTCCAGGTCCTGATGTGGCCGCGGAATTACATGAACCGCAATTACCTCTCCAACTTTCTGGGCGGCCGCCGCTCCGGCTTCCACCGCGGCCCGAACCGCTCCGACTTCCCCGCGGCACATCGTGGTCACCAGACCGGAACCAATCTTTTCATAACCAACTATCCGCACCTTCGCCGCTTTCGCCATTGCATCCGACGCTTCAATCAACGCCACCAGTCCCCGGGTTTCAATCAATCCCAATGCTTCTGTTTCAGCCATACAATTTACCTCCATTTCTTATTCGGAGAGATATTCTCTCTCCATTTATCTCTTCTCATGTTCTCGCTAACATGAGAAGTTCCTGAACAAAGTTCTTCTCACAAAAGTGAGAAGTTCCTTTTAATATTTCCCCTTTCCGGCACTCTGGCCGGTAACAATTGCTACACTGGCTGATGCTCCTATTCTGGTGGCTCCGGCCGCCACCATTTTCTGGGCATCTTCCGTTGAACGAATCCCGCCGGAAGCCTTCACCCCCATCGCTGGACCAACCACCTCCCGCATCAGTCGAACATCTTCTACGGTCGCCCCACTCGGGCCAAAACCCGTTGAGGTTTTAACAAAATCCGCACCAGCCTGTTTGGCCAGTTCACAGGCCTTAATTTTTTCTTCCCGACTAAGATAAGCCGTTTCCAGAATTACTTTTAATATCTTTCCCCGGGTGGCTTCCCGCACCGCCTTGATATCATCCAGCACCAGTTGATAATTGCCGGATTTCAGTGCTCCAATATTTATTACCATATCAATTTCATCCGCACCATTGGCAATCGCATCCCGGTCTTCCAGGGCTTTGACCGTCGGGGTGGCTGCGCCAAGTGGAAACCCAATTACCGTACAAACCTTTACCCCGCTTCCCCGCAAAAGTTGCGAACAAAGAGAAACATAAGCCGGATTAACACAAACCGAAGCAAAACCAAACTTCTTGGCCTCTTCACAAAGTTTGCCAATCTCTTCCTGAGTGGCATTGGCCTTGAGTAAAGTATGGTCTATCAGTGGCGCAAATTTTTTTGCCGAATCACTTGCCGAAAAATTTCCTATTCGGTCCGCCCCGGCCGCCAGCACCGCCTGAACCGAACCGGTTTTTTTATCCACACACAAACCGCAGGAGGAACAATCCACCCCATCTTTAAACGCCGGGCATTTATCAATAATTGGTCCAAACTTAGCAATCGGAGTAGCAAATACTTTTCCGGCTGAGCCAATAGTTGTTTCTACTTTTTTTGTCATCTGTCCAGCAATATTAAATACCTCCTGAGCCAGATTTTGAGCGGAAGTTACCACTATCCCCATATTCTTCAAATCATTAACATAACCTTCTACCCGTCGGTAAAGACCACTGTTAGCCGCGGGCAGGGGATAACAGGAACAAAAAACCGCATCCCGGGCTACCACTATTGGAATCCCTCTTTCCAGACAACCAACAACAATATTCGTATGCGCAGTATCTGTTATCAGATTAGCTATTTTACTCAGGCCATTCAAGGTCAGAGTAGGTATGACCAGTAAATCACATTCGCCGGAAAGCTGCTGGGGGTTTTGTTTCCCATCATCCAGAATAATATCGGTAATGCCGGTGCTCTGCTTTATCCTCTCTAAACCGATCACTGACTGCGCCGCCCGGGTAATAAACGCTTTCACCTTAAAACCTTTGGCGATACTGCGCATCGCCGCCAGGGATTCTTCAATCGCCCGGTCTCCGCCCATAAAAATTGCCAGAATATTTTTCACCGAACCTTTTCTGGCCTGATAGGAATTTAAAACTTCTTTAGTGATTTTTTCTACCAGTTGCCGATCCATTGCCTTCTCCTGAATTAGATTTAATGCCACTTAACACTTTTATTTCCGACGGTAATATAGTCAATTATCCCACAAACTATTGTCCGGACCGGCGCCACTTTATCCGCTAATATCTGCCGGGCCGAATTACCCTCATCCATCACCAGAACCATATCGCCAACACCCGCACCCAGATACTTATCCACCGCCAGCACCGGACTTCCTTTTGGTTCAGCCGTCAAACCATCTACTGGCTGAACTAATAATAATTTGCTGTTAACCAGACTTTTATGTTTTCTGGTTGCCCAGAGATTACCAATTACCTTAGCAATAAACATTTTTCTCTTCCCATGTTAGCGAGAAGTCGGGAAGTTCACTCCATCAATTATTCCCACCACAGCGGCATCAACCGGCGGGGTATCTTTCAAAGATGTTCCACCACAGGCCACGGCCGCCTCGCGCGCTGCCACCCAGAAAACAAATTCGGCCGCGCCGGCCCCGACCGTGTCTACTGCCACCATCACTTCTCCGGTCGGTTTTTTCTCCCAATCAGTCGGTTGAATAAGCAGGAGTTTTCGCCCTTCCAGACTCTCTACTTTTTTGGTTGCCACCACCCGGCCCACAACTATCCCGGCCCGCATTATCTTTTCACCACCTTCTGTCGGGGAATACTCCGTACCAGATAGCCAACCGTTCCACTCAGAGCCGCACCAATATCCAGACCGTCATAAGTATAATAATTAGACCAGACAATCTCACCAGTCAGAGCATCCTGCAAATTTGCCGAAATTCCAATGGTCGCATTACTTACCACCACCCGGCTATTTTCCAGTCCACTCAGACCGGCTACGGAAAATGTATAGATATTATTCCCACCTAACTCCAAAGTAGTTGGAGTAGCCAGTAAAGTAGTACTGGAAACATTGGGCTCATAAATCAGGTAACGCCGGTTCGGCTGATACTCTAATACCGTCGCAGTCAAAATTACCATCTCCGAACTCAACTTCTCGGCCGGATTATACAATTTGACATTATAGCCGGCCTGAAGCAATTGCCGAATGAATTCATTGGCAATGATTTTATTGACATCAATTGTCTGACCAGTTGCTTTAACCTCCACCATAATTGTCTTTATCCGGGAAAAATCGTAGTCATACTTCACCGCTACCCGGGGGCTACAGGCTATCAACCAAAAAACGGCCACCAGAATAATTAAAGTTTTTCTTTTAACCATTTGAGATGTTTTTCCGCTATGGTTCTTAAGTTTTCCGCCTGGCGATGGGAATCACTGGCGCTATAACGCAAAACATTCTCCCAGGCATTAATCGCCAGAGTGTTTTCGTTTTTCTTTTCATAAATTAACGCCAGAAGGTACCAGGCAAAGGAAATCTCCGGTCGCCGAGTCACGGCCTTTTCCAGATAAAACTGCGCCGGTTCAATCTTACCTTCATCCAGCAGCGCTATTCCCATAGCAATATTTCCCGAAACTGAATTAGCATCCTGTTGTAAAAGTCGCTCAGCCCTTTCCCGCACTGATTCGGCGCCAGTCCAGAGAATCGCCGAGCAGACCAGAAACAACCCGATAACTATTTTTTTCATCTCTTAACCCCACAATATTTTTTTTCTAACATTTGAATTTTTCTCACCCGCCGCTGATGCCGACCCCTGGCAAACTTGCTTTCCAACCAGATGGCCAGCCAGCGAATAACATCCTTTTCTTTACTCAGACGCCCGGAAAGACATAAAATATTTGCCCAGTTATGTTCGGCAACCAGACGGGCTACTTCCTCACTCCAGCAAACTGCTGCCCGCACTCCGGAAATTTTATTAGCCGCGATGCTCATTCCCACTCCGGTTCCACAGACCAGTATACCGCGCTTTGCCTTTCCTTTGGCCACTGCCACCGCCACCTTTTCCGCCAGGTCCGGATAATCACACGGCTCAGTACTAAATGTTCCATAATCTATAACCTTATAGTTCTGGCGACGAAGATAATCCAGTATCGGCCCCCGAAAAGCAAAGCCAGCATGGTCACAACCAAAAGCAATTTTCATCTTGTCTTACTTCTCCTGTTCTCGCTAACATGAGAAGTTCTTAAGCAAAGATCTTCTCACAAAAGCGAGAAGTTATTTTAAATATTTCTTCTCAATTTCTGCTACCTTTTCCAGCCGGCGCTGATGCCTTCCACC
>Ga0123519_10005061_pt1 | contig 21155 bp, 14 predicted proteins | sample YelNatPaOPRAMG02_FD_87396 | JGI IMG/M metagenome (GOLD analysis project Ga0123519, IMG submission 87396) | Hot spring microbial communities from Yellowstone National Park - Yellowstone National Park OP-RAMG-02 (version 2) | ecosystem: Environmental > Aquatic > Thermal springs > Hot (42-90C) ...
GCGAATGCTGGCCGGGATATGGAGACAGACACGGAGTTACGGCGACGCCTATCACCGGGTTTTTGCGTGTCTGTACTGTGGCGTCGCTATCTGCAGTGTCTGTATTTTTTCCCGGGGGGCGTGAGCCGGGGAGCAGGGGACAAAGTCGAGGCAGGTATTCCCCAGGCCGGCGGCGCAGAGATTTTTGATCAACGGGCGAATGCACCGCGTCTTTGCGCGTCAGGGAACTTTGGTTCCGGCTACGCCGGGCTGGGAAATATGCGGGCTAAGAACTGTGAGAAGTCGAGTCGCCTTCAGCCCCGTATTTCTTCACGAAGCGCTTTTGGGATTTTTCCGTCCCGGCTGGTTGATCGCCGGCAGTCTCTGGCTGTTCTTGGGTGTTGGCAGGCGCGGGTTCCGCCGGTCTAGCCGAAGAAACGCCCGATTCCACCGCTTCCACGAAACACATTCGGAGAGTCGTCAACCGGCGGGTCAAGAAATCGTGCTCGACAGGTTCAAGGTTCCCGCGGGTTTTCTGTTCGAGCATTTCGAGCGTGTCGATGTAAAACTGCCCGACCTCGAGGTCCACAGATGGCCGCGTCGCGTCTTGCAACTTTTCGCGACCGAGTGCGATCAGCGCCATTTGGGTCAGTTGCACCACCAGCGCCATGAAGAGCTCGGTGTTTTGCTGGTTCCTTTGACTTTGTGCGGTCTGTTGTCCTGAGGATGGCTCAGTCATGCTCCTTGCGGGATTTGCGTTTGCGAATGTCTTCCAACAAAAACTTTACAAGGCAACGCAGCCGTTGATCGACGCTCGCTGTTTCCAGGATAACCTGTTGCTTCTTTGGTTCCGGAAGAAGTGTGGCAGAGACAAGGTCCGCCAATTGCGCAGGATCATCCTGTTCAGCAAGGCTGCGCACAGCCTGCTGGAACAACCATGCACCTGCTGTCTTGGGGTCCGATTCGATCGCCGGGATTCGCAAAGGCGCCAACGCTTCGGCCAAACCGTCAACAGGCAGGTCGAACCCGAGCTCGATCCGCTCTGCAACCAGCTCAACTACACGGGATGCGAGAGCATGCGTTACTGCAGTGGATTGCTCTTCCGATTCGATCGGCCTGATCTCGTAAACTCTGTAAGGGCGATAACGCACGGCCCGGAGCAATTCGACCCGGGCAATTCCCTGCAGCATCACCCGCGAGTTGCCGTCGTCCCCTGTAACCGCCGCGCGGATCAACCCAAGACCGGCAACGTGCTCCGGTGTTTCGCTCCTCGTGTCGCATCGGCGCATTGCAACTGCGAACATCCGGTGAGTCTGAAGCGCGTCGGCGAGCATCTTGCGATACCGCAGCTCGAAGAGATACAAAGGCAACACTGCCTCGGGGAAAAGAATCACCCCGGGCAATGTCATCACAGGCACCGTCGGCGGAAACTGCATGAAGTAATAATACCAGCGCATTTCATGAATGCAAGGGAGTCGTTTTCAGCTCGGCGCAGCCGCAGCCGAATGCTCCACTCGGGAAAACTGCGCCGGTTGCATTAATACCGCCGTGTCGCGCCGCGCTGAGCCGATCGCGGATTGTAGTCCGGCCTTTGGACTGCCATGGAGCGCATTGAACCGCCCGTGTGTTGGTGACGCGAGCCAAAGCCTGTGCTGCGAGCAGCGACGCCTGTCGAGGACAGAGTGTCGAGACATCGATGCCGCTCTGACGCCATCCGCAGGCTCAGCGTCTGACTGTCTCGAGAATCCAGTTCAGATACCGATCAGTCCCGGCGCGAAGGTTCATGACAACGAATTCGGGTGTGTCGTAAGGGTGATTGGCCAATACGAGCTCCTCGAGGTCGGCAACCGCACTGCTGGTCGTTTTCATCAACAGAAGCACCTCCGGACTTTTCTCGATTTTGTCCTTCCACCAATAGTGGGACTCGATGTTTCGAACAAGGTTTGCACACGCTATCAGGCGCGCTTCGAGCGCACGCCTTGCCAGATTGCGGGCGCACTTGACGTCAGGCGCGGTAACCAGCACAAGCAGGTATTTTGTCGTGGATTTCATGAGCAGATATTCTGCATCGGAACCGCTTGTCGAGCAACTTTGGCGCAGCACCGCGGCAGGCCGGTTCCCCTGTGACCAATCCAAATCTCCCGAGCGGAGCGTTTCGTCGCGGCTGCGCGATGTCGAGTGATTGTGCTTGCGTTTGTTCTCAGGGGCTGTTCCCATGCCTTCAACAAACGCCGCGGAATTCATCCGCAGCATGTGAGATAGAACAGGATTATTGATGAAAGTTTATATTTTGTCGGCCCTCATCGCTGTTGCAGTGATTTTCACCGGCCAATCGGTCGTCACGGCGGCTGAACAAACAAGCCAGGTGACTGATGAACTCAAGGCACTCGTCGCCAAAGTCCAGGCCAAATTGAAAGCAGGCGAGCGATCTGAAGCCCAGCTTGCTGAGGAATTGAAAGAGTTCGACGCCCTGCTTGCCAAACACAAGGACGAGAAAACCGACGAGGTCGCCCAGGTCCTTTTTATGAAAGCCTTGTTGTACATTCAGGTCCTGAACAACGAGGAAAAAGGAAAGCAGCTCATTGAACAACTGAAAAAAGACTTCCCGGACAGCAAAGCTGTCGCACGGGTCAAGAAACAGGAAGAGGCCGAGAAAATCCAACGCAGTCTCGTCGAAGGAGCCAAGTTTCCTGATTTCGATGAAAAAGACCTCCAGGGCAAGCCTTTCAACCTCGCCGCTTACAAGGGCAAGGTTGTTCTGATTGATTTCTGGGCCACATGGTGCGGACCTTGCGTTGCAGAACTGCCAAATGTGCTGGCTGCCTACGAAAAACATCATCCCGCCGGATTCGAAATCCTCGGCATCAGCCTCGATACAGACAAGGCGCGGCTCGAACAGTTCATCGAAACAAAGAAAATGACCTGGCAACAGTTCTTCGATGGTAAAGGCTGGGAAAACAAACTCGCCGAAAAGTACGGGGTAAACAGCATCCCGGCAACATATCTCCTCGACGGCGAAGGCAAGATCATTGCCAAAAACCTGCGGGGACCCGCGCTCGAAGCCGCAGTTGCCAAGGCCCTGGCAAAGAAATAATCAACACGCACCAACCATTTGGCACGCGCCGAACGCACACCCTGCTCAAGCAAAATATCGTTGCAGGCGGGGTGGTGAGGGCTCGTACTTTGCGTCCGATTTCAAAGCGCCTCGAGCCGAATCTCATCAAGTTCAACGCGCACGCCGGCCCGAGTGCAGGGGTCGAGTCGGAGCCGCGTGATCACGCCCTTCCAGCGTGGGTTTTCTGAGACCGGAAGTTGGTATTGGTGCCATTGGCCATCGACGCTGACAGCAAACCGAATGCTGCAGGCCTCGTTTTCCGTCCAGCGTTTGGTCCTCCAAAACAACTGGGCCGTATCTGAAAACGGCGCGCCGTCCTTGGAACACAAACGCATCCTCAGCCTCACCACCGGGAATGATGTTGCCATCGCTTGGATTGGAGGACCAAACAACGCCGGGTCGCCCCCGACGGTTTCGGCAACCAAGGCACCTTCTGTCTGACCAACTGAGTCGCATTGCATGTTGTTATCCCAACCGTCGGTGTCACGGTCAAAAGTCCACGCCGTCCGCACCGGCTGCTCCGGCGGAACATCATACGGGCCAATCCCAACGTCGTTCGGGACGAGGTCTTCGTGTTCCGGGGCTGCGTCCGTGAACACGTCCCGGACGGCATCCAGATATCCGAAACCGTATTCTTTGTGTGGCTCGATATATGAACCTTCGCCCCATTCATTCCATGCTTCAATGATCACTGCTGGCAGAAGTTTGGTCTTGTCAGCACAATGCTCGAGCATATCGCGAGCTTGCTGCAGGTGGCGTTTGAACATGGCCGGTGTGCGCCCGTGACGCACCATGGCATTGTTGCCGTGCCACGGGCGGCTGTCCCACCCGCCACTGATCGGCAGAATGATTGGCAGCCGGCTTTGTTCGATGAACGTTTCCCATTGCCGGCGATAGCCTTCGATCAAGGCGGAAAAAGGCCCCTGTTTCTCCGGACCTATCAAGCCCAGCCCTGCCCAGTTGTAACATGTGACGGCGTCGTAACCTTCATCTTCGACTTCGCGCGGTCCGCTGACGCAGGCGACCATGTAAAGGCCATTCAGCCCAGCCCGCCGGCACTCTTCGCGCATGGCATTGAGCGCCTGCCGGGTGCCATCGACCCCGAGATCAGCACGAAAATTGTATGGACTGAAAATGATGATGACGGGCTTGCCTTCGATTCGATAGTACTCCGGTCGATTGAAGTAATTGGTGATCCAATAACGCGCAACCGCAACGCTGTCGTCAAGCGAGTGTGTGTTGGGCGGATTGTGGTTGGCCCACAACAAACAGAATTTCAGCAGGTGACGGTAACGCGCATGGAAAAAACCCTCATGCAGTGCGTGTTCAAGTTGCCGACCGCCTCTGGCCCAATACCAATCATACGCGAAAAACGTGATCCCGTGTTCAACCGCCCATTTTATGTGCCAGTCGGCCACTTCGGGCGAACCTTCGCGATACCAACCCAGAATTGGCTTGCGTTCCGGGAACCTCAAGATCGGCTTCCACTGGCTGGCATCGCGCCACCCCGGAAAGTAATAAACACCAACATCAATTCTCCCGTGAACCGGCCCGGGCTGCGGCACGTATGAGCCGCCGGATTCCACACCCAATGGCTTGCGAGCGGGTACCTGAACAGACTCGAAGGTCGTTACCGACTCGGCACCATCAGCCGTCACTCGCAATTTGATCGCGTTGGTCAGGCCGCAATCGGCCACAACCCGCCAGCTTGCTGTGGTTTCCTCGTCAACGCCAAGCCTGCGCAGCGGCGTTGTCTGTGCATTGGTTTCCAACAAGCGAAGCCCAGCGGGCAAACTCAACTGAAATTGCACATTGCTTGCCGTGGCACCGCCTGCATTGTACACAACCGCGCTGATCCTCGCCGGGACGCCGACCCTCGGCGCGGCGTCGTCCAATGCAAATACCTGCAAAGACAACCTCGGTGGCCCCTGCGGTTCACAGGCAATCCGAATGCTCCGGACCGTTGCCTGCGATTCCAAGGCGTCGGTGGGACGCAGTCCCAGCGCAAGCACGCGTCCATCCCACTCTTTTGCTTCCAGCATGTCCACGTTGTAAATACGCTGCCGGCCGTCACCAGTGATCGGGAAATCAAGCCAGTGCAAACCGTGAGACTTGTCAGTGGCGAAAAATATTCGCCCATAACGCCCGGCGGCTGTGGACATGCGCACCGCAACAAAGGAATTCTCGAGAGCGTCGAAATTGATCGGCGGCGACAGCAAAAAATCAGCGGGTTTCTGCATGCGCAGAACCATTGTGCCGTTGTTTGTACACAACTGTGCGCTGCCAATCGGCTGCCAACCGTCCGGCCCTCGCCCAAAGTCGAAATCCAAAGCCTTCACCGGCTCCGGCATTTCCATCTCGACAATCCGAATTGAGTCCACCCAAAACTGCATCCCGTCGGCGAGGTCCAGTCGCAAGCGCACAATTTTGCCTTCCTTGTGCCAAAATGGGAGCAACCGATACGCATGCCATTCGCCATCCCCGACAACGTTGAAGTCAGTGGTTTTGTCCCCGGAAAAACCGCTGTATCGCCCCTCGCGTGTATTGCTCCAAAACACCTGCGCAAGACCGTCTCTGTCGGCCTTCAACCGAATCTCGATCATTTGCCATGGGCTGGCACTTATGTGGAGTAAAGGCTGATATTCGAGGATGGGATCGCCGCCAACGACGCGTCCTGAGAGCACCCCATGACTTACGTGCGCATCTCTTATGTGGCCGTTCGCCGCCCATCCGGCGAAATCGCCATCTTTGTCGAACAGCCACTCGACCACCACACGATCGCCTGCTGAAGCCAGCCCTGCTCCGATCAGCACGAACAAGAGCGCAATGACAAAGGACCAGCGCCTTGCGTGCCCGTGCCGCAACCAAACGGTTCTTTCATGAGAATTACACAAATTTCCGGAAATGCAGCTCGTTTGCACCGTTCTACCCTGAGCAGCTCTGCCTCCAACAGTAACACTGGGGCGGCATCTGTTGCTCGAGCCGCTGAATTCAAACATCCCGCACAGAATAACAGCTTTTGATTTCGGGTCGGATTCTCCCGGATGAAAGTGCGATGTGCTGCGGCCACGGACCATGCTATTGCTCCTGTTTCAACATGGCCACGAAACCGCCGTAAGGGAGCATCTTTATCATCGGGCCTTCGCCGGCGCCTATCAGGTGCCTCTGTATGTCAAAGCTGCGCGCATCGTCGCCATCAGCAATCAGCGTCATGCCCCACGTTCCCCCGGCCAACCAAGGTCCGAATCTCAAGTTAATCTCTCGCGGACGGTCACGCCCGTTGATTCCTGTGAGGTACCAGACCGATCCATGTCTGCGGGCCAGCACGACGTATTGACCTGGATAGCCTGCGACAAAACGCGTGTCGTCCCATGCAACCGGTAGTTCTTTTAGAAACTTTTTCGGTTCCGATGGCAACGCGCGGTAGGCTTCAGGCTTGTCGGCGAAGTGAACCCATGCCGACTCGAACAATGCTGCGAGCGCCAATTCATGCGCGTAGGTGGTTCGGTGCGGATGATTGTGGGCCGTAAACGCGACAGGCGTGTAGTCCATGGGGCCGACCACATTCCGCGTAAAGGGGGTGATCGTGTTTTGTACCGGGGCGCGTGTGGGGAAATCGCCGGTGAAAATGTAATTCTCAGCGCCTTTGACTGCTTCCATGGCCATCAGATGAGGGTAGGTTCGCGACCAACCGCGGGGCAGAGTGCAACCATGGAAGTTGACCATGATCTGGTAGTCGGCCGCGTCCCGCAAAATGGCATGGTACAGGGTTATGATGTTTTGTTTGTCGCTTTGGAAGAAATCCACTTTGACGCCTTTCACCTCCCATTTCTTGAGCAGATCAAGCTCAAATCGTCGAACCTCGCGATAAGTCATGCAGTCGCGCGGTTTTTCGGTGACGATGTTGTGCGGGCCGCCCGAGTTGTACCACAAGAGAATGCCAACGCCTTTGGCTTTGGCGTAACGCAAGACATCATGCAAGCTGCCATTGTCAATGATCGTCCAGTTGGCATCTATCAGCACATACTCCCACCCCATTTCAGAGGCGAAATCAACGAACAGCTTCTGTTTGCCGGCGTCACGTGGACTGTCCGGGTCGGACCACCAACTCCACGCCACCCGGCCCGGCTTCACCCAATCAAAGTTCTCGAGACCGGACGGCGGCGAGACATCCTCAACCAGCGTGGATTCAACGATCGCACCCGGCGACTCACCAAGAATGATCACCCGCCACGGCATCTCCCAAGGCGTCGATGAAACAGGAAACACGTTGCCGGTGCCATTGCCTTCTTCAGGTTGCGGGAGCCGCATTCGATACACCCCTGCAGGCGCAGTTCCATGCAAACGCATTCCGCAAAAGTTGGTGCCCAGCCCCGCTTCGGTTATCAGCCCCCATGCTTTGGCATCTGCAGTGCGAAATAGCAGCGGAAAAGACCAGCCGTTGGTCATCGGGCAGGGCGTCCCCACGGCAATTTCATTCTCGTAATACGTTTCGTAAGCGGGGGAATACACGGTGACATTGTCGGCTGGATGCGCCCAGATGAAGCCGTTGGTTGGCAAAGCAAAGCCCGAAGCTTCGGCTGTAAGCGTGGCTGCGCTCGACTGCGAGTTTCCGGGCAACCGATACCGAAACGCCAGCCCGTCGTCATAAGCCGTGAAATCCATCTCGAAAACAATCCCGCGTTGCCCTCGAAAAGCCATTGTAACCTCATTTGCGCGATTGAATCGTTCGCGCCGCTTGCCGTGCGGTGTAGTGTAACGTTCCTCGATCAGCTTCGGGCCTGATGCGGTGACCGGCTCCAAATCACACGTGAGATCGGCATCTGACAGAACCAACCCGAGTTGTGAATCATCAATCACGGTGCGACCAGAAAAACTCACCCGGTAATACAGTCTGCGCCCGGATGTATAATCACGCTGACCGCTCAGATCGGCCAAATGGACTGTCGCGCTTACTTTGCCGTTGGGCGATGTAACGCTCCATTCATGCGGTTGAGCTGTTGTGTTTGCCCCGAGACCCAAACCTGCAGCCACAACACAACTGCAACAGAAACGAGCAGACAACATCATAGCTGGCCGTAACCTGATCATCAACGAATCAAAAGCGTGCCGGACAAATCGCCCGGTGGCAAGTTCAAGCAGCCGAGTGTCTTCCCTGCCTCATTCAAGAGGTTCAGTCATTGATCTCGACTTCCGCCTCCATCCGGGGCGCCGGTGGCCGATCCTTCAATCTGATCGAGGTATTGGAAAACCTGCCGGGCTTCTTCCTCATCAACAATGCTCAAGGCAAATCCGACGTGAACGATAACATAGTCGCCCACCTTCGCCTCTGGCACGCAAGACAGGTTGACCTCTTTGATGACACCGCCGAAGCTGACTCTGGCGCTCCGGGTCAGGGGATCATCGCCGGTAATACTCTCGATTCTGCCTGGAACTGCTAAGCACATGGTGGTGGGGGATAAAAATCACGAGGCGCAGCCATTATCTGGCCCAGAGCAATGCCGGCGTCGTTTGGCGGAACACGCTGGTGCCAATACGGCCTGAACCCGGCGCTGCGCAGCCGGTCGATTGTATGCTCGAGCAAATACTTGTTCTGAAAACACCCGCCGCTGAGCACCACTTTTTCTTCGCGGACGAACTCGGCGACTCGAGTGATTCCTTCGGCCAATGTATTGTGGAAACGAGCTGCGAGTCCCCAGACAGGTAGTTCGGCGCGCATATCGCTGATCAGCTTGTCGATCATCAGCCCCCAGTCGAGAACCACATCAGCCTGTGAGTTCTTATATGCTTCGCAACTCTTGTGCGCGGGACATGGAACAGAGTCATTGGCGGCGCTGTGCGATTTGTCTGTTGGAAGTCTTGTCAGGGTGATCGGGTAGGCTTCATCCGAATCATCCTGTTCGATAATAAACTCGAGGTCCATGGCCGCCTGGCCCTCGAATCCGACCTTCTGGCGAAGTCCGGTGATGGAGGCAACTGCATCAAACAGCCGTCCCGCACTCGAACAATGCGGCGAGTTCAAGCCGCTCTTGAGCATGTGATGAATGGATTTCAATTCGGCGGACTTGAAAGCGCGAACGGTTGGCAGATCGGTCATCGAAAACGCGTCATCGCCATAAAGCTCGTACAAAAGCCCCAGCCCCGCACGGCGCGGTTCCTTGATTGCTTGATCGCCCCCGGGCAATGGGAACGTTCGCAAATGCGCAACGCGCTGGAAACTTCTCGATGAAATCCTCAAAAACTCGCCCCCCCAAATGCTCATGTCCGTTCCAAGTCCGGTTCCGTCCCATGCGACCCCCAGAACGGGCGCCGGTAAATCGTTCTCGGCCATGCATGCGAGCACGTGAGCGTAATGATGTTGCACGCAAACAATCCGCTTTCCTGAAGCACGAGCCGCGCGGCTCGAGAAATAGTCCGGGTGTTTGTCCGCCGCAACAATTTCAGGGGTAATGTCCAGAAGACGTTGAAGGTCCGTGCCAACTTTTGTATGTGCGTTCGCCGCTTCCAGCGTTTCAAGGTCCCCGATATGCTGGCTCAGGAACACGTAATGCCCACGCGCCAAAGCAACCGTGTTCTTGAGGTGCGCGCCAAAAGCCATCATCGGAGCGAAGTCCTCGCGCAACATTATCGGCAATGGCGCGTACCCGCGCGCGCGACGCAGCACAAGCTCCCTGCCGGCAACAATCCGGACAACCGAATCATCCACGTGCCGGACAATCGGGCGATTATGCACAAGGAAAAAGTCTGCAATACCGCCCAGCCGCTCCAAAGCTTCGCGCTCGTCAATGCAAATCGGTTCGTCGGTGAGATTGCCGCTGGTTGCCACGACCGGCTCGCCAAGCCCGGCCATCAGCAAATGATGGAGTGGCGTGTACGGCAACATTGCCCCGATATTGGGGTTGCCCGGCGCCACAGCTCGACAGATTCTCCGTGGACCACTCCGCGCCCGCAAGATCACTATCGGCGCTTCGGGCGAAACAAGCAGACGTCGTTCCAGCACTGACAACTCGCACTCCGCAATCACGTTTTCAACGGAAGGAAACATCACCGCCAATGGTTTCTCCTCCCGCCGTTTGGCCGTTCGCAATCGCCGAACCGCAGACTCGTCAAAGGCCAGAACAATCAAATGAAACCCACCCAGCCCTTTTACCGCAACGATTGCGCCGTTCTTGATGGCCCGCACTGCGTGTTCAAGCGCCTCTGCCTTTTCGCAAATGGGTTGACCACGGCGATCCCAGAATTCGATGTGCGGACCGCACACCGGGCACGCGTTGGGCTGGGCATGAAACCGGCGGTTCCGCGGGTCTTCATACTCGGCCCTGCACTCGGAACACATCTCGAACGCGGACATGGACGTGTTCTGCCTGTCGTAGGGCATCGAGTGAATTATGCTGAACCTCGGACCGCAATGGGTGCAATTTGTGAAAGGGTATCCCGCGCGGCGGTTCCCCGGCTCAAAAATGTCCCGCAAACAGTCCGGGCACGTCGCAATGTCCGGAAGGATCAACGCCGTTTTCTCCCCTTCATCGCTGCTCGGCAAAATGCTGAAATCGGAATAGCCAACTGGATCAAGCCATGTGGTTTCCAAACTCTGAACAAAGCTGTGCGGCGGGCACTCCGCCCCGACTCGAAGCAGCAGTTCGTCCAGCTTCTCTCGAGAACCTTCGGCATCGATAATGACACCTTGCGCCGTGTTGCAGACCCCGCCCGAAAGCCCGAGCTCGGTCGCCAAACGAAAAATGAACGGCCGAAATCCAACGCCCTGGACAACGCCCCGAACGACCACACGAACTCTCGCCGACTGCGATTTTCGCTCGCTGGTTGTCTGCATTCGGTTTTCCAGGATGGAACTCATTCGTCCGGAAACGGTGCGTAAAAACCGACCAAATGCGCGTGCGCCGCGCTGAGCCGCTTGTGGAGAACTTCCGCCAACCGCGACGCAAGCTCATAGCCGAAACGCGGGTCCTTGTCCGCTTCGGCCCGCAGTTCGGCGGTCTCCCAAACCAGCGCGTCGGTTTCTTCGACAACTCGCGCTGTAAAATGCCATTGGTAAGGCGGAAACAGCCAGGCCCAACCGAGTGCTTCACCGGGGCCAACAGCCTGAATCGGGACCTGGCCCTGAGGCGGGACGTAAGCCTCGAGTTCAATCTTTCCCCGCAAGACCACATAGAAATGGCGCGCGTCATCGCCTTCGTGAGCTATGATGTGCCCCGGCGCAAAGTGCACCCGGCACGCCAATTTCGCGAGGATCGCAATGTGGCCCTGATCCACGCCCCTGAAAAACGGCTGTTGCTCGATTATCCCTTGCAGGTCTTCTTGCATACGCTCCGCCACGGCCCCTTTGCGCCCGTTGACCACTCACGGTCTCACTGCGCATGCCGCGCACAGACGTATTGTGTGCTCATATTGTCCTTGTGCAAGCCCGATCAACCAACAATTTCTCAGCGCGGCGCGGCGGAGTGCCAAGCTTGAAACGAACGCATTCATCTCGCCGCCATCATTTGGTTGCGGCTGCGCCGCGCTGATTGCTGGTGCGGTTTGTTTCGACCCCCGCCGAGGTTGTCTTTGCCAATTCCTCGATTTTCTTTTCAAGCCGGGTCCTCAACGCCGGCATCTCGGTCAGGAGACGTCGGCAAACCCCGATTGCGACGTCAGGTTTGTTTTGGGATTCAGCCAGCTCAACAGCCGCAACACCCGCGCGTTTGACCCAATACGGGTCCGGGTTTTCGCCTGCACGAAGGTTGCGACCATAAAGAATGCGAAGGTAATGATCCATTGCCTGGTTCAGAACGGGCTGCCGTTCGCCCTCGGGCAACAGGGCCGCCTGCTTTTCCCGGACCAACCCCAGTTCAAATTCGGCCTGGCTTCTGACAGCAATGCTTGCTGGCGATTGAATGACCTTGTTGAAAGCTTCGGCAGCCATTTCGTAACGCTTCGGATCCTGTGTTGCCAATTGCAGATGACATTCGCCTATCCTGCCCCATGCCACATACGTCAGTTCGTTGGTGGGCCAGTTGTCGGTGATTTTCGAAAAAGCGTTTATCGCTTCGCCAAAACGCGCCAAATTGTTGGTTTCTCCACCGGCAGGTTCCAATGTAAATGTATCGCCCCTGAAAAGATACGCCTCGGCAACTATCGAAATCGGAATGGGAGACGTGGCGACATAAAGAGGGCCGTTCGTAATTACCCAGTCAAAATGTTCCCGCGCGCTTCGATAGCTCTGACGCGCCACGGCGGCGCGCCCCGCCATGATTCGCGCACGGTACGCAATCTCTCTCATGGCCGGATTAGTGTTCTGAAGGATGGCACGGTGCTGGAACTGCAGCTCTGCTTTCCCGTAGTCCCCCTGACTGAAGTAGTACTCTCCGATGAGGTACTGGGCCAGGGCAACGCTGGGGTGATCCGGGAATTTTGCGCAGAAGTCTGCCAGCATGTTGACCGCGTTTGTATCGGGTTTTGCCCTGTATGAAAGCCGGGCGAGATCAAACGAAGCCCGGGCAAGGAGCGGTGCCGGCAGGTTGGTCTGTCCGCCGTAAGTGCCGAACCACCCTTTGAGGGCGCTGATTGCCTCATTTATCAGGTTTTGCTGCTCATATGTTTTGGCAATCTCGAGCCGCACTTCGGGCAGCAACACTGAGTTCGTGAATGTGTTTGTAAACGTTTCGAACACAGAACGCGCCGTCTGTGAATTGCCAAGCCGACTGTGCGCATGACCCAACAACAAAACTGCGCTCGATGTCAGATTGTCGGCGGGATACTGCTCGACAAGCTTCTGCATTGCAGCGGTCGCCGCGGCAATGTCGTTCATGTCAATGCTCGTTCGAACAACCTGGAACAGCGCCTGTGCAGCAAGCGAGTTTGTCCATCCCGGGACGGCAACCTGATTGGTTGCCACAACCCAGTAATTGGAACGCGCAGCCGGAAGGTCTCCGGCCAACACTTGTGAATCGGCCAACTTGAACGTCGCCATTGTCTTCAAAGACGGATCAGAAAGCGTCTCCACGGCCTTCCTGAAACTTGTTGACATGTCCACAACACGATTTGTCCCTTCCTCCCACAAACATATGCCACGGTATAAGTACGCGTGCCCAATGAACTGGCTCGACGGATAATTGGTCACAATCAGGTCAAACTGAATCCGTGCTTGCTGCAAAAGGTTGCTCAGCGTCACCCCACCAGGAGGTGCGTTCGGGTCGGCCGACTGTTTCAAAGCCCGGTACTGAGTCAATCGCAGCTCGCCAATGCTGAATGTGGCAAGATCCAGGAGTTCATCCCCGGGATGCCCCGCAACGAACGATTCCAGCCACTTGGCGGTTTCGGGCGCATTCGCCGGCGCCGAACCAATGGCCACAATCCGTTGCAAAGCGGTTCGGCGCTGACTCGCCGGCGCGTTCTTGATCAGAGCGCGCTCGTACGCAAGCCTTGCCGTTTGGTGGTGACCCAGTTTCTCGAGCGTTTCCCCTTCGATCAGCGCTGCTGCAGCTTGGAGCTCGGGGGCGACAGTGTTGGTAACCGAGGTCCAAAGGTTCGTCACGCATGCCAACGTCTCAGGCCACCGCTGCGCAGCCGCATGAATCCTCGCCATGAGATATGATCTCTGCCATGCGAGGTCAGGCTGCATAGAACGGCTTTCGAGTTGTTTGAGAACTAATTCGGCTTCGTTCGTCTTGCCAGCAGCAAGTTGAAGTTCAGCCAGCAGCAACATGCCGCGGTGGACCCATATGTCATCCGGATGTGCTGCGGCTTCCTTTTGAAACAAACCGTCCTGAACGCTCAGGAGATTGATCGCTCCTACCGTGTCGCCCGCCCGATGTTTGGCGTGCGCCTGATGATAGGTCGCCTGCAAGCGCATCGGCGAGTTCGTGTGAGTATCAATGAACCGCCCAAAAGCATCGGCCGCCCCTTTCCAATCGCCCTTCGATGCCAGAGCACTCGCATACCAGAAATCGAACTCGTCCCGCTTCTGTCCAGATCGTTCTGCTGTTTCTCGCAGAATTGAGATGGCGTCATCGACCCGACCGAGTTCGGTTCGCGCACGTGCCTGGATCAGCCACACCTCCGGCAGATACTCGGAATTCTGGAACTGTTTGACGAACTCGGTTGATTGACGATCGACAGCCTCATACAGGCCGTCTGCAAACATCTTGCGTAGAGCTTCGACAGCGCTGGTTTCCTCCGGTGTGGCACAATTGACAGCGAGCGAAAACACCAAAAGCACCGCCGCAACGGTCAGCAACGAAAAACTCTTTGTCAACCGGGTCATTGATTTGTTGGACGGTTCGGATCGTTCGCGTATTGCCCCGCGACAGCGGGTGCATCAAAAGACACCGTTCTGGCAAGCCGCTGCTGGCCATTGCGCTGGCCACCGGCAACTGCGGCGCCAAGAAGTTCATTGAGCGCATGGCCGGTGTGACTTGATGCGCAGCGCATGATCACATCGGGCGGCCCTTCAGCAACAATGAACCCACCGGCGTCACCCCCCTCCGGGCCAAGGTCTATTATCCAATCAGCACATTTGATCACGTCGAGATTGTGTTCAATAACAATGAGAGTGTTACCTGCCGCTCTGAGCTTGAAAAGCACATCCAACAATCTCTCCACGTCACGAAAATGCAAGCCCGTGGTTGGCTCGTCGAGGAGATACACCGTATCTCCAAGAGAGCGTTTGCTGAGTTCGGTGGCCAGCTTGAGTCGTTGGGCTTCACCGCCGCTCAACGTGGTCGCCGCCTGCCCGAGCTTGAGATAGCCCAAACCGACCTCGGCCAACGTGGCACAGGCCTCGTGTATGTTTGGAATAGCACGGAAAAACGAGACCGCTTCCTCCACCGTCAGCTCCAGCACGTCAGATATGTTCAAACCCTTGTATGTTATTTCCAGAGTCTCGCGATTGTAGCGCCGACCCGAACATGCTTCGCACGTAACATACACCGGCGGAAGAAAATTCATCTCGATCTTCATCACGCCATCGCCCTGGCATTTTTCGCAGCGCCCGCCCCGCACATTGAAACTGAAACGCCCCGCTTCGTACCCGCGCACTTTGGCCGCAGGCAAACTCGCAAACAGGTTGCGGATGTGATTGAAAATGCCGGTGTACGTTGCCGGGTTGCTGCGTGGTGTCCGCCCTATCGGGCTCTGATCAATAACCACAAGCCTGCCCACGTGCTCGATCCCGTCGATCCCCGTGTGCGCGCCGGGATGTTCCGTGCTCCCGTAAAGCCGCCGCGCCAGTGCCCGCCGCAAAATGTCATCCACAAGCGTGCTCTTGCCCGAACCACTCACGCCTGTCACACACGTGAACGCCCCAATCGGAAATCCCACGGTGATGTTTTTCAGGTTGTTCTCACGTGCTCCTATCACCCTGAGCCACCCGCGTTCGCCGGGTCTGACGCGCTGTTTTGGCGGAGTTATGGCCAACTGACCCCGCAAATAACGCCCGGTAAGCGATGCAGGATTCGCCGCGATCTCGGCAGGCGACCCCGCCGCCACCAGTTGGCCGCCATGAACACCCGCCCCCGGACCAAGGTCCACCACGTAGTCCGCGCGCCGTATCGTCTCCTCATCGTGCTCTACAACAATCACCGAATTGCCAAGGTCACGCAATTCTTCAAGGGTCCGCAAAAGCCGCTCGTTGTCGCGGTGATGCAACCCAATGCTCGGCTCGTCCAACACGTACAAAACCCCCACAAGCCCGGCCCCGATCTGCGTTGCAAGCCGAATCCGCTGTGCTTCACCGCCGCTGAGTGTGCCGCTCTCGCGGTCAAGCGTCAGATAGTTGAGGCCGACATTCTTCAGAAAACCAAGCCGACTTCTGATTTCGCGGACAATCTCTCCCGCGATCTGTTCCTGAAAAGATGTGAGCTCAAGCTCGGAAAAAAATCTGTCGGCAGATTCGACCGACAATGAGCAGACGTCCATTATGGACAACCCGGGTATTTCAGGCCCGGGTTCCGGTCGCCACGACGCCACGTAACGATGCCGCATCTGCATGTCGCCTATTCTGATGGCCAGTATCTCGGGTTTCAAACGCCGCCCCCTGCAGGCATCGCAAGGCTGCAGCGCCATGAACGCTTTCAGCCGGCCCCGGGTGAATTCGCTTTCGCTCTCCTTGTAAATCCGTTCCAAATTGGGCAGGACACCTTCAAACGGTCGTGTGATTTTGCTCATTTTGCCTGCCCGCCAAAATGTGACTTCGATCTGTTCGTCGCCCGAGCCATGCAACAAAACGCGCTTGAACTGCTCCGGCAGGTCTTTGTAAGGCGTGTCAAATCCCACGCCGTAATGCGCTGCGAGCCCCTTCAACATGCTCTTGTAATACCCGATCATGCGTTTTCCGGTGCGGCGCCACGGCACCACAGCACCTTGTTCCAGCGATTTCGTGTCGTCGGGAATCACAAGCTGCGGGTCAAAAACGTACTTTTGGCCAAGCCCATGACACACCGGACATGCCCCAAGGGGACTGTTAAACGAGAAATGTTTTGGTGTTGGAGTGTCGAAACTCTTTCCCGTGGCGGGGCTGAACCGCCTGCTCGAGTACATTGTCTCATTCCATGGTGCGTCAATGTCCGAGCCCGCGGGCTGATGCAGAAGAATCAACCGCCCCGCCCCCCATTTGAGCGCTGTCTCAACCGAATCCGCCAGCCGGGATCGTATCGCGGAATCAACAACCAGCCGGTCAACAACAACATCAATTGTGTGCTGGGATTTCGGGTCCAGCCTTGGACGAACGTTGCCCGCAAGCTCGACCAGCCCCCCGTCAATGCGCGCGCGGACAAATCCCTCGCGGGCCAGGCGTTCGAGCACATCGCGGAATTCACCGCGCTGGTTTGAAACCACCGGGGCCAGAACCATTATCCGCGTTTTCGGAGGATGCCCCAGAATCCGGTCCACTATCTCGCTCGAAGTCTGAGAGGTCACCGGTTGCCCCGTGTCAGGGCAATAATGTTGTCCGATGTGGGCAAACAGCAGCCTGAGGTAATCGTAAATCTCCGTGGCTGTGGCGATCAACGACCGCGGGTTTGTGGCGGCGGTGCGTTGCTCGATGGCAATTGCAGGCGAGAGCCCCTCGATGAAATCGACGTCTGGCTTTTCAAGAAGATCAAGAAACTGGCGCGCATATGTCGAGAGCGATTCCATGTACTTGCGCTGGCCTTCGGCAAATATCGTGTCAAATGCAAGCGACGATTTGCCAGAACCGCTCACGCCAGTAATAACAACAAGTTTGTTCCTCGGAATCGACAGCGACAGGTTCTTCAGATTGTGAACCCGTGCGCCGCCGATTCTGATAAAGTCATGTCCCATCTTAACTTTCTGTGCTCAAATCCATGTCAATCAAGCTACCCCAATGGCGCCGCACTGCAAAGCCGGCTTCCACCACCATCTCAAATCAACAGCCGCTGCAGCTCATCGCAAAGAAACACTGAACAGACAGAACATCAATGACCGGTTCAAATCAAGTCCATCATCTCACCCAAACCCGCCTTGTCGAACTATCTTCCGAGGTTTCTGAGTTGTTGTCTCATCAGAAACGGGTCAAGACGAGCAAGTACAAAAAATGCCAGCCGATCGCGCACTCTGTGCCACAAGGTGCGCGACGATCGCCATGTCTCGAGCCGGACTCGGCTCGAGTGCGCAAGGTGATCTTCAAACGCCGCGTTGGCTTCACGGATTGTCTCGGGCAAAACAAGTCTCACCATCAGCTCATAGTTGATATGCAGACTACGGGAATCGAGATTCGACGAGCCAACGTACACGGCAGAATCGGTCAGCACCAGTTTGCTGTGCAAAATCTGTGGTTGGTACTCGTAGATTTCGACCCCTGCCCGCATGAGCCGGGTGTAGAAACTCCGGCTTGCCATCTGCGCCAGTTTTACGTCACTCCGCGCAGGCAACACCAACTGAACCTGAGCACCCCGTCGCACAGCCCGGACCAGGGCTCTTCGGAGTCGAACCGTGGGGAGAAAATACGCGGACACAATCCTGATCCGTTTTGCTTCGGCAAAGTCAAGGAGAAGCGCGCGACTGATTGCGTTTCTGCCGCGCCCGGGCGCGCTCAGCAGCAACTCGCCGTCGGGACAAAGAACCCTTGACCGCAGAGCTGTCCTGCGCAGCCGGGTCAAAATCCGATGCGGACGATCCGCCATTTCAAATAGCGTGTCAAATGATGCCGCTAGTTCCTTCACAAGCGGCCCTGTCATTTCCAAACCCAAATCACGCCAGCCGCGTGTCACCCCGTCTCCTTCGTATTCTGGTGCTATGTTGAATCCGCCAATGAACGCTCTATCGAGATCGCACACAAGCAGTTTCCGATGATTGCGGAAGGTCCAGCGCTTGAAGTTCAGCGGATTAAACCACTTGAATTCGCCGCCCGCCCGAACAACCGGTGCCCAGAATGAATCCCCGATGCTGTGCGACCCGAACGCATCAAGCATCACACGAACCCGAACACCCCGTGCACACGCTTTCTCGAGCGCAGTCCTGAAATGCTCGCCGATCCGGCCCGGACTGAAAATGTACATTTCAAGGCGCACGTCGCTCATGGCCTCATCTATCGCGTTCAGCATCATGGCAAATGCTTCGTCGCCGGTTCCAAGCCAGATGTATGACCCGCAAGCCATCGCGACCAACATTGGATTGCCCATACAACCGAAAGGCAATCCGAATTCTCAACGGTTGCATTACCGCGGCACCTGTCCACTTGACCTTTTGCCCGGAAAGGACAGATTATCCATGCCCCGCCTGTTGTCACTGATGCACGGTATTGCATGCAAACCGTATTCTTTGCCAATCGGCGGAGCATGAACCCGCGGCAAGCCCGACAACTCGGTCATGCGCGCGGTTGACCTTGTATGGAACGTATTCGGAACATAGCTATTATTGCGCACGTTGATCATGGCAAGACCACGCTGGTCGATTGCCTCTTGAAGCAGTCCGGCACTTTCAGGGCGAACCAGGCCATCGCCCGCGAAGAGCGCATCATGGATTCCATGGACCTCGAGCGGGAAAAAGGCATCACCATCCGCGCCAAAAACGCATCATTCAAATACAAAGACTATCGCATCAACATAGTTGACACTCCCGGTCACGCCGATTTTGGCGGTGAGGTCGAACGCGCCATGAGCATGGTTGACGGCGTACTCCTTGTCGTTGACGCCGCCGAAGGCCCTCAAGCACAAACCCGTTTCGTCCTCAGAAAAGCCCTCGAAGCCGGCGCCAAACCAATCGTCGTCATCAACAAGATCGACCTCGACAACGCGCGTCCGGATGCCGTCCTCGACAAGGTTTTTGACTTGTTTGTCCAGCTCCGCGCAACAGACGAACAACTCGATTTCCCGTTCGTTTACACCAGCGCCAAAGACGGTACCGCCAAGCTCCACCTGAGTGACCAGTCCAACTCGATGGTCCCGCTTTTTGAGACGATTGTGCGGTACGTGCCGCCACCCAAAGCATTTGCCAGCGAAGGATTCCAGTTGCTCGTCGCCAACCTCGATTATAGCGACTACATGGGCCGTATCGCTTTCGGGAAAATTTACTCCGGAAAAATTCGCAACGGCGACCCCGCCGTCTGCATCCATGGCGACGGACACAAAACCGAAGGCAAAATCACCTGCCTCTACAGATTCGACGGCCTCAAACGCATCGAGGTCCCGGACGCACACGCCGGTGACATCGTCGGTATCACCGGCTTCGAAGACGTTTTCATCGGCGAAACAATCGTCGATAACCCCGAACGCCCTGCCCTCCCATTCAAGCCGATCGACCCGCCCACAATACAAATGGAATTCGCCGTCAATGACGGCCCATTGGCAGGACAAGACGGAAGATTGGTCACAGCCAGACATATCTGGGAACGGCTCGTCAAGGAAACAAGAACAAACGTTTCCCTCCGCGTCGAGCCGACCCAGGACCCGAAAGTGTTCGCAGTCAGCGGCCGCGGCGAAATGCAAATCGCAATCCTCGTCGAACAAATGCGCCGCGAAGGTTATGAGGTCCTGGTCTCGCGTCCCGAGGTCCTTTGGAAAAAGGATGCAAACGGCAATCTCCTCGAACCCATCGAACGCCTTTTCCTCGAAATCCCCGAAGAATCAATGGGGCCGGTTCTTGAAAACCTTTCATGGCGGAAAGCCGAGATCACCCATCTCGTCCATCATAACGGTGAAATCAGCATCGAAGCATTGATGCCGATGCGCGGGCTGATCGGATTCGAAACCGACCTTGTAAACCTGACACGCGGTCTGGGCGTGATGAGTCACCTGTTTCATGGATACGGACCCGATCGCGGCGAAATCCCCGCACGCAAAAACGGCTCGCTCGTCAGCATCGAAGACGGAATTGCGACCGCCTACGCCCTCAATGCGAACCAGGAACGCGGTCGGCTTTTCATTGCCCCAGGTGAAAGGGTTTACCGGGGTATGATCGTTGGCGAAAACTCTCGTGAAAACGACATCCCGGTCAATCCGTGCAAAACAAAACACCTCACCAACATGCGGTCCAAAGGCGAAGGCGTCGGCATCCAGCTCGAACCACCATTGAAAATGAGCCTCGAACGCGCCCTCGAGTACATCGGACCCGATGAATACGTCGAGGCAACGCCCAAAAACATTCGCCTGCGAAAAAAGATCCTCGACGAGGTCCAACGCAAGCGCGCCACGCGCGATCGAACAGTCAAACTGGCGGCCGCATAACAGACATGAAGCTGGCGGTCAACCAGCCGCCGGTCTTACCCCACCTTTCAGCCCGGCTGCCTCGCAGCGCGGCGCCGCCGCAACTGAACGATCGAGGCGAGATAAAAAGCCTCGATTGCACGCTCGGTGCTCTGCCGCGCCACGCTGCCACCCCAGGACCCGCTCGTTTCAGTGTGGCAGGGTGTTTGGAATCTTGCGCCCCAAAAATGGGGACAGACACGACATTTGGCCCGACTCGATGCCGCTGGCCTGATCACGCCAGACGGATCAGGGCGCTGGTTGAGGTTTCAGTTGGGCGATAGAGCAGGTACTGCAGTTGCGATATACCCCGAAAAGAAGCCCGGTTTTACTGAGGCCCGGCATAATAGTGAGCCTGGCAC
>Ga0123519_10005065_pt1 | contig 21149 bp, 25 predicted proteins | sample YelNatPaOPRAMG02_FD_87396 | JGI IMG/M metagenome (GOLD analysis project Ga0123519, IMG submission 87396) | Hot spring microbial communities from Yellowstone National Park - Yellowstone National Park OP-RAMG-02 (version 2) | ecosystem: Environmental > Aquatic > Thermal springs > Hot (42-90C) ...
ATTAAAGTCTTTAAGCTAGTTAGATTCTATGAGAATACGAAATTATCTATTTGCATTATTTATGGCATATAATCTTTTTGCAGATGAAACCAATTATAAAATTATAATTGACAAATCCGAAAGGAAACTTTATTTACAGAATATGGAATTTTCAGTTGGCATAGGAAAACCAGGATATGAAACACCGACTGGAGATTTTGAAGTTATTAATAAAATAAAGAGACCATACTTTTCTCCATCACCAAAAACCAAATGGTTAAATCAAAAACAGAGGAATTATCTTTATAAGTATGGTTCCATACCGCCTGATAGTCCATTGAATCCATTGGGCGATTACTGGATTTTAATCTCACCAAAAGGTTTAGGCATACATGATATTGATGGAGACAAAGGTATAGGCGAAAGGAGCTCTCACGGTTGCATAAGGGTTAAAAGAAAAGACATGAAAATAATATTTGAAAATACAAATAGTGGCGATAGAGTTAAGATTCAGGAATAAAATTTTAAAAATTATATTTTAATACTTTATTCAAAATAGTATTAAAAAGATTTTATTTATTAAAAACAAGAGGCGATGGTATGAATATAGTAATAATTGGAGCTCAAGGCTCTGGTAAAGGTACACATTCAGATATATTATCACAAAAACTTGGAATTCCACATATTTCTACCGGTGATATCTTCCGTGAAGAAGTTAAGAAAAAAACAGAACTTGGTAAGAAAGTTGAAAAAATAATGAATGAAGGAAAGTTAGTGCCAGATAAAATAGTTAATGAAGTTTTGAAAAAAAGATTATCTCAACCGGATGCAAAAAAAGGATTTATTTTAGACGGATATCCGAGAAATCTTGAACAGGCAAAAAATCTTGATAAAATAGCAAAAATTGACCATGTCCTTTATTTAGAGATTTCTGATGAAAAAGCAATTGAGAGAATATCTAACAGGAGGCAATGTAAAAATTGCAATGCAATCTATAACCTGATAACGCTTCCTCCAAAAAAGCCAGGAATTTGTGATAAATGTGGAGGCCCTCTTTATCAGCGTGATGACGATAAAGAAGAGAATGTAAAACAGAGATTGAAATTATTTCATGAGGTCACAGAACCAGTTATAGATTATTACAAGAAAAAAGGAATTATTGATATAGTAAATAGTGAATCAGAGGTTGAGGAAACACAAAGAAAAATTTGGGAAATTATAAAGAAATGGAAAGAATTTACAAAATAAAAATCATAAAATTAATTATATAAATGCTTTTAAATTCTAATTTTAATATGCTTATTAAGGGCTCGTAGTCTAGTTTGGTTAGTGCACTGGATGTGCGACTAAGATCCGAGCTTTGGGTGACGTTCAAAGGGTGAAACCAAAATTTCAAAAATAGCTTGAGACCCCGGTTCAAATCTAAATTTGGTGAAAATCCGGGCGAGCCCATCTTTAATTAAGAAATTATTTAATCTCTCTTCTTGCTATTGCCCTTTTATTCTTTGTAAGCAGAATCTGAATTTTTAATTCTTTTATTTTTTCTTCTATCTCCTTATTCTTTTCTCTTTCCTCTTCTGTTTTCCCTTTTGTCATCTGACTCTTTAATTCATCTATTTGATATTGAAGTTGATTAATTTCTCTGTCAAGCATTTTAATTTTCAAATTTTTTGATTCTATTTCCCTTTGTGACTCCTTAAATTTCATAAACATTACCTATAATCTTATTTGTTTAGTAACTAATAAATTTTACTGTTCATAATCTATGAAAAATTTATAAGAACTAGATCGTATTGTTGCAATTCATTGTTCAAAGTATTTCATTGCTTCTGACAGATTTTGAACCTCTACTAGCGTTATGTTATATTTTTGACCTATATTAATACGCTGTGGTATGTATTCTATCTGGCACCATTCGATGCTGCCATAATTTTCACATTTTTTTTCTTCTTTATATTGAATATCAGAAGAGTGTCCCAATGGAACTAAAAATAAGGTTGCGCCTGCTTTTTTTGATGCTTCAGCTTTTTCTGGTACAGCTCCAACAGGGCCAACAGAGCCATCAGTATTTATCGTACCAGTCATCATTATACTATTGTTTATTGTTTCATTTCGTAATGCAAGCACAGTTGATACAGCCATTGCCAAACCAGCAGATGGCCCGCCGACAACGCTTGCATTCACATTAATAGAATAAATTATATCATAATTAGATATGTTTATCTTTGCATAATTTCCTGCAACCCTAGCTGCAGATCTTGCTGAATGAAGTGTATCAGGTTCAGCAAGAACATCATTTATAGAAACCAAAACCAATCCAGAACCAGGTCTTATTCTTGTTGTCAATTTTGCTATCACACCCCTACCTTCTGCATCAACAGCAGGAACATTCATTTCAATTTTTTGTTCATGATTTAGCGGCATAATTAGCCCTTTACAGATTTCACTGACATTAATTGTACAACTTGGTTGTGTTTGATTAATATATTTTGGCATAGCAAAATATGTTCCAAATCCTCCAATGACAATTCCAATTAAGAATGTCACAATGACAACATCTTTTGCAATTTTCATAAAAATCATTATTAATAAAGAAATGAAAATTTAAAAAACTATATGCAAATGAATAATTATGAAAAATAAAATATGCTTTTTGTTAATATTAATTTTTTTATCAACTGGTATATATTGTGAAAATATAAAGGATTATAGCATAAATTTTGATATGCAGAATGATTTTTCTGTAATTGAAAACATTACAATAAAATTTGATTCTCCGGTAAATAAGGAATTGAATTATATGTTCAGTGGATATGATATATCTGTCAGCGATGAAAATGGAAAATTGGATTACATCTTTGATGAAAATATTATAAAAATATTTCCAAGAAACAGCACAGAATTGATTATATCATTTCATTCAAATGATTTGGTATACAAAAACGAATTTCTTTTGTTTTTTACACAATTCTCAACAGAATTTTCTATAGAAAAATTGAATATAGAAGTGAAATTGCCTGAGGGTTATGTAGTTTCTCAGACATCAGGGATAACAGGAAGTGATGGAAAAAGAATCACAGTGAAATGGAATTTTGAAAATGTGAAACCTAAAGAAGAGAAAACACTTTCAATAAGGTTTGAAAAATTAGAGAAAACTGATATAGTTTTTCCACTAGTTATTGCTTTTGTAATTATAATTTTCTTTCTCATAAGATATTATAAAAAGAGAGAGCATGAAAAATTCCTGATGGGTTTCAGCGAAGATGAAAGAAAGGTTATTGAAATTTTAAAAGAAAAAAAGGAAATTTATCAAAATAAAATAGAAAAGGATTTGCATTTCTCTCGTGCAAAGATGACAAGAATTGTTGCCAAACTGCAGGAAAAGAAACTTATTGATAAAAAGAAAAAAGGCAGGACAAATAAAATTATATGGAAGTCATAAATGTTTCACAATTGTTTCACCACGAACTAATATTTATGAAACATATAATATTTTTATGGTGATTTAATGAAAAAAGAAATGATTTGGTTGTTCAGCATTTTCATAGCAGTTTTTTCAGTGACTGCTGTGGCACAGAGTGTCGTTGGTACTCAGACAATAGCTAGTAACAATACAGAAATCACAGATGCAGATATAGAAATTCTAAATCAAACCTATGCAGTGAAGGGAGCACTGCCAGACACATTGGGCTATCCTTTCAAAAGGTTGGGCGAGGCATTGAAAATGTGGTTTACATTCAATCCGATAGAGAAACAAGCGCTCAGATTGGAATTCGCTAAGGAGAGGATGGCTGAAGCAAAAGCAATGATAGAAAGAAACAAAATTGAAAGGGCTATAGAATTACTTGGAGAATATCAAAGAGAACTCAGCGATTTGGAAAAAGAAATAAATCAGACAGGAATTGGACAGAATGTTTCAGAGATAGTAAAAAAGGCAGATGATACAGTATCAAAGAGTCTTCTTGTCTTAGAAATGGTCTATGATAAGGTTCCTGTTCAAGCAAGACCAGGTATAGAAACCGCAATAAACAATTCTCTTGCAAAAATTGTCAGGATGGAAATAATAGATCAGATAAAGAATCAGAATATAACAATAAATGCAACAGCTCTTAAAGAAAGAATTGAGGAAAGAATAGAGAGGCAGAACGAGCTTGCAATAAAATTACAAGAAAGACTTGAATCGCAGATGACTAAAGCAATTGAAAGAATTGATGACAAAATTGCAGAGGCAATAGAGAAAAACCAGACAGAAAAGGCAACAATTCTTGAATTGGAGAAAAACTTAACAATAGCAAGAATAAAATTAAGAGAGGAGAGGATTGAAGCAATTGCCCAAAAGATTAATGCCACGCTCACAGAGAAGTTAGAAAGGATAGAAGAAAAACTCCAAGAAGCAAACAACACTATTCAGATAGGTGAATTGATAAAAGAAAGAGAAAGATTAAGAGAAAGAGTAAATGCATTGAATTCAGAATTAAAACCAGCATCAACATCTGTAATTGCAGCAATCCATCCAAAAAGATAGTTTTTTTCTTTTTTATTTTGTAATATTATTTGATTGGCAATTTGAATAGTTGCCAGAATGCTGACTTGAATGGCGACAACAAAATAAATATTTTTGATTTAGCAACAGTAGGAATTAATTTTGGAAGAAATTGCTGAGAATGATATGAAATAAAAAGATTAAAGTTTTTATTATTAATCATAAAAAGGGTTTTGTTTATGCCAGAAATTAAAACTGTGATCATAACCCCTTATGTTACAAGGGATTATCTAGTAGAAAAAGGGTATGGCGATGATGCATTGGCAGATGGTCAAATCCTAGAAAGTCCAAAAATAAATAACATATTATATATTCCTAATTTTGATTCTCCAGATTTTTACGATGAAATAGACAAATTAATTCTGGAAAATCCGAACATATTAGTTGCCGGACAGACATCAGTTGGAGAAAGAATGACAAAAAAATTTGTAAAAAATGTAAAAGGAATTGTTGCAATAAGATATAGTTACTTTCATGGTATTTCAAAAGATGACCCGCTTTATAGCGAAACAGGTGGATATACTGGAACACCTATGAGTGTAACTGGTTATGCTTTAAGCTGCTCTAAAAATATAGAGCAACTACGCAGCCTACTTTCAGACGAAGATATACTTTATGCTATATATCAAAAAAACAGAGAAGACCTTAGAAAGGCAGTCATTGAATTTAATAAAAAATTCAAAAACCCTATTACATTCACAGAATATTTTGAAAAACTATTCTTATAGTTATTTCTCAACAATATCGCTTAATGTGAGTTGTCCTTTTTGCATCTCTTTCAAAACCTTCTTCATCTTTCTCTCTTTTTGATAGCCTGCCCAGTGAAATGCTTCATCGCGCGTGCCTTTTGTTATAAGAATAATGACTTTTCCCGGGCGGGTTCTTGCTGTTCTTCCAGAGCGCTGTATCTTTCTGATTGCAGATGGCACAGCCTCGTAGAAAATGACTAAATCTGTTTCTGTGACATCCAATCCTTCTTCACCAACCTGACTCGCAATTAATACATTATAAATTCCAATCTTGAATTCATTGAGAATTTTTATTTGTTCCTTCTGTGAAAGCCCTTTTCCATATTTCTTTGCCTGTCCAATGAATTCTACCGGTTTTATATCAGGAATTTCTTTTAGAGTTTTATAAATTTTATTAATTGTATCTCTAAATTGTGCAAATATTATGATGCGAGAATCTTTTTTATTTTTTATCTGATTATTTACAACCTCAACAAGTTTGTCAATCTTTGGATGCTCTTTGCCTTCATTGTATAATTCATTTGTCAACCTCATCGCATTTTTTATTTCAATTTCTCTAACAAGCCTTTCAACTGCCCTTGTCTTTCTTTTAGATGCATCAGTTATTAATTTGTCAAAATATTTTTTTAATGAATAGATGCATTGTGTCTCTAAAAGTAGCAATGCATGGTCAATTTTAAGAATTTGTGCAAGAACAGAGAGTGCTGCAAATTTAAAACCCCCATGACTTTTAGATAGTTTTTGTTGCAGCTCAATTATCTGAGTTTTGTTTATGACAGGAGTTTTTATTATATTCCAATTAACCAGCATTTTTATTTTTTCATCCTTACTTTTTTCTAAATACTCACGTATACTTTTTAATGGCTGTGATAACTCAACACTGATCCATTCCTGTTTTAGCGGTTGTATGTAGGGAATAACATCCTTATCCTCTCTTGTTCTTATTTCAATATTTTTTATGAATAGAAGATTCTTAACAAGATTAATCTTGCTGCGATGTCCTCCAGGTGAAGCGGTTAACGCAAGGATTAATCCATTTGAATTTTCAACATATTTTTTTGCAATATAAACATAGGCATAATTTCCAATGCATCTATGGGCTTCATCAAATATTATAAGAGAAAATTTACTAAGATCAATTCTATCTTTTTTAATATCATTCTCAATTGTCTGTGGGGTTGAAAAAACAATGTCAGCCCTTTCATAAATTTTATATCTTTCTGAAGGTTTATTTTGTCCTGTGACAACCTCAAAATTTAATCCAAGCTTAAAAATTTTTTCAAATGTTTTTTTATGTTGTTCAACCAATGGCCTTGTGGGTGCCATGAATAATATTTTTGCATTTTTTTTCTTTTCAAGAATATTCGCAACAACAAGAGCAGCAATACTAGTTTTACCCAATCCTGTTGGAAGAACACAAAGCGTGTTATCACTGAGAGCAGTTTCTACAATGCTTTCCTGATATTCCCTCTTTTCTATTGTATTAGGATTTATCCATGGATTTTCTACGTATTCTGGCATTATTAATAATTGAAAGCAAAAATAAATAAATGTTAAGAAAGAATATTAAAAGGAGAGAGCATGCGAAAACAAAGTGACATTATTGAGAAGGTTCTTGAAAAAATAGTTCCAAGTGAAGAGGAAGAAAAGAAGCTTAAAGAATTTGTTAGAAAACTTCTTACAGTTGCTAGATTAAAGAGCGGATTAGAGGCCGTTATTGTCGGATCAATAGGAAAAGGAACATGGCTTAGCGGCGACCATGATATTGATCTATTTCTGATTTTTCCGAAATCAACCAGCAGAGAAGAATTGGAAACAAAAGGATTAGAATATGGAAAAAAGATTGTGAAAGAATTGGGTGGTGAGTTATGGATAAAATATGCAGAACATCCTTATACACATGCTGTAATTGACAATTATGAAGTAGATATTGTGCCATGTTATAAAACTTCTCCAAACGAAAAAATAGTTTCAGCAGTTGATCGCTCGCCACATCATCTTGAATTTGTGCTTAACAATCTTAAACCTGATATGGTAAATGAAGTCAGATTGTTAAAGCAATTTATGAAAGGAATTGGTGTATATAGCAGCGATGCAAAAAATTTAGGATTTTCAGGATATATTTGTGAGATATTGATTATAAAATATGGCTCATTCAAAAGTGTTTTAACTGCAGCAGCAAGATGGGTTCCACCAGTAATATTATCAGATAGATATGATAAGAAAAAATTCAGGGAGCCCTTAGTTATAATTGATCCTGTTGATAAAAATAGGAATGCAGCGGCAGTTGTAAGCAGCGAAAATCTTATAAAATTTATAAATGCTTCAAAGAAATTTCTAAAAGAGCCTGACATTGAATATTTCTTTCCTCAGAAAAAAGAGTTAAACGAGAAAGAAATAGAAAAATTAAAAGATAGGGGAACAAATTTTATCGCCATTACCTTTGCCAAGCCAGATGTTATAGACGATATTTTATATCCGCAGTTAAGAAAATTTACCACTCGTTTAGAAAATTTGTTGAGGGAATATGAATTTATTCCTATTAGGTCAAATTTTTTTGTTTCTGAAAAGGAAATAATTGTTATTTTAGAAATGGAAGTTTGGTCTTTGCCAAATATAAAAAAGATGGTAGGGCCTCCTATATTTTCAATCAAGCATTCTAAGGAGTTTTTAACAAAATATAAGAATGCGGATTATGGCCCGCTATTAGAGGGCGATAGATGGTTTATTGAAAAAAAGCGTGAATTCAAAACAGCCACAGAGTTGTTGGAAAAATTCTTCTGTAAGGAACCTGATGAGTTAATGAAACTTGGTGTTCCGAACAAGCTTGCAAATGTTTTATTTAATTCCAGGGTTATAGAAGGGGATGATTTCTGGAAATTATTGAAAAATAAGGATTTCTCTATATTTTTAAAAGAAAAATATTTTCAAAAATTGGCTCTGTAAAAAAGTTAATGAGCAAGTTTATTAGAATACCTTATGAATTCCTTAGAAGCCAGCAACTTATCACAGTCTTGTCGAAACTGTGTTCATAAAAAGAAAGTTTGAAGTATTCAAGAAACTATCAAAACGTGAGAAAATGCTTCAGCATTAGATATTGAAGTTTTCTACAAAGCCCAAAAACTATGTTAAATATTAGTTTTATTTGTTTTAGTCAATTTCTTCCCCTTTTTCTACGACCTCTCTATGAACTTGTGCATGGCCCGGAGTTGCTACAATCCAATCGTCGCTTACCCCTGCTATATCGCCGTTTACAGCTAGGCATGTCTTCTTTATTCTTTCGATTGCCCTTTTAAGCTCATCAATATTCTTATCCTTTAGACCCTTAACTTTGACAAAAAGTATCATTCCTTCCCTTATCTTTCTTTGTATTCTTTCAGCATCAGAAAACTCATCTAATTTTTCAATTTGCACAGTTACCTTGCCTTGCTCAGTTTTTTGCTTCTGTTCAATCTCAACATATCCTTCAGGTTCTGATTTACTTTTGAATCTCTTGAAAAAATCTTTGATCCCCATAATAATACCTCTCTTATATTTAAGTATAATTATATATTTAAAATTAAGTAATGCATCTCTCAGAAGGATGTTATAGGGGTAACCATATCTTTTCTTTTATAAGCGCAACTTCTTTTTAGTTCTCCACCTTCTTTTTATTTTGTTCTTTAATTGTTTCAAGCATGGACACAATGTTCCATATCTGTGTTCTTGTGTATGGCGGATTATTGACATCATTTGAAACTTCATCAAGAATAGAAATAGCAGCTGTGATGCGTGTCACTATATCATGTTTTTCGTCATTAAGGTCTTTTTGAGCTTCTGCAATAAGCGTGCGTATATTTCTTGGAACAGTCCTGTCGTTTTTTATCTCTTCTATTAGATTGTTTACTGTTTCCAAGTCCATAGCACCCACCTATGCTCAAATCAACCATATGTAAATCACATTATAATTAAATAGTAACTTTTATAAGGCTTATGTAATTTTATCTATCTTTATCTTTTGGTTTTGGGAGAAATTTTTGGAATTTTTCCTGATTTTCCTTTATAATCTCTTTTATTTTCTTTTCCTGTCTTTCCAGGGCTTTTATATTAAGATTAATGTCTTCCTTGCCTTCTTCCAATTCCTTTTTCAACTCTTCTTTTGTTGATTTAATTAATATAGGGCCTACTGCCTTAAAAACATCATCTTTTGCTTTTTCTAATTCTTCAAGAGCGGATTCTATCTCTCTTAATTGAATCTCCAAGGCTTGTTTTTGTATCATAATGTTTTGAAGATTTTGGTTCTGATTTTGTATATTTATTAAAATTTCTTCTGCTTCCTTTTCCATGAAAACACCACTATAATTGTAATTTTTCAATAATGCCGGTTATTTTAAATTTATGATATTTAAATGGGCATATTTCTATAACCTTAATATTATCATATCCTTTTAAACCGATTTCATCTGCATATAAACTTAAATACTTAGCCAATCTTTCTGCCTTGTTAGCACTTAAAAATGTTATAGGTTTTCCGGATTTATAACCCAAAATACTTCCTCCAATATCAATTGCATATCTTTTTAATATCATCTTGCAAGCACCCTTTTTGCTATTTTAGGTCTAGTTTTGCAGGCTATCCTAAATCCGCAATAAGGGCATTTTACATTATCTTCAAGCTCAAATTCTTGTTTGCATTTCAAACATTTGAATGTTCCCATAGAATTACCTCTTTTCATGTTCTGCTTGAGATATATATGAAACGCCAGGAATATTTGTAGCGTCCTTTGCCTCATCAGGAGTTAATTTTACATTAATATAAACTACTTCTGTTGGATTGACATTATATCTATTTTTTAATTCTTTAATAACATCATTCGGATTAACATTATCTTCTAAGTAGATTCTATGCATCACCCTTTTCATTTTATTCACCTCACCTTTTGAAAAAACTTTTTTATATAATCATTATTTTTCTTCATTTTCTATTTTTTCTTCCTCTCTTACTTTAAAAAATTCATAAGCCCCAGATGCAAATTTCTTTCCGCATTTCCTGCATTCCCATACACCATGACTCTTTCTCTTTACAGCTACGCGTGAACAGGAAGGACACTTATATTTTTTTATCTGAGTTTCAATTACTTTCCTAAGATTATCCCTTACAGTTTTACCATATCTTGAACCCATACAATCACTTAGTTATTTAAGTATAATTAGATTTTTAAATGCATTTTTTCTATGATGTTAGTAATTTTTTGTAGCTTATGCCCTAGCAACATAAATAAGTTATTTAATAAGCTAATATGCTTTTGCAATGTATACAACATATTTTGCATTTTTATTGCAATAAACACAAGGAGCAAACGGTTTTTCATTCCTTCCATATAATGTTCCACGAACAGCCGCACCAGTCTTTGCCTTTATCCAGTCTTCGCAATCCTTTGAGCCGCACCAGTTTGCCCTAGCAATGCCATTTTTTATTGCTTTCTTTAATTCTTCCATATCTCTTGCATCATGTATATGTTCCTTTAGAAACTTTTTAGACCTCTCAAACATCTCTTTCTGAATTTCATCCAAAATTTTCGGTATTTTGTCAATTTCATTTATTTTGATTGACACTTCTTCATTATTATATCTTTTTACTATTGTAATTTCATTTTTCTTCAAATCAACAGGACCTATCTCAATTCTCAAAGGCACTCCACGAAGCTCCCATTCATGATATTTGAACCCAGGGGAATAGTTCCTGTCATCTACCTGTGCTCTTATCTTCAATTCCTTTAATTTGCTTTCAACATCTTTGCAGACATTAAGTATACTGCTTTCTTTTCCTTTGAATAAGACAGGAATTATAATGACCTGAATTGGTGAAAGCATTGGGGGAAGAACAGCGCCTTTGTCATCGCCATGGTGCATTATTATTCCGCCGATCTGCCTTGTTGTTGTTCCTAAACAAGTTTGCCAAACATAGTCTTTTTTTCCATTCTTATCAGTAAATTGTATATTAAAAGCTTTTGAAAAGTTTTGTGCTAGGAAATGACCTCCTGGTCCTTGAAAAACCTTTCCATCTTGGACAAGCGTATCAAATGCAATTGAAAACTCAGCTCCAGGAAACTTATCAGATTCTGTTCTTTTTAGCGGCAACGAAGCCATGGCAAAATATTCACCCATTTTTTCACAAATTTTTATAATATTGTCTATCTCTTTCAATGCTTCTTCTCTTGTAGCATGGGCAGTATGCAATTCTTGCCATAGAAATTCCCTGTCGCGTATGAATGGTTTTGTTATTTTTGTATCCCATCTTACAACATTACACCATTGATTTATTTTTAATGGAAGATCTCTATAACTTCTTACCCATAAAGAAAACATATAATACATGATTGTTTCTGAAGTTGGACGAATCGCCATTTTTTCTATTGGTTCGCCACCAACCTCAGTTACATTAACTGTCTCTGCCTTAAAACCCTTGAAATGTTCTTTTTCCTTTTCAATAAAACTTTCTGGTATCAGCAATGGAAAATACGCATTCTGCACGCCATTTTGTTTTAGCAATTCATTCATTAAATTTTGTATTTGTTCCCATACTGCATAACCCCACGGCATAATTACATCAAAGCCCTTTATAGGAGTTCTTTGATCTTTGAAACCTCCACGACGGATAACATCTAGATACCACTTGCTGAAATTTTCCTTTCTTGTTGTAGTAAGACCCAAACTTTCCTTAACTCCTTTTTTAATTACATTCATATCAATAATCTCCGGCTTTGTAATGTCAATAAAATCTTTTGTTTTTATTTCAATTGTAGTTGTTGTTGAAGAGCTGCAATATATTTTTTCATTTTTTAGCAAATCTTTATCACAATAAACTTTAATGCCAGCCAAATTTCCAAATGGATGAACTCCTCCAATTTCGCAGCCCATTATCTTTTCTACTTCATCCGGTTTTGCTAATTCAATGTCTTCATTAAAAATGTCTTCAAATTTTCTTTCATTTATTGATTTGTTTCCTGGAAGAACAAACAATGCAAATCCTGATTCAGTTTTAAAAAGAATTGATTTTGCTATTTCAGATTCCTTTATTTTTGCCGCTATTGCCATCTCTTTGCATGAGTGAACAGGATGATGCTTTATTTCTTTGAACTTTATCTTATGTTTCTTCAAGAATTCAATTACCCTTTTATCTTCTATCATACTATAATTATAGTGTTAATCATTTATTAATTTTATCATTCTTTTTATAGATCGTTAATCATTTTTCATCTAGTTCAAAATCCAATCTCTTTTGCAATTCCCTGCATTGCTTCTATGGCAATCTCAATAAATCTTTCAAGCGATATAAACTTTTCAAAATCGTATATCAAATCCCTTCTTACAGCTTCTGCAAACCTTTTATCCTTCAGTTTTCTTTTAACGCCAGCAACCTGCATCCCATCTAATGTTTTTCTCATTAGCCCATAGGCATATATAAGGCCAGAAATATTGTCAGCAGCAGCAAGAGCAAAATCAAGCCTACTCTCTCTTTTAACACCTGTATTTTCTTCATTGTGCGCAAGAATTGCATGGCAAATTTCATCTGAAAAATTTTCTCTTTTTAGAATTTCAACTGTTTTTAAACCATGCTGTTTTATATCGACTTCTTCATAATCCAGATCGTGCAACAGGCCAGCTAGCCCCCATTCTTCTGCATCCTCAGCAAATTCTCTTGCCAGAAGCTTCATTATTGCCTCTACTTCTTTACAATGCCTTCTAATCTCTTCTGACTTTACATACTTATCAAATATCTCTTGCATAATTACATTATATAAAAAAAATTTTTAAAGAAATTCAAAATGAAATCTGTATGAGTTGAACAAATTATTTCAATATCTTTTCGTCATTAAAATAACCCATATGTTCCCAAAATTTCCTGTTTGTATTTGCAGATATTATAATTTTATTTATACCCATAATTCTAGAAAAATTTTCAACTAAATTTACTAATTCTCTTCCATAGCCATTTTTTCTATATTTTCTATCAATAACAAGATTTTTAACTAAATTTTGTGTAATAGTATTTTGCTCTTAACCATATCTAGCTTTCATATGGTGTTCTTAATTCTAAACAATACTGATTAATTAAATATACATTAGCATTAAATTTTTTCATTGTCTTATTTATTTCTTCATACAATTGATCTCTTGTCATATTTTTTAAATAAAAAATAGCAATAAATTTAAAGTGAATTTAAATTTATATAAAATTCAAAATATGTTAATTTTTGTATTTATTTCTTCATTATGTCAGCGATCTCTTTTTTTGTCAGCAATCTAAATTTATCATCTTCAACTATACCCATTTCAACACTCTTTGCTGTTATACTTGGTTCTGCTGCACGGAGCGCTTTCATTGCCAGCTCAATTGCCTTATCCTTTGATAGACCATCTCTGTATTCTTCTTCCAAAATTTTTTCTGCAACCTTGCTTCCGCGTCCTATTGCGTGTGCCTTCCATTCTCGCATGGCGCCTGACGGATCTGTTTCAAACAATCTTGGCATTCCGTCATACCCTGCAATAAGAAGACCAACGCCATAAGGTCTTACACCAGCAACCTGAGTAAATTTTTGCTTTCTATCAGAAATATCCTTAACAAGCACTTTTACCTCAATGGGTTCACCATATGTTATTCTGTTGATCTGTGCACGAACCCTTGCATAATCTATAAGAGTTCTGGAGTCAGCAATCAATCCACAAGATGCTGCTCCTATATGTTCATCAATTTGAAAAACCTTCTCAGGTGAATCTGAAACAAGCAATTTTGAAATTATTTTATTTGCGGCAAGAACAACACCATTCTTGAAAACAACACCTAAGGTTGTAGTTGATAGTGATTGAACAGCCTTTCTTGCATATTCTACCTGAAATAATCTACCTTCAGGAGAGAAAACCACACTTGCGCGGTCATAAGCCATCTGTCTTGGCATCTGCATCTCTATTTCGTCTGGCATTATTAAAACCTCCTAATTCAAACTAATAAAACATTTATACACAAATATTAAAAGTTTTCTTAATTTTATAAATTAATATTTTAATTATTTATATAGATAGTGATTTAAATGTTGCCTAAGGAAGAGGAACCGACAAAATGTGTAATATGCGGCCAGAATCTTGATACAAAAATAAGTAGCATATGCAATAAATGTAGGGATAAAGCAATTCATGGCGACCTTAAAAATGATGCGAAAAAGAAGAAGTAATATTTTTCTCCAGAAATCTTTTTCAAAACGATTTAATGATAAATTGTAAAGCGCTGTTAAGTAAAACTAGAAGGATTGAAAAGCAATTTGGTGTTAAGGAATTTGGGCGAATGACTGCAACGAAGCGAGCCGAGCCTAAGGCGAGAGCCTGCAGGGTGTGGCAAAATTACGAAGCAATTTGAGGCGAGGCGGTTTGAAAAAGCTTTGATCTTAGGTTAGAAAAAGCGGGCGTCTTATTCTTCCCACCAGTATATTGTTTCTTTTTCAAGAACATCAAAAATCTTTTTCGCAGTTGCTGTTCTAAGCTCTTTCTTTTTATCTAAAAACCATCTTTTCATAATTTCGATTCCTTGTTGTATGTATTCTTTTGCTTCAACTAAAGCTTCAAGGATATTAGCATCTTGAACAACTTGGGCTTCTTTTGATTTTCCTTTCCTAAGTTCTTCAAAGATTTTTTGAAGTTCATCCGAACCTTTCAAATTTCGCAACTGTTTTGAAAGAACTTTATTTAGTTTATCTTCCACAGAATAAAATTCTCCTTGAATAAAAGTTTGATTCAGTAAACGTGTTTCTGGAAAATCATGAACCAAACACATCTTCAAGACTTTATTAACATCTGCACCTTCTTCATTGGCAATAAAATAAGCCAATACGGAAGTTCTAAAACTATGGGCTGCAGAAGTCTCATGATTTGTTATACCAACATGATAAGGGCCTGTTCTTGGAGTACGTGAAAGTGTACCCAATTCAAACATTAATTTCAGCAAATTCTTTTCATTCATATTCAAATATAATGTTTTCATTCTTAAAAACCTTTCGGACACGCCCACTCTCTTCATGTTTGAAGTCAAAGCCTCTTTTTGCCAAGCCTCGAATTTCTGCTAACGTATGCGATTAACAGAGTTTCTTGAAGTAAATTTAGGTGAGGTTCTGCAAGGATTTTCCTCTTAACCACTCTTATGCTCTCTGAAGGACAAAATTTTAGTGCAACTTAACAAAGAAAAAAGTCATGAGGTTTTGTGTCTACACCACAGAAAAATTTATAAATAGAGTAGACGTATATGGTATATACTGAAATTAAAGAAAAAATGGAAAAAATATTCTCTCTAAAATTTTTTCTAGAATTCTTTAGATAGAAATCAGTATAGCATACATGTCTTATTAAATTACCCATTTCACAGTTTTCATTAATATCGGGGTCACTAATGTTGTGATCAAAGTCATGAATACTAAAAGTTCGTTAACCTCTGCATTAATTATTCCTAAAGATAATCCGAGCTGTGCTATTGCTATTGTGTAATCACCACGGGGAATCAAAGAAGCTCCGACAACCATTCTTTCATTTTTTCTGAGGCCATATGGCATTGTTAGCAAATAACCACTGAAAAATTTTGCACATATCATTATTATTGAGAAAATTATTATCAGTGGCCAAATAGTTAATAAGCCACTAATTTCTAATGTGGCACCTATGTAAGCAAAAAACAACGGGATGAAAAATCCTTCTCCAATGGTTTTTACTTTAGGTTCAACAACTTCATTTATTTTTTTGTTTTTATTTATTATCGTTCCTGCTATAAATGCCCCAACAATTGCTGTCACTCCTATTTTTTCTGCTAAAAAGGCTATGACAAAAAATATAGTAAAAGTCAATATCAAAAGTGTATATTCATCATCAAATATCTTTTTAGAATAGAGAAAAATATAATGAACAATTTTTGCGCCAAGTGATAATGCCAAAATAAAGAAGCCTATTGTCATCAAAATTAAAACAGAAACATCTCCCATAACAACATTTCCAACAGTGACATACATCATTAATATCGCTAAACCTGCTATTGAAATCACATCATCAGAAAGGATTATTGCAACTATTTTTTTTCCAAGATTGGATTTGAATTCACCAAGATCAATAAGACATTTCAGTCCCACAGCATCGCTTGTTGATGCGACAGCAACTGCCATAAGAAATGCTATAAGATGATTTTTAAAAACGAGAATTCCAAAAAAATAAGCGGCTGTAGCAGTAATTAAGCAGTTTCCTATTGCGATAATACTTCCGAAATAAAAATTTCCTTTTATTTCTTCAAAGTTTGTTGAAAGCCCACTCAAAAAAAGTACAAACATAATGCCAAAGAATGTAATAATTGAAAAAGATGTATCTAATGTTATAAATGGCCCCAATAAAATTCCTGCAACAATTTCTCCTACCATTGATGAAATTCCTAATTTGTTTGTATAAGAACCAAAAATTTTTGCAAATAATAGAAGCAGACCGAGGCTGAGGAGTAAATCCATGTTAACTTCCTCCTATCTCATCCATTTTACCTCTTTCATTATAACAGGTGTTATAACTATAGTGATAAGAACCACAGCAACAACTATTGAATAAATGTTTGCAGTTATCATTCCGATTGAAAGGGCAACATTAGCAATAACTAATGAATAATCAGCCCTTGGAATCATAGAGGCTCCTATTATCATTCTTTCATGTTTTTTAATTCCAAGATATTTTGAAAAGAATGCGCCTGCTGAAAACTTCGTTAAAATTGTTATCACAGCAAGTAAGAGCACAATAAAAATAGATGATAATATAGCATCTAATTTTAGTGCAAGCCCTATGTAAGCAAAAAACAGCGGGATGAAAAATCCATAACCAATGGTTTTTATTTTAGGAACAAGTTCATTTACATATTGGATATTGTTTAATATCACACCGGCGAGAAATGCACCTGTGACTGTAGCTAAGCCGAGCATTCCACTTATTGAAGCTATTATTAATAGGAATACAAGCGCAATTGAGAATATAATTTCATCGTCCTCAAATTTGTGTAATCTTGAAAAAATTTTGTCAGAAACTTTTGGTCCTAATGCCAAGACAACACCTATGAAACCAGCAATAACCAATATTAACTTAAAAATATCAAACATGAAAATCTTTCCTGAACTTACATACATCATCATTATAGCAAGTGCTGTCATTGCCATAACATCATCTATAAGCATTATTGCAAGAACCCTTTTTCCTATATATGAATTCTGTTCTCCTATATTTTCAAGTGAACGAACTGCAACAACCGTGCTACTTGAGATTAAGGCAACTGCTATGAAAATACTGATCATAATATCATTAAAGAAGAATAATCCAAAAAGAAATCCTGCAACCGCAGTTAGCACGCCACCTATTACTGTTATTATTCCACCGACATAAAGGTCTCCTTTCATATCTTCAAATCTTGTTGAAAGACCGCTCAAAAAAAGTAAGAAAAGCATTCCGAGTCCAACAAATGGAGCTAGTTGTGCATTAATATCGTTTGGCAATACAACTACCCCAAGAATTGGCCCAAGAAGAATGCCTGCAAAAACCTCGCCTACAAGACTTGAGATTCCTATTTTATTCACTATCTCTCCAAAAAATTTTGCAACCACAAGTAATAAAGCAATGTATAATAAAATAATTACATCCATATCTTCACCTTTTATTTATATCTGGATCGCAGATATAGGCATCTCGTTCCTAATAACAACCAGTGACTCTTCCTTTTTATTCAAAATTGAGAGTGTTATAAAAACATTAACAAGAGAAAATTTTATCCCACGTATCACATGGACTCTTTTTGATAAAATAATTTCAAAATCGTTGCTATTATATTTTATTATTCTATCTTTGACATATTCTTCGATGATCTTCATAAATATCACAAAAAATGCAGTGCAGAAATTTTCTGCACTGCAATAAAAACTTATGCCAGGATCTCTATACCGAGATCATCTGAGACTTTTGTCTTTCCGGAAACCTTTGCTGGCGAAGTTATTCCTGAGATGTAAGGGCTTTTTACTCCTGTAACTATTGTTATAACTTGTATCTTACCCTGCATCTCTGGGACAACCCTCGCTCCCCACATTACCGTTGCCTCTGGGCTCATGTTTTTAGCAACAGCCTCTCCGATTTGCTCGATTTCTTCAAGTTTCATATCATCTCCACCAATAACCTGGATTAATGCACCTGTTGCACCTACATAGTCTACCTCGAGCAACGGATGATTCAAAGCCTTGTATATAGCCTCTTTTGCCCTGTCTTGTGAATCCGATTCTCCTACACCGACTGTTGCTACTCCACCTGATTTTAATATAGCTCTCACGTCTGCATAATCAAGGTTAACAAGTGATGGTTGTGATATTGTTTCAGTTATTCCCTTTATCATTGTCGCAATCAGATTATCTGCAACGCCAAAAGCTTCTTTTAGTGGTTTGTTCCCAGCGAGTTCAACTAATTTTTGATTCTCTATAGCAATCACAGTATCGCAGACAGTTCGCAATTTTTCAAGACCTTCTTCAGCTTTACTAATTCTTGCACCTTCTATCTTGAAAGGTAATGTTACTGCTGCTATCACAATAGCACCCATCTCCTTTGCTATGTGAGCAACTACCGGAGCAGCTCCTGTTCCTGTTCCTCCACCTAGGCCGCATGTTATGAATAGAAGGTCACATCCTTCAAGAGCTGCACGAATTTCATTCTTAGCTTCTTCTGCTGCCCTCTTTCCGATCTCAGGATATCCTCCTGCTCCTAGCCCTCTTGTCAATTCTTTTCCTAAAAGTATTTTCTGGTGTGCTTTTACAGATGCAAGATGTCTGGCATCTGTGTTTGCTGCTATTGTCTTTGCTCCTGCTATTCCCATCTCTGTTAATCTATTTATTGTGTTTGAGCCACCACCACCACATCCTATTGCCATAATTTTAGCTTGATGAGACTCAAACCCCTTTTCGTTATCAAAATCCATGGATTTTTCACCTCTCCAAAGTTCATTTTATATTTTTGAAAATCTATTTTGGTTCATCAAAATGCTTTTTAAGCACGATGAACATTGTTCTATTCTCTAAGCAGAACAAGTAAAGCAGATGAAATTCATTTGCCGATGAATTTCAAATTTTCATATTTGAAAGTCAATCACGTTGCCGCGTGATTTGACTATTCTCTATTAATTTTTCATTTAAATATTTTTTCTATAACGGAAAATATAATTTTCAATTTAATTTATAGAAATTCAATAAAGAATAATATTGATATATTTTATCAACCATTAAATTAGAAATATAGAAAATAAATATTACACCGTTTTAAAAAAGAATTATTTGATAAAATTTGTATTATTTTTCAATGATTATCTATAAATGCTTTTCTGGATTTATATTTTTCATGGTTTTGATAGTAATCTTGGCAACAGTGTTTGCATTAACTACAATTCTTTTTGCATTCCTATATTTCAGAAGTATGAAGAAAATAGCTGAGGTTCAATTCAGCAAGCAGAGTTTGAGCACAAAATATGGAAAAATGAGCGAACAGTTTTTTCCATTTATGAAAGATTATCCTTATGATGAACACAATTTTAGATTTATTGGCTCTCCTGTTGACGGAGTTCAATTCAATGATGACAAAATAGTTTTTGTAGAATTCAAAGCATCAAACTCAGCGCTCACAGAAAAACAGAAGAAAATAAAAGAGTTGGTAAAGAACAAGAAAGTTGATTTTGAAGAATTCAGAATTTAAATTATAATGAACCAAAAATTAAACCAGCGATTGTTGAGTAAATTATTACAATCAAAACATATGTTGCTGTTTTCTTTGTTCCTAAAAACTTTCTTATAACTAACATGCTTGGCAAACTTAAGCTTGGACCTGAAAGAAGCAGGGCAAACGCAGGACCAGAAGCCATGCCTTTGGCAATCAAAGCCTGTAAAATTGGAATTTCTGTCAGTGTGGAAAAATACATAAATGCACCAAAAACAGAAGCAATTAAATTTCCAACGAGATTATTCTGACCAAATAAATTTTCAATTAAACTCTGAGGCAGTAGAGGCATTATAAAACCTGCGATAAAAACGCCTATAAACAAAAGAGGCAAGAGAATCTTGGCAAAATTCCATGTTTCTTCAAGCCACATTTTCGTTGGGTGTTTCTTGAATTTAAATAGAACAATAAGAACTACGCCTAATGTGAAAAGCCCCATCAGAGAATATTTGAGCAAAGGATTTATCTGCAAACCATTTACAACGAGAATGCCGACAAGAAAAATAAAAAATAAAGCCAATACAAGGTCAGAAATTTTTGATTTTTCTGTCTCTTCAATTATTAATTTTTCCTTCTCAACTTTTTCTCTGAATATAAACTGCATAGTTAAACCAGCAAGAATTGAAATTAAAATAGCAAAAAATATTCGTGCCAAACCAATCTTCAGGCCTAAAACAGATATTGTCAGGAACATTGCTGCTATGTTAATGGCAGGGCCTGCAAAAAGAAAAGTTATTGCAGGACCTAAACCAGCACCTCTTTTTCTGATGCCTGCGAACAATGGCAATATTGTACATGAACAAACAGCTAATATTGCGCCGGTAACAGAAGCAACCCCATACGAAATATATTTTTTTGCTTCATGACCCAAATATTTCATAACTTTTTCTTTTTTGATAAAAACAGAAATTGCTCCTGCAATAAACAAGGCAGGAATCAAACAAGTCAAAACATGCTTTTTAGCATATTCTCCGAGCAGATTTATTCCACTTAAAACAGCATTGTTAAACCAATCACTATTCTGTGGAATAAAGTAAAATATAGCAAATACTAATACTATCCAAAACATTAGAGTCCAATCTTTTCTTTCCATATTA
>Ga0123519_10005066_pt1 | contig 21147 bp, 17 predicted proteins | sample YelNatPaOPRAMG02_FD_87396 | JGI IMG/M metagenome (GOLD analysis project Ga0123519, IMG submission 87396) | Hot spring microbial communities from Yellowstone National Park - Yellowstone National Park OP-RAMG-02 (version 2) | ecosystem: Environmental > Aquatic > Thermal springs > Hot (42-90C) ...
CCTCCTGCTGGTAGACATATGTTACCAGAAACGGCGGGATTTGGAAAGTAAATGCAGTGGCCCTCGCGGCCGGTCTATGCTATAATTGCGCAGATTGGAGGAGGCCTGGCACGATGAAGTTGATGGGCAAGCTGGAGGATGCCGCGCGCCAACTCGGGCTGTACCTGTCGGCAGAGCACCTGGCCGCATTTCAGCGCTACTATGAAGAGCTGGTGGAATGGAACCGGCGCTTCAACCTCACCACCGTCACCGGGTATGAGGCCGTCCAACTCCGCCACTTTCTGGATTCCCTCACCTGCCTCTTGGGGCTGCCGGGGTGGGGGCAGGAAGTGGTAGGGACCCAGCTTCCCTTCGTCTGCCGGCCGCAGCCCTGGCTCTGCCTCGACGTAGGCGCAGGCGCCGGCTTCCCTGGGCTGCCCCTCAAGATCGTCTGCCCTGAGCTCAAGCTCACCCTGCTCGAGGCCACGCGCAAGAAGGTCGAGTTCCTCGTGCACGTGGTCGACGACCTGGGCCTGAAAGAGGTGGAGGTGCTCTGGGACCGGGCCGAGTCCGTCGGCCAGAACCCCCACTACCGCGAGCGCTACGACGTGGTGGTGGCCCGCGCGGTGGCCGAGATGCCGGTGCTGGCCGAGTACTGCCTGCCCTTCTGCCGCGTCGGCGGGCGCTTCATCGCCCAAAAGGGCCCCGAGGCCGAGAACGAGGTGCGCGTGGCGGCCACAGCCATTCAAAAGCTGGGCGGCACCCTGCGCGAGCTGAAAGAGGTCACCCTGCCCGGCCAGCGCGAGCAGCGCGTACTGGTCATCATCGACAAAGTCGCGCCCACCCCCGCCACCTACCCCCGCCGCCCCGGCATCCCGGCGAAGAGGCCGCTGGTGGAAGTGACAGCATAGGTCGCATCTTCGGCTCGATCCGGTCCAGTGTGAGAGGGGAGGAATCCGTGCAGCGTGAGCTAATCAAACGGTTGGCCGATACCTGCGCCGCCTGGCTTGACGGTGACTGGCAGGAGTTGCCCCCGCTTGCTGAATCGACAGAGGAAGAAGCTGCGCTGTACACCTCTCTCCGCCAGTTGCGCACGCGCCTTGTTTCCTGCGCCAAGAACGGCCAGCGCAGGAACAAGACCGTGCAAGAGTTGGAGGACGACCTGCGCGAGGCCCAGTTGCTGTCGGAAGCGGCGAAGGTTCTCACCTCTACTCTCGAGCTGGAGCCACTCCTCAAGGCGACGACCGACAAGATTGCCGAGATGTCTGAGCTAACCGACGGCGCGGCCATGTTTCTGTACGATCCAGCCCGAAATGTGCTCGAAATGGTGGCCACCTTCGGCTATCCGGACTACGGCCGTCAAGCCTGCCTGGCCCCCGGTGAGGGCGCCCCGGGAGTCGTTTTCCTGCTGCGCCAGCCGATCCTGGCGATGGGAGAAGACGAGGTCGCGCAGTTGTACGCGAGTGTCCGCGGCGAAGAGAAGCGCTACGTGGACCTCTTCGCGCGGTCCCACCCACTCCCCAGCCAGAGCGTTATCTGTGTTCCCTTCGTTGCCCGTGGCAAAGCGATCGGCAGTCTGCAGTTGGAGCACTGGAGAGACACGCGGACCTACACTGAGCGCGACCTGAGTCTGGTGGTGAGGCTGGCGGATCTGATCGCGATTTCAGTGGACAACGCGATGTTGTGGCGGGAACTAGGCAAGAAAGAAGAGCGGCTTCACCACATGGTGGGTCAACTGATCAATGCCCAAGAAGCCGAACGGAAGCGCATCGCGCGCGAACTCCATGATGACGCCGGCCAGGCGCTCACCACCCTCGCGGTTGGTCTCAGCACGCTTTCCAGCAGTGTGCCGGGTGACCTACCTGAGATTCACTCCAAGATTGCAGGCCTTCGAGATGAGGTGAAAGGGATCATGGGCCGCATGAGAGACCTCACTTTTGCCATTCGGCCCTCAATCCTGGACGACCTGGGCCTGGTCGCTGCGTTGAAGTGGTATGCCTCGCACTTTGGCGGCTCTGATTCCCCCCAAGTCCTGTTCTCGTACGACGACGACACCAGGGCTCTAGACCCGTTGATGGCGACCATGCTCTTCCGCGTCGCGCAAGAGGCGCTGAACAACGCGCTCAGGCACAGCCAGGCGATGCAGGTCAGGATGGCACTGCGCACAGTTGGCCGAACCGTGGTGCTGGTCGTTGAGGATGACGGCATCGGTTTTCGTGTCGATGAAGTGTTGCGGGACCCTGCTGCAAGTCTTGGCCTGCAGGGCATGTCGGAGCGACTAGCGCTCTTCAACGGGTCGCTCCACATCCACTCTTTCCCGGGGAGGGGCACGATCGTCCGGGCATGTGTTCCGCTGTCTCAGGACAACGGCTAGGAGGACGGATCCGCATGGAACCGATCACAGTATTGCTGGCAGATGACCACCGGATGCTGACACAGGCGCTACGAACCCTGCTGGAGCAGTCCGGCCAGGTGCGTGTGATTGGGGAAGCCCGCGACGGCAACGAGGCATTGGCGATGGCCGAGCGACTCAGGCCGAATGTGGTCGTCCTAGATGTTGCCATGCCCAACCTCAATGGCTTCGATGCGACACGTGCGATTCGGCAACGCTGCCCGCAGACGAGGGTAGTCATCCTCACAATGTACGAAGCTGAGGAGTACGTGTCCGAGGCCCTCAAGGCAGGTGCCACATGTTATATGACCAAGGAAGCGGCCGCCGAGGAACTGCTGGATACGATCCGAGCCGCAGCCAGGGGCGCTGTGTTTCTCCAGCCCACAGCAGCGGCTGGCGCCATGGAGCGGGTTCTGAAGCCTCGCCCAGAAGGAGAGTCACCGTCCGAACTCACCCCCCGCGAGGTAGAGATCTTGCACCTCATCGGGCAGGGCCGAACCAATCGGGCAATCGCAGCCGAGCTGAGCCTATCGCACCATACCGTGCGCGCGCACCGAAGCAATATCATGCACAAGCTAGACGCGCACAATACCGCGGAACTCATTGGCCATGCCGTCGAGAAAGGGCTCATCCACCCTCAGATTCGCTAGTACTTGGGGCAGCAGGTGCGCACAGTCGCGTTCGGCGCGCGGCCCGCAACGCGGCCAAAGGCCACTCGTACCCCAGCACAGATGGGCTGATTGGGCGCCGCCCGCCCGTGCCAATATCGGGCGGGCGTGCTTTGTGTCACACAAAACGCGGCTCGGCTAAGACGAATGTACTAGGGCCGGACCGCCCCAAGTACTAGCCGCACCGTACGAAGGACTTCGTTCTGTCCCCCCATTTTGCAGGCCAGATTCGGACGTCCAGCGGATTGTGAAAGCCTGCACACTCCCCTATACTTGCTCCTAGAGGCACCGAAGCCCGAGGCAGAGCCTGCCAGCCAGGCGCTTTCCCACGCGCCTCACTCAGGCGCCGGCGGCGCCGGAGAGCGATGGCCTCGCGAGCGCTCAAGTATTCAAACACCCAGTCAACCAGGCTTGAGCGATCGAGATCTACGGCGAACTCGGGGGTTGGAGCCATCGCGATCGCCGGCAAACCGCGCATCAGGCTTTGCCGCACGCCTCCACTGTCATTCGTCGGGCACTCACAACGAAAGGAGATGGACAACTGTGGGCAACAAGTATGACGTAGTCGTTGTCGGAGCCGGCCATAACGGACTGATGGTGGCCGCCTACATGGCCAAGGCGGGCCTGAAGACGGTCGTGCTCGAGAAGAACCCGTGGCTCGGAGGCGCGACGAGCACGACAGAGTGTACACTGCCGGGGTTCAAGCACGACCTGGGCGGCACCATGCATTCCGCGATCCAGGGCAACCCAGCTATCGCACACGACGAACTGGGGCTGAAGCGCAAATATGGGCTAAGGTACCTCTATCCTGAGATGTCGGCCGCCAATGTCTTCGAGGACGGCACGTCCATCACGTTCTGGCACTCGGTAGACAAGACCTGTGAGGAGATCGCAAGGTTCTCAGAGAGAGATGCCGAGGCCTATAAGAGATTCATCGACATGGCCATGCCCATGTTCCCGCTTCTCGCCGCAGGCATGTACAGCGCTCCGCCCCCCTTCGGCCAGATGATTGCCCAGTTCGACCAGAGCCCCGTCGGCCGCGAGCTGATTCGTTTCCTGATGATGAGCGCTTGGGACGTTGCGCAGCAGTGGTTCACACATCCGAAGGTGCTGTCGATGGCCCTCAAGATATCGACGGAGGCCATGGTTGGGCCCGAGGAGAAAGGCACGGCCCTGCACATGCTGCTGGGCATCCCATTCCACCACATCGGCCACGCCGGCTTCCCAGAGGGTGGGTCGGTGGAACTGCCGAGGGCACTGGTCCGCTGCATCGAAGCCAACGGCGGCGAGGTGATCCTGAACCGCGAGGTCGTGACCATCAAGACCAAGGGGGGCAGGGCCGTTGGCGTCGCGACAGCCGATGGCGAAGAGTACAGCGCTGCCCGCGCCGTCATCACCACGGTGGACCCGCGAGTCTCGCTGCTGAAATGGCTGGATACGCCGCTGAGCAGCGACCTTCAGGGCAAGCTCAACAGGATTCTGGAGCCACTGTTCTCGGGGCTCATGCAGGCCATCGCCCTGGAGGAGGCCCCGAAATACAACGTGGAGCCATGGTCGGGTGCCAACGATGCCGTGGTTGTCGAGCCACTGCCGTCGTCTGTGACCGAACTTCGCCAGATGTTCGACGACCTTCGCTACGGGCGGATTCCCAGGAGCGGCTTCGCTCCATTCGTCGTAGTCCCGACCAAGATCGACCCAACGCGCGCTCCACACGGCAAACACGTGCTCTATCTCTGGCACTACATGCCATACAATCTCGAGAACGGCGGCCACGACAAGTGGGACGAGGTCAAGACGGATGTTGCCGATCAGGTCCTCAATGCTTTCCGCCGCTACGCGCCGAACGTCACAGACGAGAACATCCTCGGGCGCTTCATCCTGTCACCAAACGACTACCCCAAGTGGAATGCAAACCTCGTGAACGGCGCAATCGTGGGCTTTGGAGCATACCTGAGCCAGAGTTACGCGTACCGCCCTATCCCTGAGATGGGCCAGTATCGTACCCCGGTCGGAGGGCTCTATCTCTGTGGGACGAGCACGCACCCGGGTGGGGCAATCATCGGCGGCGGCCGCGCGACGGCTCAGATCGTGTTCCAGGACCTGGGCATCGACTTTGACGACGTGATCGACGTCTAGTCCGTCCGGCCCGGTGCCATCACAGGAACCGGCGTCACTGTGGGGGGGGCCGCAGGCTTTGCGGCCAGGCGCCGCAGCCTCCACGGCCCCCCATACGCCTCGCGCGAGTTCGGCATCCGTTTTGGGTATGGAGAGCCTGAGGTGCGTCGTGAATAAACTGTGCTACTACTCGATCGCGGTGCTTTCTGGTTGGCTGCTGGTGTCGCCGTTCCTGCTCAGGTATGACGACACCGCCAGCTCCGCCTATGCCATAGGCGCGGCAGCGGTCTGCGCGGTGGTCGCGCTTGCTGGGGCAAGTACCGGCAGAACGGGCCCATCGCGGCTCACCATGGCGCTCGGGGCGCTTCTGGCCGCTTGGGGCCTGGTGGCGTGCTTCATGCCGAATGCGGCAGGGCCAAATGAGCTCATCACCGGGCTGCTGTGGTCCGGACTCAGCTTGCTGACATCGAAGATCCATCCGGCCGATGAGATGGTCGCCTACGACATCTACGGCAATCCGATGGCAACCATCACCAGAATCACCATCAAGGATGGCAACATTGCTGCGAAAGCCGTGTTGCTCGGCAGCATGCCCGCGACGATGTACCTGCGGCCCGAGGAGGTGTGGAAAGCACTCGGCATGATCTCGTGGGACACCATCGTTGGCCTGCCCAGGTTCCTCATCACTGGCGCTCGCCGCGCCAACTCTCAGACAGCCAAGACCAAAGTACAACAGTAAGCGCAAGGCGCGTCTCCCGGCGGCTGCAGGCAGATGAGTTGGGGGCCCCGCCTTGTCGGCGCCGCCCCCACTCTTCCAGCCTCCGATCGGATGCTCCTCACGTTGCGGCAATCCCTCTACCAACGCTGTCACGCATCCCGTGACGCTTCGATGCACCTGCGCAGATCGAGCGCCGCCACGGCCACCCAGGGGTGCTGTGTGGCCGAAGACCTCCTCGACCAGCTCTGCCGGTGCCCCTCCGATCGACCGTCAGTGTATCGGCAAAGAACAGTACGAGCGCCGCCAGGGCGCCCGGCGCGTAGGAATTGCATCTTCCCGTAATCGACTCAGCGCCTCCATTTGCTCCCAAGACAACACGGACATCGCCTGCACCAGTTCCCCAGAGGCCTCCTCCCATGCACCATGGGTGAAGGCGTGTCCGCACACGTAAAGTCTAGCCCTCTTGGGCGTCTACGGCGGTTCGCAGACACCCCCTGGGTCACTGCCCTCGAAAAGCAGAAGCCACGGGGATGCGTGCCTCAGCCAGCCTTCTGTCATTATTGCACACTCTAGGGCCCATTGGAATCAGGGCAACATCCAACGGCAAAGAAAAACCCCCCATCAAGGGGGATCCCTCTGACGTATCCCTGTGCTCCAATGGAGTATGGGACGGAAATTCCTATTCCTTCAAGCAACCGGCGATCCGCCCGACGGCTTCTTGCCAGCCCCGGTACAGCTCCTCGCGCCGACCAGCAGGCATCTTCGGCTCGAAGCGGCGCTCTAGCCGCCACAAGCTGGCGAGTTCTTCCAGCGACTGCCAGTAGCCCGTGGCGAGCCCCGCCAGGTAGGCAGCGCCGAGGGCACCGGTCTGCATGACCTCAGGCCGCTCGATGGGGATGCCCAGGATGTCGGCCTGGAACTGCATGAGAAAGTCGCTCTTGGCTCCCCCGCCATCGGCGCGCAACACGCTCGGCTGCTGCCCGGCCCAGCGTTGCATGATCTCGAAGAAATCACGCACCTGGTAGGCAATCGCTTCCAGGGCAGCCCGGGCCACGTGCTGCCGGGCAGTATCGGCACTGATGCCCAGGAGTGCCCCGCGGGCGAAGGGATCCATGTGGGGGGCACCCAGGCCGGCAAAGGCTGGCACAAAGTACAGGCCGCGCGTGTCAGGAACCTGGCCGGCCAGCCAGTCAGCCTCCGAGCTTTCCTTGATGATCCCCAGCCCGTCGCGTAGCCACTGGATGGCCGCCCCCGCCACGTTGGTCCAGCCTTGCAGGCCCCACGTGACCGTGCCGCTGATGCCCCAGAGCACGGCCGAACTGACGCCGTCCACAAGCGCGAGTCGCCGCGCGCCAGTGTTCAGGATCAGGGAGCAACCTGTGCCGCAGGTGCTCTTGAGCGTCGCCGGCTGGAAACAGGCCTGGCCAAGGACCGCTGCCCGTTGATCGGCGGCGTCGCCCGCTATGGGCAGGCGCACACCGAAAAAGGCTTCCGGGCTGGTGTGGGCGTAGATCTCGCTGGAGCTGCGGAGCTCGGGCAGGATTTCACGGGGGATGGCCAGTTCGTTCAGCATCCACTCATCATAACTCAGGGTGCGGGTATTGAGGAGCAGGGTGACGCAGGCGTTGGAGAGGTCGGTCACGTGGGCTGCGCCCCCTGAGAGCTTCCAGACCAGCCAGGTGTCGATCGTGCCGCAGACAAGTCGGCCTTTCGCCAGACCTCTCTGGATAACCCGATCGTTGTCCATCACCCAGCGGATCTTGGGCGCCGCGCAGTTGGCCACGATATTCATCCCAGTCCTGCTCTGAATGCCCGCACGGTCGCGGGCTTTGAGTTCTTCGCAGATGGGCACCGTCCGCTGATCCTGCCAGCTGATGGCTCGGCACGCCGGCTCTCCGGTCTCCCGGTCCCAGAACACCGTCGTCTGGGATTGGTTGGCGACGCCCACGGCGACGATGTCCTCAGCGGTGATGCGGGCGTTGCGGAACGCCTCGGCCACAGTCTTGAGCGTTACATCCCAAATCTCACTGGCGTCGTGCTCCACCCAGCCCGGCCGGGGGCGGTACTGGGTGATCTCGCCATAGGCCACGCCGACTAGGCGGGCATCGTGATCAAAGACGGCAGCCTTGGTGCCAGATGTCCCCTGGTCGATGGCGAGGATATAATCAGTCACGATCGCTCCCCTTTCCCGCCTTCAAGCCAAGCTCCAGGCTCACCCGAACGAGGCTAGCCACGTTCTCCACCTCCAGCTTGCGCATCGCATCGCGCCGCTGCTTCTCGACCGTCTTGACACTCGAGCCCAGGATTGCGGCAATCTCGCGCGTTGAGAGGCCCTCGACAATCTTCTTCACCACCTCCAACTCGCGGGGTGACAGCCGGCCCAATGCGTTCTGCGGACGCTGAGCCAAGAGGGCACGGGCGGGGAACTGTGAGATGCCGTTGCCCAGGTACATACTGCCGCGGGCGACAGCCCGTATGGCCGCCAGTAGTTCATCGGCGGCCGCCTCCTTGAGGACGTAGCCGAGTGCCCCGGCTTGCAGGGCCTGCTGCAGCATGCCTGCATCGGCGTGGACCGAGAGCATCAGCACCTGCGGCTTGGGCCTGAGCGCCGAGACCTGGGCCAGGGCCTCGAGCCCATCCATCCGCGGCATGGAGATGTCTAGCAAGAGCACATCGGGGTGCAGCATTTCGGCCAGCTTGAGGGCGTCTGCACCGTTGCTGGCCTGGCCGACGACCTTCATGTCCTCGGCATCCTCCAGCAGCCTGCAGATGCCCTCCCTGACGAGCCGATGATCCTCAGCCACGACAATCCGTATCACGGTGACACCTCCGTGGCCGGCGGCGCCACCGGCAGGGATCCGTAGAGGCGGGTGCCCTGGCCAGGTGCAGTCTCCACCTCAAATGTGCCGCCGAGCAGCAAGAAGCGATCGCGAATCCCTTGCAGCCCCATGCCGCCCCGTGTGCGCCCAGGTTCAAAGCCCTGGCCATCGTCTTCGACGGATACAGCGACCTCGCCCTCAGCGAAATCCAGGCTGATCCATAGCCGCGTAGCCCTGGCGTGCTTGAGGGTGTTGTGCAACGCCTCCTGGACCAGACGGTAGATGGCCACAGCCTGCGCCTCTGCAATCAGCGGCAAGGCTTCCTGGCAGCTCAGATCCACATGCAACCCCGTGTCTTGCGCAAAGGAAGAGCAGAGGGCCTCGAGGCTCTCGCGGAGAGGGGTCGTCCTCAGGGCAGGGGGCCGGAGGTCGTAGAGTACCTTACGCATCTGCCGAGCCAGGGCTTCCGCGTCTCGGACGCAGCGTCTCAGGTCTGCCTCCACCCCCTGGCGACCGGTGGCGATGGCTTGCTCGGTTGCCTTCAGGCTCAGGAGCAGGGCAGCCATGCGCTGCCCGACGTCATCGTGCAGGTCCTGCGCGATGCGACGGCGCTCATCTTCCTGGACAGACACGAGCTGGAGCACGACACGTTTCAGCTTCTCCTCGGCGGCGATGTGCCGGCTGACGTCGCGGCTCTGTATGGCAGCCAGCTCAACCTGGCCTTCTGCACCACGAATCGGCAGGATCGATATCTCACGCCAGCAGTCACCTTCACCCTCGATGAAGGAAACCGGGGTGCCAGTGCGGATCATGTGGTCGAAGACGAGCTTCCGGTGCGATCGTCGGCCCTGCGGCCACAGGCCCCAGATGCTGGCGCTCAACAACTCTGTGGCCGGCTTACCCAGAAGCCGCGCCGCGGCTTCGTTGACGAAAAGCACGTGGCCCTCGCGGTCGGCCAGCACGAGCGCGTCGCTCTGCATGTTGAGCAGGGCGCGGGCAACCCAGCTAGCGAGCGCGGGCTCCTCGGTGCCCTCGCTCACTGCGGCAGAGGGAGTTGAGGGCACAGGTGGGGGACGGCCTTCCGGCGATGGCTCGTGCTCATGGGTCTCGTCCAAGGCTGATGCTCCATACCAGGCGCCGCAACTCAGATGGCCCAGACGCCTCAATAGAACCCAGTAGGCTGGCTGGAGATGGACCTGCGGTGCCAGGGGGGCCACAGGACACATTATACCGAGTCGCATAAGCAGCGTCAAAGGACGCGGAGGCCTGGGTGCAGTTCAGTTTGGGGGCAAGCCTGTATGCCAGCATTCGGTGTATGGTGCTGCCCCCCACCCCCAGCCCCGCCCCCACGCCTGGGGGCGGGGGGCAAGGGTCTGGGGGTTTGGGGCGGGCGCAAAGCGCCCGCCCCAAACCCCCATCGAAGGGCTCCCCCTTCCCGCTGCGGCGGGAAGGGGGCCGGAGGGATGGGTCTCATACCTGTCCAGAACGCTGGTCGCTGGCTTGCCCCCAGAATGAACTACACCCGGAGGCCTAGAGTGTTGGGCTCCTGCCACCAGGGTTCCTCTGCGCACTCGATGCTGCTAGTGTGCTGCATGAAGGTGCGCACTGGCCGGAGGCCTGGTGGCTCGTAGACGGCGATGGTGCGTTCGTTGGAAGCGACGCAGCCAGGGAGCAAGCGCTGCGTGGCGTAGCGAGCGGGGGCACAGCCCAGGCAGGCCTCGACGGACGCGAGCCCCATGCCGGGGCCCGCCGGGTCGGGCGCAGCCCCACTCCCACGGCCACTGTATCCCTCCTGTGCTCGAAGGAAGGACGGCCCGCCAGCTCGCCCTGCCCGTCGACGACGGCATGGTACAGGTCACCCCCCGAGCATGGCCCATTCTAGCCCTCCACAATCGCGCCCCTTTTCACCCGCCACCGCACTGCCCGTTCCAAGAACTCCTGCGGGAACTGCGCCAGGTCGGTGGTGGTGATGATGACCTGCCGGGCGGCGTCGACCGCCCTGAGCAGGTACTGGCCGCGTGCCCGGTCCAGTTCCGAGAGGACGTCGTCGAGCAGGAACACGGGCACCTCGCCGGTCTCCCGCTCCATGAAGCGCGCCTCGGCCAGCTTGAGCGCCAGCGCCACAGTGCGCTGCTGGCCCCGCGAGCCCAGGAGTCCCATATCGACGCCGCCCACCAGGAAGCGGAGCTCATCGCGGTGGGGTCCGACGGTGGTCATCGCCGCGCCCACATCGCGGGGCCGGGCGCGCCCCAGGGCGGCCAGGGCCGATTCTACCAGAGCCGGCGGGGCCTCGTCGGGGCCGGCAGGCGCCTCTTCGACCGCAGGCAGCGGGATCGAGGCCTCGTAGCGCAGGGCCAGCCGCTCCGCGCCGCCGGTCAGCTCGGGCTGCGCGGCCGCGGCCACTTCCTCCAAACGGCGCACCGCCTGCACGCGCCGGGCTGTGACCAGGGCGCCCCAGCGGGCCACCTGCTCATCCCAATAGCTGAGCTGTGCCGGGTCGTCGCGCCGCTCGCGCAGGCGGCGCAGCAGGCTGTTGCGCTGCACCAGCACACGGTTGTAGCGCTGCAGATGGCGGGTGTAGAGGGCGTCGACCTGGCAGAGAGTGACGTCGAGGTAACGGCGGCGCAGCGCTGGCGCGCCGCAGACGAGGTCGGTATCTTGAGGCAGGAAGAGGACAACGTTGAGCCGGCCCAGCAGATCCACCGCGCGCTTGTCGACGCCGTTGACGCGGATGCGGCGCGCCAGCCTGCCCTCGCCCTGGCCCTCACGCACGAGGGTGATCTCGATGCGCTCGCCGGCGCCACTGCGCTCCACCTCGCCCACCAGGCGCGCAAAAGGCAGCGGCTCCTCCCTCACCTGCCAGTTCAGCAGGTGGCGGTCGGAGCCGATGAGGGGCGAGCGCGTCGTCGCCAGATAGTAGATCGCCTCGAGCAGATTGGTCTTGCCCTGGGCGTTCTCGCCCTGCACCAGGATCGCCCGCTCAGGGAAATCCTGCTCGAGGTGCACATAGTTGCGATAGTTGGTCAGTGACAGGTGCTTCAGGTACATAGTCAGTGGTCAGTTGTCCGTTGTCAGTGGCCAGTTGTCCACGATCGGTGGCTGCACGCTCGACGCACAGCGGTTGACCCGGAACCACTGACGACAGACAACGGGCCACCTCTACTTGCTGATATGCATCGGCATGATCACATGCAAAAAGTCGGCCCCGCCCACGGGGCGCAGCACGCCCGGGCTGGCAGGGGAGTTCGTCTCCAGGGCCACCTCGGCCGAGTCGATCACCGCCAATGCCTCGGCAAGGAAGCGGCCGTTGAAGGCAATCTCGATGGGGCTGCCCTCGATGGTGGCCTCCAGCTCGCCCACGTTGGAGCCCAACTCCGACGACGTAGCCGAGACCACCACCTTCCCGGGCGCCAGGTCGCCCGCCGGCTCGACGCGCAGGCGCACGATGTTGTTGTTGTCGCGCGCGAACAGTGAGGCCAGGCGCACAGCCTTTTGGAACTCGGCGGTGTTGAGCACCGTACGCGTGCTGTAGCTGCGCGGGATAATCGTCTGGTAGGGCGGAAAGCTGCCATCGATGAGCTGGGTGATCAGGTCGATGCTCGAGAGGCGGAAGAAGGCCTGGCTGCGCGAGGGCGAGACGATGAGGCGCACCGGCTCCTGCTCTTCGGCGCTCACGCGCGCCAGCTCCTGCAAGGCCCGCGCCGGGATGATCACCTGGGCCTGGTTCTCAACCCCGGCGATCTCGGCGTTGCGCAGCGAGAGGCGATAGCCGTCGGCCGCCACCATGACGATGCTCTTGGGCCCGATCTCAGTCAGCACGCCGGTCAGCACCGGGCGGGTCTCATCGGTAGCCGCAGCAAAGGTCACCTGGCCGATCATGTCACGCAGCGTCTGCGCGTCGAGGGGCACAGCCTGGTCCTCAACGCCGGCGGAGACGATGGGGAACTCTTGTGCGTCAATGCCCTTGATCGAGGCTTCGAAGCGCCCGCAGCGCAGCGTCAACGTCTGGGTGCGGGTCTGCAGCTCCATGTCGATCCGGTCGGGCGGAAGCGAGTTGACGAAATCCATCAGCAGCCGGGCGGGCACGGTGATCGCGCCATCCTGCTCCACCTTGGCGCCTATCCAACAGTTGATGCCCAGCTCCAGGTTGGTAGCCGAGAGCTTGAGGCGCGAGCTGTCCGTCGCCAAGAGCACGTTGGAGAGAACAGGCAGCGTGCTGCGCGCGGCTACCGCTCGCCCGACAATCGATAGCCCCTTGGCCAGGTTTTCCTGCAGACAAGAGACCCTCATGCAGCGCTCCTTCTTCTACAATGGACCCAGAACGTTGGCCTGCGAGTATACTACAGTTTTCAGTGCGATTCAAGGGAGGTGCGTGCGCGAGGCAGGGCCTTTTCAAACTCCCGCTTATGTCACCCTGAGCAGGTTCTCCGAGCTCTCCAACGTGGCGAACGCCGACTGCAAAGGGTGCCGGCCACACATAACGCCGACTTGCAAAAGGCCCTGCTCAACCACGACAGGAATTGACGAGGTTCTCCGGTAGACTGGCCCTGCAAAAGGACTCCCGTGCCGGCACACACCGGCACCCGCGCGATGCTTCGCCCAAGAAGCGCAGCCCAAATCGCGCGGGCACAATGGCGAGGAGGTGCATGCGATGGGCATCACGCGACGCGACTTCATCCGCCAGATGTTTGGCCTGCTGGCCCTGCCGATCATCCGCGGGGCCGGCGGGGCCTTGCCCGTCCAGTCTCCGGTCGTGCGCTACCGGCTGGAGCGCTTCCACATCGCCGGCTTCCGGTACTACAGTGGGCCGAGCCTGGTCGCACGGCTCCGCCCCGGCGATCGGCTCCTGTTTTGGGCCGAGCCCGACAACCCTTACGACCCGCAGGCGGTCGAGGTGTACTGGGGTGAGGACAAGCTCGGCTATGTGCCACGTGCCAAGAACTCGACCCTCAGCCGCCTGCTGGCGCAGGGGGCGCCCGTCACGGGGCGCATACGCGCCGTGGACCACGAAGCGGAGCCCTGGGAGATGGTCGAAGCCGAGGCGTTGCTGGCCGTGCCGGCGCAAGCCGGTGCCACCCCGTGGCGGGCCGCCTGCCTCAGCGGGTGACGGCGCCGTAGACCTGCCGGGTGCCCTCGGCCGCAGCCTGCCAGGTGAAGCGCCGGGCGCGGGCCAGGCCGGCCGCGCGCAGCTTCGCCCGGAGCGCCGGGTCGGCGAGGGCCCGGCCCATGGCGCCAACCCAGGCGGCCACATCGGTTGGCCCGGCCAAGAGCGCCGCCTCGCCCGCCACCTCCGGCAGGCTTGAACGATCAGAGCAGACAACCGGCGTGCCGCAGGCCATGGCCTCGAGCACGGGCAGGCCAAAGCCTTCATAGAGCGACGGGAAGGCGAAGAGCTCCGCCGCACTGTAGAGGGCGGGCAGGTCGGCCTCCTCCACAAAGCCAGGCAGGGTGACCTCCTCCTCCACCCCCAGCTCGCGAAGCCTGGCGAAAAAAGCCCCGCAGCGCCAGCCCCTCCTGCCGGCGATCACCAGGCGCTGCGGGGCACCTTGTGCACGCAGGGCCGCCCAGGCGTCGACGAGCGTGCCCAGGTTCTTGCGCGGCTCGATGGTCCCCACAAACAGGATCATGGCCTCAGGCAAACCGTACTTTTGGCGTACAGCAGCCACCTCAGCATGGCTGGCGGGCCGGAAACGTGGGCTCACCCCCTCATAGACGACGTGCACCTTCCCCTCATCGATCCCGAACAGGCGCACGGCATCGCGCCGGGTCGACTCCGACACCGCGATTACCGCCTCAGCCTGGCGCAGGAAGCGCGGCATCGACAGCAGATGGAACCAGCGGTTGAGCGGCATGTGGGCCGCAGGGTAGAGGCGGCAGGTCAGGTCATGGAGGGTAAAGACGCTCGGCACCGCCGAGAAGCGCGGCAGCAGGTGGTCGGTGGCGTGAAAGAGGTCGACGCCGGGGAAAAGCCCGTCCTGAGCGCGGCCCACCAGGTGCGCCAGGAGCACCCGCAGCCGCCAGGGCCTGTCGGCAAGGGCCATCTCCAGGCGCGGCACGCCCGCCAGCGGCGGCTCGACGGTGGCCGTGCGCGCGGCGTTGTAGAACAGGGTGTACTCCAGCCCGCCGCCCCCCGCCACCAGTGCCGCCGCCAGCTCCTGCGCATAGCGCCCGATGCCGGCGCGCCCGTGCACGGCAGGGGAGAGGTCGAGGCAGATGCGGGGATGGGTGCTCAGCACGGGTCAGCCTCTTGCCAGAGCATGGGGATCGCGACCACGCCACCCAAGCGGGGAGAGCGCGGCCTCCACCTGCCGCTCCGGCACGCGCCGCGCGCCCAGCGTCTCCCGCCGCCTGGCCCAGACGCCCCGTAGCTCGCGCAGTGCATCCCACTTACCGTGGAGGGCCGCCCACCCCTGGCCCCGAGTTGCGAGGTAGCCTACCTGATAGGCCTGCGCAGCGAGGATCGCAGGCCAGTACCGCCAAAGCACGCGCGCGGGCATGTTCTTCAGCAGCACGATGAGCGTGTTGCGGCTGCGGTAATAGGCCGCGCCTGCACTCTCGCGCCCATACGTGGCGCCAACACGATGGTACACGACTGCCGAGGGAACGTAGAGGCACCTCCAGCCCCGCCACTGAGCGCGGAACGCCAGATCGACATCCTCGCTGTAGGCCACCAGCCCCTCATCGAACAAACCCACATCCTCTAGCAGCGCCCGCCGGTACAGCGCTGCGCCCCCGCTGGCGCCGAACACCATCGCCGGCGCTGAGAACTCGGGTCCGTCGGGCTGGTCATAACCGATGTCGCGCGCCATCCCATCGAAGCGCAGGAAGAGCCCGGCCGAGTTGAGCCGGGCAGGCTGGTCGCGAAACAGCATCTTCGACGCGCAGGCGCCGGCCTCAGGGTGAAGGGCCAGCGCGTCTGCCAGGGCGGCAAGCCACCCAGGGGCGGCCTCTGCATCGTTGTTCAGCAGCGCGAGCAACTGGCCCCGAGCGGCTCGCAGCCCTGCGTTGGCCGCCCGGCAAAAGCCCCCATTGTCTGGCAGGGCCACCAGCCTTACCTGAGGAAAGCGCGTACGCACCAGGTCCCGAGAGCCATCCGTCGAGCCATCGTCGACCACGATGATCTCGCCAGCGGGCAGCGTCTGCGCAGCCAGCGCCTCGAGACACGCGGGCAGCAATGCAGCCCCGTTGTAGTTCGGAACAATCACCGAGATGTCGTTGCCTGTCGTAAGCCCTCCCTCACACTCCCTGCTGCGATGCAAGGGTCCGAAAAAAGCCTGCAGCGTCTGACGCAAGGAAAGGGATGCACGACGCAAGCAGCGGGGCGAACGCGGCAAGGGCAGAGAAGCCCGCTTCGCCGGGCTTGCGCGTGCCCGCTCGCCACTGGTGCACCAAGAGGACAGGCACGAGGGCCAGCGGGTACAGGCGCAGCGCACCAGCCACGCCCAGGGCCAGGGCAGCAGCGACCCAGCGTCGGCTGCGGGCGTAGAAGATCGCCAGCAGGATCAGCAGTCCCGCCACGACATCGAACCCGCCCGCAACCGTGGTCAGCAACACAATGCCGGGGTTGACGACGTAGTACTGGGCCGCCACCATCCGAGAGGATCGCGGCCGCTCCGCCGCCAGCAGGCGAAGCAGCAGCGCCTGGGTGGCAACGGCGCAGGCAAAGAGCGGAAGTTTGAACAAGAGCTGGTAGGCCGCTTCCGAGTGCGTCAGTCGAAAGGCGCCCCACGCCGGCAGAATCAGCAGCATGGTGAGCGGGGGGTACGGCCAGTCCAGAGGCCAGGAGGCAGCGCCGAACTGCACACGGCTGCTCAGAGCCAGTGTGAACGGGTTCCCGCGCAGAACCAAGTCGAGGAAGGCCCTCTGGTTCAGCGAGTTGTAGGTATCGACCGCGATGGGCGCCAGGGCGAGGAAAAGTAGCGCAGCAACGATGACCGGGGCCAAAGGCTTCTTTGTCGACGTCATCCACCTATCTCCCGGGCTGCAACTGCTGCCAGACATACCTCAGTCGCTCCACCGTCGTCCGCCCTTCGAACGCCAGCATGGCGGCCACAAAAACGCCGGTGACGAGGCCACCCTTGGCTGCCACCCGCGCCACGAGGGGCAGAGCCGCAATGGCGGCGCCGCGCCCCATGAGCCCGTAGGCAGCCAGGGCGAGAGCCGTTGAGGCCGCCGGCGCGGCCAGGGCACCGTAGAGCGACAGGTCCACCGTGCGGCGCAGGTAGCGGTACGCCGCGACGAGGCCCACGCCGAAGGCCACCCCCACGCCGATGCAGGTGCCCACTGCGCCGCGCAGGAGGGTGAGCGGCGTCGCCACCACGGCCAGGGCCACCGCCTGCAGGCCCGAGACGGCGGTGGCCCGCTTGGGCCTGCCCACCGCCACAAAGAGCGACCCCATCAGATCGAGCACGGGCCGCAGGAGCGAAAAGACCACCAGGAAGCGCACAAAGGGGGCCGCCGGGAGCCACTTGGGGCCGTAGAGGAGGGCCACCAGGTCGGGTGCGGCGGCAAAGATGGCCAGGGCCAGGGGCAGCGCCAGGCTGGTGATGACCCAGAGCGCCATCGTCACCGACTTGAGCAGACGGGCAGGGTCGTCTTGCACGCGCGCGTAGGTGTAAAAGGCGGTGCGGTTGACCACGCCGCTCACCAGCACCGTCGGCCACTGGGCAATGCGGTAGGCCCGGTCGTAGAACCCGAGCACGGTCAAACCCACGAAGGTGCCCACTAAAAAGTTGTCGAACTGGGTCAGGAAGAGGCCCGCCATCGTGGCCGCGCCCACGACGACCCCAAAACGCAGGAGCGAGCGGGCAACCCTGCCGTCGAAGCGCCACTCCAGTCGCCAGATGTGCGGCAAGCGCCGCCGGGCCATCCACCACATGCCCAGGAGAAGCAGGAGCGAGTAGGTGCCGGTCTGCGCCAGGAGGCTCCAATACCCGGCGCCGTGGAGCGCCAGCCAGAAGGCCGGGAGGTATGAGAGGGGGAATGCCGCGATGCTGACCAGGCTGGAGTCGCGGAAGCGCAGCTCGCGGTCCAGGAGCACCCAGGCGGTGCCCATCACCGAGTCGAGGACGCCAACGGCCGCCAGCGCCAGCACAGCCCAGGCCACGCTCGAAGCATAGCCGAACGCCCTGAGCACCGGCATAGCGGCGGCTGCAAGCACCAGGGTCAACGTGCCGGCCCCCACGTCAAGAGCCAGGTGGGTACCGGCCAGGGCCCCGCTCATCTCGGGCAGCCGGGCAAAGGCCTGGTTGATGCCCGACTTGGGGCGCAGGTTGATGAGCGAGCTAACAAAGTTGGCCAGGGCGATGATGCCAAAGGCCTCGGGGCCAAGGATGCGCGTCAGGCCCAGGTTGGCGAGAAAGCCAAAGCCGACGCTCGAGTACGAAGCGAGAGCCACCCACAGCCCCCCGCGCACCACGCGAGGAGCCAGGGCCCCGGCGCCCGCTATCGTATCGCCCTGAGCGGGGATCTCGCTCATGCGCCCGCCTTCCCACGCGCTACCACACTCGCCCCATCCTCACACCCCACGCCGGGTGGCGGCGTCTGTGACCGGGTCGCTCGCCCCTCACCCTCGCCGCACCGTTGGGAGGCCACCCGGCAGCACTGCGCCCAAGGTCGCGGAGGTTGCCGTCTGTGGCCCCGAGCCAGGCCCGGCGGGTTGGCGGCCGGCGCCGGCGCGGGTCGACAGCCGCCCAGAAAGCCTGTCACTCTCCAGCAGCGGAGTGGAAGACCTCCAGGGTGGCGCCGGCGGCCGCCGCCCAGGAGAACTGGGCCGCCCGCGCCAGCCCACGTTCTCGCCAGAGCACCTGCAACTCTGGGTCGTGGGCCACCAGGGCCATGGCATCGCTCCAGGCGGCGACATCGAAGGGGCCGAGCAACAGGGCACCATCGCCAGCGACTTCGGCCAGGGAGCTGGCCGAGCTGCAGAGCAACGGAGCGCCGCACGCCATGGCCTCCACCACCGGCAGGCCAAAGCCCTCGTAGCACGAGGGCACCACCACACAGGCTGCGCCCGAGTACAGGGCAGGCAGGTCGCTCTCTGGCACTTTGCCCAGCGCCAACACCGCATCGCCCAGGCCCTGCGCAGCGGCCCACGCCTGCGGGTCGAGGTAGCGCGAGCTGTGCGGGCCGGCCAGCACCAACGTGGCCCGTTCGCCAGCCTGCACCCGGGCATGGTAGCTGCGGTAGGCCTCCAACAGGGTCTGCAGGTTCTTGTGGGGCTTGTTGGTGCCCACGTGCAGGATGTAGCGGCCGGGCAGCCGGTAGCGCTCGCGCACCCGCGCCACCTCCGCCTCCGCAGCCGGCGCAAAGCCCGCTGCCGCAGCCCCCGGGATTACCTGGGCGCGTTTCGCCGCTCCACGGAAGAAACGCGCCAGGTCGGCACGCGTAGCCTCCGACGGGACGATGATCCTCCGTGCCGCGAAGAGGGCCAGGCGCACCGCCACCCAGTACGACATACGATCGAGCCGCGATGGCATGGAAGGCGGATACGCCAGAGGGATCAGGTCGAACAGGCTGAGCACCAGTGGGCACGGCAGCCCCAGGTAAGCCGTGAGAAAGTAGGGCGCGTGGAAGACGTCGACCCCAAACTCGCGGAGCAGCTTGGGCAGGGCGGCTTGCTGCACCACAGTGCGCAGCCCACAGCGGAACGGAACCGTCTGCACCCCGGGCTGCACAGCCAGAGGGGCCAGACTGTAGCGGCTGCGGATGTTCTCCGGGTCGTAGAAAATGACCAGGGTGTCGCCCCCCAGTTGCGGTTGCATCGCCAGGAGCAGGTTGTGGGTGTACCTGCCGATACCCGGAAAGTCATCGCTCAGGGTGCGCGCGTCGATGCCGATGCGCATGGGCTACTCCTCAGGGGGCGCAGGCCAACACCTCATCATAGTACCGTTCCAGCCTGCCCGCCTGCAGACGCAGGTTGAAGCGTTCCTCCACAATGGCGCGGCCTGCCCGACCAAAGGACTCCCACTTCTCGGGATGTTCCGCCAGGTAACGCAGCCGCTCGGCCAGAGCATGCGAGTTGCGCTCCGACACCAGATACCCTGAGCGCCCATCGGCCACCAACTCGGGGATGCCGGCATGCCAGGTGGCGACGGCCGGCAGCCCCGAGGCCATCGCCTCCACCAACGCCACGGGGATGCCCTCCTCATCGCCATCCGCCGCCGTCACAGAAGGCTGGACGTACAGGTGCGCCCGCTCCATCTCGCTGAGCACCGCCTCGTGGGGCTGCGCCCCCAGCAGGCGCACTGCAGGCCCCAGGTTCAGCTCCCGCACCAGAGCTTCGAGGGCCTGCCGCTCGGGGCCATCGCCAATGATGGTCAGCGTCGCCCGACGCTGATACCGATGGACGTTGGCGAAAGCCTGGAGGGCATAGGCGAGCCCTTTCCGCTCGAGCAAGCTCCCCACCAGCAGGATGTTGACTGCCCCGCCCTCCTGGGGCAATCGCTCCACGTAGCGGATGCGCTCCACATCCACGCCCATGGGATGGACGCGCAGCCGCTCGTCAGGGCAGCCGAGGTCCAGCAGGCGCTTGCGCGTCGACTCCGAGCAGGCGAGAAAGAGATCGCCCTCGGCAAACAGGCGGTCGTATACATGGGGGCGGCGGCGCGGCAGCCAGGAGGCGTCGTGGCCGTCGAAACTGGTCACCAGCGGCAGCCGGGTGCGCGCCTTGAGACGCAGGCCATAGCTGGCCTCCGCGGCCGATTGCAGGTGGATCAGCCGGCAGTTCGCCCGCCGCACCTGGCCCTCAAAGTAAGGGCAACTGTGGCCCAGCCTCAGCGCCAGCCGGTTCCAGGCCCGCGCCAACGGGTTCAGCCCGCGCAGCGAGGCCACAGTCTCGGGCGGCAGGTCCAGCGCACTTGCCGCCGCCGTCAACACCAGGGGGGCGTAACGGCCCATGGCCCGCCACTGTGCAGAGACGAACGCTTCCGTCGGAAGCGCCAAGTTGAGCTTGAGACAGGCAACGCTGGAGCGTGGAGTATCGTCAGGCATGGCTCAACCTCGGGTTGAAGCCAGGTTACGGCCGTGGCCGCTGGGTCCTCAAGCCGCTCCGTCCGGAACAGGACAGGCCAGGGGGTGCGGCCGGAGAAGGGGGGTGCGCCACAGCCTCAGCATGGCAGGTAGGAAGATTATAGCCGATTGGCGTGAGGTGAGCAAGAACTGCTGCTCCGTCGTGGCGGCGAGAGCAGGTCAGGCCTATCTTGCCCGTCGCTCCAGCTCTTCCTCCACGTCGCGCCAGGTGAGCCCCCGGCTCTCCAAGAGCACCAACAGGTGGTACACCAGGTCGGCCGCCTCCTCGGCCAGGCGGCGGTTGTCCTCCGCCAGGGCGGCGATCACCGTTTCCACCGCCTCCTCCCCTACCTTTCGCGCGGGGAGCGCGGGGCCGCCCGCCAGCAGGCGGCAGGTGTAGGATTCGGGCCTGGGGTGGGCCCGCCGTTCGGCGATCACGGCACTCAG
>Ga0123519_10005067_pt1 | contig 21145 bp, 16 predicted proteins | sample YelNatPaOPRAMG02_FD_87396 | JGI IMG/M metagenome (GOLD analysis project Ga0123519, IMG submission 87396) | Hot spring microbial communities from Yellowstone National Park - Yellowstone National Park OP-RAMG-02 (version 2) | ecosystem: Environmental > Aquatic > Thermal springs > Hot (42-90C) ...
CTTATTTAGTTGTTTGGGTTTTGGGGTTACTACTACTTTATTATTCAATTTTCCAATAAATATAGTTTAGCATTTTTTTTTCTTATGTCAAGCTTTTTGGAAAAAATTTTTTAAAATTTTTTAGCCAAGCATAGGTGTGGATAAAGTAGTTGAAACCTCCTGGCTTCGGAAAACACAATTCGACAAGATTTGTCTAACACAAATGCGTGGATGAGGAACGAATTTTTTATGTTCGTTTTGATTTGTGTTTATTGGTGTGCTTCGTGGTAAAAAAGAATTAACCACAGGGGACACGAAGGAAATTTTACACAAAGGATACAGAGAAGAGTGAAATATGTTTCGCATCTACAGATTTTATGGTAAAAATTTTAACTACTAAAAAACACCCGAAGCGGGGACTTCATCTACAGGGAAATGTTTTTTTTCGGAAAAAACCACAGAGGAAATTTTAGACAGAAAACAAAGAGGAGGAGACGAAAGATTTTTTACCTCTACAATGCAATTTTTCGATTGGGTACTGGCCATGCGGGTAAGGTGAAAAAATAATGCCTGTCTGGCTAAGGTTGCCTACCTGTCAAGGTTACCATGAATGCACGAGTAATGAACAAATTTTAGGGTTACAAATTTATATTTCTATACTTCAAAATTTATATCTATTTGCTTGTTTGTTGTCTACAAGTTTTAATTCATTGCGGAGTATTTATAAGAGGTTTGATAACCTCATTTACCAGCAAATACAAATAAACTTTAATCCTATTGTTCTCTATGTTCCGTTGTTACCTATTTCTTGTAGTTTTTGAAGATTTTTTCATAATATTTGTGAGATATTGGACATGGTTTTTGTGGCATAATAATAGAAAGAACTTTTATAAAAATTGAATAATTTTCCATGAAGATATTTGTTTAATTCGTTATAATACATATTTATAAGTCGCCGATAATTAGATTGCTGGTAATTTCTTAAAATTTTATAATATGAGTATTTAATTTATGTTAAAAAGGATTTGAAAAGTAGTGAAAAAGTTCTTAATCTTTTTGTTAGTTGTTATTTTTCTGACGATCAATGAATCTTTTGCTCAGAAAGTATCCTTGCCTGTATGGTATATCGTGCAGGTGAATATTAAAAACTTATCGGACCTGAATTATCTTGAGAAACAGGGTTATTCTGTTGATTTCTTTGATGGTAAATATGCCCGTGTTTATATTCCGGAAACTGCTCTGGAAAAATTGCAAAGTGAAGGTTTTGAATTACAAGTTATCGGAACAGACCCGTCACCTTATATAGAAAAAACACCTTCGGGTTATCACAATTATGCGGAAATGACCCAGTTTTTGCAAGACCTTGCCAACACATATCCAAATCTTACGCGACTAATTTCGTTAGGGCAATCTGTACAGGGGCGTGAATTATGGGCAATTCATATTTCAGATAATCCGGATGTAGAAGAAGATGAACCGGAGTTTAAGTATATCTCTACAATACATGGAGATGAACCTATAGGGACAGAACTATGCTTGTTTTTTGCGGAGTATCTGCTACAAAACTATTCCACAGATGCGAGAATAAAGAATGTAGTTGATGAGGTATCTATATGGATTGTTCCATTAATGAATCCGGACGGGCGTGAGTTGGTAACACGGAGAAATGCTAACGGTGTAGATTTGAACCGTTCTTTTCCCGATTATCCGACAGATTTTAATACATTTTATTATGATGGTGGGAATTTATCTATTGAAACACGCGAGCCGGAGATTCAGCACATTATGCGCTGGTCATTAGAACACAATTTTAGTCTGTCTGCAAATTTTCATACCGGAGCAATGGTTGTCAATTATCCGTATGATAATGATGGTGGACCCAGTGGAGTGGAAGCACCGTCGCCGGACGATGCTCTTATGAAGTGGATAGCCACGCAATATGCTATCCATAACATATCTATGTATAACAGTACTCAATTTCCCGGCGGGATAACCAATGGTGCAGCGTGGTATGTGATTACAGGAGGTATGCAAGATTGGAACTATCGCTTTACAGGATGTATTGAAATGACAATAGAACTGTTCAATACGAAATTTCCAGCAGGGTCATGGATACCAACTATTTGGAATGATAATCGGGAATCTATGCTGTCGTATTTAGAATGTGTATTACGAGGAGTGCGAGGTCTGATATATGACCGTAATACAGGGGAACCTGTCTGGACGAAAGTTTTAGTGCAAGGCAACACGCAACCGGTATTCTCTCATCCACGCGTGGGGAATTATCATCGGTTATTATTGCCTGGGACATACAACCTTGCCTTTACAGCACCGGGTTACATTCCTTATCGTGTAAATGGGGTCGGGGTTATTGATGGGTGGGCAACACGGCGAGATGTTCCCCTGAGTGATGGGGATATTAATGTTGATGGTAAAGTGGACGATGAAGATGTGGAACTTGCTGTAAGGGTTATTCTGGGTATTACGCCCATTGATAAGGATATAGATGTTGATGGTAACGGATTAGGGGCATCTGATATACAGGCAATAATCAACCAATCTCTATCCATTCCCATTGCTATATTTCCGTAGTAGTGTTGTTTCCTTGGAGATAATATGTTTTATTTAAATATCCATCTTTTTCAAAAAGGAAAAATTATATATCGTATATTTATACTTCTCCCTTTTATTTTTCTTATCCTTATTCTTTATCTCCACAAAACACGAATTCATGGTGATGCTACCATATATTTCACTTTTATCCGTGATTTTTTTCCAAAACCTTTTGTTTATGGATATGAAGTAAAGCATGGAGCAACTTCTCCTCTCTGGGTAATATTGAATGCTATCCCTTACTATTTATTGGGTTTTGGAATGTGGTTAGTTTTTGCCACTTATTTAAATAAAGTGCTTATTTTTTTAGGAGTAATGTTCAATATATTTCTGTCCGTTAGCAGAAAAAATTCTCTGATAGAAAAAGAAGAACGGGTATTGGTTGTTGAAATTCTGATACTTTCTTATGTTTTTACTTATTCTCTTTTTATATCTTCCACTCAGTTATACGAAACGGCTTTAACAGTTTTTGTTCCTGCGTTGGCTCTATATTTATTAAAATTAGATTGGAAAAATACAGGTATCTTTTTAGCAGGATGTTCTATTCTTGTTCGACCGGAATATCTTTTATTTTTTATTATCGCCGTTTTTTTTATTTCAGAGGATAGAAAAAGTTTCTTGAAATATTTCCTTATAGGTATATCCAGTGTAGGGATAGTTTATGGCTATTTATTTGTAATGACGGGGTCCTTTTTGCCATCTTCTGTTTTAGGACGGTTTGTCCGTTCATTGGAAAATAAAGATATTTCCTATATAGAGAAACTCTTAATTTCTTTTGATGATTTATGGCAGTTTGCTCCTTCTATACTTTTTCTTTTAGCCGTTTTTATCCTTTTGATTTTTCTGAACCTGCCTAAGTTTCGTTCTGATGATAGAATAAAAAATATTATGTTTTTTAGTAGTGCTATCCTGACATTTCTTTACTTTATTTTTCCACCTATGAATTATTCAAGTAGATATTTATTAATATTAATCCCTTTATTATTTCCATGGATTACAATAGAAGTAGTGCGTTATTTTTCGAAATTTACAAAGATAACAATTGTTGTTGCGTTCCTCATTTTTTCATTTGCTATATACCAACATTTTCAAATCAATAAACCGGAGAACTATAAATATAGTTTTGACCGTATACTGGGAAATGATTTTGCCAAAATAGCACATGAATTAGGTATTAATGAGAAAAGTAAAATATTAATTTATGAAATACAGTTTCAATTTAACACGCATGCTCAATTAATAAGTGCAGATGGTATTGTGGGTGGAGAAATTATTCCGTGTTTGTTAAAAGAACAAAAAGAGGAAGAGTTTATTAAACGATATAATATTGATTATATTGTTGTATCCAATGCCTTCCAATATCGAAATATCTACAAAGATACTTTCTTTTCACAAATTTTTAAGTTTGATTTATCAAATCCAATCGGTTCTCAATATATGCTTTCTGATATTGTTCTTACGAAAGTTGCGACAAATCCTATATTGTTAAATCCTGAATTGTATCAGATTAAAAATAGCATTCCTCTGTATAGTTCCAAGGATATCTTATGGAAGCACCATTCCTTATTATGGAACTCTATTTACAAAGTAGAAAAAAACTAATATTCACGAAAGTTGTAATAAGTGGAAAAGATAAAGTTACTTAATAAGAAAGGTAACTTCTGTGGTTTGGAATAATTCTGTGAGGGAGATAGGCCAATTGGGTTTTTTGCCCGTTATGGAATCATGCAGGGCAAGAAGTTCTTCGAAATGTCCTTTCTGGCTGGTTCGTGTTTGTATTTCATTAATTTTCAGACCATATCCTTTTAATGATTTGTAATCGTCCATTACAAGGGTTTTCCCATCAAAATGAATCTCCATATACTCTTTACCGAATTCTGTGCTTCCTACGGAGAAATATTCAAAACAAGCAACGGAACCATCTTTGTATTTCAATAGCACAATTTTGTTATCCGTGGGGCTGTATCGGTCTGTGGTTGGTGTTATAGATTCTACAGATATACTTTCAATTGGGCTTTGGGTAAGGAAAGAAATAGTGTCTATAATATGACATGCTTCGCCGATAATCCTACCACCTGTTTCAAAAACCCAGTGGTCTGAAGGCAAAATACCTGCATTCATCCGATAGTGGATTAGCAAAGGGTTAACTCGCTTATCTGTATGTTTTTTTATCTCTGCAAGATATTTGCTGAACCGACGATTAAAGCCGACAAGCAATACGGGTTTGGATTCACTCCCCTGAGCATAGAAATCCTTTATCTTATCCAATTCTTCCTGAGATATGGCTAAGGGTTTTTCCACAAAAACATGTTTTCCTGCCTGTAATGCTTTCAAACAATATTCTGCATGGGAGTCGTGTCTTGTCGTTATTAAAACGAGGTCTACCTGTTTATCATTTAATATCTCATCCAGATTGGTTGTAGTATATTTGGCTTGATACTGTTCTGCAACAAACTTTGCCTGTTGTGCGGAACGGTCCATAGTGGCGTAAATGGAATATTTGTCTTTAAGCCTTGCAAGATTTGGCAAATGCATATTTGTTGCAAATCCCCCTGTGCCAATAACAGCAACATGAATAACAGATTTTTTTATATAATTCGTGTTTACATGAATTATCTGTTGCGATGTAGTGGGGAGCAAAGGTTTTTCTTCAGGGGTTCCATATTGAAGGAGCACGATTAGCGGTCGTGGTGTTTCAGAGGAAAGACACTCGAACGCATCAGCAATTTGTTCAATAGGGTAGGTCTTTTCTATCAATCTACCAAGTTTTATATGATTGCTATGAACCAACCTCAAGTATTCTTTCATATTTCTGTTTTCTGTCCAGCGAACATAGGCATACGGGTAATCAACGCCTTTTTCTTCATAGTGCGTATCATATCTGCCTGGGCCATAAGATGTGGAGATAAGAAAATCTAATTCCTTGGAATAGATGTCTTCGCGTTTGATTTCTGGACCTGATACACCTACTAAAACAACCTTTCCTTTTTTTCGTGTCATGCGAAAACATTGAGATAGGGGGTCATTTTGCTGGGTAGATGCTGTGAAAATAACAGCATCTGCACCATAACCATCACTCCAATTGAGGACTTTTTCAACATTGTTTTCATCATTAGAATTAATAACCCATTCCGCTCCTAATTCTTTGGCTATATCTAAACGATGCGGGTCAATATCAATTACGGCTACTCTTATGCCGGAAGCAAGGAGCATTTGTGTTGTTAATAAACCTAAAATTCCGGCTCCGAAAACCACACCAAACTCACCCAATTGAAGATTGGCACGGCGTATGCTCTGTATGGCAATTCCCCCTGATGCTACTGTAGAGGCTTCTTCAAAGGATACTTCTTCCGGAATCTTGACTACGAGATTCTCGGGAACAGAAACGAATTCTGCATGATGAGCATAACCTACACCTGCCGCAGCAACTTTATCCCCGGGTTGAAAACGACTAATTCCATCACCCACGGCTATAACAACACCACTGATAGAATAACCGATAGGTGTTCCTGATTCTAATTTATTCTTAACCTTTGCATAAGCAACTGTGAAGCCTTCGTCCCGAAGTATATCTAACACTTATTTTACTTTATCCGGTTGTTCCCATGCCCTCTGAATTAACGGTTTTTTACTGCGGGCAAGTCCACTTAATTCTGTTCCTGCGGAAATGCAACTGAAAATAACTTTTATAAGAACCATACCTTTGCCTACCTGTGGAGTAGGAACATCAATGGTTAATGCTTTGCTTTTTTTATAATTCCCTGAAGCATAGTAATCTCCGAATCATTGTGTTTTTTCTGTTGAATTGCTTTGTGATATATCCCCTGCAAGGGTGGCGGGTTCCATCCAGCGTATGGCTTGCATTTTTAATCTCTCTACTCGTTCTTTCACTTCGTAGAAACGGGAAAGATATTCTGCAATAGCCCGAAACATCCATGCCACACCCCATCGCGGAAAAGTGATTTTAGATACAAAGAATGGATAACGCCGATAGTAAAGTTCACCTGTTTTCAAATTCCGCATGTTAAACCATGCCCACCGTAGAACAAATACAGCGAGAACATGGGCTGCCGGAATAACTTCTGCTAAAATGGAAGGGCATAAAATTCCCTCAGCACAAGCGTGAATGTCCACAGGCCATTTTTTATTTTCTGCAAAGTGGGGTTGACCAAATTCATCGAATAAAGTAGCGTAATATTGAAAACCCTTTAAGATTTTTTCTTTAAGCATTTCATTCGGTTCCAACTTATAAATCTCATATATTGACCTCAAAACAAACCCTGTATGATGATTATCTATAATTTTATGTAATTCTTTTTCGGATGGGTCTCCTTCTTCCCAGTATCCATAATACCAGGAACCATTTTCGTTTTGTGCTTTTAGCGAGAATTCTAATGCAGGTTGAGCCATTTCCTTGTATTTTTTTTCGCCTGTAATATTAGAGAGATGATAAAGATATTCTGTTACAAGCAGATTTGCATTATGCACCTTTCGAGGGTCTCCTTTAAGTGCGTATCCGAAACACAGTTCCCCTTTCTTTGTCGTCCAGCGAGGGAGTTCCTCCGTAAAAAATTCCGCAATTTGAAGAATTGCGGAGAGATATTGTTCTTCTTGCGTTATCTGGTAAGCGGATAAAAAGGCTTGACCTGCAATAGCGGTAACCACGCTTACGGGAGTATTTGCAGGGACATGAACCCCTTTACCCGTGTAGGCAAAAGGGTAGCCCCACGCCCAACCATCAATATTTGCTACCCGTTGAGAACGAAGCCACAAAAGATGTTTTTCTGCTTGCTCCAGATGTCTTTGCTCTGGTTCAATTTTATGCAATCGTAGATAACCTAATGCCATTAGTGCATGGGCTTTGGGGTTCTCCGTTTTCTTCACACGCAAAAGCCATCGTGTAAGTTTTGGAAATAATTCGGAATAGCCGGAACTTAACTTGCGAAGTATTCGCACAGTTTGTAAAGAGCGAAATAGGGGATGGTCTTTTACATCGAAGCGGTCATAACCGCATAAGCCGTGCATTTCTACCCATGCATCTAATTCTTCTATCCACTCCCACGCCAGAGCAACATCCGGGTTATTTGTTTCTTTCATTTTGATTTATCCTTTTGCAATATTCAACAGAAATTCTTTTAATTGTGGATAGTTTGCTTCAAAAGAATATAATTCTATAACGCGTTGTCGTGCTTTCCGTCCCATCTGTTCTCGCAAATCGGGGTTGGCGATTAATTTTTCCAATCGGTCATACCATTCCTCGGGTGTGCGAGCCAAAAAACCATGAACCCCATCTTCTATCACTTCCGCATTCATTCCCACAGGAGAAATGACCACAGGCGTTCCAACACCCATGTATTGCAAAGCCTTAAAAGCACATTTCCCTCGTGCTCGTGGTGTATCTATAAGCGGCATTAGACCAATATCGGGCTTTTGCAAGTATTCAAATTCCTTTTCGAATTTCCAATTTTCGAATATAACATGAACACCATCCATATTGTAATCTAAACCATTAGAGGCAATAAATAATTGTATTGGATATTTTTTGGATAATTCTTTTAAAGGTTCTTTGAGTATATCCAGATAACCTAAATTAGTATATACTCCAGTCCAGCCTATGATTACCGGATTGTTGTGTTTGGGATACTCTTTTTTAGATTGATGCTTTTCCATATCAATACATGTCGGGATAATAACAATTCTTTTTGCTCCCCATTGTTTTACATGTTCTTCCAGATAGCGATTACCGACAACGGCACCTGCACAGATTTTGCACATTTTCTTTGCCCAATCAAAATCTACTAATGTCAGGGTCCAATTTTTTACAAATGCAGGTTTTTCCCAAACCGCATCATCAATGTCAAATACAAGGTTCCTTCTTAGCAAATAGTAAATAATATATTCAAAAATGGGAGGTCCAAATTTAAAAATGGGTCCTCTTAAAAATACAACATCGGCACCCAAAACATGCCTTAATTGGAACCACCGATTTAGCCATACACAGAACCAGTAAATTGCTTTTTTATATTTGGGTTGGTTCTCAAAATATTTTAAGTAGAAATCCACTGAGGAATGTAAGCAAATTACACATTGATGCCCTTCGGCTTCTAACATCTCTGCGAATTTTTTTACGCGATACCGTATTCCAGCCATTTTTTCGGTAGCATTTCCAAAAAAAACTATTTTCATATTTCTATCTCTTGTTAGCCATTTTCATTTTCTTCACCAATGATATCTCGCTCAACGACTTCACCGGGGCGTGTAAAGGTATGAGGCCACATTTTACGACCGGGATAAATGGCGGTTAATATTCCTGTATGGACATTATCTCCTAAAATAGCCCCTAATTTTTTTAGTCCTGTTTCAATCAGAATACCATTCACAACAGATTTAGGGGCTTGTCCATCATGACGGACATTGGCGGTTACGGTTCCACATCCCAGATTAACCCCTTCACCCAAAATGCTATCACCAACATAATTCTGATGAGGGGCATAAGCATGGTCAAACAAGATAGAATTTTTTATTTCGGAAGCCTGCCCAACACGACAGTTATCCCCGATGGTTGTATAAGGTCGTATCCAGCAATTCGGACCTATTGTGCAGTTTTTACCGATATAAGCAGGGCCTTCAATAAAACTGCCCGAACGAACAATTGTCCCTTCATCAATGAAAACTTTCCCTTCAATCCATGCTCCCTGCATTACCGTTCCCAAAATTATGGGGTTTTGCATGCGGTCCAACAGAAAAGCATTGGCTCGAAGCAAATCCCACGGATAGCCAATGGGTAGCCAATATCCCTCCGCAGGCAATACCCAGAAGCCACTTTGTTGAGCCATAGTTTGTATTGCAGAAGTAATCTCAATTTCTCCGCGTTCCGATAATGGTGTTTTGTGTAAGATAGGGAATATCTCCGGTGTAAATAAATAGGCACCGATATTTGCGATATTAGAGAAAATAACTTTGGGTTTTTCTACCAGTCTTATTACTCTATTACCGCTATCAAGTTCATATATCCCGTAATCTTTGGGATTTGGCACTTCTTTTACTAATGCAGAAGGTCGTTTTTGCTGGGCAAGATTTTTTAAGTCGTTCGGGTCAAAAAGGTCATCTCCATTCATTGCCATAAAAGGACCCTGAATTTCTTTTTCACACATCAATATGGCATGTCCCGTTCCGCGTTGTTCTTCCTGGATAACATAAGTAATTTTTTTCCCCTTCCAGTTTTCTCCCAATCGTTGTTGTATCATTTCCTGACGATAACCAACAACAAGAATAAACTCCTCAACAAAGGAGTAAAGTCCGTCCATTTGAATTTCAATAATAGGTCGGTTTAATAAAGGGAGTAGGGGCTTGGGACGGGTTACCGTAAGCGGGTAAGTTCGTGTGCTTTTACCGGCACAAAGAATAATGGCTTTCATGGATATAAATTATTCCTTTTTTGTGCTGTTAAAAATCATCTAAGGATACATCCTCATCCAAACCTTGAATTCTACACTGAATACATAATAGCCATGTCCAGCAAAAAACAATAATATCAATTCCTGCCAGAGGTATGATTATAAGAGTTTTTATAACAACGGTAAAAATAGAGGGTTCTTGTAATATTGGTAGAGATAATAAATACAGAGCAACAAACAGGGAGACGCAAAGAATAACCCACATCCCTAATGTTTCTCCCCATTGCCTTGTAATGGGACGAAACACACGAAAAAACGAATCGTTTTCGGACAGTTTTTCACCCGAATACATCCAGCAGATAGCTAAAGGTAAATAAACAATGTTCGCAATAAGTCCTATTCCTACCAGCAAAGAAGCAATGTCTGAAATTCCTCTTTCTTCTAATATATTGGCTACGCGATTAATGGTAATTAGTCCTGCATTAATCCCAAACCAGAGCAGAAAGAATCGGCGTAGTGCTTCTTTATCATCTCTGCAACGCCAGATAGGGAATTCTAAAATTACACCAAGACGGGCAAAAATAATGGATTGTAACGCCCCTAAAATAGCGCAAAGAAGTAATTCTCTAACAATATCTACAAGGGACAACAGTATGTTGTTGGAAAAATTTCCTGAGGAAAGTTCTAAATTTAAAGACAGAAGTTCATATAGAAAAAATGTTGTAGTATGAACAAAAACATAAATTCCGGATAAAGGAATTATTTTGCTTTGATTGTTTTTTATGCGTTCCCATTGCATTATTGAATTTATCTCCCTTGTCCCGCTTTATATCTTTCTTTATATTTTGTTATCTTCATCTTTCTTCTGTTGTTCCCGAAGTGCTGAGGATACAGGCGGCTGTTGACGGAATACATATTTGGCGAGACGGTCTCGATTTTCATCAGTTAATCCCATAAAGGCTCCACGATACATATACCTTCCCAATGCCACATTTACTTTATTAATAATACGCATATACAATGTGATATATTTTGGTTCTTTATCATCTTCCATATCAAGAAGTATTCGGATAAAAAATCCTTCATCAATATCTCTATCAATTAGTATAGCAGAACCGCCGGCACTTAAGTTCACAATACGAGCGCGGGTAGAAAATTGGATTTGACTGGGCACATCATCGGCACTAATCTGATTTAAATCATATTTTTTATCTATCTTGACAATATCTACTTCTACAGGTTTGTCCAATCGAACACGAAAATAGGCACGGGATTGAAATCGTTCTAAAGAGAACGCATGGTCAAACACATAGATTTCCGGGTCTAATTCTATTCTTCGTAATACGGTAGAAAATTGATACCGTGCATCATCTTCCCGCCACATCTTGAATGAAATGTATTGTCCTAAATTTACAGGAAGCCTATCTCGTGGCGTAAATGGGGTGACCCGAAAAAAAGCACCGTTTATATCTACAACATTCCCTTTTCTCCAAAGGGAAGGGTTTTCTCCTTGGGGAGCCATCCATAACGGTTGGTTCTGATAAAGTTCTACAGTGGTATATATACGCTGTCCATAAGGAATATAGTCGTGACCTAATCGAATACTGATTTCACGAATTGCCTCACCGATTTCATCCAGCTCCTCAAAACTAAGATTTTTTCGAGCATTTAATATATACTTATGTATACAACGAATGAATTGCTGACGAAAAGTTGTCACACCCAACGGATTTTGAGGGTCGTATTTATGTATAATTTCTTCAAAAAGTTTTATTTCCTTCTCATTCAATTCCTTCTCTTTTAAAATATATCGAACTCGTTCCCAATCTCTTAAAATGCGTTGTTTTTCTTCTTTCTTCTTTTTATAAATTCCAATGAGAAAAGAAACTATAAGTAGAGAAAGAAATAAAAAAGTAATAGACCATAAAAACCATGTGTCATACAGCATTTGCATAAAAAGTCCTCAGAGAGAAATTCAAGAATATATTACAATATATAACATATAATCGTGATTGTTTTCTAATAGGATTCTTTCTGCGTTTTTATTAGCACATTTAATCGTCCTATATAAAATTGAATACATATATATCTTTCATTCGTCTAATATAACAATGTATTGCTAAACTATTATACATTTTAAGGGACTGAATATGAAAACAAAAAGACATACTTTCTTTATATTTTTTATTATTATATTTTTTTCTATATTGGAAGTTTCATTTATTTATTCAGACCGTATAGAATTTGTCAATGGCGATAGCCTTACAGGGGAAATTGTAGAGATAACAAATGACCATCTAATTTTAAATACAGATATTCTGGGAACTATTACTGTAAAGCGAACAGATATAAATAAAATCGAGAGAGAAGAGCCATTCGAAGTATCACTTGTAAACGGAGAAACAATCCAGGGAAAAATGGATTTTACAAGTGATAAGTTGTTAATAACAGAAAAAGGGAAGAAACAATCTATTCCCTGGGAAAATATCCAAAAAATCACACCTACAACTGAAAATCCAGCAATACAGGAACAAAAGGATAAGAGGAAATGGTCAGGCAGTGGTAAGCTTCTTGCTTCACTTCAAAAAGGAACGACAGATACTACAAATTTGGAAAGTAGTATAGCAGTGTCAGGAAAAAGGACGAAAGACCTTATAGAAATGGAATTGTCTGGGGCTTATGGTGAGGTTGAAAATGAAATTAACACGCGAAGATATAATGGGAAACTCCGTTATCAATATTATCCTGAAAAGAATTGGTATATTTACACAGATATGGGAGCGGAACGAGATGAAGGGAGAAAGTTAGGATTAAGGGGACAGATAGGTGGTGGGACAGGTTACGAGATTATATCCCAACCCCATCAGACATGGTCTATGGAAGGAGCACTCATGTTAACCCATGAAGAATGGCTCCCATATGTGCCCTTTCAAAAGAATCAGGTTAAGCAGGAACAAATTCAGGAAGGGTTAAATCAAATAGCTACTTCTTCTCAAAGATTAATCCAAGACCCGTCGGATATTGGAAGTTTGGGTGGAATTCTTGGGGGAAGTATAAAAGTTTTAAACCCACTGAATGCGGAAAAAACAACCAATGATTTTACAAGTTTGAAAATAGGGAGTAAATACAAACGAAGAATTTTAAATTCGGAACTTTCCCATGATTTAACATTTGAACCCAGTTTAGAACATATTGATTATTATCGTATTAATTCTTTGGCAAATTTATCAACGCCTGTTTCAAAAAATGTTAGTGTAGAACTAACCCTTTCCAACGAATATGACAGTGAACATCAGAAGCGAGATATTGAACCCTGGGAACATCGTTTATCCGCAGGTGTAAAATATGAATTCGGAAGTAAGGATTAATCCTTCAAATCAATATCTTTTTTAGAATTGTATTCTACAAATGTGATATTCTTATAAAAGAGCCATGTGTTTTAACGCGCCTGTAGCTCAGTTGGATAGAGCACTTGCCTCCGGAGCAAGGGGCCGTGGGTTCAAATCCCGCCGGGCGCGCCATTTTTTTGTAAAGAAATCCCCTTTACTTTATAGATTTTTTACACAAAACGAATTTTTCCCTTAAAACAATTGTTATTTCTTTAACAAATTATGTAACAATAACAAAAATTCTTTCCTTTTTACCTGCATTATCAGGTAAAATGATATTAAATGTAAGGAAAGATTTTTTATGAAAGAGGCAAATATTGTAGTCCTTACCGGGACAAAAAAAGGTGCTTCCTTCCCTGCCGATGAGGTTTTAACTATCGGTAGAGGGCAGGAAAATGTTATTTCTCTTGAAGACCCAAAAGTTTCAAGAAAGCATGCGGTAATAGAACCAACGGAAAAAGGTCCATTACTAAAAGATTTAAATAGTGTTAATGGAACTTATGTAGGCACTCAGAAAATTACGGAGTATTTACTCAAACCTGGGGATGTTTTTCGTGTTGGGACACAATTAATCCGTTATGAAGTTGTAGACACATCATCAGATACAGATAACTCTCCGGTGCGTTTTGATGCCACTATAGATGAAGACACGGAAAGTGCTGATTTGAGTCTTATCCATGAAACACTTTTTCAGGTTCCACAGGGGAAAGTTGCGCAGGAACAATTGAAGTCTATCCAGAAGCGTTTGCAGGCTATCTATAACGCTAATCAGATTATTGTCAGTGAGAATAACTTAAAGAATCTATTCTCAAAAATTATAGAACAAATTTTCTCTCTATTACCTGCCCATAACGGAGCCATTTTGTTATGGGATAAACGAAGAAAACGGCTCGTCCCGGAATTTATCCATACAAAAATGGCATTGGAAGAATTTTCAATCAGTGCTACTATTGTAAATCGTGCCTTTGAGAAAAGGGAGGCTTTAATTACTCAAAACGCAGGGGAAGATAGCCGTTTCAAAAATATTTCAGGCAGTATTATTCGGCACCGAATTGCTTCTGCGATGTGTGTTCCCCTTGTTTATCAAAATCAATGTTTGGGTGTGATTTATGTGGATACGCGAGGGACCTCTCGTGCTTTCAGTCAAGAAGACCTTGAAATGCTGGTGGCTATAGCGGGACCTGCAGCAATAGCCCTCCGTAATGCACAATATATCGAAATGATAAAACAGAGTTATAAGGACACATTAACAACTATTGCTAATGCTGTGGAATTACGAGACCATTATACTATAGGTCATACATGGAGGGTAACAAATTTTTCCATAGAGATAGCGAAAGTATTGGGCTGGTCTGAAGAGAAAATAGAAGAGGTGTATATGGGTGGGGTTTTGCATGATGTTGGAAAAATTGCTGTAGATGATGCCATTCTTAGAAAACCGGGACAATTGACTGATGAAGAATTTGAAAAAATGAAAATTCATCCCTTACGAGGAGCCGATTTGCTCAGAGATATTGCTTTATTCCAGCCGATTATTCCCTATTGTTTGTATCACCATGAACGATACGATGGGAAAGGCTATCCCTATGGCTTAAAAGGAAAAGAAATTCCCCCAGAAGGACGATTAGTAGCGGTTGCAGATACGCTGGATGCCATGACGAGCAATCGCCCTTATCGAAAAGGATTAGACCCGGAGATTGCTATTGAAAAAATTATCAATGCGAAAGGAACGCAATTAGACCCTGAAATGGTAGATGCTCTAATTGAAGCATATAACATGGGAAAAATACACTCACTACTTCAAGATTACCACAAACGAGATAGTCGTAGCCTTGCCTGTCCGTTCTGTAGCACTCATATCAAAATAGCAGAGGATGTAAATCCGGGCTCTGAGTATATGTGTCCTGTGTGCGGAAGACGATTGTTGATAAAAGAGTCGCATGGGGTTTTCTTTGCAGAACTACTTCCTCAATCCGACATGGCATTTACAATTATTCCTTTCCGCTATACTTCCCAGTCCGAGAAATAATTGAAACTTCTGAATAAATAGGGTTTCTAAGAACAAGCAAAAGTGTTATGTTGAGTTTGAAGGCAAATCAATATCAACTTTTAATACTTGCGTGCGAAAGAATAATGTGCGGATAGTCAGGGTTATTTTTGTAATATCTGGAAAATTTTGCTTAATGCATTGTGTATCCATTTCGAAACTCTTTTCCGAACCAGGCAAGATTTCAATGTATGTAGATGTTATAGGTGAGGTAATTCCGTTGGCTGTGTAAAGACAATTAAGTGGGATTTGTATATCGGTTTTTTGTTGTGATGTAGTAGTTTCTGCGGAACAAACGATGAAATAGATATAAGGAGCCAATTCCCAAGGGTATGTAGGGGTTAAATAGATTTTTGCATTTAACATGCCTTTATTAAGGATGCGTATAACATGTTTGTTGTCTGCATGTATAGGGATGTATTCAAATTGGGGTTTTTGGTCTCGTGTATTCCAGGTCCATGTGAAATATACCGCAGCAACAAGGATAAAAAAGCATATTGTTATCTGCCCAATGTTGCTTAGAAATACAACGCGTAAAAATGACAGGAACAATTCGTAAAAATACCGTTCTATCGGGATAACCTTTTGAAATGGGACTTTATTTTCAAGAGATTCTCCAAAAATATTGCTTTCATCATTTGCATTGGAAACGAAATCTACTTCATCTGTTGAATATTGAAGGAGGTTTCTATAAAATTGTATTTGTTTGTTTAAATCTTCACTATGTTCATAAATTTGCTGGTTAATCCGATTGGCTTCTTCTGGCGAATAGTCTCCGTTGTTAACTTTTTGTATTAAAACCTCTTGTTGCTGCTGTAAAAAGGTTTTTTGTTTTACAAGACTATCAATTCGTTGATAGCACTTTTTTTGGAATTCTTTCTTTTGGTCCTCCCAGAATTGCAACTTTTTAGGGTCGCCTTCTTGCCATGCCTGTTCTGCATTTTTACAAATCCAGACGATTGTTTCGTGTGTAGGTTCAATATCATTCATCTCGTTTTTTTGTATTGTAGGGCAGCTTTTATGAAAGCACAGAATAACGGTTGTGGTTTTAAGGGTGTGCTTTTAAATTCGGGATGGAACTGACAGGCACAGAACCATGGATGAATATCTGGTTTAAGTTCTATCATCTCTGTTAATTCTTCTTCCATATCCATAAATTTTCGGTGATGAATACCACTTATAATCATACCTGCTTTTTCTTCAAAATCTTTACGATAGGCATTATTGAATTCGTAACGATGTCGATGTCGTTCATAAATCAATGTTTGACCGTATGCTTTATATGCGAGGGTATTCGGTTGCAACTCACACGGATAAGCACCCAAACGCATCGTTCCGCCTTTCGATGATATACCTTTTTGTTCCGTGAGCAGGGAAATTACTGGATGGGGTGTTTGCGGATTTACCTCTGTTGTATGGGCATCTTTCAAGCCCAAACAGTTTCGGGCTATCTCGATGACGGCTACTTGCATACCTAAACATATACCAAAGTAGGGAATACGATTTTCGCGTGCGAACCGTGCCACATTAATTTTTCCTTCTATTCCGCGCGTTCCAAAACCCGGTCCAATTAAAATACCCTGATAGCCCTGAAGAACGTCCTCCGGTTTTTCCCTTCCGGGGTCAAATCGCTCCGAGTCAATCCATTCGTATTTCACTTTGCAATTGTTCGCAATACCGGCATGAACGAAGGCTTCATTAATACTTTTGTAAGCGTCGCCATGACCGGTATATTTTCCTACGGCTGCAATACGTACTTCTTCTGTAGCCGAAACGAGGCGGTTAACGATATCTATCCATTCGGTTAGATTACCTTCGCGGACTTCCAGCCCTAATATTTTCAAAACAGTGATATCTAAATTCTGCTCTTTGAAGTTTAATGGAATGGCGTAAATAGGGGTGATGTCCTGTGCGTTAATGATAGCATTTTCGGGCACATCGCAAAACAACGCTACTTTTTGTCGCTGTTCTTTTTCGAGTTTGCTTATTCCTGTTCGACAGATGATAATGTTCGGCTGGATACCGATATCGCGTAAAGCACGAACGCTATGTTGGGTAGGTTTTGTCTTTAATTCATTTGCCGCTTCAATGTAAGGAACCAATGTAACATGGATAAAACAACAATTTTCGGGCCCTACTTCCAAACGGAATTGTCGCAATGCTTCAAGGAATGGCAGGCTTTCTATATCGCCGACAGTGCCCCCAATTTCTATAATGGCAATATCCACATCGTCCTCATCAACTGTTAAAGCACGGATGCGGTTTTTTATCTCATCGGTTATGTGCGGTATAACCTGAACCGTTTTACCTAAATAGGCACCATCGCGTTCTTTCTGAATGACGGCATTATAGATAGCACCTGTAGTCGTATTGCTTCTGCGAGATAATTTAGCATGGGTAAATCGTTGATAATGTCCTAAGTCAAGGTCTGTTTCGGCGCCATCATCCGTTACAAACACCTCTCCATGTTCGAATGGATTCATGGTCCCCGGGTCTACATTAATGTAAGGGTCCATTTTCATAAGAGCTATTTTATAGCCACGAGATTCTAAAAGCAAACCAAGACTGGCGCAGACGATACCTTTACCAATTGAGGAAACAACTCCCCCTGTGGTAAAGATATATTTTAACGGTTGTTTTTTATCGGACATCTATACTTCCTTTTCTCTTGATTTGAGTATTTTTTCGACATGAGCCAAATCTTCCGGTGTATCCACTCCCAATGCTTCATAATTTGTCGGAACAACCGCAATCGAGTAGCCATTCTCAAGCACGCGCAATTGTTCCAACTTCTCTAACTTTTCCAGAGGGGTTTGGGGTAGTTTCGAGATATGAAGCAAAAATTCCCGACGATAAACATATAAACCGATATGTTGCCAGTATATCCCTTCTATATTTTTTCGTTGCTCTTCATCACGAATATAAGGAATGGGAGAACGAGAAAAATAAATAGCGTGTCCCTTCTGATTGGTTATTACTTTAACGATATTGGGATTTTGAATCCAGGATGGGTCGGTAATATTTCGGCATGCGGTTGACATTTGTAATTGTGTATCTTCCAACAACGGTTTTATCGTCGAATCAATACATTCCGGGGGTAGCAAAGGTTCATCTCCCTGAACATTAACAATTATTTTTTCCGTTCTCTTTTCTGCTACCTCTGCGATACGGTCTGTTCCGCTGGCATGGTCTGCTCGTGTCATTATAACAGGGACACCCATAGGCTCTAACGCCGATTGAATGCGTTCATCATCCGTAGCCACCAATACCTCACCCACATATTTTGCCTTCTTCGCCTGCCGATAAACATGATATACCAAAGGATAGCCACATAAATCTGCAAGCATTTTTCCCGGGAAACGGGTAGAGCCATAACGGGCTGGAATTACAACCAATACGGATTTCTTTATCGTTTCCGAAATAAAACCTCCTTGTGCCATCGCTTAGCCTTGAATGTCATTGGTTAAATTTAAAAATGTTCTATACTTCCAAACCCTGTTCTTCAAAGGTTGAAAACACAAAAAGAGTTTTTCCTTTGTTTTAAATTATCACACTTCATTATGTATGTTCAATACCGTAAGTAATAACCTTAAAAATAGGCTTGTTAATATGGGAGAATAAAAGGAAGAAAAAAACAAATATCAAACATCCCAACACATACATTCACCGTTCTGCTGGAATATTAGAACTTATTTACGGCAAATTTAGGACGAATGACTATTTTTCAGGATTGGGTTTTAATCCTGCCTGTCGTAATTGTGCCTCATGATATTGCTGATTACGCACCAGATAAATTTCCTGTAACTGAGCAATGGAATTGTTCAGAATACCTTCTTCCTGTGGGGAAAGATTCCCCTTGGTCTTTTCGCGTAAAACAATCAGCAAATCAATGAAGAACTGAGCCTGTTCTAAATCAATCATAACCTGCTGGCTTCCTTGAGGAGCAATAACCCCTAATGCCAGCATAGCATCGGTGGTTAGAATACCTACAATAGTTTCAAAAGAGGGAGTAATTGATTCTTCCGGAGAGAGTTCGCCTTCTTCGGTTTTTTTAGATTTTTCCTCTTCTAACTTCTTTTGAAGTTCCTCTTTCTCTTTCTGGACTTTCGACTTCCAATCTTCATCGATGATTATTTTCTTTTCTTCGTCGCTCACATCCATTCTCCCTTGTAAAGAGTTTAACAACCATTTAAAAACCACCACCCCGGGAAAGGGAATATCCTTTCCCGGAGAATGTGCTGGTTTTTCTAATTATTTCTTGTTCTTATGACGATTCAAGCGTCTCTTCTTCTTACGCTTATGCTTATTAATCTTGCGTTTACGAACTTTTCTTCCACCTGCCACGAATAATACTCCTTTTGTTAGATTTTGGATTTATTAAAAAATTACATCCCTTTATTTACTTGTTAACCATTTTTCATCGTCCGCCTTATATTCTAATATATCCTGGGGCGAAAAATAAAGCGATATTTCACGCTCCGCCGATTGAGGACTGTCCGAAGCATGGACAATATTCATCTGCGTTATCAAAGCAAAATCTCCACGAATCGTTCCCGGTGCCGATTTCAGAGGATTGGTATTCCCTATCATGCTACGAACCTGATTAATTGCATCTTCACCTTCCCAAACCATCTGAACCGTAGGACCGCAACAGATAAAACTCACCAAACTATCAAAAAAATCCTTACCCTTATGTTCCTTATAATGCTCCTCCGCCTTCTCACGAGTTAATATCTGCATCTTAATCGCAACCAATTTAAGCCCCCGTTGCTCAAATCGGCGAATACACTCACCGACGAAACGACGAGCAACCCCATCCGGCTTAATCATTACAAAAGTGCGTTCTTTCGACATCCTGAAAATACTCCTAAAAAAATAATGCGGTGTATTATATTACAAAAAAACCATTTTTTTCAACCCTATCCCTATATACCCATAATAACACAATCCTCAACCCTATCCTTCCGATTCCTGCTACATCAAAAAGTCAGAAAAATTTTTAGAAAATACTTTCCCATCTTTAATGAACCATCTAAAAAAATTTGAAGAAAAAGCAAAAAAAGAGACGACCAAGGCGATTATTGGTGGGAATTACGACCTTGCATTTACTATCCCGAATTCGAAAAGGAAAAGGTGGTGTGGGCAGTCATTTCTTATGATAGCAAATTCGCTTTTGTCAGAAAAGGAATATATATTTTAGATTCTGCTTTTATATTATTAAGTGAAATAGGATTTACAAAATATTTGTGTACAGTGATGAATTCAAAAATTTTTGATTGGGAATTTAAACAAATAGGAGTACCTTTAGGACAGGGGTATCAATGGAAGAAACTATATATTGAATTAGCCCACATTCCTCCCATCATACCTGAGAACGAGCCCATTGTGAAACAAATGGAGACATTAGTAGATGAAATCTTGGTAGCCAAGAAGCAGAATCCCCAAACCGATACAACCGAATTAGAACGCAAAATAGACCACCTCGTCTACAAATTATACGATTTAACCCCCAACGAAATTAAAATAATAAAATGTAGAGACGAATAATTATTCGTCTCTACAAAAAACATAACAAACATCGCATTAATCCACCCATTTTACAAATGTAGGGGCGACCGGCCGGTCGCCCAAACAAATATAACCCCACATCATCCCTCATACAAACATTAACCCCGGCCGCCCCTACAAATCCAACCCCGCACTATCCCCATACAATTGAA
>Ga0123519_10005068_pt1 | contig 21143 bp, 26 predicted proteins | sample YelNatPaOPRAMG02_FD_87396 | JGI IMG/M metagenome (GOLD analysis project Ga0123519, IMG submission 87396) | Hot spring microbial communities from Yellowstone National Park - Yellowstone National Park OP-RAMG-02 (version 2) | ecosystem: Environmental > Aquatic > Thermal springs > Hot (42-90C) ...
AGAGAAAGCAGTCGCCCAGATATTCGACGAAAGGATCAATCTTCAGGTCGGATCGAGCGATCCCGATATAAAGTTCGTTGTAGCGAATAATGACATAACCGTCGCGATCCGATGAAATAAACTCGAGTTCGTGTTTTTCTTTATCCATGTTGCTCAAGTCAGGATCCGCCCCGACGATGTCCATCTTTTCCAGCTTTTCCAGTCTGAATGTCCGGTTCATTATTGTTCCGGATTGAATGCCTTTGAGCCCCCTGGTTTTTATGAAATTTGCCGAAAAAACACAGTCCCCGGTTGCATAGAAAGGGCAATCTATTCTTGTCGGAAAGCAATGGCATTTGCTGAAGCGCACAAATCAGAAAAGGCTACCGATCTTCTTCCACCCGGGGATGAACAGGAAGAAAGTCCCACTCTGGAGAAGAATAGTAGCCGATTACATAAAGGACTAGAGTCTTTTACCCCCTTGCAGCATTCGTCTGTCAGAGGAGATTCTGAAAGAGGGAACCGACATTTAAAAAAGGAATGGATCATCCTACCCTTCAGGTCATCAAAGTAAGTGTCCACAACGACTTTGCTATTCCATCAGAGATAAACATATTTGTCAATAAAAGAAGGCTTTGCCTGAAATCACATTCAAATTGGGATTGGCAGATTCCATCAATAAATCTAATTTGAGTCATTGCCTTTTGTATTCGTCGACAGTTCTTTTGATTTCCGGAAACTTCGGAGGACATCCTGGACTTCATCCAGCAAAACTGGTGGTTTGAATTGGTCCAGGAACAGCCCCGGATCCCGTTTGCCCAATGGCCCCCAACTGCAAATCATCGAAGGTAACTGAAAAAAGTGCCCAGGAATTTTCGCATCGATTTGGGGAAAAACCCTTTCAAGGTTTCATTCTCACTGGATTCCCCACCCGTCTGCCGTCAGGAGGGGGCGGGGTCGCATGCTGCTTCTCCCGGGCCTTGCTGTGGGTTAGCAGGATTTCCGCCCTTGCCCCCAGGTAGACATACACCCCCAGACCGATCAGGAGGCCGACGACGGCAAAGACCAGCCAGCCGGCTTCTGTCAGATGGGTCGGATCCGTGATGGCGAACTTGAAAACAAGCATCAGGGCTTCGATCGAAATCGCGATCAGAATCGACGCGATGAACCGCGTCAGCGTCCGGCGGGTTGCGCTATGGCGCCGGACGTCTTTCCTCAGCAGCACCTCTTCCTCGAAAATGGTTTTCGCCAGATCGAAAATGGCCAGTGCCAGCGTCAGGAGGATCGTCGCCTGGAAGGAGCGCGTCGTGTCGGAAAGCTTGGCGGCCCTTCCGAAGACCTGCCCCAGGGCGTGAAACGCCTGGATTGCAAGGCCGAGGCTCACAAAAAGAAGCCCCAGGGAAAAGATCGAATACACCCCCTTGAAAAAAGGCTCGATGGATTTTCGTCGATGATCGTCCTCGAGCAGGGTCATCACCTGCTCATAGTCGATATCGGCCACCACGATTCCCAACAGACGGTTCTCTTCGTCTCTGACGGGTGTCGCGACGGTGACACAGAGCGAGCGGGTCGCAGAAGAAAAATACGGCGGCGTCAGGACGCTTCCCCAGGAGTCCCGGGCCTGACGGTAATAAGGCCGCTGGCTGCGGTCTTCCCCGTCCCCCTCCCGTCCCAGAGCGGAAGGACATCGTTTGCCGACAATATTCGGGCCGATCTGGCGGCCATCGGCATCGAGGACGTAACAGAGGTCGAGAAAGGGGAAGGCCTCCGTCAAGGGCCTGAGCTGTTTTTTCAGGGTGTCACTTCCGGCTTTCAGATGGTCTTCGGAGACAACGCCTTCCAGAATGCTTCCCAGAAACCCCAGAAGATCGTTCCGGCTTTCGTGAAAATTTTCCAGTCGGTTCATCCGGACTCCTCGTTTCGTGTTGGGCGATATTTGTTTTCCGGTCAGGAGATGAAGCCAGGCGGACACCGTTTTTTGATCCGCATCCTGTCCGGAGATCCCCAGCAATTTTGATTCCGGAACGACATGGCGGATGAAGGGGACGGGGGCTTCGGGTTTGAAAACAAAAGAGAGAGTGAAGATCTGGTGAGGCCGCATGAACGACAAGCGTTATTTGGCAGGCAACAACCCGATTCACCATCGGCGCTTTTCAAACCTCCCCCTGGTGATCAGGGGGAAAAGAAGCGAGGGGGACGGTACCCGGAAGGAACTGACAGACGGGTTTTCCGGAAAAAGAAATCTGGACAGGTCTTCTTGAAATTTCAGGGAAAAAGGTCCCGGAGGATCGACCGGACGACTTCATCGATCGGAAGCCCGGATCGATGTTCGGCCAGTCTCAAAAAAGAATCTGTGCTTACAAAAATGAAAGGTCTCTCCGCATGCGCAATGATGGGTCGGGTGCATGGCCATGTTGAAAGAACGACAGGGGTAGCCCCCTCGGTCAGAGCCCTCTTGGGAAAAATCTCCTTAAGGGTTCCTGGCAAGAGAAAAGGTGGGGGCTTCCCCAAAGAGCCAGATGGCCGCGCCGGATTGCGGATCGTTGACCTCGACATACCGGATGCCGCCTGCGCCGTCTGACAGCTTGAGAATCCTGAATGTTCGGGGACCGGCCGGAAACTTCTGGCAGTGAGCGCTGGCGAAATGATTGGCGAAACCGATTTCGTCGTGGGCCACGGCGTCCCCGCGGAGAACGGTCATGTTTTCAAGTGATGGACATCCGTATGTGGCCTTCGAGATGACGACAAGTTCCCCGGGGAGAAGTTCGGAGAGATTGGCCGGCGGGAGTTTTGAATGGGCGGACATCCGGGCGCTGAAATAATACGAAAGAGGGATCGTGACCCCCAGTAACAAAACAACCAGGGCGATGGCATTCTTGCGATTTCCCATGATTTCTCCTTGTTTCAATAGGGATCTCCTCGGCCCCTTCTTTCCCGAACCCTCCGCGGGGCAGGACAGGAAAAGGGAAACACCGGGACATGCCGGAAAAGAGGCGATGGGCCTTTACACGGCCACGACAAAGAGGACGACCGAAGGTTCCCGCCCCTGGTTTTTCCAGTTGTGAGGCTGATGGGGGTCGAAGTAAACCGCGTCCTTTTCCTGGAGTGGGTAGGTCTTCCCGTTCTGCTCGAAAACAACCGTCCCCTGCATCACGATGGCGAACTCCTCCCCCTCGCTCGCGGCGTAAGGGCTTTCCCCGACGACCCCTCCGGGATCGAGCGTCAGGAGGATGGGCTGCATCTTTTTGTCGGGAAGACCCCGCGCCAGAGGTTCGATCGTCGCGTGGGACGTGGCGCTGTATACCTTCCGGCGATGGCCTGCCAGCATGATTTGGGGGTCCGGACCATTGGCCGGGTCGTCGAAGAGGAGTGTGATCGGAAGGTCGAGGGCCGCGCAGATCTTCTCGAGGGTCGCGACGGACGGAGAGACCTGACCAGACTCGATCTGGGAAAGGGCGCTGGCGGACACGCCGGATTTTTCTGCGAGACTCCTGAGGGTCCAGCCTTTTTCCGTCCGGATTTGCCGGATGCGTTCACTGACCTGTTTCATGAAGTCAGTCTAGGGAAGCCGGCAGAAACATTCAATACGGAAGGAAAGATTGCGGGAGAGGATCACGTTCTCCCGCGACCGGGTTCTGCCTTCGGAGAAGGGGGTTAGCGGCGGGCGTTTGTTTTCATCTTTCTGATTATTTCGCCGATCCGGCGAATTTTGCCGGGCGTGAGGTCCCGGATGGTCAGGTTGGCCTCATCGTCCCCTGAATAATTGCAAAGTGCGATCGTGTAGCAATTCGTTCCGCCCCGGATGATCTTCAGGGACAGGTTGGCGAAATGGCAATGGACCCCGACGAACATGCAGACGTCGATCTTGTTGTGCCAGATGGTCAGGTTGGGGTGGTTGGGGTTTATTTCGGCCTCGGGGTCGATTTTCGGATATTTGGGGCGGTAGTCCGGCATCGGGATGATATTGATGCCGGCCGTCTCGGCGACGTGGGCCACCGCTTCGGCCATCTCTTCCGCCTCGCGGGTCCATCCCCAGAGGACAAGGGGGCCAGGGAAAATCGTCGGGACCTTCGCCATGGCCAACTGTCGGGCAGCCTCCTCGATCGCCCGTTCCTCGTCGACGCTTCTCCCTTCAATGGCGCCTTGGCCCCTGTCGGGAAGAATGAGCCCCATCAGCGCCGCCGCCGGCGGGAGAAATCCTTCCGGCCCTCTCGATACGCGGTATGCATTCATTCAACGACCTCTCTCTCTTGTTTTTTCACTCTTTTGGTGTGGGATTCTTTCAGTAATCGTCGGGAACGGCCAGCCATTCCAAGCCCGCGACCACAACGCCCAGGACCAGGGGATCCTGCGCGCTCCCGTTCCGGTCCGCATTTTTTTCCCACAAGAGACGCCCGTTTTTCCGGATGAGCCGGTCAAACACAACCTTATTCTCCAGTGAAACCAGGGCATACTCCCCTTCGCGGGGCTGCCTGGAGGCATCCATCCAGACAAAACAGTCAGGGGGCAAGGATGGCGTGCTCCCGTCCGGGAAGAAGGGATTCCCCGCCTCGTCGGTCCAGACCCTGAAGAGGGAAGAGCGGATTTTTCCGGCCTCCCTGGCCGGCTGGCGAATTTTGTGATTCATGCGCATTCCTCCGGTTCCGGGGAAAACAAGATCATCCCTTCAGACGATGGCGCGTTCGGTGGAAACCCCGGCGGTTCGGGTCCTCAGAGCCTTGACCCGCCCTGCCAGCTTTTCCACTTTTTCCGGGGTCAGGTCCCGGATGGTGATGTGCGCCTCGTCATCCCCGGCGAAGCTGCACAGCGCGATCGTGAAACAGTCGCTTCCGCCCCGGATGATCTTGAGGGCGATGTTCGAGTAGTGGCAGTGGACCCCGACGAAGACGCAGACGTCGATCTTGTTGTGCCAGATGGTCAGGTTGGGGTGGTTGGGGTTGATTTCCGATTCGGGGTTGATTTTGGGGTATTTGGGTCGGTAGTCCGGCATCGGGATGATGTTCATCCCTCCCCATTCGCCGAGTTTCTTGACGGCTTCCGCCATTCGGGAAGATTCCCCGGAGGTTTTCCAGAGGACGAGCGGACCGGGGAACAAGGTCGGGTTTTTCGCGGAAAGGATCTTTTCGGCTGCAATGGTCAACGCCTTGTCTTCATCGACCACACGGCCGAGGTTCAACCCCTCGCCAGGGTCGGGAAGGACGACGCCTTTCAGCGCCGCCGCAGGTGTCAGGAAAGTTCTGAGACCCACCGGTATCTGATAGCTGGACATGTCGTTCCCCCTGTCTGTGCGTCGGCCAGCGACCGCAAGGTCGCATGTTCAATATAATGGTTTAAAAAATAACTTTGTTCATTATATTGAACATACACAGGTTTGTCCAGCGAGGGGGAAAAAGAGTATTTCTGATGTATCGGTTGTATTTAATGGGATATTCCCATTTTTTACAGGCGGAAATGGATAAAATAGATATCCACTATACAGAATAATTTTATTCAAAAAGCGCCGTAAGACCCCGCTGTTCAGGGTATCGTACAGAATTATGTGCAAGAAGTTTTGGAAACAGAATAAGGATCATAACGGCAAGATCGAACCATTCCAAAAGAGCCTGAAATGGGAACGCCTCCGGGAGATTGCGAAGAGGCACGGAAGATGATCAAAAGCACCGTCCAGACGTATCATCACGAACGTCTTCCTGCCGCCCGGAAAATCTGTCGGGAAAAGCGACAGGATATGCGGAACCCAACCCGGTTGGCTCGCTGACCGTTGCCAATCGGAAAAGTGCCAATTTCGCGGAATCAACATAGTTTCAGTGGTGGCCGATCAGGAAAAGCGCTACCGCCGCGACCGTAAGGATGACCGCTTTTTCCACCCCATGTTTCGTCCGGGTGGGTGTCTTTTCGATGCCCACCCCTCCCCGGGTGACAATTCTTGTCGCAAATGCCCTGTATCCAGCCTGGGTTTTGTCCATTGTTCAATCCTCCTCCCCAACCATTCTCCTCCAAAGGAGGGAAGAAGTCAGTGAACGCCGTCACATCCCCGGGGGCCATCAAACCGGATGCAGAACAAAACCCAGGGGGAGACCTTCTATCGGGAGGTTGAACGGGGTTTGGAAAAAAAACGTCGCCCGTCTTCAGCCTGCAGGCTTCCTTCCAGTTCCAGCAACGCCTTCTTCCGGCCCAGTCCCCCCGCATATCCGGTCAGGGAGCCGTCGGCACCGATGATCCGGTGACAGGGTATAAGGATCATGACCGGGTTTTGTGCGATCGCCGAAGCGACCGGCCGGGCGTAGTTCTTTCCTTCCCCGATACCTAAGGCGATGTCCTGGTAGGAGAGCGTTTCTCCGAAGGGAACACCCTTCAGCACCTCCCATACGCGGCGCTGAAAATCCGTTCCCTTCGGATCCGCCGGGACAGTGAAGGATTGTCGTTTTTTCAAAAAGTATTCATTGATCTGACTTTTCGCTTCCTCCAGGACCCGAGATGCCGGCAATGGCCGGCGAACGGTTCCGGGGACGGACCGTTGTCCGGCGAAAAAAAACTCCACGACACGATCTCCTTCCACGATGAGGATCGCCTCGCCCAGCGGGGTGTCGATGGTTCCAGCCATCATGGTCACCGATTGTCCTTTCCAAAGGTGGATGTTACAGGGGCATGCCGGAACGACTGTACGATCTATCAGGTCCGTCCACTCGACGATCGTGGGGGCTCCACAATCCCCCTCTTTTCAAGCGCAGGAGGTTTCCTTTGAGATCGGGAGGCCTTTTCTGCATCCAGAAAGGTCTCTCCAGGGTGATCGCCTGCGCATTCCTCCGCCCTTCCGGATTTCAGGAGGAGCCCGCTCCTCCCGGGATAGCGGGGGACTCCTGGTATATTCAAGTTGCAACAGGCAGCCGGAACTCTTTCCTGCCTGCCGCTGCGGCGTATTTTTGCGGCAGATCTCTTCCCGGAATGCCGGTCATGGGGTGACCGATCAGGAAAAGGCCGGCGAGGCGGATCATGTAGGTGTAGGGAAAGGCCCGCTGGCAGGTATTGTCGATCGGCATCCTGAACGCATCCCCGTCGATGGAAACAGGGGGTTCGGCGGCACCCGGACATAAAGCGTTTTCCGGAACCTTCCCAACCGTAAAGCCAGCCGACTGGTTTCCCGGTGCAAACGGTGCGACAACACGGGAAGAAACGGCGATTGGTTCGCAGGCCCGACCTATTGCGGGGAGGAATCAGGGTTTGGGAGAATCCTTTTTCGACATCGCGTCAAGCTTTTTTCCGACCCAGTTCCCGGCGTTCCTGATCGCTTCCGCCGCCCCGTCGACCACCTGCTTCACCTTCTTGTGGAAAGAGTCGCTTTTTAAATACGCCCCGGTTTGAGTGGCCGCCCGGTCCAGGGATTTTTCGACGGATTTTCCGGCGTCCGTCACCTTCGATGACAGGTCATCCGCCCCGGAAGCTGGGCGGGCACTTCCCGGAACGAGGATGCACGCCAGGAGCAGCACAACAAGGACAATGGGCCATGTCATTTTTTTGAGAGATGTCTTCATCGTGTGCACATGCCGGAAAACTCCGCTTCTTTTGCGATACGTGTCGTGCAACTGTGAAGGAATAAAAAGGGACGCCTTCGTCCGCCTCCGGTTCTTCCAAGGCGGAGGCGGGTCTGAGGAGGCCCCCTCCGATTGTTTTCCTATTGTACCAGTCTTGTCCAGAGATTCTGAAGTGACGACATGCGGACGGGTTTTCCGGATTGCATGAGTCCCTCACTTGCAAATGCCCATGCATTCTCTTCAGGGTTCCAATACTGCCGATTGCCATGACATGACCGTCCCAAGGAGTTCCTCCCCGACTGTTCCGGCCGCACCTTAATAGACCACTCCCTGATGTGCAAGAGAGGTCAGGGTTTCGGACACGCCGATGATCAGGGGAGCCAGGGTAGACGCGATGACGAGACCATGTCTTGCCCACAGGAAGCGGCCGGGAATCTTCCGCACAAAACGGGCGCTGACGGCTCCCAGAAACAGGGACCCCGTGAGGCTTGCAATGACGACCTGGGAGATGTCGACATACTGCCGGCCGATCAAGATCAGGGCTCCCAAAACCCATCCGGCCTCGATGGCGGTGCATGGGACATTTCCCGTCAATGCGGCCAGAAGTATGGCCACTGTCACGGCGGCCATACCGCCTGCGATCTGTCCCAGAAGAAGACTTCCCGACAGGGGAGAGAGGGCGGCGAGGGCAGAGGATGCGAGAAAAAGGGGGACGAGAAAGGGACGCTCGATGCCCTTTGGGGGGGCGGCCGGATACAAAAGACGCACACCCATCCAAATCACATAGACCAGAGTGGCGTCCCGGATTCCTCCTGCAAGGCTTTCCTGGCGCAAAACGGGCAGGAGGAGGATCAAAAGGCCGACGAGAGTCGTTGCCGCTTCGGGATAAATCGGGGGAAAACGGTGGAAGATCTGACGGGCGAGGAAGGTCAGCGTCGCCAGGAGGGGGATCCCGTCCATGGGCCGGTCGGGGTGGAAGAAATGGCGGAGAGCGGTGTTGTCAAACATCCCGAACACCAGCATGATGCCGGAAAGGACGGACAGGTCCGCAAGGAAAACCCTTCGATCCGGCCGGAGGGAGAAAACCCGTCCGGCCAGGAAAAGGGCAACCAGGACAAGAAAAAACGGCCAGACAGCCGGGAGCATGAGAGCGACGGCCGGTGCGATCGAAAACGATGACATGGAGGAGCCCCTCCCGCTGGAAGGTCCATAACCGGAAAGAGGAGGGGGAAGGGCTTTCCCCCTCCTCTCCTCTCTATGTGTGCGTCCGTATCCCTTCGACGCTCAGGTACAGGTGAATCGTGTTTCCAATCATGGCGGGGTAGGTGGTAATCCCGAAGTCGCTCCTCCGGATGACCCCTTCGAGGTCGTACCCCGTCAAATACCCGCCCCAGGGTTTTGGAAGGGTGGAGACGTCGGCGGCTCCCACTTCGTGGACCTTGAGGGAGACGGTCCGGGTTTTTCCCCTGATAGTCAGTTTGCCCGTCAGAACCCCGGACATCTTTCCGGTTTTCTTGTACCGGGTGGACACGAACCGGATGACGGGAAAGGCCTTTGCATCCAGAAAGTCAGGACCTCGCAGATCCTTGTCCCGCATGGGCTGATTGGTATCGATGCTTTTTGCGGCGATATCGACACGGACATCGGTCTTGCCCGGATCAAGGCGATAGTGTCCCCGGACGGTGTCGAAGCGTCCGACCACCGTGGCCACCCCTGCATGACCGATGGCAAAGATGATAGCGGTGTGATCCGGATCGATCTTGTACATTCCGGCGGGATTTCCGTGGCCTGTTTTATAGTCGGATGCCGAGGCGGAGGGTATGCCCGTGACAGACAGTGCAGCTATTGCCAGGCCAGCGGTGAATGCTCCGAAAGCTTTTTTGGGGGTCAGGAAGATGGGCTTCTTCATCAAGGGTAGCTCCTTTCAAAAGGTTGGATGGTGGTGTTGCGGGCGACACGTGAAGGGGAGGAGGGAAAACCATTCTCCAGGCATCCGGTCCTGTCTGACACAACTTCTCCGGAAGACGCCCGCACGATCGCCGGTCCGGTCGTCATGCATAACGTTTGCGGGCATTCCGGGAGCGATCGCTTCTCCCGTTTTGATTCGGTCGGGCGGAAGGGGCATTCCCAGAACATGATCATAACGGTAAGCCTCCCGTTGCAGCTCTCTCCGGCCAGGAAATGTCAGGGAAGGATGCCCAAAGACAGCCGGTGCCTGCGGTAAAGGGTAGCACATCTGCCGACCCTTGTTCCGGGTGACCGGTGATTCTGTCGATTCCCTGTCCCGGGAAGCCGGACCGGAAGGGTTTCTGTTGAAAAACATCCCGGGAGGAATCCGGACGAGTTGCTGAAGTTTCCGGCGATCGGGCTTCTGTCTTCAGGATTCTGTTTTTTCTGGACACCGAAAGTCGATGTTACTTTGGGGAAGGCTGGGGCAGGCGGGGTCACAACCGAGTGGGACGTGTCAGATCAGGACCGGATGAACCCCAGATTGTGCAGGATCCGGGTGATGGTCAGGGCTTCCAGGGGGTCCACGGGGCGACGTTTGTTGAGGAATATGATTCCGCGAACAATGCGGTACAGGGTATAGGCATCCGCGGCGAAAAACTCGGGAGCGATGATGAAGGAGAGGAATCCGCCCGACAGATCGATCGCCAGGAAGCTGGAAATTGTGGCGACCAGGATCACGGTACCTGTCACGATGAGCCATCGGCGATGGGAAACGATCAATGGTTCGTCGATTTTCAGTGTGCGCCCGGTGAGGAGAAGAAGAAAACCGGCAAGAGTGCTTGCCGGAAAGGCCAGTCCGATGGCGTAGAGGAGGTAGACAAGTTTCAGCTTTTTTTCGGCGGCCCGGAATGTTTCGTTCGGGTTGAAATGTGCCATGGGTTCATTATCCTGCCACAGACAGGAAAGATCAATCTCTCCTGTCTGTGGCAGTCAGGGACACGAGGATTCTCTGGATTGCCCCGGTTCCCTTTGCCTTCGACTGTCTCTTCCGGAAAATCTTTTCGAAATAGGGCAGAAGGGATGTTTCCCTGCAAGACGTTTAGGAGAAAAGCGGGGCGGTTTCAGATCGATAAAAGCATGGAAGACGGTCCATCGGGATCGATTGTTTGTCCATCTTCCGTTTTGTGGTAGGGTCAATATAGGATCGTTTTCCGCATCGTAACCTGGAGGCAGATATGGACACAAAAGAGGCTTACAGAAAAAAACTCAATGCCCAGATCGAGGAATGGAACGCCCAGATCAACCTTCTGGCTGCCAAGATCAGGAACAAAGGGGCGGACGCGAACCTTTCCGCCACGACGCAACTTGAAAAACTGAAGCAAAAGAAAGACGATGTGACCCAAAAGCTGAAGGAGCTAGATTCCTCTACAGGAGAGGCCTGGAAAGAAATTCAGAAGACGGCAGACAAAGTTCTCGAAGAACTCAAGAGTGGGGTTACCGCAGCCCTCTCAAAGTTCAAATAGGACTGACCCGGTGCAGGCCTGGCGGTTCAAGGCGGAAGTAAAGTTTTTGGCAAGGGGGAAACCATATATGGTCCCTCCCCCGGTTGCAAGAGGGTGATCTGTCTAGGTTCAGATGAAATGGCACTTTCTCTGGTAAAATTTATCGATAAAACCCTTACCAGGAAGGAAAGTGTTCATGGAGAGCGAAAAGGCGGAAGAGACCGGGAAAAAGAAACGATGGACAGTGGAAGAGAAGGCCAGAATCGTACGTCGGTATCTGAAAGAACATGTTGGATTGGCCGATCTGGCCGAAGAAACCGGAAGTTCCCCGGGATTGATTCTTCAATGGGCCAAACAGGCTCTGGAGGGACTTGAGCAGACCTTTTCCAAGGAGACCCATCGCCAGAGGAAAGTCCTGCCTCGGGAGATCCTCGAAAAAGAGGACCGGATCCGAAAACTGGAATCCGTTGTCAGTGAACTCTCCACGGAGAACCTGACGTTAAAAAAAGCCTGGGGCCCTCTCACCGGAACGCACGTCGCCCCGGAAACGACGGAGGAGGTCTTGAAGACAGTCCTGTTTCTCAGGAAGACGGCAGGATTTCCCGTCAAAAAGTCCCTGGAGGTGCTGGGGCTCCCGTCCCGGACCTACCATCGATGGGTTGTGACCCAAGGGAGGGAGCGCGTCCGGAAGGCGTTCTCCCCAAGGGACACGGGATTCTCCCGGAGGAGCGGGAGGCGATCCTGGCCTTCAAGAGAAAACATCCCTCCCTCGGGGCCAAGCGCCTGTCTTTCATGATGCTGGATCAGAATGTCGCGGCCGTGTCTCCCTCAAGCGTCCGGAGTGTCTTGCAGGAAGCCGGTCTCTCCGGCACATGGACGGTTCCCGACGGCCAGAAAGCGCATCGGACGGGCTTTCATCAACCGCTCCGGGCGCATGAGCAGTGGCATACGGACTTTGCCTATGTCAATCTTCGGGGAACGCATTATTTTTTTTACCAGCGTCCTGGACGGATACTCCCGGTTCATTGTGCACTGGGACCTTCGGGCCAGCATGACCACAGACGACGTGGAACTCGTGATCCAGAGGGCCCTGGAATCGCTTCCCAAGGGAGTTTCCAAGCCCCGGCTCATCTCCGACAACGGGCCCCAGTACATCTCGACAGAGTTCCGCTCGTATCTTCGGGATCAGGAGGTGGTCCATTCACGGATCCGGGTGGGACATCCCCAAAGCAACGGCAAGATCGAGCGATTTCACAAGAGCCTCAAATCCGAATGCATCCGGGTGTCTCCTCTGGGAGATCTCGATGAGGCATGGGAGATTATCAAAAGCTATGTTCAGGCATATAATCACGAGCGTCTGCATGCCTCCCTGAATGACCTGACCCCGTCAGACTATCTGAAGGGCCTGGAACATGTCACCAAGAGGCTTGAGGACCGAAAAGCGGCCCTCGAAACCGCCCGAAAAATCCGTCGGGAAAAGCGACGGGATATTCGGGAACAAAACCGGTCTTCTGCGTGACCGGTGCAAATCGGAAAAGTGCCAATTTCGCTGAATCAACACACTTCGGCCTCGCCTTTCGTATTGAAAGTCCTGGTCTGGAGGGGAAAGCCTCTCCTCCGGATCTTGACCCTCCATTGAAGATCTCCTCGTTTTTCGAACGTGGCCATTTAACCCCTCCAGAGAGAATCTCGAATGCTCTGACTGGAGAGGAAGTGTCCCAAAAAAGCAATGATCAGGAATTTCGGAAGATCGCTGGATTGGATTATATCTTTGTTTATGAGGGAGATGGGATGGCGCGCCTGGAGAGATTTGAACTCCCGACACTCGGAACCGGAATCCGATGCTCTATCCGGACTGAGCTACAGGCGCGAAAGGTTGAATGACTCAGGAAGCTTAGCGAAAATTCCCTGCCTGTTCAAGAGGGGGCTACGCGGCAATCCCTGACCACTCTCCTTGGAAGATCAGCGTGCGAGTCACCCCACCGACCAGTTCTTTAGGGTTTTTCTCCGAGACGACCGGCAGAAAGTCCAGATCATACTTGTTCATCTTCTGTATCGCATCCTGGATGGTCTCATCCCGGGTGACAGAAATGACCGGCTTGACCATGACGTCGGAAACCTTCAGCTTTTTCCATTCCTCTTCGGGAATGCGGTCGATGTCATATACCGAAATGATGCCGACCAGGGCTTTTTTCTCGTCCAGAACCGGATAGGTCCGGTAGAAATACTTGAGCAGGTAGAACTGCCGGAAGTCATCTACCGTGATGTTGGACGGGATAAAAATAATCTGCTTGAGCATCGCGTTTGTGATTTTCAGGTGGAACCGGCGGGAGAGATGGATATCTTCCCTTTCCCGTTGCTGGGAGGAGATGGATGAAGTCCCGGAAGCAATATAGCTGAAAGCCGTGCAGATCAGACCCGGAATCAGGTATCCCGAACTGTGGGTTGATTCCGCAACGAACACCACCGCTGCGAGGGGGGTTTTGTAACCGGCAGCCAGAAAGCCGGCCATTCCCATGACAACGCCGAAATCGAACGGCTGGATATGGGCAATGTTCGAGATGAGTCCACCGGTTGCGGCTCCCAGACACAAGAGAGGAAAGAAGGAGCCTCCCATGCCGCCGGCCGAAAAGGTGAAGATGACGGCCGCCATCTTGAGGAGGAGAAGCATGAGAAGATTGATGAATGTGTCGGGAACGGAGAGAAGGTACTGGATGAAGATGTAGCCGGGGCCCAACGGGAGAGCTTCACCGAAACGGAGGGTGGCGAAGTATCCCGTCCCCCCCAGGATCATGGCGGCCAGGACATTCCGGGAGGTCAGACGGGCCGGACCTTTCAGGAACCAGGTTTTGGTCGTCCGGTAGACCCTCAGAAAATATTTGCTCAAAAATCCGCATACCAGACCGATGACCATCACCACCAGCATGTCGTTCATGTGGAATTCCGCCTTGTTGGCCATGCTGAAGAGGGGGTGGGTTCCTTTCAGGGTCACCATGACGATATAGCTCGACACCGAGGCGACAAGGGTCGGGATCAGCGCGTTGGGAGCCAGGTCGCTTTTGTAGGGGACCTGGAGGATAAAGATCGTTCCGGTCAGGGGTGCCTTGAACATGGCGGAAAGGCCGGCTCCCGCCCCTGCCAGAAGCAGCGTGCGCTGTTCCTCGAAAGGAATGTTCAGCTTTTCCATGATTTTTTCGACGATGGAACTGACCATTCCGCCGAGGTAGGTGGATGCTCCCTCGAGACCCGCGCTCCCGCCGAAGCCGAGCGTTGTGATGTATCCGGGGATCTTGTAGGGAGTTTTGGACAGAGGAAGCCGCCCGCGGAACTCATGGTAACTTTTGACAACCTCTTCCGTCCCCCCCATCCCGTCCGTCTTGCCCCAGACGAGGATGAGGCGGGTCAACAACACCCCGATCATGGGGATGATGACAACGATGATCCCGTTCTTGAAGTAGGTGTTGTAAAGGGTCAGAAAGAGAAGTTCGTAAACGACCGATTCCAGGAGATAGACCAGAAGTCCCGTGACGATTCCGATGATCATGGCCAGGATCAGGACGCGCCAGAAACGGTTGATCCGGCGGGTTTCGTCGAGGAAGCGGACCCAGAGATATCGGAGACCGAACCGGCGTTTTTTCACGACGGACTTTTGTATCTGAGAATGACGAACACCCCGGCGCAGACCAGGGCGATGCCCGCCCAACGTTGAGGAGGGATCGTCTCGTGGAGAAGAATGAGGGCTGTCAGCGGCGTCAGCACATATCCCACAGAGGTGAGGGGGATGATAAAGGAGACGTCCCCGAACGACAGGAGCTCCATCAGGATGCCGAAATGCAAGGCCTCGAGCGCCGTGCCCAGGAGGACCAGGGGGGTGGTGACAATATGCATGAACACGCCCAGAAGGTGGTGCCCGCTCAGAAAATGTCCTCCCGTCGCGTGTTCGAGGAGACCCTTCTTGATCAGGACGAATCCCCAGGCTTCCGAACCTAGCCCGATGGCCATGAGCAACAAGACATACCACAGGGGTTTGGTGATCGGGACGGCCAGTTCCTTTATGTTGTCCAAGGGAGGTTCCTAAGGTTGTCGATGTTTCCGGGATATTCAGCCTGCCTGAAATCAGCAGGAGGCTTTCCGGACGGTGCCAGAGTCTTATCGGTCAAACTGAGTATAAAAAGATTCTCGAGCAAAAGGAACCGTCCGGATGCAAAAATAATCCGATTTCTCCCTGCGGTCCCTCCCATTGTGTGCATCCGGCAAGTGCCGTGCCTTTATCAGGTTTGTTCAGAGATTCGGAAAGTGGCGGGGGAGGAGTCCGGAAGAGACAGGAAAGTTCCCCTGCAGGCCGTCCGGAATATGGGGGATCGTGAAATAGTAGCCGGGAAGCCGGAAGGTCAGGTTCGGCCATTGCTGTGTCAGCTCGAATCCGGTGGTGTAGAGCAAAAATCCCAGGGACAGGAGGATCATCACCCCCCGGAAGGTTTTTCCCAGGGCGGTGCGGCTGTTTTGATGTGTCAGGGCCAGTCCGGTCCACAGGAAAAAAGACAGTAGGGACAATGCCAGCAACACGCGTTCCATAACCGGTCGTCCTGTTCTCGTTATAGGACCTCTCCGGATGATCTCCGGATCGGACTCCCCATCATCATCTGATCGATGAAAAATGATAATAGATTGCCAAAGACACGCATATGCCTTCATTATAGGCGAAATACTCGGTAACAGGGCAAATCAATCGGTCCGGACAGGCCGATGGTGTGAATGCCGGAACTGCAGACCAACAAACAGGGAGGCAACGTGGCTGGATTTGACTGCGATACCCTGGTGGTGGGAGGGGGGATATCGGGGCTGGCAGCGGCCCTGACGCTCAGGCGGAAAGGGGTGGACGTCCGCCTTCTGGAATCCCGGGGGTACCTCGGGGGGGCTGTTCGCACGGTCCGGGATCAGGGGTATCTGCTGGAGTTTGGTCCCAACAGCCTGATGGTGAGACCGGAAGACGAACTCCGGGAAGTGCTGGTGGAGCTGGGGCTTTCCGACCGGATCCTGCCGGCATCCCCCCTGTCCCGGAACCGGTATGTGGTCAAGGGGGGAAATCTCTTTCCCCTACCGATGTCGCTTCCTTCCTTTTTCAGAACGCCGCTTCTGAGCTGGCAGGGGCGGATGTCCATCCTGCAGGAATGGCGGGTTCCGCCAAAAAACGATGGCCAGGAGGAGACCCTGTCCCATTTTGTCCGGCGAAGGCTCGGGGAGGAACCGCTCCAGTATTTCATCGATCCGTTCGTCAAGGGCGTCTATGCCTCCCATCCCGACCTTCTCTCCGTCGAAGCGGCCTTTCCGCTCCTGGCCCGACTCGAACAGGAACACGGCGGGCTTATCAGGGGTGGTATACGGACATACATGAAGCGGAGAAAAACTGGAAGCACGGCTTTTCAGGGAATGTTTTCGTTTGAAGGGGGAATGTCGGAGCTCGCTGAGGCGATCGGAGCCAGGCTGGGCCAGGAGGTGGGAACGAGCGTCGACGTTATCAAATACACGCGCCTCGAGGACGGTTTCCGGGTGGCTCTGATGTATGACGAAACGGAATACTACATGACCTCCCGAAACCTGATTCTGGCGACATCTGCCGGTCAGGCGGCCGATCTTTTGGCTGGAGACGCCGACGGCCCGTCGGCCGAACTCAACGCCATCCCGTACGCCCCCGTTACCATTGCCTACGCCGGATTTTCGAAGGAACAGGTATCCCACCCGCTGGACGGGTTCGGGCTGCTCTGTCCCACCGTGGAGAACCGCAAGATTCTGGGGGTCATCTTTTCCTCCTCCCTCTTTCCCGGTCGCGCGCCCGACGGGAAGGTTCTCCTGACGGTGTTTGTCGGCGGAATGACCGGGCAGAAGATCGCCAACGCCTTCGACGAGGACCTGGAGCGTATCGTTCTCAAGGAACTTTCGGAACTTCTGGGAACAGGCGGAAAACCCGAGTTTTTCCGGATTCACCGATGGGAAAAAGCCATCCCCCAATATGTGCTGGGTCACAATGAAGCCGTACGGACCATCCGGAAGAAGCTTCCTCCCGGCCTGTCCCTGGCCGGAAACTACCTGGATGGCATCTCCCTGGCCCGGGCTTACGCCTCCGGTGTCCGTGCCGCGGAGGAAATCGTCGCTTCGGGACGGAGGTTGCCGGCATAGGGTGGGCTTGCCGGCCTGTCGACCTTCTCCTCCGATTTTCCCTTGAGGGAAATTTCCTTCGTACTTCCGGCAGCGGGCGGCCCGACCGCCCGGAGCCGCTCAGTTTTCGACGCGGGGTTTGCCCTTGACCTGGTGAAACGACCGGTCATCCAGTCGGATCATGGTCAGAATACCGCTCCGGTAGGCTCCTGTATCGATCATGATCAGGCCGTCCTTGATTGTTCCCGGTCGGGAAACAATATTGTGCCCTGAAACCACCTCGCGCTGGTCGAAGGAGGGGTACAGTTCCGGAGGACGGGCCCAGAGACAGCTGTGAAAGCCGGTCTGGGGATCCTGCCGCAATGCGCAAAGGTCGATATCGCCGAATGCGCTTCCCCGGATCCGGGGAAGTGATCCGTGCACGAGGATAAAATCTCCGGCTTCAAGAAACAGCGGCCAGGTTTCGATCCATGAGAGCATGCTTTTCCCCCGTTTCGATCTCTCAAGGGCGGCCAGTGTCGGACGTCCTCCGAATCCCGGATCGAGGTAATCGCTCCCGAACAGTTCCGGGCTCCGGTGGTAGGCCAGGAGAAGCTCCTCGTGATTTCCCTTGATAGCGGAAAACCAGCCGGATTCGGCGGCATCGAAAAGGGTATCGAGGAGAGCGCCTGTGTCCGTGCCCCGGTCGATGACGTCCCCCACGCTGATCAACCGGTCGTTCCGGGGATCGAAACGGATCTGTTCCATCAGTTCTTTCAGAAGATGAAGCTGACCGTGGAGATCCCCCACGACGTAAGTGGACATGGATGTCAGGGTCCTTCCGGGTCGTCTAGGGAATGGTCAGGACAATCTTGCCCGAGGTGTGCCCCGTCTCGATCAGGGCGTGAGCTTCCCGGACCCTGTCCAGGGGAAGGGAGCGGGATATACGGACCGTGATTGCGCCGGACGCCAGCATCCGGGCCCCCGATTCGAGGATACGGGTCTGGCGGGCAATTTCGCCGGCAAGATTCAGCAGGGAGGGAGACAGGACGAGAACGAAGTGAAGGGAGAGGTTCCGTTTTTTGGCCCGGACGACGGACGCCTCATCACAGGCCTTTTCGAGAAGCGTCGAGACGTGGCCGTACAGGGCGGTAGCATCGAACGACCGGCAAAAAGTCTCGCCACCGACCGTGTCCACGACCAGCTGGGCCCCTTTCCCTTCCGTGATGTCCAGGGTTGCCTGAACAAAATCTGTCTTGCCGGGGTCGATGATGTGGCTGGCTCCGTTGGTTCTTGCTTCAACGGCTTTTTCTTCTCCCCGGACCGTGGCCAGGGGAAGAAGACCGCGGTTTCTGGCGAGCTGGAGCGCCAGATGACCCACGCCACCTGCGCCGGCGTGAATCAAAACGGGTGTGCCGGCTTCGAGCTGTCCCGCGCGGGACAGGGCTTCCCAGGCAGTGATGAAGGGGATGGGAAGGGCGGAAGCTTCTTCGAAGGAGACGCCATCGGGCAAAGCCGCAGCGGCATACTCCGGAACCGTCGTCCACTGGGCGTAGGTTCCGGGAGCATCTCCGTAACCCCCATGCATGAAGAAGACCCGGTCGCCCGGACGAAAACGGCGCACATCCTTGCCGCATTCTTCCACGATGCCCGCCCCGTCGCACCCAAGGACGGCGGGAAGCCGGTCGGGAAAAAACGTACCGCTCTTCCTGAGCTTGTAATCGACAGGGTTGATGCCGGCTGCCCGCAGACGGACAAGAAGGTGGGAGGGGGAGGGGAGTCGGGGCTCAGGGATATCAGACAGCTGGAGTTGTTCTGGCCCACCGGCCTGTCGGAGAATGACCGCCTTCAAGAGGTCCTCCGCATTCCCGCAGCCATTCGCCTAACGGTCGGGCACGTTCCGGAAAGTAAAAGAAAAGGAGGTGTTATCATCTCCAGCCTCCTAACCTGCAGGAAGGAGGCTCTGGACGGACCGGATGGTGTTTTTGATGCTGGATGTGGCGTCCTGTACGGCTGTCGGTTCGAAACCGCAGTGGACCATGCAATCCTGACATCGCGGATTGCCGCTCTTGTGCCCGTACTGATCCCAGTCGGTGGTGTTCATCAGTTCCGCGAAGGACTGGGCATAGCCATCATTCAGCAGATAACAGGGCTTTTGCCACCCCAGAACGGAATAGTTGGGGTTGCCCCAGGGGGTGCAGTCGTAATCCCTGGCGCCTTCGAGGAATTCCAGGTAAAACGGGCTATGGTTGAAATTCCACCGTTTGGGGTTGAGCTTGTCCTTCATGGGGGCAAACAGTTTCCGGAAAAGGTCGCGCGTGCGTTCCTTCCGGAGAAAATGCTCCTGATCCGGGGCCCATGCATAGGAATATCCCGGAGAGATCATCATCCCGTCAACGCCAAGTCCGGTCACGAAATCAAAGAAGCTGTGGAGTCGTGCCGGGTCTTCTCCCTCGAACACGGTGGTGTTCGTCGTCACCCGGAACCCTTTTTTCTTTGCCGTCTGGATCGCCCGGACGGCAACATCAAAGATACCATTGCGGCAAACCAGGTGGTCGTGTTCCTCCTTGAGTCCGTCGAGATGGATGGAGAGGGTCAGGTAGGTGGAGGGCTTGATCCGGTCGAGATACTTTTCGAGGAGGATGGCGTTCGTACAGAGATAGACGAAACGCTTCCGGTCGACGAGTCCCTGTACGATCTCGCCGATCTCGTTGTGGATGAGCGGTTCACCTCCGGCGATCGTCACGATGGGGGCTTCGCACTCCTCCGCTGCCTGGAAGCATTGCTCAGGTGTCAGCCGGCGGTTCAGGATCTCTTCGGGATACTGAATTTTTCCGCAACCGGCACATTCCAGGTTGCAGCGGAAGAGGGGCTCCAGCATGAGAACCAGGGGAAAACGCTTGTTGCCCTTCAGTTTCTGGCGAAAGATATAAGAACCGACCTTGACGGCCTGATGGAGAGAAATCGACATGAGGTCAACCTCGCATAATGGGAGCAGGACAATCCGTTTCCGGATTGCCAGGCGCCCCGAACCCGGGAGACCCCGGATTCCGGTATATTGGCAAACATCGGAACATTTGAATGAGTTTAATATTAGGGGTGCCGGCAGACACTGTCAAGGAACCTGACAAGCAGTGTAGCGCGCACATAATGTGACCGGTTCTGGTGCGCAAGGGTTGTCCTGTTCAAGATGGGTCCAGGGAGGAGCCAGAATGAACCGGATAACTGTTAAAGGAAATCCGGAAGATGCGTTTTGAAGAGACATGGAATGAGTGGAAAAAAGGACGTCTGACCCAAGAAGAGACTGGACGGATTTGGGGGATAAGTGAACGGACCTTTCGCCGATATCTTCGTCGGGTCGAGGAGGAAGGAGTCAAGGGGATTTTAGACAAACGGCTGACCCAGGCTTCCTCAAGACGGGCACCGGTCGATGAAGCACTGGGATTGGTCGAAAAGGTCTGCAGCCGGCATGAGGGGTGGAACGCAAAGCACTTTCACTCCTGGTACCGGAAAGAGGGCGGCAGCCGGAGTTATACATGGGTCAAGAAGACGCTTCAGGAAAACGGAGTGGTCGAAAAGACTCCGGGCAAAGGACGTCATCGAGAGAGAAGGGAACGAGCCCCCTGGGAAGGGATGATGATCCATCAGGATGCCAGCAGTCATCCCCGGGTTCCCGGACAGATCTGGAATCTGGTGGTCACGATGGATGAGGCGTCCAATGCGCATTACAGCATGTTCTTTGTGGATGAAGAAGGAACCGCGTCAAGCCTTCAGGGAATGAAAGATGTCATCGAGAAGAAGGGCCTTCCCTCCGCCCTCTGTACTGACCGGGGCAGCCACTACTGGATCACGCCGGAAGCGGGAGGCAAGGTGGACAAGAAGAATCTGACCCCGTTCGGACGGGCGAAGAAACAGCTGGGCATTGAAATGATTGCCGCGTACTCCCCCGAAGCACGGGGACGCAGTGAGCGGGCCTTTCGGACCCATCAGAAACGTCTTCCCAAAGAACTTGCCCTGGAGGGAATCACGACCATGGAAGCGGCCA
>Ga0123519_10005071_pt1 | contig 21141 bp, 25 predicted proteins | sample YelNatPaOPRAMG02_FD_87396 | JGI IMG/M metagenome (GOLD analysis project Ga0123519, IMG submission 87396) | Hot spring microbial communities from Yellowstone National Park - Yellowstone National Park OP-RAMG-02 (version 2) | ecosystem: Environmental > Aquatic > Thermal springs > Hot (42-90C) ...
CATAATCTTCCATGGGCCAGAACCTTGATGAATCAGGAGTGAGTAACTCATCAATGAGGATTAGTTTTTCATCCTTCAAACCAAATTCCATCTTTGTATCTGCTATTATTATCCCCCTTTTTTACCTTATTCAAGAGCAGATTGAAATTGGTTTCGTGTTTCTTTGTGCGGACCATAGTAAAAAAGGTTGCCTGAATGAAGTGATTACGTTTGGTTTTGTTTCGACCGGTGGAATTTTATGAGCGGGATGGGTCGGGGTGTAACGCAAGGAGAACGTGTGTTGACACGGCTCTCATGCTGTGATAGTACAAATGTAAATGCGCATAAACGCTCGTGGCAGAAGTTGCGGGCTAATGGCGGTAGCCTAAGGTGGCAAAAGGAACTTCTGGGCCTTATCCTTGGGCAAAAGTGGTAAATAGCTCCTCCAGTGAGGGTACAAATATTGATAACCGATGAGATGATTAATCGATAAGAAAGGCATACCAGAAAAAATGAAGAGGCATAGAAGAGTGGTGATAAGTACGACGCTTAGAATAAGAAATACGACCTTTGAGCAACGATAGACGTGGGTTGGAACTATCGGGATCAGTGCAATTTAGGGAGACACGAAGCATCCCGCCTAACTGGTAACACCCAAGAGGCGAGGCTTTAGCGCTACAGGGGAGGAATTTCTGGCTCACTATCTCCTTGCCGGCTGCGCTGGCTTCATAGGCTGGAAGGTCACTGAATTCCTGCTGGCAGAGGGCCACACGGTAGTAGGCGTGGACAACCTAAATGACGCGTACGATGTGCGCCTGAAGCACTGGCGCCTGGCCCAACTGGAGGGGCAGGAAGGATTTACATTTTACTCGCTCGATATTTGCGATCGTCCAGCAATGGAGAAGGTGTTCAGAGAGCAAGGCCTTTTTGACGCTGTCATCAACCTAGCTGCACGAGCTGGGGTGCGCCAGAGCGTAGAGAACCCATGGTTATACATTGAAACTAACGTTACCGGGACGCTTAATCTCTTGGAATTGTGCCAGAAGCTTGGGGTCAAGAAGTTCATTCTGGCCTCTACCTCCAGTCTGTATGGAGCAAACAACCTCCGTCCTTTCCGGGAAGACGCAAACACCAATCGACCACTTTCTCCTTACGCCGCCTCCAAGAAGGCTGCTGAGGCCCTGTGTTACACTTACCACTATCTCTACGGCATTGATGCTACCATCCTTCGCTACTTCACCGTTTACGGCCCAGCGGGCCGACCCGACATGAGCGTCTTCAGATTCATCCGATGGATTGCGGAAGGGGAGCCCCTCTACCTATATGGAGATGGATCCCAATCTCGTGACTTCACGTACGTAGATGACATAGCAGAAGGTACCGTCCGAGCCCTCAAGCCTCTGGGCCACGAAATCATCAACTTGGGTAGCGATCATCCTGTTTCGCTTAATGAGCTCATTTCGCAAATTGAAGATGTAATAGGACGCAAGGCCCAGATTGTGCGTAAAGGGTGGCATCCAGCTGATGTTCCTGCCACATGGGCGGACATATCTCTGGCAAAAACCCTTCTTGGGTGGATGCCCCGCACCCCGCTGGATAAAGGCTTACGCGAGGCTGTCCAGTGGTACTTCGAGAATAGAAACTGGGTGAAGGAGGTAATTCTTACATGAGTAGAAAGCTCCCAAATATGCTGTGCGTTGTCGGTTTGGGGTATGTGGGACTTCCTCTGGCAGTGGCATTTTCAAATCACCTTCGCACAGTGGGCTTTGATGTGGACGATGAGCATATAGCCCAGCTCATGCGTGGTCACGATCGTAATGGAGAAATTTCACAAGAAGTTCTTCGGACTTCTTCAATTCGCTTCACTACGGACCCGAGAACCTTACGTGAATCGGATTTCATTATTGTGGCAGTGCCCACCCCTGTCGACCGGGCGAAACGTCCAGATCTTTCACACCTAAAAGAAGCGAGCCAGCTGGTTGGCAGGCATTTACAAAAAAGTGCCACTGTGGTTTATGAGTCCACAGTTTATCCTGGGTGCACAGAAGAAGTCTGCATACCCATATTGGAAAGAGAATCAGGAATGAAAAGTCCGGTAGATTTCAAGGTCGGTTACTCCCCCGAGCGGATAAATCCCGGAGACCCTGAGCATACCCTCGAGAGGGTGGTAAAGGTCGTCGCTGGGCAGGATGAGGAGACAACTGAGCTGTTAGCTCGGGTATACGGCCTTATTGTGAAAGCTGGCATCTACAAAGCTCCCGACATCAGAACCGCTGAAGCTGCTAAAGTGATCGAGAATGTCCAGAGAGACCTAAACATTGCTCTTATGAATGAACTATCAATACTTTTTAGCCACATGGGCCTTGACACACACGAGGTACTTAAAGCAGCTCGTACCAAGTGGAACTTCCTACCATTTGAACCGGGACTCGTAGGTGGCCACTGTATTCCTGTGGATCCCTATTACCTTACGCATAAGGCTCAGGAGATCGGCTATCATCCTGAGCTCATTCTGGCAGGAAGGCGTATCAATGATAGTATGGGCGTGTACGTAGCGAAAGAGTCGGTTAAGCTTTTGATCAGGGCGGGGAGGCAGATAAAGGGAGCAAAGGTACTGGTACTCGGAGCTACGTTTAAAGAAAATGTTCCTGATGTTAGGAACACGAGAGTAGAAGAACTGACGAGGGAGCTTAGGGATCACGGGATAGAGGTCTTCGGTTACGATCCCTTAATAAGTAAAGAGTCTTTAGGTGCTCTCGGGCTCGTACCGGTTCCTGATCCATTCGATAGGGCGCAGGAAAGGCCTAGGCAAAAATACCACGCACTGATTCTCGCTGTTCCTCACAAGGTTTTCCGGGAACGCTCCTTGGAGGAATACATTAATCTCCTTATAAGGGATGGCGGGATGGGCGTTTTTGTCGATGTGAAGGGCCTATTTCATGGCAGAGTTAGGGAAACTGGAGTGTTGTACTGGTGTCTATAGTCCGGAGAAGAATATTGTCATTGAAGACATGGAATTTGCTGTATCCGATGCTTGGGAGATTTGCGAGAGATCTACTTTTGGCAGGACTTAGGGCAGGTAGGGGAACACTGTGAAAGTTCTTATCTTGACCGGCATTTTTCCTCCCGACATCGGGGGACCTTCTACGTATGTTCCGCAGATAGGGGAGAAGCTGGCGCGGCGGGGCCACGAGGTTACCGTAGTCACCCTAAGCGACCACTTAGACCATGATGATACTTTTTATTCCTTCCGGGTGATCCGCCTCCCCCGCAGGGCCTTCAAGCCCTGGCGGATGGAGCGTACAGTCGTCACCGTGCTCCAGCTGGGGCGCCGGGCCGATGTCCTCTTCGTGAACGGGCTGGCCCTGGAGAGCGTCCTGGCGAACTTCGTTCTCCGGAAGCCCCTTGTGATGAAGGTGGTGGGGGACCTGGCCTGGGAGCGGGCCACGGGCTGGGGTTGGACGGCGGACGACTTCGAGACGTTCCAGAGGCGGCGTTATGGGTTGCGGATCGAACTCCTCAAGGCGTTGCGGTCGTGGTGGACCCGACGAGCGGACCGGGTCATCGTGCCAAGCCGGTATCTCGCGCGCTGGGTGGCGGACTGGGGCGTGCCGGCGGAGAAGATCGTCGTCATTTACAACGCAGTGGACCCTGTAGATGGAGTGGAGCCCATGTCCGTTCCGCTTCAGACGCCCGTCAAGGCAGTTACAGTGGGGCGGTTGGTCCCGTGGAAGCGGATAGATAGGTTGATAGAGGCTTTGAACGAAATTTCTGAACTGGGACTGGTGATAGTGGGAGATGGTCCCGAAAGACCCCAACTTAAACGCATAGCCCAAGAGTTGGGAGTCTCAGGCAGAGTTTACTTTGCTGGGCAAAGGTCAAAAAAGGAAACCCTAAGTCTGATGGCAGCTTGTGATCTATTCGTTCTCAACTCAACTTACGAAGGACTCCCCCACACGGTGCTGGAAGCGATGGCGTTGGGGCTTCCCGTAGTCGCCACAGCAGTGGGAGGGACGCCAGAGGTGGTGCGGGATGGGGAGACAGGTTTACTGATCCATTCAGGGAACAGGGCATTGGAAAAGACATTATTTGCTCTCGTGACGGATGAGAAGACAAGGCAACGGCTGGGGGAAAAGGCACAAAGATGGGTTCAAGAGCATATGAGTCTTGAAGTCATGGTAACTTCCGCAGAGGAAGTGCTGCAGGGTGAGTTGAGGGGTGTGGAAACGCTATGAGCGTAAATGTCCGCTGGCTGGCTGAAGCGATTCCTGAGGGAGGCGGGCTAGCTTTAGATATAGGTGGAGGGAGAGGTGATCTCCGCCCGCTCTTGGAGCAGAAGGGGTGGCGATATGTGAATGTGGATCTCCGGCCGGGTCGGAACGGGTTTACGGTTTGTGCGGACGCCCACAGCCTTCCTTTCCGGGATGGCGCCTTTGGTCTGATTGTGGCAAGGGACGTCTTAGAGCATTTTGAGAACCCTTGGCGGGCGATGGAGGAACTCCGACGAGTGCTGAGGATTGGGGCGGCACGTTAGTGATCTGGGTGCCCTTCATGTGGCCTTTTCATGGGGATGACTTTTATAGGTATACGCCTCTGGCATTTGATCGTTTTCTTAAAGGATTCTCCATAGTTCGCTTTGAAACTCCTCTGTGGGTGTTCAGCGTCCTCGGACTCGCTTTTGTGGAAGGGCTGAAACGCATAGGTTTAGGCTTTGTCCAGGAGTTAATACAGGAGGCTGCCTGGCGGTTAGACGCAATGTTCAAGCAGAGGCGGCAAAGCCCTCGCTCTTTTGCTGGAGCGTATTTGATTGTTGCGAAAAAGGATACCGACTAAAAACTCTGGTTGGACACTTGTGCAGCACCTCCGCATGAAAGCCCAAAAATTAGGCCAAGGCGTCCTGTCCCGCCCTTTTGTGCGCCATGTGGGCACCCTTACCGTAGCCAATGGGCTGGGAGCGGTTCTGTCCTTTGTGCAAGGCATCCTTGTGGCACGGTGGTTGGGACCTGAAGTTTACGGAGTGGCGGCGCTGGTGATGAGCATTCCTTCGCTGGTTTATACCTTTTTTGACGCCCGCTCGTCGGAGGCATCGGTGAAGTTCCTCAGTGAGTTTGATGCCCGAGGGGAACGGGAGTGGGCATTAGCAATGTGCAAAGTGGGCTACACAGTGGATTTTACAATCGCCATGGTGGCGTTCTTGGTCATCGTGCTGCTTTCGCCTTGGGCAGCGAAAAGCATTGTCAAGCGTCCTGAAATGGGTTGGCTGATTATCCTTTATGGAAGCGCCTTCCTTCCCCGCGCGCTAACAGGAACTTCTTATGCGGTACTGGCGACCTTAGGGCGTTTTCCAAGCATTGCGCTCATTGATACGCTTACGAACATTCTGCGGGTCGGACTGGTTCTGGTGCTGGTGAGACTGGGCTGGCAGGTGGCGGGGGTTGTATGGGGGAATGCGATTGCAATGGCAGCAACAGGGCTTCTTTACGGCGCATTGGCTTACGGACTTGTAAAGAGCCAATGGGGTCGGTCCTGGTTCTTTGCCAACTGGTCGTATCTCAAAGGTCGGCGGCGAGAAGTCATCGGGTTCCTTGCCTACAACGATCTTAACGCCCTTTTAGGGATGATTCCCAAGCAACTGGATATGGTCCTCTTGGGCTACTTCCGCAACTCAGTTGAAGTCGGGTATTACAAATTGGCAAAAAGTCTCGCAGGGACAATAGGGTATGTAGTTGGACCACTTCAGTCAGTCGTCTATCCCGAATTCGCGAAATTGTGGGGAATTGGTGACATGAAGGCATTCCGGCAGAAGACCCGTAAATTGGCGCTTCAAGTCGGGTTGCCTCTTGCAGCAGTGACAGCCTGCGGCGTCATGCTACTTCCCTTCATTTTGCCCGCTCTTTTAGGTCAATCTTATGATCCCGCGGTGCCTGCTGCTCAGTTGCTCTTACTCGGCTCTGCCATATGGCTTGGGTTCTTTTGGTTGAGACCCATTTACCTTGCTCAAGGTAGGCTCCGTGTTTGGACGGGCATTTCTGTGCTTGTTGTGTTCCTTTCCGTCTTGAGCTTTTTTGTGATTATCCCTTACTGGGGTTACTTAGGACTTAGTCTGTGGATAATGCTTTTGAATGGCCTGGGTCATATCGTGGCGCTTTGCTTTTTAGCCCGAAAGTGGAGTGGTTGAAATGAGCGAGTTCATTAGGACGGAAGAAAGAGAGAATTGTCCGCTGTGCGATAACATTGGGAAGCCCTTACTTGTGGGGCTCTCGGATCGCCTATATCGTGTGCCCGGTCAGTGGAACTACCTCCACTGCAAAGACTGTGGCTTGGCATGGCTTAGCCCTGGCCCTGTATCCGAGGATTTGGGAAAGTGCTACCCAGGTTTTTACTTTACCCACGAAAGGCCCAATTTTGCTGATCCCTTAAGTGTGGACACAAAAGACCAACTGACTGCTTTTAAGAGGAGACTTCGTCTGGCGAGCCTAAGGGAGTGGTTCAATTATCAGCATCTACCAAAACAATCTTACTTCCTCTCAGCAACTGCAACGCTTTTAATGCTTCTACCATCATTTCGCGAAAAGGTTACCATGGGCTTAGGACAGAGGATGGTGAGTTACAAAGAGAAAGGGCGACTTTTGGACATTGGCTGCGGGAATGGAACTTATCTTGCACTTATGAAACGCCTCGGGTGGGAAGTAGCCGGCATTGAGATAGACCCTGAAGCCGCAAAGATAGCGTCATCTAACTTTGATATTTATGTGCATGTCGGCGACATTGCCACGGCACCTTTTGATTCGGAGTCTTTTGATGTCATCACGATGAGCCATGTTATAGAGCATGTTCCAGAACCGGTGAGGTTTCTTGGAGAAGTAATACAGTTACTAAGGCCGAGCGGCAAGGTCATCATTGTGACACCAAATTTACAAAGTTTAGGAGCCAAGTTCTTTGGCACTGATTGGTATTGTTGGGATCCGCCCAGGCATCTTGTTCTATTCACTCCGAAGAGTCTGGCGCTATGTTTGAAAAAGGCAGGACTTTCATGCCAACATATTTACACTCCGACGCGCAAAGCGAGGAAGATTTTCCGGAAGCGATTGCTACTCCGAAAGATGGGATTCTTCAGCCATGAATACGAAGATTCTTTGACAAACCACTTGTGGGCGAAGTTTGGAGCGAAACTTTTTGAGATACTGGAGCGGTTAGGGAATTTTGTCTTTTACTGGGGTGAGGAAATAGAATGCGTGGCGGTCAAAGAATAAGGGTTGCTTTCCTGACCCGCTATGATCGGTCGCGGGCAAGTAGCCGTGTAAGGGTTTATGACTACTTGCCGCACCTTCAACGAATGGGTTTTGAATGTCGTATCCTGCCATTTCCACAAAGACTCACAACCATAACTAAAGTCCGATATTTCTTAAACGCGCTATGGCTTGCCCGATGGGCAGATGTAGTTGTTCTACAAAAGTTGGTTCTACGCGAAGCTTTTTTGAGTATCGTCAAAAAGATTAATCCTAGAATCGTTTTCGACTTCGACGATGCTTTGTGGGCAGTTCCAGATGCTCTTCAACAAAATCCATTTGCCCAAGTTCGCCATCAAGTTCAAACACAACGATTGCAGCACATTTTCACTCATGCTTGCTGTGTTATTGCTGGCAGTAACTATCTTGCCAATTATGCGAAAAAATTTGCTTCACGCGTGGAAGTTATCCCATCTTCTGTGGACTTAGAAAGTTACCCGCTCAAGGGAAACTGGAGCGAAAACCCAGTAGTGCTCGGATGGATTGGATCACCGGAAAACCTTGTCGACTTTGTTCCAATTCTTCCTGTTCTACGAGAACTTGTTCGCAGAACAAACGAGTTATGCATCAAAATAGTCAGCACATGTTCACCTAAGTGGGGTGGTATTCCTTTGCTTTTTGAACAATGGAAGTTGGGGCAAGATATAACTTATCTGCACAGTTTTGACATCGGTCTCATGCCGCTAAACGACACAGAACGCAGCCGGGGACGATGCGCTTTCAAGGCAATTCAATATATGGCTGTGGGATTGCCAGTTGTTGCATCACCGATTGGCGCTGCCCTTGAAGTGATTGTGCACGGAGAAACGGGCTTTTTCGCTGGATCAATGGAAGAATGGGTCAAATATTTGTCACTGTTGGTGAAGGATAAAGCCCTGCGAATCAAATTGGGAAAGGTGGGACGAACCCGTGTGGAACATCTATTCAGTATCCAAACAAACGCACCCAAGTTAGCATCCGTCTTAAGAGAGGTTGCTTTATCATGAACGCACAGAAACTGCGAGTTATTTACCTTGTTAATGCACGCCTTCCTACCGAAAAGGCACACGGATACCAGATTTGCAAAATGTGTGAGGCATTTGCTTTGAATGGGGCAGAAGTTGTGCTTCTGCATCCTTACCGTCACCAGTCAGACCCACGACTTGTTGGGCGGACTGTGTTTGATTACTATGGGGTTAAGCCCCTTTTTCAAGTGCAGGCATTGAAAAACTTGGATGTGGTGGTGCTTAATCGGTTCATCCCTGACAAAATTTTCACACCTATTTTCTTTACTCATGCTTTCATGTGGGGATATTATGCAGCCTCTGTGGCCAGACAGCTTGGAGCAGACCTTCATTATACACGAGATACCACGATTGCTTACTGGTTGGTGCGAATGGGGTTGCCCACGGTCTATGAGGCCCATGTTTTCCCCAATCGGGGGCAAAAGTGGCTTTTGAGAAAAATAACCCGTCATCCTTTGCTGCGTTTAGTTGTCGTTCTAACTTCCTTCCTGCGACAGAGGTTTCTGGACATGGGCTTCTCGTCCGATCAGATCATCGTGCTGCCGGATGGTGTGGACCTGGAGCTATTTGAAGGATTGGCGGGCAAAGACGACTGCCGGCGTCAGCTTGGCTTGCCGTTAGGACGCCCTATCATCGGCTATATTGGGCGTTTCCGGACATTAGAGATGGAAAAAGGCATCCTGGAACTCGTTGAGGCGATGAAGGATTTGTCATCGGTGAACGGTGCTGAACCCCTCCTCGTCTGTGTGGGTGGGCCGATGGACGCTGTGCCCGCCTACCTGGAACTCGCCCGTCGCATCGGCATCCCGCAGGATAGACTCCGGTTCGTAGATCGAGTGCCTAATACCGAAGTGCCTTACTGGATCAGGTCCTGCGACATTGCCACTATTCCCTGGACTTGGACCGAGTTCTCAGCATACTTCACTTCGCCAATGAAGCTCTTCGAATACATGGCGGCCCGGGTGCCCATCTTAGCGACGAATTTGCCATCTATTCGGGAAGTGCTTCGCCATGGCGAGAACGCCTGGCTGGTTCCTCCTGGCGACCCAAAGGCGCTGGCAGAAGGCATTCGGCATCTTCTGGAAAACCCAGACTTAGCGGAGCGTTTGGCGCGGCAGGCGAGGAAGGATGTTCGGCAATACACCTGGAAGCATCGGGCGGCGGTAATCTCGCAGCATGTCTTTGGGACTTTAAGGGAGGAGCAAAAGTGAGGACAAGTGGCTTTCGTTGGCGTCATCCATCATAGCTGACCCCTGGATACGGCCAGCGACAAAAAGTAGGAGGATAGCGTGAACGATCTCCGAGAACAAATCGAACAGGAACTTGTAAAGCGAATTGAGGCAAGGGTTTCATCCATGAAATGGCGTCCCAATTATGAGGAGTGGGTCCAACAACGAATTTGGCAAAAGCGCTATCGCGGCCTTGTGTTAGAAAACCTAAGGCGCTATGTTACAGATTGGGAGCGAGCAACTATTTTAGACTTGGGGAGCGGTATGGGAGGGTTGGTGGCTCGTTTACAACAGGAAGGGTGCAAAATCCTGGGCTTGGATTATTGTTTTGATTATTGCATAATCACTAAGCTCCGTGGAATGCGCTATGGTTTGCGGCCCAATGTCACCAATGGCATCGGCGAGCGCATCCCGCTTAAAGATCAGAGTGTGGATGTTATCTTTTGCTACGAAGTAATTGAGCACGTTTTTGATCCCGTGGCCATGCTAAGGGAGATACGACGCGTCATAAGGCCGGGTGGTGTGGTCTTCATTACGGTTCCGAACCGTTGGTCATCTTATGATCATCATTACCACCTGTGGGGGATTAACTTTCTCCCGCGGCCTATGGCTGAGTGGATCATTAAAGTTTTAGGACGTGATAAAGGATCAGATACATCTGCTGGTGTTCAGAAGTTATCGGATCTACATTATTTCTCCTTCCGGACTTTTTCCAACCTGCTAAACAAACGGGATTTATTATGTTTGATGTTCGTGAACATAAGCTGATCAAAGGATCGTTCCTTCTACGAGGGTCGGCAGGCTTATCAGTGTGCTAAAAAGGTATCGGCTCTTACACCCCGTATATCGCCTTTACCGTTTCACCCTAATGGATGAATGGCACTTTATCTTGAAGCCAACGGGTGCATCAGTGTGAAGGTGGCCTTCCTCGGTGGTGCCCGTTACAGCCAACCGCTGGATGCAACCAGCGAGAAGAAGTGGCGGCTTCTTTCCGAGTTAGGGGAGATGTTCATCATTGGCTTCTCGCAGGATTTGCGTCTACGAAGGTTTACTCAGCATGCCCATTTCTATTTGCTTCCCAAGTTTCCGCTGCCTGTCTTGCGTTACCTTGCCATGTTTACCGTTGGTCCAGTTCTTACCCTCTGGCTGATCTTGAGGCATGGTGTCCGAATCTTGGTTGCTCAAAGCCCTTACGAATGTTTTGCTGCATCAGTGGCCAAGGTTTTGGCTCGCCTATTTGGTAAAAAAGTGGCTCTGATTGTAGAAAGTCACGGAGACTTTGAGGTTTCTCTTTTCCTCCAGCGTCGTGTGCTCATACCAGCTCTTTACCGCTTCTTGATGCACAAGATAGCCAGATTTTCTTTACATCATGCCGATTTGCTTCGTGCAGTATCAAACTCAACCCATAGTCAACTTAGGAGCTGGATGCCTAAAAAGACTGTTGTTCAGTTCCCCGCCTGGACCGATATTGATGTATTTCTTAAAGCTGGAGAGATAAAAAAGAATAAAGGTGAAAAGATTATTATATATGTGGGAGTCTTAATCCCTCAAAAAGGTGTGCACTTTCTATTGGATGCGTTTTCTCAAGTTGTGAAGGCCGTGCCAGAAGCAAGGCTTTGGATTTTGGGGAAAGAGGAGAATTTAGAATATGCCAAAGGATTAAAAGAGCAGACAGAGCGATTGGGGCTTAAAGAGAAGGTAAAATTTTTTGAGCCTGTTTCCCAAGAGAGGTTAGCTAATTATATGGCTCAGTCTTATGTACTCGTTCTTCCATCAATTTCTGAAGGATTAGGTCGAGTAGTCTTTGAGGCAATGGCATCTGGCATACCGGTCATTGGAAGCAATGTGGGTGGCATTCCTGAAATGATTAAAGATGGGAAAACCGGTTTTCTTGTACTTCCTGGAGATGTATCAGCTCTGGCAGATAGGTTAAAGTGGATTCTGAAACATCTTGAGGAGGCTAAAAAGATGGGTGAGAATGCGCATAAATTTGCTAAAGCGTTCTTTTCTGTGGAAAAATATGTTCAGAATTACGCTAAGCTCTTTGAGATGGCAGTGGAGATTTTAAATAACCAAAGCAGATAGGATATGCGCCTTCTTTGGTTCAACTTAGCAACAGATATAGATGACCCAATTCTTGGTTTTACCAGCTCTTGGATTCGGGAAATGGCAAGGCGCGTGGAGTTTATCCATGTCATTACAATGCGGGCAGGGCGAGTTAATCTCCCAAAGAACGTTAAGGTTTATTCTGTAGGTAAAGAAAAAGGCTACAGCGAGCTTAGACGGGCAATTGAATTTTACCGGCACTTGTTTAGGGTTCTACGAAATGACCAGATTGATGCGTGTTTCTCTCATATGATTCCAATTTTTACTATTTTGGCAGCACCGATATTAAAGGCAAAGAGCATTCCGATCGTCACCTGGTATGCCCATCGGCAGGTGACGCCAATTTTGAAACTGGCGCACCACCTGTCAAACCGCGTGGTGGCCAGCGCTGAGACATCGTATCGCTACAAACACGACAAATTAGTTGTCCTTGGACAGGGTATTGACACCAATCTGTTCTCGCCCGACGACACACAACCCGACAACCCGCCGCTATTGCTTTCCGTCGGACGGATTTCGCCCATCAAGGACCCGCTGACATTGATCGAGGCGGTGCGCGTTTTGCAGCAGCAGGGCTACAAGGTTCACTGCGCGCTCGTGGGCGAGGCGCCTGAAGGAGACCGTGCTTACGCTGAGAAAGTGCGGCAGCGAGCGAGCGACCTGGGCTTAGAAGGCGTTGTACAATTCGTCGGCGCCGTGCCCAACCAGCAAGTTGTCCAGTGGTATCGGCGCTGCTTTGCCCATATCAACCTTTGCCCGACGGGCGCACTGGATAAAGCGGCCTTGGAGGCGATGGCGTGCGCCAGGCCCAGCTTTGTTGCCAACGAAGGCTTTCGGGAGACTTTGGGGCCTTGGGCGGCAGACTTGGTGTTTCGTCATAGCGATGCACAAAACCTCGCTCAAAAGTTAGAAAACCTACTTAAGATGGCTAAGAGAAAGCTGCAAACAATGGGTGAAGAGTTACGCCAAAATGTCCTCAAACTACACAGTTTAAATCGATTGGTGGAGCGACTATTGATTCTTTTTGATGAAGTGACTCGATGATACGTATTGGGTTCAAAACACTCTGGCAAGAAGGAGGAGTGCGCGGAAAGTCTACTGGACGTATCTTGACGAATGAGGCTTTACGGCAGTGGCGTAAGTATTTGCAAGGCTTGGTTTTGGATTTAGCATGTGGACCTAATCCAAGTTACTGGCGGGTTTTTTTGGGAGTTGATAAACAATAAGAAAGTTCACTTAGTTGGAGTGGACTATAATATTGCCTTTTGCCCAACAGTTGTGACAGATCTAAAGTGCTCAATACCATTTAAAAATGCGGTAGCCGACAGTGTTATCGTTTCGTCCTTTCTCTACATTGGGCCCGACCCGGAAGGTCTGCTGGAAGAAGTGTATCGGGTTTTGAAATCAGGTGGATGGATCTTGCTTACAGCACCGCTTGTTTTCCCGCACAATCCCGAGCCAACAGATTATTGGCGCTTTACAGATGAAGCCCCGCGATTATTACTCCACCGGAGTGGTTTTGCTGAAGTTGACATCACCCCCATTGGCGAGCGCTTTTCAGCAGTTGCTTATCTGCTTTCCCCGTTCCTGCGACCGAGGTGGCTGGTAGCGCCTTTCGTTTACTGGCTCTGCCTGAAATTAGATGCCTGGACAAAAGGTCTCGGCTTGCAGGAGTGCCATATCGGCTATGTGGCGAAGGCAAGAAAGCCATGAGTTTTCAGGACTGGGTGCGCAACGCCTTTTTACAACTCCTTTACAGGGTGAGCGGACCCGGAGCGGGTGTTCGGGTGATTGTGCTCTACCATTCCGTCAGTCTGGAGGGAGTAGGTCGAGGGGTCTTCACCCTTCCGCTTACGGACTTTGAGCGGCAGATGGGGTTCCTTCAGCAGCGTTTCAAGATAGTGCGCCTTTGCGATTTGGCGAAAGCAATGGAAACCGAGCTACCTGAGAGAAATCTTGCTTGTGTCACTTTTGACGACGGCTGCCTGGATAACTACGAAGTGGCCCTGCCCGTTCTGGAACGGCTCGGCATCAAGGGAACGTTTTTTATCGTCACGGGCTTGGTCGGAAAAACGCTCCGCACAATTGCTGGAGAAGTGCCGACCATGGACAAGGAGCACATCCGCGAAATGGCGGCACTGGGGCACGAGGTCGGCGCCCATACCGTTGGTCATGTCAAACTGACGCAGGTGCCCATTGAGACAGCGCGGGCGGAGATGCAAAGTTCCAAGCAATTTCTGGAGGACCTATTGGGCAGCCAAGTGGTCTCCTTCGCTTACCCGAAGGGTGCTTACAATGACGCTGTGAAGCAGGAAGCCGCTCAATTGGGATTTCGTTATGCGGTGACCATTCGGGAGGGACTGGTGCCTCGGCAACCTGACTGGCTGGCATTGCCGCGCGTGTGGATCAGCCCTCGTTTGATCCTTCCCGCTTTCGCCGCCAAGGTTTCTCCAGCCGTAAACTGGTATGAATGGATACGCAGGAGGAGAAGGTGACCGTGGACCTTCTCAGAAAGTGCAAAACCCTTTGCGATTACGCCCGCACGGGCATCCAGCTCGGGGCGGACTTAAGGTCTAAATGTCTCCTCGCTTCTATGCTGGTGCGCTTGAAATGGTTGCAAGCCAAATCCGGAGATCGAACGGTGTATCAAGCAGCGGTTAACATTGGTTCGTTGAGGCGAACGCTTTCCATGAGGGCTGGCGACATTTTTCTTGTGCACGAGGTACTCTCCGAGAGTCCTTACATTCGCCCCGAGATGGCGCAGGAGCCACCGCGCTGCATCGTAGATTTGGGGGCTCACATCGGCTTGGCGACTTTGGGATTCAAGGCGAGATTTCCCGAGGCGAAAGTGCATTGTTATGAACCCGATCCAGACAATTTCGCCCTTCTAAAGACCAACGTGGCAGGTCTGTCCGGTGTTTCTCTGCACCCAGAAGCTGTCGGTACCCAGCGAGCCGAGGGTGTGCTTTATATCCCCAAGGGCGCTACTCTGGTTCGTCGCTCGTTGGTCCACTCAATGTACAACAGATGGATGAAGTGACATGCCACGTCAAACCGTTGGACGAGGTTTTAGGCGAAGTTGGACGACCTGTAGACTTGTTAAAGTTTGACATTGAGGGCGTAGAATACGAGGTGTTCGCAGGATCCCGATTGGTGCATCAAGTTCGATGGATTGTCGGGGAGCTGAAAGGCAGAGCGCCAGAGATCGAGCGGTTTATCGCCCTCTTCCCGTATCACGAGGTGCAGGTGCGTTGGCAGACCTTGAAGATGGCATATGTTTACTTTAAGCGGAAATAACCAACATTGTGTGAAGGCTGAGGCTTATCTACCTTGCTCGTACCCCCTTCCCACGGAGAAGCCACACGGGTACCAGATCTGCAAAACATGGGTGGCCTCTGTGTTGAGGGAGGTCGATGTCCTTTTACTCCATCCTTACCGGCACCAGTCTGACGCAGAGCGAAGTGAGGCGAAGGTGTTTGATTATCATGGCGCCCGACCGATTTTTGAGATACGCACACTACGCAACTGGGATTTGGTGCTGTTGAACCGCATTACCCCTGACCCGTAGATCAGAGCCATCTTCTCTGCCCGTGCAATGCCCTGGGGATTGTGTGCTGCCTTGAATGCGCGGCGAGCACAGGCTAACCTTTACGACACCCGTGATAGTGAAATCGTGTTCTATCTGGTGCAGATGGGACTGCTTGCAATCTATGGGGCCCGTGGGGCACCCGGGCGAGGACAGAGGTGGCTACTACCACATATTGCCCTCCACGCTGTTTTGCGGTTGGTTGTTGTGCTGGCCTCGTTTATTGGGCAGCGTGTCGTAGCAATGGGTTTCCATAGTAAGAAAGTAGTTCTTTTGCCTGATAATGGGGGCTGTCCCTCTTTGAAAATCTCTCGAGTAAGGAAGAGTGACATGGCCCGCTTGATTTGTCTTTAGACCGCGCTATCATCGGTTATGTGGGCCGCTCCCGCACGCCACTATCGGCTTAAATTCATTGACAGCGTGCCGATTGTGGCCACAGATGTACCTTCCATTTAGAAGATTGTACGGCCCGGGGAGAGTGCGTGGTTGGTTGAGCCTGGGAGCCGAGAGTGTTAGGAGCAAGAATCCACCATCTAATCCGCGATTTAAACTGCAACAGCAGCTTTCCAATAATGCTGTCAATTATGCAAGGCAGTATACGTGGGATAAGCGAGCTACCCAGACGTTGCAAGTTGCATCAACGCAAAATGGCGAGATTACCTATAGTGGATGAGCGATGCAAACTCGAAAGACAGTTCCACGACATCGAATGAAGACTGAAACGTAAGCGACTAAAGAGAGCTCACCCTATTGTTCGTGGTGTAACACTCGGTCTTATTTCTCCGCACGACGAGAAAATAGCTTTTGAGAATAACGGGTTGTGTCAAGAAGGCAGAGACTTATCATTATCTGACCTTGGTGGTGCGAGTTATTATTAAATTCTGTCGATCTTATATCTGACGCAAGGGTGCAGCATCTTGTTTACCAAGATTATGAATACACTGTCGGTGCTTTATTACCTTTTATGTATTTGACTTGGTGAAAAGGATCGCTGGAAGTAAGGAGAAAGCAGGCGAGCTTTGTTTTTTTCAGGCTTATTGCCTCATTTCCTCTTTTACTCAGCAGTGAATTTGAAGGAGATAGGAACCATATCGCTTATTGTCTTGGAATAACAGTTCTTTAATAGTTGTGGCACATTTGTAAAGAAATTAGTGGTTCCAACATTAGGTATTGTCGATTTGTACTGGCTTCGCGGAACGACCTATTGATATGGTGTCTACTGTCAGGATAATAATATGTCTAATGATGAACATGTCTAAAAAAAGGACAACATTTCTGAAATCCTGCGGTTGCTTTGGCACCCGGACTGGTTCTTGTGGCAAGTATTTTCTTGCTTCACCTTGTGGCTAAAGATTCTTGGATTCATACAAGCGAGATTAATACAGGAGTGTTTTGCCGCAAGATTAGTATACGACCAATCTACTGTGATGCCTTGATGCCTTTCGTTAATATGAAGGATGTGTTTATACCAAAAAAACTTTTTTCTTATGGTTTCGCCTGGCACATTCTTTTTATCATCCATTCGGCTTTTACTCACCAAAAGAATTAATACCATAGCAAAGGCTTTTATTCTGATGACATGGTGCGTTCTAATCCCATTCACCGTGATAGTTTTCCTGCAGTGGGATATGGAGGTAAGCGACGTTCAAGGGTCGGTAGACCTATTTCTTGGCCATTACTGTACGATCCCTTAGTCACGGAAAATTGGCCTGTGTGTGCCTGCAAAAAAAGTTGATTAAAAAGGAGCAGTAGATTGATTGGTGCCGTGGAAAAGGGACGCTATTCATGTAACGTACCGAACGCCGTCCGACCTGAAAATTACAAGTAGAAATTCTGCATGAAGGATAAAAAGCTCAGGGTCCTGCACGTCATTAACACCCTATCTGCGGGGGGGGCGGAGCTTCACCTTTTGACCCTATCCAAGTACCTGCAACGCCTCGGGGTAGATGTTGCTGTCGCGTACTTGAAGGATGTGCCAAGCTCTCGTCCCCTTCGTGCCGACTTTGAGGCCGAAGGTATTCCAGTTTTCGATCTTACAGACGTGGGGCTCATATGGCCATTTAGCGTCTTCTCTTTGCGGCGAATGCTCAGGGAGGAAAAGCCAGACATTCTGCACTCTCACCTTCCTCGGGCCGACTTTCTCTGTTTTCTGAGCCATAGTGTTGAGCCGTCGTCAACGTGGGTTTGCTCGGTTCATGATATCCACAGCAAATCATGGCGTGCTCGTAGAGCACTTCCCCTTTACCGCTTCATATGGGGGAAAAGCGATCTCATAATTGCTATCTCCGACGCCGTAAAGGACTGGCTTGTATCGGAGTTTCATCTTCCGGAGAGAAAGGTCTATGTGGTTCATTACGGGCTCGAATTGGGAAAGTTCGAAAGTCCCTCAGCAGACTTCCGTGCCCTACATAAATTGAGCAGTGGGCCTCTTATTGGCTCTATCGGACGGTTAGAACCCAGGAAGGGCTTTGACATTCTGATTCAAGCAATGGCGATTGTTACCACAGAAGTACCCGATGTAACCCTGCTTATTGCGGGACACGATCCTTGGGGTTATGGAAAGGTCATAAAAGGCTTAATCAACCGGTTTGGGCTCGATCGAGAAATCCGGCTAATTGGTTTCCAGAATGATATCCCTTCTCTGCTTCACGCTTTGGACATTTTTGCCTTTGCTTCGAGATCTGAGGGGTTTGGCCAGGTCGTCATCGAAGCTATGGCTGCGGGAAAGCCGGTCGTGGCGAACAAGATTCCTCCGATGACCGAAATCGTCAGAGACGGAGAAACCGGTCTTCTGGTAGAAGCAGAAAATCCGGAGGCTCTCGCTCGTGCGATCATTTGGCTTTTGAGGCATCCTGAGGAAGCTAAGCAAATGGGATCGCGGGGGGCGGAATACGTCAAGAGAGAGTTCTCTGCCGAGAGAATGGCGCATGAGATCCTGTCACTTTATGAAAAAACCATAGAGGGAATGAGATACAAAATGTAAGGTTTGAAGGCGCCTTGCGACATATTGTTTTCGAAAGAATGAAGATAAGAATTTTGTACCTGATTACCCAGTCCGAGCTCGGCGGAGCGCAAAAGTACGTATACTACCTGGCAACCCATCTGCCCAAAGATGAGTACGACGTGGCAGTGGCATGCGGAACAGGAGGGCCACTTATTGCGGCCCTCAGGGAGGCTGGGATCGAGGTTTACCCTCTCCCGAACCTGACTCGAGAGATAGATCCCATACGCGATTTATCATCTTTGGTCGATCTTTTCCGCCTTATCCGAAAAAAGCGGCCCCACTTGGTTCACGCAAACAGTAGCAAAGCAGGGATTTTGGGCCGCTTAGCATCCAGGCTCGCTGGGGTACCTGTGGTGATTTTCACGGCCCATGGTTTTGTGTTAAACGAGCCCCTCGGTTTTCTGAAGAAATCCATCTTTCACGCGACAGAACACATCGGAGGGATACTTTCTGATCTGATTATAACTGTGTCAGAAAAAGATCGTCAGTTAGCTATAAGTTGTGGGATCATGAAGCCCAGCAAAGTTGTGAGGATACATAACGGTCTGGATCTGTCCTGGCGGATCGTCAATCAAAAGTCGAAGACGGACTTTGGCTTCAATGACAACGATATTCTCGTAGGTACCGTTGCCAATTTTTATCCTACCAAGGGTTTGCCCTTTCTCATAAAAGCAGTTCCAGAGATTCTAAAGGTTTTTCCACAGACGAGAGTTGTATTAGTGGGCGACGGGAAGCTGAAGCCTGAACTGGAAAGATTGGCTTCCAAATTGGGTGTGAGTGATTCAATTATCTTTATGGGTCAGAGAGAAGACGTTTCGGAAATTCTTTCCGTGCTCGACATCTTTGTACTTCCCTCTGTCAAGGAAGGTTTACCCTATGCGCTCCTTGAAGCCATGGCTGCCCGTAAGCCGGTCGTGGCAACGGCAGTTGGGGGAGTGCCGGAGGTGGTTGTGGATGGGGAAACAGGTTTTCTGGTACCCGCAGCTAACCCCGAGGCACTGGCCAGCTCTGTTATAAAGCTTTTGCAAAATCCTGAACTGGCAAGAGGGATGGGGGAAGCAGGGCACAGGCGCGTACTAACTTACTTCACAGTAGAACGGATGGTAATGGAGACTAAGGATATCTATAGGAGGATCCTGAAAGAGAAGGGCATATCTACATTTCCATGCTTGCAGCAATCAGTGGCTCAGGGATGAGGACTTGATATATGGAACGATTTTATCTGCAAAGTTTTCATCGTCTTCCCCTTGCGGACAGACGGCTTGTTTTGATCCTCCTGGACCTTATGGCAGTGAACACTGCACTGCTTGTTTCATTGGCACTCCGGCCTGAGTATATATTCAATTGGACCCTTGTGGTCCAGCATCCTTTATGGTTTTTCCTTCTTAGCTTCGTATGGGTATTTGTCGCCCACACTTTTGATGCATACGATGTGCGCGTACTGCAGAGGTTTTTTTCTTCAGCACTTGCTGCCGCTAAGTCCGGTGTTGTCAGTTCGGGGCTTTATCTTTTTATCCCTTTTGTCACTCCTATGCTGCCTACCTCACGGTTTCTTCTTCTCACTTTCCCTTTTGTAACAGTAATGGCGCTTTTGGCAGCACGCGCACTCTACCAGTTGGTACTGAATCAACCCCTTTTTTCTCGACGGGTTCTCGTAATTGGGACCGGGCAGGCTGCCAGCGCAATTGCCGACCTGTTGAATTCGTGCGCTAAAGGGACCTACGAGATGATCGGGTTCGTTGACGCACGGATGACTGGGTACAAAGTGCGAGACGAAGTTGGAGAGGTAAAATCCGAGGCCGCGGGACTGCGATTTTTTCTACGAAACGGATCTCGGGATTTTGCACGATTCATCATTGAGAATAAGGTTACCACTCTCATCCTCGCTGTGACTGATAAGATAGAGGCGGAACTTTTAAGTATTCTAACGGAATGCATGGAACTAGGAGTTGAGGTCGTGCAAATGGCAACCCTTTACGAGCAAATGACTGGCCAGGTGCCAATAGAGCACGTACAGAATAACTGGTACGTGGCCATGCCGTTAGCCCACCCCCTCACCCGGACATTTAACAGAATCGTAAAACGTTCCATAGACCTCATCGCCGCGTCCTTGGGGATGGTTCTACTTGTATTTCTTTTACCCTTCATCACACTGGCGATCTATCTGGACTCGCGCGGTCCGATCTTTTACACTCAGGAAAGGGTGGGACAGGGGGGACGTGTCTTCAAGGCTTATAAATTTAGATCCATGGTCGTCAATGCAGAGAAAGGAGAGGCAGTATGGGCGCAGAAGGATGATCCGCGCGTCACCCGGGTGGGGCGTATCCTCCGCAAAACCCACATTGATGAGTTACCCCAGTTCTTTAATATCGTAAAAGGGGACATGAGCCTTGTAGGGCCTCGCCCTGAACGTCCTGAGTTCGTTAACAGACTGCGAACAGAGATCCCATTTTACCCCGTTAGACACGCCGTGAGACCCGGAATAACCGGTTGGGCTCAGGTGAGGCAAGGCTATACTTCCTCGAAAGATGATACCTTGATCAAATTGCAATACGACCTTTACTATATCAAGCACTGGTCATTATGGCTTGACATAGTGATCCTTCTCAAAACTGTCGTAAATGCTATGACGCTTCGTGGACGGTAAAAACACGTTCGGGCCGGTGAATCTGGCTATAGAAGCCGTCGTCAAACCGTTTGCATGCTGGAGCGCCACCCCGAGTTAAAGACCGCCGGGTACGGGTGAACGCGGGTTCCTTGCTCTTTATCCCGGCCCGGGTTAGGCAGTTTTTTCTAATGCCCTTTTTTTTCTACTCGCCGGCCCCGAGTAGCTTCTCATAAGCCTCTATGTACCTCCTTCTCGTTTTTTCTATGATCTCCTCTGGAAGATTTGGAGCAGGAGGGGTTTTGTTCCATCCAATCGATATTAGATAGTCCCTTAGAA
>Ga0123519_10005072_pt1 | contig 21135 bp, 26 predicted proteins | sample YelNatPaOPRAMG02_FD_87396 | JGI IMG/M metagenome (GOLD analysis project Ga0123519, IMG submission 87396) | Hot spring microbial communities from Yellowstone National Park - Yellowstone National Park OP-RAMG-02 (version 2) | ecosystem: Environmental > Aquatic > Thermal springs > Hot (42-90C) ...
CGCCTCTTGATCTGATTGGCTTTATGTCCTTTTTTTCGATTATCTGAAAGGAAAACCGCAAATATTAAGTGCGATTGTTATTCGGTCCCATTTTAACCAGAGCTGGGGAGGAGACTTATTAATCGGGCATCGATGTCTTCCAGACGATGTTCAGGAGAATTATGGTAGCAACCGATGGCTCGCCAGCATCCGAGAAGGCTATTGAGGTGGCTGCGAGACTTAAGCTCCTAATTAAAGAATCCGAGGTCACCGTAATTCATGTTTCAGAACCTCTCCCAAAGGTCGCATTGAAGCAGGGGGCAGAGAACTCACATGGCATCGTTGTGATTCCAGACTCTGCAAGGGCCGACCTTGTTAGGGAGAAAGACGAAATACTCGAGAAGGCGAGGATCATGGCCGAAGGCATTGGCATAAGGGTAAAGCTAAGGAGCAGGACAGGTGATCCTGCCTCTACAATAATCGATGAAGCTGAAAAGCTTGGTTGCGACCTAATAATCATTGGGGGCAGAGGATATGGCGGATTTAAAAACATACTTGGAAGTGTTACGACCAAGGTTGTCAACAAGTTTAAGGGATCCGTATTGGTTGTCAAATGAATCCAATAGTTCATAAAAGGCCTTTTGGACTCAAGTTCGATCCTTCTGGAAATTGAAATGAAATTTTTACCTAGCCTCTTTGACTTTCAGAAATGATATTCCTGTTAGGAGCCTTCCAAAGGCAGAGATCAAGTAACCTGCCTCGAGGCCCCTCCTTCTACCAAGCACCAAGATAGCAAACTGAGTCAAATTTCCACCTGCAACAGAACCTGCAAAATATGATATGCCGATGGCCATATTGTATATGGCGGTAAACTCTCCGACACGGTCTTCGGGGACGATGTCAAGGAGATAGGTTAAGACTGAGGCATTGCCTGCAGCGGTTATGACTCCCAAAAAAATGTTAAAGATCGCAAGTTGAAAGAAGTCTGAGGCATAACAGTACATCAGTGGCACTGTTGTGAGGGAAACGAAGTTGAAGATCAGGACTGGCCTCCTGCCGAACTTGTCTACCGCTTTGCCCATAAATGGTTGGCATAGAAGAGTTATGCAGATGTTGATGATCGATATAGCACCAACCTCCCACATACTGAGGTTCAAAGTTTCGGCCATGGTAATGGGGAAAAGAGGCCATGCGAATGTCAAGAAGAACCCTTGTGCCACGGAGAGCCTCAGGAAAAGGCCGAAATCGCTTTCTCCTCCCATCAGTTTGGGCAGATCGGAAGTTTTCAGAAGAGATGTTAGGTCGGTCATCTTGATGGGCTTACCAATTCGGGGCTCTCTTAATCCCATTAGGATTATTGCAGAAATAGAGCCAAGAGCGGATGAGACAAGAACGACAACGGTCAATTTTCCGCCCGAGTAATCTATCAGGGGACCAGCTATGGCGGTCGCCATGAGGCTGCCAAGCGACGAGGCTACATTTACCATCGAGATGACGCTTCCCCTAAGAGAAGCTTGCGTAAGATCCCCCAGAAGGGCGCTCCACGCCGGAATGGAAGCTGAAGCTATAAAGGAACGCAGGGAGAGAAGTGGAATGAGCATCTTTGGATCTTCAATGAAGATTATGGGTATCCAGAGAAGGGATGCTGCAAGACTCGAAGCAGCTACGATAGCAACTCTTTTCCCAATCCTATCGCTAAGTCTGCCCCACGGAACCTGAAGAGTGTACGTAAAGAGGTTATTGACCGATCGCATCCATCCGATATCTGCTGATGATGCCCCAAGCCTAACGGCATAAACAAATATGAATGGCGAAACCATTCCATCCGAAATCGAACCTGTAAAAGCTGTGGCATATACACGCCGAAGTTTACTTTGATTTGTTTTACTGTTAGGCAAGACTTGGCTTCCGAAGCCCAGAAAAAGGCACTCTTAAGTATGTTCCCTATGTACTCCCGCCTGTATGCGCGAGCCCATATATGATGAATCGAAAAGAGTTTGAACAATAAGTATTTGAGTGGATGTGCATGAACGAATGAGCTGCGAAGATCTGAGAGGACTGGCGAATTATCCAAAATAAAGGCGATTGAAGATGAAAAACGATGACATACTCCCTTATTAAGTACTCTGAAACGATATGTTAAGAGGGCCTGTAGTTCAGAACGGATAGAACGGGGGAGACTGAGCAACTCCCTGGGTGTGGGTTCGAGTCCCACCAGGCCCAAAAATTGAACGAAGATTCATCTTGCCAACTCTCAACCTACTATGATTTAGATTGGAATGATTGAACTCGAGTGCCACCCAGATCTTGCTGGATAAGGACTTGACTTAACTTAATTCAGCAATCTTTCATGCAACTTCAAATTCTAAAATCCAAACTTCTTCTTTAAATGTCAATATTGGAACGTAAATGGGTTTTCCAGAATCGTCATAAGTTAGGGTGAAGCTATCAATGTGCACCTCAACGACATACTTTCCTGCGGGCAAGTTGCCTATTGGCACTAGTACCAACGGGTTTGTTATCGCCTCAGTTACAGAAACACCTTCTCCTGGATTCGTGAAGTTGGCTGAGAAGGATAATACAACAGGGTAGCTTTCAAGCCAAGCAAATGACTTGAGTTGGATTAGGTACCCTCCTGTTGGCAAATCTCCCCTAGAAACCAATATGCTCACAAATTCGCTAGTCGAAGCATTTTTTGTTTCGTGCTCCCTTAGCGTGTTCCAGAAATTTTCCGTCCCAAAGAATGTCGTTGGATCTCTGTTGGTAGCAATTACGTGGATACCTCTTTCGAATATGCCCACCCCTCCGTAGTAATCATATATCGCCCTATCCAATGGATTCGAGGTATTTGTGAAGAATTGGCGCTGATGAAGCCTCCCCTCCCAAACCTTCGTTCCTGAAATTTCTACTCTTATCTCGTACACGACATTTTCAGCCAAGACGACTGGGTACCTTATGGTTACGACAACACCATCTGCACGGTAGACGTAAGTTTCGCTTCCGAGCAAGCCCTCGGGCGTCTCCCTTCCACCACTCCACTCAACCTTAAGGGGATCGGGCAAACCTTCATATCCTGAATCACGAAGGTAGAGTATTGCATAATCACGCACGAAAGCGGGTTCGAGGAAAGCCTTCCTCCACTTCGTATAAACATCCTCCTTATACGTTTCCCTCCATGTGTAACCACATACGAGGCACCTCCAGATGAAGTTCTCGCTCCTCGATCCAATGGGTGTCAAAACGTATGGGCTCTGATCGTTAGGGCAGGCGATCTCGCTTCCCCAAAGTAAGTCGCCCAAGATTCCTGAAGTAACGAGAAGGGAAAATGCAGCTATTCCAAAAACCACCAGAAGAACAACCAACATGGTTCGCCTCATCCTTTCGCCACCTTTTTTCGCCATTCTATAGCACTCCTAACTTATCACAACATACCTTAGAACAACATTCATCGGATAGTTTTTAACTATTTATGAATCCAATCGCCCTATTTTATGGGATTTGCCATCTTCCAGACGAATTCGATAGAGATTTGCGGATGTGAAATAGGGCCATATCGTGACATTTTGAAATCGAAGGCATCGTATCTTGGCCTAAAATTCGTAATCCACTTAAGCACCTAAAGCAATGGGGAGATGAAGGCATCTTGGTCAAGAAGATTCCCCTGCCTTTGCAGGCTCCAAAGAGCTTGCTTGGAGAGGAAGCAGAGAATTGGTACAGGGAGAAGAATTTCATCATAAGGCCAGTTGTTCTCATAACGACCGTAAGCAGAGAAGGGAAGCAAAATGCATCCGTTAAGACGAACTTCATGACTGTTAGCTCAATGAAATCATATGCTTTTTACTGCAGCCCAGAACACCACACATACCGCAACATTCTGGAGACTGGTGAATTTGTTGTAAACGTTCCAACCGAAGACATAATAGGCAAGGTTCTCAAGGTTGCGAAAATTACAGTAAATCCTAGCCCTCCCAGTGTGAATGAAATTGAAAGAGCTGGGCTGACACCAATCCCTTCAGAAGAGGTAAGGCCGCCAAGAATAGAAGAATGTGTGGCGCATTATGAATGCCTCCTAGAATGGCATAAGGAGGCCCTGATCTTTGGAAAAGTTGTTGCTGTTTCGGTTGATAAGAGCTTTTTAGAGGGGGTTGATACGAGAAAGCTTTTAGTTATCGGAGCTGAAACAGACTCATATAGAACTGTGGGCGAAAAGAAGAAGTGGCCAAAAGTTTCATGAAAACAGATGCTATTAGGACTATAGGCGACGAAGATCAGGTTTCGATAATAATGGGTTATCTTATGAAGCCATGGTTTTTAAGTACCGACCACTTAAGGTGAAAGGTCGATTGATAAGAGCAGTGCTAACATGACAGCGATGACCACAGATATAGTAACACAGTCCATCGATCCAGCCCTTTCTACAGCGGTACAGGTGTCCCATGGATTTGGGTATAACTAGATGCGTTCGTATCACAGTTTGACCATTCTCTCTATTGAACTAGAATGTGTGCAAATAACTACTTAACATCAAGTAATGGCTAGATTGCGTAAGTTACCATTCTTTATCCGATATGTAGGCTAATACGCAAGCGCTATCGAACTATCCGTATTCCTTGAAAATATCAAAGAAAGCGTTGCAGAAATACCTACAAGCCTTCTCAACCTTCTGCTTCGTTCCCTTTGTAAGGCTGTATACTATCTTCCTACCCTGCCTATGACCTTCTATCAACTTCTTCTCCCGGAGTTCCTTCAAGGCTGGATAAATAGTTCCAGGGGCAGGTTTAGACCCCCTCCTAATTGCGATCTCATTCGCTATCTCCTGGCCATACATAGAACCCTTAGATAGAATCCACAGTATCTGAAAGGACAGCATCCCCCTCATGTCGCAACATTCGGGGACTTCCTTGCGTTGCCGTTCACGCTTCGTTCTTTTCTTCCCCCTCAACAAGCTTTATATCGTATGCCCGATACATTTAAGTATTGCTATCGGACGTCCTATATATTGAATTGGCGCAACAATTCATGAGGAATTCGAAAATTGAGGAGCAGGCGAAGGGAATTAAAGAATATGTGAAGAAGAGGTATAGCGACATAGCTAAGGGCCAAGGCTCCTGCTGTCCAACATCATGTGAATGCACACCCTTAGTGTTTGATATTGGATTAAAGCTGGGATATTCTAAGGAGGATCTCAAAAGCGTTCCAGAAGCCACGAACATGGGTCTTGGCTGTGGAAATCCAGTGGCATTAGCGAGTCTGAAGGAAGGAGAGACTGTTTTAGATCTAGGCTCCGGTGGAGGGACCGATACCTTTCTGGCTGCGAAAGCTGTTGGACCAAGCGGAAAGGCTATTGGAGTTGATATGACTGAAGAGATGGTCAAGAAGGCAAGATCTGCTGCAAGAAAGTATGGTTATGAGAACGTGGAGTTCAAGTTGGGTGAAATAGAAAACTTGCCCCTCGAGGACTGCTCTGTGGATGTAATCATAAGTAACTGTGTCATCAATTTAACGCCTGACAAGGAGAGCGTTTTTCGAGAAGCTTACAGGGTTCTGAAGCACGGTGGGAGAATGATGATCTCGGACACTGTCACGGAAGGGAAGCTGCCCGAGGGAGTCAGGAAGAGCTTCGAAGCTTGGGCCAGCTGTATAGCGGGAGCGATGGAGAAGACTAGCTACCTGAAGATAATCGAAAAGGCGGGATTCGAGAATATCAAAATCGTTTCTGAGTCAAAATACGAAATCGACATTTCTGATGAACTAAAGGGAAAGATAATCAGCGTGAAGATCGAAGCACACAAGACCTAGAAACGAGATTGCAGAGACAGCCGATCGATAAGCGCTTTTCATATCGAAGGATTACTGGATGAAATTAATCACATCCTCCTTGACATCCTCGAACTTTGGTAATGCTCCAATAATTATTGGTTTCAATTCCTTTTGCCAATATTTTCCAATCTGCTCAACTCTTGCTTGGAAATGCGATTTATCGAAAGATCTGCCATAAAAAGCCAGCTTCTTGTTTATTAAGCCTTTGTCAGGAGTTACCATTTTCTTTACAACAAGAAACCATGTATCGTAAAGGTCTCTTGCGTTTCCCCTTACCATAATGGCTCTTAACTTTTCAGAAAGTACTTCCTTTAAGTTCATTCCTTTCAAATAAATCATAGGTATTCCATAGAAAGGCTCATCCAATGTTAACGATATCGCTTCCGTCAGAACCCTCTCCCTACGGCCTATCTCAACGTAAACATAGCAGGTATCCTTTTCAGTTCGGTAAAGCGGGGCTTGCGCTCCTATCCTGAAAGAAAATGTGAACCTATCGTCTTTCATTATCTTTAATTCATTATGAACACCGAAAAGCTCAAGCGTTCTATTCACTTCTTGGGCGATTTCTTCTGTTATTTTTCCTTCTGCTGTATAGTCAAGATCCTCGGAGAATCTGTTTAATCCGTGGAAATACCAAAGATAAGTTCCGCCTTTGGCAACGATTGGAAAAGTGTTCAGAGAATACAGTATCAAAGCCTGCACATACCTCTTCTCTTCCTGCCAAGGACTTAATCTTCTCATCTTTGCGATAGCTATGATCTGGTTCCTATCAAGCATCGTTCTCCACCCATTCCACTACTCTCTTCGCCCTGTAGTCATTCAGATTCCTGTAAGCCCTTACCATGGAGGTCAATTCGACCTTATCCAAATCGAGCCTCATCTTCCTTGGGTAGAGGTCGAAGTATATCAGATCCATGACCGCCTTTGTGGGCTTTGCCACAAAGATGTAGCCTCCATACCTCTCTAAGCGCTCATATCCGAAGAAAAGCGAAGGGCGTATCTTGTGGTACTCAATTTTAAGATGCTCTAGCCTCAAGCTATTCCTTGGGGTTACACATTCAACTATCGTGGGTATCTGTTGGACCATATTTTGGAGGTAGAGCGCTCCCATAAATGAAATGTAGGATGGCTCTATTAGCTGGGAGGCGATAACGAAGGGATCTTCTGTGAAAGATATCACCCCCTTCGCGATCCTATGGGCAAACCCCTTTTTCACCAGTCTATCAAAGTAGACCTTAGCATGCTCCCTAGGTATCAGAGTCAAGTTTGAGAGCTGAAGGGGATTAAGGATAAGTCTCTTCCCGCTGAGAATCTTGTCCCTTATCTCGTAAATGCTCCTACGCATTATCACATCAAAGTAACAAATTTGTTACCCAAATAAAACTATTTCGATTTAGCCTATTATGGGCGTCTCCTACATGGGTCTGAAGGGCTATGCCTCAAGCTTCATATTCGTTGCACCGATCTTGATGTATCTCAGGAGCATGGGCAGAGTTCTCGAGCTTGGAAACGGTCCACTCAACCTCGATTCACTGAAGTACAGAGGTGGAGTTTAGGCGACGCTGCATGCAGTCAGCATCTTCATTGTAATACTCGGAGGTTTAAAATGTCGAACAATTGGTAGACCGAATCTTGAACGATGTATCAACTTTCAAGCACTAGGAGGTTAATTATTTACAACCCATGCTTCTTGTAATTTCAATGTCGTTTGTCACCTTTGATGATAGAGGACTAGAGCCCTAATGGAATTTTCAGACACGATAGGGTGCTATGGATAGGGGGTGAAGACGAGCACTTCTATAATCAAACTATCCATGAGGAGTATCGCTCTCCTTCGGTCTTCGTACATCTAACTTCGTAAAGCATAGCATCGAGCGTCTTTCTGACCATGACCAGATCCTCCACAACTTCAGGTAAAACTCCAGTCAGATCTTCTTCAATCTGTTTTAAGATGCGCACCACAGAACTAAGAACCTCTCTTGCATTTCCAAACCATTCTATGTTCTCCAAAGTGATTATGGCCTCTTCCAAAGAACTTTGGGTCCTTAGAATCTTGTAATTCCTCGATCTGAGTTCGGCGATCTCGTTGGCATACATCTCAGCTTTAGGCAAATCCTTGTTCACCTGCGCGCAAACGCACAGATTGAAGAGTTCTTTTTCTTTCAGTTTGTATTCTTGAGTTATTTCATTGATTTTACAACAATCATTCCTAAGCATCGAGGCAATCTCAAAAATCTTCTTTCTCACTATTATCGTTAGTTGATAAATAGTTTTTCTCCTTCTTTATCTCTTTTCAGGACTAATCCCTTCTTAGAGGGGATAAGAGAAGAATATAAAAATTGTTTACAATGTGTGCTCTTAAGAAATCAACTAATATTAGGGCTTTCAAAGGATAGCACTAGCTATTAAGCATGAATAAGTCATATTACCCATACCACCTTATTGTATTACAAAAAACTCAAAATTAAGTTATCTCCGTCTGGTATAGCATCTTGATTTTCCCTCAATTCGGACAGTGCGTACTAAGATTTTCATCGACTATCCTAACCTTCTTGGCAGGCCTCATAGCAAACTCGATGAAGGGCTTGAGGGGTTAGATCGCTGTGTACCTCCATCTTGACGACAAGCATGGATGGATCATGGAGTTCTAAAGAAGATAAGATCTGCAACATGCTCAAGAAAAGAAGATAGAAATAAACGAAGAACATTTGGGCACCAGAATTAACGAACAATGAGGGCAGGCATTCGGAAGAAGATGAAATGCCAATGGACGCACGCAAATTACTATCATTTGGGGCAGTTGAGAATCAACCCATTTTTGTGCATACAGATCCATAAAACTTGAATTGCTGTTATGCAGCTCTAATAAACGTGCTCATGATGACGTTTACATTATGTAAACCGGCGAGTAGACGCAAACTGCAGGCTGCAATAATTATGATATAGTTGTTCAACCGGAAAATCTTGCGCACATTGTATTTTCTGTGTAAGTGGTTAAGGACCTGAAATGCTGCAACGGTGATTAAAAACCATCCAGCTTCGAAAACGATGAACAGAGCTGGGTTTGTCAAAAGCCAGGCTACAAATGGGTTGATTTCGTAAGCGAGATTCGAAGAGACGCTCCATGCTGTAGTCGTCGCATCAACGATTGTACACAAGCCCGAAAAGAGTACGAAGCATATTTCTTGGGAGCATCCTATCCTGCTATGCAGTGCATATATTATCTGTGATATAGTGCTCCCTTGTGCAGCCTCCATGGAAGGCACCAGCCTCTCCTTATGTCACCAATTCACGGAGGCCATATTAAGATTAACGGTCGTCCAATTAAGAAAAGGAAGGCATCTTCTTCTATAGAGATTGTTGTCGATAATGAGCATTCTCCAAAACTCTTGATGGAGATGACGCGAAATCATCTAGATTATGGTTAATCGATCACTACCTGGCAGAAAATACAATTAATACCATCTGCAGGTTGGCCTAGCATTGACTGCATTGGCCTCGCCAGCAGCGGCCAAGTCCAACCTGTAGATGGTCCGCCTGGAATATGCCGGGTCAGGAGTTGAAGAGAGCCACCCTTTCCTCTTGAGTTCGCTGAGAAGGTTCCTCACGTAGCCAGCTCTTAGGCCAAGCGCCTCTTCAAAATCTTCTGCTCTGAAGGGCCTTCCGCCGGATCTCTTGAGTAACCTTTCGTAGGCACTCTCTACATAGGTCATGATTCATATTAATCATATGATATATAAGGTATCTTGCCTTGAATAACCCTAAAGCATATTAAGCCAGATCCTAAGCTGAAATAAGAGGAGTGGAAAATGTCTGAAGAACTCTCAAGAGAAAAGTTTGCGTTTCCAGTATTGGGCCAGAGAGCTCCGGACTTTGAAGCTGTAACGACCCAGGGAACTCTGAGGCTCTCGGATTTCCAAGGGACGTGGCTAATCCTGTTCTCCCATCCGGCCGACTTCACGCCCGTTTGCACGACGGAATTCATCGCCTTTTCTCACATCTATGACGAGCTGAAAAAGAGGAACGTCGAGCTACTGGGTTTGAGTGTGGACAGCGTCTCTTCCCACATAGCGTGGGTTAGGAACATTGAGGAGAAGATGGGGGTTAAGATACCTTTCCCGATAATAGCGGATCTTAACAAAGAGGTTGCCATGAAGTACGGGATGATACATCCGGAGCAGAGCAAGACTGAGACCGTGAGATGTGTATTCGTGATAGATCCTGAAAGCAAAATAAGGGCGATGCTCTATTACCCACTCACGACAGGTAGAAACATGCAGGAAATTTTGAGGTTGGTGGATGCTTTGCAGACGTCGGACAAATACAAAGTGGCCACGCCCGCCAACTGGAAACCCGGCGACCCTGTCGTGGTTCCACCTCCATCGACAACGGAACAGGCGGAGGAAAGGCTCAAAGAAGGTTATGAATGCAAAGATTGGTACATCTGCATGAAGAAGATCTAAGGGCGTTGATGTCATGCCCTGCGTGTCTCCAGATGGAAAACCGACATCGAGCGGGATAACGCTGCTCAAATCCTTGAAGTCGAAGGCGTTGTCTCCAGAAGAGATAGCGAATGAAACGGGCCAACCCCTGTTTCGTGTGAGGAGCGGTCTTCGGGAGCTCATGGGCGTCGGATTCGTGGAAGAAGAGGCAGGAAAGTACAAGCTTACGAAGAATGGGGAAGCAATGCTTCAGTAGCGCCTGACGTTAGTAGTTCTCAAGATTCAAACCCTCTGCGTCTTTCGTTAACAAGCTTGCTGTAATCGAGGGCATCAATTTGAATAGCATGGCTTGTGATTTCAACCGAACAGGCATGATGCTCGGAACAAAATTTTTCGCACTTTTCAGCCCATACCTTCTCTTTGTAGGCAAGGCCACATTCTTCGCAAAGATAGAAGGATATGCTTTCCTTTTCAATTCTTTTTACCATATGGTAAAAGTGCAATCCTTAATTAATTAAATGTTCGCATATAGAAATAATTTCCGGTTTTTGTAATTATTTTTAACGAATGGCAGAAATGAATAAGACTTTATCTATCTTGTTAGGCAATTTTGAAAGGCTTACCTGCACGAACCTCTAAGTAGGTGAGTTTGAACCCCTTCACCAGATATAATAGCAGAGCTAATGCTCTTTCATAGGATGTCAGCTCCTTCGATTCCGGTACAAGAGCTTCAAGTTGCAAGGAAAGATTTCACCTTCTTGATATCACGTTGAAGAACTCTGCAACGACCAATTCCGTGATTATTCCTTGAGGTACTTCGTCCAAGCATGTTCTAGCAGGGGAATGAAGGCCATCGGAGGTATCTAGGACCGATACTAATATGCTTGTATCGATGTAAGTAGCCATGTCAAAACCTTTCCCTAACCTCTACAGGGGCGAAAGATTGATTTTGAAGCTGGGGTTGGCCGAATCCTCGCTCGGCAGATTTTATACGATCCCATACACGTATCAGGTGGCTAAAAAGGCTGCGTAACTTGGTGCCTCGCTCGCAAGGAGGGGAGAGATGTTGGCCTTTGCTGACGTTGCCATAGCCGTTGCCGCTATGGCACATGGATTCATTTTGGTAACAAGAGATGCGAAGAGCTTCAAGGGAATCGAAGAACTGAAGCTTTAACTATTAAACAGAAATGTTAGATAGAGTTACGGGATGCGAAGCATCTAACCATTAGGGTGAAAAATGCAAGATAGTTGAAATGTGGGAAAATTTATAAATTCCCACAATCTTAATGTATTATGATTGTTATGAGGGCCTCAAAGGTAGACGCTAAGGGCAGGGTAACTATCCCTAAGGAATTTAGGGATTATTTAAAGTTGGGTGGAAGAAGGGTCAACTGGATACCATTGGGAAAGAGGATAATCGGCTTAGAACTCATGACAAAAGGGGATGATGAGTTGAAAGAAGTCCTTACTTATCTTGAGGGCCTGAGTACCAAGAAAATTGGCCGTTTCGGAAAACCCGAGTATAAGGAGATTCCCAAATCTGAGTTGTGGCTAAAGGCCTTATAGAAGTGATGCTTTACGATATCCTTCTTGGATTCGGGTATTATTTGGCGCGTACTGGACCCGAAACATCCTGAGCGGGGACCATGCCTAGAACTTGTGAGGGAATGCTTTATTCAAAAGCCTAAATTGATATTTGGGCTCAACGCTGTCGTCGTTATCGAGACCATGATACTTCTCGTCAAGAGGTCGAAGATCGAAGCAGGTAAAGCATCCAACCTCCTTTGGAATGGTCTCCTTAGGGCTGAAAGCAGGGTTATGGTGTATCCGATCTATCGCGACACGCTGAGAGGAGCTTTCGACCTACAATCAGAAAATCCTGACGTTGAATACCCAGACTGCGTGGTAGCTGCCACCATGATGGAAAACGGAATTACCCGCATTTATACGACAAACCCCAAACACTTTAAGAGGTTCAGATTTATTAAAGAAGTTATAGACCCTCGAGGCGCATGCAGCAGTGAATAAGCCTTTAGGAGTACAAGCGCTCTAGGAGATTCCAAAAATATATTTCTAATTCTTTGCACATGGAACCCTCTAATAAAAGTCTAAAATTGTTTCTCGACCATCTTCATGACTGCTAGAATTCTCGTATTATGGCTAACTTTCATTTGGGTATTGTGGCGGGGCCTTCCCCACGAACTCCATGATCTTAGGTACATCGCGCCCTTCTCGGCGGGCACTATGCCCTTGAGTTGGATGATGAAGTGCCACTTGTCTCCGTAATCGAAGAGAAACAGCAACCTTTTGGAAGCTTATCACTCATTAGTGGAAGATTACAAAGTGGAACGAGAAGAAGCTTATCGTAAGCTTGATGCATTAACTAGAAGCAGGAGAATAAGGTTTCTACCTGTAACAATCGAGACCGCAAGAAAATCTTTGGAGATAGCAAAGCTCCATGGGGTCAGATCCTTTGATGCAAACTTAATAGCTTCAGCGGAAACTAACGGAATATCTATAGTCGTAAGCAACGACGAACATATCGCTAGGCTATGCAAGGAGCGAGATCTCGTCATCGAAAATCCAATACCCAAAGAAGTTACAAAGAAAATGAGAATATAGCGACATTACAGGGAAAAGTCGTACCTTCAGGCACACACTCGTCCCTCACCATCGAGCATGTTCTGATCGCCTGCCTTCGCCACTGGTTGTGGTGATTCGATGTTCGAGAAGATATTAGCTGAGAACTGAATTTTCATACGATATGTGCGCTCCACGAGTGCATTAAAGGAGTAGTCAACTACGATTTGGAAAGATAATTTTAGAGGCAGTATGGAGATTTTAGAATCTATACATGGCTCTTTTGGGTAAAATGATTGTGGGCAAAAGATGAAAAATTACAGGAAATTCTTCAAAAGATAAGGGAATTTTCAGAAATTCTTATATGCGATGTCCAAATCTTAACCGCTAATATTTACATACCGATGCAAGATCTTGTTCAATCTCCTTAGCAAATTCTTCATCAGTGAAGGCTTTTAGTCGGATTTTTGTAGTATCATAAAGATCCATTATTTCTTCCTCAAGGGCTCTAGAATAATTTGCTTTTGAGTCTATCTCATCAAGCATCTGAATCAATAGTTTTCTTTCTTCTTTGGGCATTATTCTAGGGTCTGTCATTGCTGCTGCTCTAGCATATATTCCCTCGTCCAAGAGATATTTCAGGGCTTTGAAAGGTAATTCATAGTATTTTCCTATCGCTCCTGTTCTTTGTGTAAATCCTTCCGGTGCTGCAGCCTTAAAAGAAACTCTTACATAGATCTTATCTTTGAATTCAGCAAGCTCTCTGACATAATCCCTATCGTTTCCAAGGATTATCCCATTAGTTTCGAGGATGAACAAAGTATATTTCGATTCTTTAACAAATCTTAAAACTTTTAGCAGATGCTCCTTTCCTATCGTTGGCTCACATCCTGACAAGCGAAGTTTGCTAACTTTTGGAATAAGCTTCCTCCAATACTCAGAATAAACTATTCCATCATCAGCTGCTTTAAACAAATTTTGAGCCACATCTTTTGGAGAATAAAATTCCCCGTATTTTTCTGGGAAGTCCCTAGACCAGTTAGACCAACAATAAATGCAGCGCAGGCAACAACCAGCAGCATAACCTGTAGCTATGCCTCTGTAAACTGGAACGGAGTAAAAGTCGGTATACTTTCTTTCCAGTCCTTCTGGTCCCTGTCTTGTTACAATTACCTCTGTTCGCCTAGCAAGCTCAATTGGGTTAAACGGTTTGAAACTTGGAGTTAGGAATCTTTGGTATTTATCCATGTTTTCACGCCTCAATTTCAATAATTTTCCTTCTAGATTTAAAACCTGCTTGAATTTGACTTAGATTGATGAAACTTAATGTTTCGCAAGTTTTTATATGTTCTTTTGAGGGCCGCGTTATCTTCTCCATAAAGCTACCTCAACCCTCCAAGCCAGCCTTAACGTTTCGAGGATAGAACGATAATACTTGTTACAATCTGCTGCTACAGCCATGCTCAGCATGGCTATGAAGACTATGTGCACATGGATGCTGACCGAGTTGATCCCCTAACCATGATTCTGTCCAGACCCAGAAGTACCTTCGCTCTAGAGAAGACCCTCTCCATGGATGCCCTTCATCCTCCTGTAGGTCCTAGATGTCGGCTTTACCTTGCCCTTGCCAGACCACTCTTGGACTCGTTGCTCAACGGCATGAGGATCAAGGTGTTCAGCATCGGTCTGAATGGATTGCCAGGCCCATTACGCCTATCCTCTTCCTCCATATAGGGGGATGTCCAGGAGCTGAAAAGCGCCTCCAGTGAGATTCTGATGCTAGATACATGCTGGAAAGAAGCTATACCGACTTTGATCAAATCAGTTTGGTCATAGAGTACGAGGATTGAGTTTAAGTTTCTGGGCTATAGTTTCAAATAATTCTTTATGGAAATAGAGGCAAAATGGACTTTCCATGAATTCTACCACTTATCTAATTTCAGATTTGAGATTCGTGAGAAATGTTTGATATTTCTTGTCACAAGAGTGGCGTCGTTTGCCAAGGCGATTCCGGCTATCATTTCATTCAACAATCCTATGTTGACCCTTTCTCTCCAGATGCACTTGAACCTTTACGCTTTGCAGCATGCTTTGTCATAAGTCAAGAGATCTAGTGACTCGATCAATTCTTTGCAAACCCCGAAATTCTCCTCGTAATTTTCTGAGATCAGAGCACCGAACAGAAGCTCTTTGACATTGAAGACAGTCGTCAGAGGTATTTCTTTCGATTTTTTCATCTCCTTGATCTTCTGCACTGCTTCTCCCTTTTTTCTTAACAGGGCCGCCAATACATCAGTATCTAATATCTTCATTCAAAGAGCCTCTTTACTCTCTCCTCAAAATTCTCGTCCACTGATCTCCTCTTCTCTTTCAATGTTTTTTTCCTATTCTCTTCCATTCGTCGTCGCTCATCTTCCAGGCCCCAGCAAACATCATTAAGTCCGGTTTCTCCCTCTTTGCCAGTCTCTCGAACAATTCACTAAAGCTTTCATCCTTTCTCTTCAGTTTTAGTAGATCCCTGTATAACTCATCTTTTATTGTGATCGTCTTGAAGCCCATAATGTTTTTATGTTTAAACATATATTAAAATTTAGCTTTATTGGGGGGAAGTGGACAACAGGATCTTGCCGTCGAAGTTCAGGAAGGCCGCATGAAGATACTTTTAGAATCAAAGTATTGTCTCCTGTGGAGCTGCTAAATTAGTGAAAGAAGAGATAAAATTGGGACAACTTTAACCCTTCTAGGTCTGAAATCCTCGATGGAATCTCCTGACAGAAGGATTTTGAGATCTATATTTGGTTTCTGCGTTGGGAAAAAGATTGGGAGAAGTTCAATCTCTTAAAGGAATATATCCATCTATCCCCCTTGAGGCCTCCATTTTCCTAGATATCGCCAATGATATGAATGAGTCAATTAGAACGTAATAGATTCCCTAGAATGGGAAGAAGAACCTGAAAATACCTATGATGCCTACGAACAATACTGACAAGGCATAACCGACGAGTAATCCACCAGCCACCAATATTCCATGTTCTTCATATGCTTTGCTTCCGCCGATCCTTAGCGTTAAGGTCTTTAGAATCCACGCGAGTCCTGCAAGCTGCCAAAGACAAAGTTCCATGGACCATGCGTCGATCCCTATTAACATACCAATGGGCTCTAGTGGGAACCACGTGAACCTCGCATGCAGGTAAGAGAGCGCCATAGCAGTTAGAACCCCAGCAAGGGCCTGAGGCCACCAGATCCCGATTGCCGGCATTGAACTGATGGTTTCAGCGGATATGGCAGGATCAAGCAATGAGTAAGCCCCATAATCCCCAGAATACTGTGGGCTTCTAGTCAATCCAAACATGTAGGTCCAGCTGAGCCACGCGAACATCGCGGCGATTGGAGTTAAGAGAGAGACGACAATTGAAATCTTGAACACGTTCCTCTGGCTGGTCTTTGTCAGGCTAGCCAGCCTGGAGGACGCCATGGTCGACATAAGATAGTGCTGCCATCCCGCATAGGGAACGTTGGTTGCAGGTAGGGCTGCGAAGCTCATGCTCAAATACCAATCCTGAGTTAATGGCTCCGGTGCCACAGGCCAGATCCACTTATAGAATCCAGGTCCTGAATAGAAACCTGAAGCAGCCCAGAAGCCACTTAACCCCCATGTCCTTGCCCAACAGAACGCAAAAAGAGTAGTAACGAATACGGTTGTCCAAGCTGGGGCAAAGCTCATCCCAGATGCCATGAAGGAGATGGCTAGAAGGATCATCGTGACTATACATAAAAGCCAATTTGTTCGATACCTAAAGGGTTCGTTACTCTCTATATCCTTAAGTGTGGTATGTACTCCCAAGGAAGTCCTGATCGTCTCTGCAATATATCTTCGGTTCACTATGATATAGCCCAGTGCGATTCCGATGGATACGCCCATGCTTCCGAATACCTGCCAGACGAATGGCTGTTGGTATATTATGCTGCCAGTTGGACAACCATATATTCTCCCGCATCCTCCGCTTTGAGGCACGCTTGTGTAGTAACCGAATGCATAGGCTATCTGACACAGGATCGCGAGGACGATCCACCAGAACCATATGTTAAAGAGGATTGTTAGGGGAGCGAGGTAAAATATGGTAACGTAAAGGGGATTTTTCGTTGTGCCCACGAAAGCTATGATCCCGGCAAATGGACTATCAGCCGTTATGTATGTGAAGCCCGAAGGACATGTGTTTGTCCTCCACCCATAGATGTCTGGGAACCAAGGGAAGTTTATTATCATGAACATTAGGATTACAAATACTGCACCCAAAATCATGCCAACTTGAAATTCCCTGCTCTTCAGGCGTGCTCTAAATTCCGGCTCTGCGCTTCTAGCAAGGTCGTATGCCACCATCGTCTGGGGGAAAGGCACCTGCTCCACATCAACCCATTGATGTCTGAGTATTCCGGTAAGACCGATCATGAAGAGGGCCCAGAGCACGTAGATCCACCACCACCAAATTAAGGATGGCATGTATTCCATCCAAGGGATAGGAACACCCCCAGCCACCATCTGGCTTGCTATATCTCTCGATGGCCCGAACCACCAAGGCATGAGGAGGACTGAGGACGGATTCCTTATACTGCTAAACCAGTATGTCGCAGGGATAAATACTGTATCTGCAGTGCCCGGCCATGAGAGAGCAGCAAGAATAGCATAGATATACGTCATGTGATGAACATTAATCTTGCCCCCAAATTTGGTCCGAGAGATCATGGCCATAAAAAATAAGGATATGAAAACAAGTGGCATGTAATAGGTTAAAGCTGAGAGGAGGCTCAGACTCAGGAGACATTGGCCTGACTGGAATAGTACCCACCACATGCTCATAATGACCAATACTACTGTTAAAATTACACTTAGAATCCAGAAACGCCAAGTTAGAGGATGGTCGATTGCTTCAGTAGCTGACATACTACTCTGTACCCCAAATTTCAAGCAATAATTTTAACCTTATAAATCTAATCTATAATGGTCACATTCATGCATTTTCAAATTTTCTCTTCATTGAAAATATTATGGCGCCAACTGGTAAGAAACTGTAACCGATTCTTTGAAGGGCGGAATAGTTTCAAAGTGGTACTCAACCCCTTCATTCTTATCCCGAAAGACATAGACTTGTAGAGGCATATCAGTTCCGCCTTTTAGAATACAACTTACCTTCCCCTCAGCTAGATTGTGAACCGCCTCCACAATCCTGCAGTCACACTTATTCTTGGCATACTGAGCAATGTATTCATAGCTTTTATGGATCTTGTGGTACTTTGATGTTAACTTCTCTACTTTTGTAAAGATCGCTCTCCATTCCTCAAGGGACAATGCAGCTATTCTCTGTTCGTGGCACATAACGTTTCCGAAGAAGAGGCTATCCAAGCCCCTTTTTATCTGCAAGGCCGCCTTATCAGCCGCAGCATCTATGTCGTTAAATTTGTTTTCATTATTGAAGACCGTTTTCCCTCCAAGAAAATCGGGACCAAGATAGGCTTGAACGATAAAGAAGTCACCAGTCTTTGCATCTGGAAAGTCTTGTGGTATTGGAATATAGTCAAAAACATAAGAGCTGCTGTAGTCATGTTTACCATATGGTCCATTACGCCAGAGGCAAGCACATGGATCGGAATATGCCATACCGAACAAAGCATTGAACATCACATATGTTTGTCCCCTCTCTTTTAAGTAACGCAATGACCGCAAACCCGGATTCTGCCAGTGGGGATCGACAACCTTGCTGGGAACTATGCCCCATCTCCTGAATTTTTCATCAACCTTAGCGAAGATTTCATCCAGCTCCTCATACGTATACTCAAATCCATGGGTCCTTTGGTAAATGAAATGAGCTGTTTCAAAATCCAACGTTTCAGCAAAGGCATGAGCTGAAAATTCTGCCAAACCCTTGTCATATTTCTCTTTTATCTTCCTCTCGTCCTTCTCATCCACCTGATCTATAAAGAAACTTACATGGGGTACATATCCAAACTCATTCAGAACATCGATATAACCGAGGTTGACCACTGCACTATCGCTTCCTTTTTTAAAGGGGTTGCTTGAACCATAGCAGTCGTCGAATTGGCAGGTAACGAAGGGAGGCATCGCCATCATTAGGAATGGCTTCTTTGCGGCCCAGACTATCGATTTCCAGAAGATGTCGTCAAGCCCAGAGGCGTGACCGAGATATTCGTCCAACCAAACCTTGGGTGAGATGGCAAATTGTACAGCTTTTCCCTTTCCGGAGCGAGTTGCGAAGACAGCTGGGACGCCTTCAGCCGATCTCAGAAGCGTTATGGCATTCTTTAAAGCTTCAACATGGGCGATCTCTACAGGTCTTTTGAATTCTATGGTTTCTCCCAGCTCGCGAGTGCCAGTTATGTAGTGCGTATCGTTGCAGACCCTTACAAGAGGAGTACTATATGCAGAGACCTCTCCAAACATGCCTAGTGCCTCCCTGAACGAATTTGAGTACTGAGCTACATCGCTATCGAAGTTGACCAATCCCACGCCTTCATTCACAGCATCGATCAAAAGGCTCATCTCTTGGGATGACAGCCTTCTACCCAGACTTTCTTGTGCGATCACTATACAAGAATGGGAAAACACATCCTCTTTGCAAAGTTTTTTCTCTCTAAGGTCTAGGATCTGGTATGGCATTCCAAAATGTTCAAAGGCAGGAAACATGCTTGACTGCGGTCTACAGTGTAGCAAGCTACCGGCGGAAGCTTCCGATGTATCTATCAAAGCGATTAAGGACATGTTGCCTTTTGCTTCCTTAAATTGAGTCCATTCTCCATTTTTCAACGAAGTCATGATAACAGATCAGTTTCAAAATTATGCGTTTAGATATTTAAGATTTTAGAACTAGTTCTGTGCTACTACAAGAGGAAATGGAGCATAGAGACGAGCTACAGAAAGATCAGAGAGTTTTTCCAAAAATAATTCGAGGTAGATCATGCGCATCCTCCACCTCTTTCTAACATATCTGATTTACAATGCCTGGTTCATCCTCAACATAAAAACCAAGGAGAAGGAAACGGCCATAGCGATAAAGCTCAACTATATCTGGAATATTTTCATGCTTTTCCAGGTGGGTGAAGAATATCAATATTTGCATCTCCAATGCGAAATCGTTCGTTGCTTGGTACCGGCATATTGATTGGCTCAGGCCGATCTTGCTCTCAAATCCATCATCTATCTCTCAACCATTGCCCGATGATGCTCCATTTTCAAAAGCATGTACCATACGATGACGAGCATCTCCTTTGCTGTAGCAGCAAGTTTGCCTTCTGCAGTCCCAATCCTTTCTTCGATTCTATGGAAGGAATTAACCTCTAGTCATGCATAGTTGCAGTATCGATCATGAACCATCATCCTCAAAAGTGGCTATAATGCGATCGGTCTCATGGATAGTTAACAACCAATTATCAATGTCAATGCAATCTATGACGAAGGTATAGCGGTCAAGGAAGAGGAACAAATTTACAATTATTATTGCATTGCGAGATGAATGATCTAGGGAGACAAAGCGAGTGTATTGAAGATGATGCCAAATAGATCATGGTCTGCCTGTGTGAGTAAGGCAAGAATGCCCAAGATTGAGACCTAGCGAGCCATTTGAAAGGAATTACGAGCTCATGAATAGATTTATAGAGCTAACTTAAGTATTTAGTATAGGAGATGGAGATAATATGGCTACTACCTTGGGTGGGTTCCTAATCGGCTTTGGACTATGCCTCTTAATCATAATCCCGCTAAGCTGGTGCATATATAGTCTATCGAACATAACTATACCAATATTTTTTGGTGGCATATTAATTATTATCGGAATGTATTGCATTGTTAGAGCAAAGAGGCCACCTAGGGAAGAGAAGGAGCTTCCTCTACCTCCTCCACCGCCTATGCCTAAGCAAATCGAGAAGCGTTGGAGAAGTCAATTCCGCTGCAATGCTTGCGGGCAGATATTCTGGATTGATGAGCACAGAATAAGGATTCCATATTGCCCTCAATGTGGCGCACCCAATCCTAAAGTTATAGCTAATATTTCCTCTCAATCAAGCATGTATCAACCATAACAGATTGGATCGCTTTGTAAAGGCCGATCAGATCTTTGATTTTCACCATTCAGGTAGCTGAGAAATACGGACAAGATAATCATAGGTCCAGCGCGCAAGTCATGGTCGGGCAAAAAAGCCGATTGGGCTCGGCCGGCTCAATATCAACCTACAGTAGACTTGCTATAGCCCCAGTTAGGTCATCTGTGTTCTCCAGCAGGAAGGATATGATCCGCTCCAGCTC
>Ga0123519_10005081_pt1 | contig 21121 bp, 14 predicted proteins | sample YelNatPaOPRAMG02_FD_87396 | JGI IMG/M metagenome (GOLD analysis project Ga0123519, IMG submission 87396) | Hot spring microbial communities from Yellowstone National Park - Yellowstone National Park OP-RAMG-02 (version 2) | ecosystem: Environmental > Aquatic > Thermal springs > Hot (42-90C) ...
CTTGGAAGAAGTCATCCCATCGAAAATGGTTTTGCATTCCATCATACGCTTGGAGTTCCCTATCTGCCAGGTTCGTCAGTTAAAGGCTTGGTTAGGGCTTGGGTGGAGCATTGGCTAAATGATAAAAAAGAGGACATCAAGCGAATATTCGGAGATAACGAAGATGGGGTGGGAAGCGTGATATTTTTAGATGCCATACCGATAGAACCTGTGGAATTGAAGATGGATATAATGACTCCACATTACAGCAAATACTACCAAGGAAAAGATGTGCCTGGAGATTGGGACAGTCCAAATCCGATACCCTTCATGGTTGTTAATAAAGAGACTAAGTTTCAATTCGGAGTATTGCCAAGAAGAACGAATAATGAACAAGATAAACAAGATTGCGAGAAGGCAATTGGCTGGTTGACTGAGGCTTTGGCAAATATAGGAGCAGGGGCAAAAACTGCCGTAGGCTATGGCAGATTTGAAAAAATAAATCCTGCCATAAAATGGATTGAAGATAACGTTTCTATGGAAAAGGAGAAGGATCTAAAACGAAAAGTAATCGCAAATGCCGAAAACCTTGCCAATAAATGCAAAGATATTCCGGATGCAGAATCAGAATTAAGAAAAGAAGTAAAAGAGGAATTAACAAAAATTATAGACGAATACATGAAGTCCGCTAAACCCACTGGGGGTGTGAAGAAAGCAAAAAAGATTTTGGAGGATTTGAAATGAAGATTCTTCTTTGCCTATTAAGCGACCAGCATGTGCCTAACTTGCTTGTCGTCCACTCAGTAAAGCCTGATAGATTGGTATTGATAGAAACAAAAGGAATGAATATAAAGAAAGCAGTAGATAATTTTCTTAACGCACTAAAGCTAGGTGGCTTGGATTATTCAAATGACAAGCATGAAATCTTGAAAGTAGAGAAAGAAAACTCCATGAATGAGATACAAGATAAAATAAAGGAATGTTACGAAAAGAGAGCCTCAAATGAATGGATAATTAATTTAACTGGAGGCACCAAGCCAATGGTATTAGGGGCATTTAATTTTTTCAAAGATAAGAACGTGAAAATGCTCTATCTTGCTGCTGCTAATCAGAAAGAAATTCTGAATCTTTTAGAAGACAAGAAAGAAATGGAGATAACACATAAAACAAGTGTATCTGAATTTCTTGCAGGATACGGTTTCGAAGCAAAAGTTGGAGACACGGCTTGGGAGAAAAGGGGGAAAAAATGGTTTGATTTTTCAAAGTATATAGTTCTTCATTGTGAGGATAAGGAGATAATAGATTATCTTGCTAAATTCAGTAATGAAAAAGCCCAAGAAAAAGGAATGCAGTTAAAAAACGAACCTCTGCATGACATAAAATTTAGCGAGTACATGCGAAATTTATTTGGTATTGAAATGAAAGGAAATATGGTTACAGGCAATCTTGACAAGCATATGTGCAAATTCCTTGCAGGCAGATGGCTTGAAGTCTTTTTGTATAACATCCTAAACAAATATAAAGAAAAATTGGGAATATGGGACGTACACATAGAACTCAGTATATTCGCTAACAAAAACAAACTGCCAAATGAACTTGATATTACATTCATGAAAGATCAAATGCTCTACCTAGTCGAATGCAAGACAGGCGGGCAATTGCATGATAAAGAGGTAAATGCGCTCTATAAAACAGAAGCAATAAAGAAACAATTCGGTGCATTAAAGGTAAAGTCAATCTTTGCAACTACCTCTGACAATATCATAGATGATAAAAAGAATATAAAAGAACATATCCAAAATAGAGCAAGAATATACGATTGTACCATACTCACAAGAGCAGACATAAAAGAACTTGCTGAAAAACTTGACAAGGTAAAAGATGAAGAATTTGTTGATTTAATCAATAAAAAATTTGGATTTGAGAAGAAAGATTTTGTAAAGATAGAATCCAAGCCTATTCAAATTTAAGATATAGATTCCTTAGCCTGCACAATCGCACGCACGATTTCTTCTTCGGTGATCCCTTCTATCTTTATTTTGTTTTTCAAGAATATATCTTTCAACTTTTCTTTAAGGAACTTTTTATCTACGAGTGTGCCCCTAAGTTCTTCTTCTATATTTGATACAGAATCAAGAGGATATGCAAAGAAATCTCCAGAAAGAGATATTTCATCGATTACATCATCTATTACTCTCATCGTTATTCGCAAGAGTTTATCCGATTTGTAATTGTATTCGATTATCGATACCTTGCTCGATATTTTGGTTGCCTTTGCATTTTTGGATATTTTTCTTATTTTACCATCTATCCACAACTTGGATTTTAATCTATCTGCAATTTCAGATAGTTTAGCCCTTTCTTGGTCTGTCAGTTCTCCTCTTTCTAATTTACCTATCGAATGCTCGAATGCTTGTATATACGCAGAGATAACCTTCGACCTCTCAGGGGCATACCCAAGTTCGTGCCTTAATGAAGTTATCCATTCTGCAATACTCTTTGCCGCCTTTTCCTTGAATTTTTCTGAGGGAACCTTTAACACATTCGCCATCTTTTCATGCTCCACATCTATTATCACATTCCCTATTATCACTATGCAATCCGCTAAAGATGCCGCACCGTTCCCAGAACATTTCTTACCATTTATCATTATGTCGTTCAATGGTTTGAACTTAGCGTCCAAGCCGAAACTACGGTAGGTTTCTACCGCAGGCTCAAGGTATTTTTCGTATAACGCATCTAATCTCGGTGGAAATGAGCCTTGACTCCTCATTATTAACTGATAAAATAACTGGTTAGAATCTAGATATACAGTCCCCCCTCCAGTCTGACGACGCACTATTGGAAGGTCATGCATCTTGCAATATCCCTCATCTACCTCTTTGGAAATGTCCTGATGATACCCCACACAAACGTACGGCTTGGAGGGATAGCACAAAATTAAGGTATTCGGCTGCTCTCCTTTTCCTACCGAATAAGCAACAGATTCATAAACGCTCTGTATCTCGAACCCCTCAAGCCCTCCAAGTTCTAGCAAACGCCAAGCCATGAGTTTTGTATCGATTTTTATTTTTATATTTCTATCCTTTTTAACTCTTTGACTTGTTTTTGATTTAAAGTAACATATTCATAACTTCTTAAAAGCCAAGATTTAATACTAAATTAAATAATATTGGTAATTGTCTAAAATGTTGATAGAGGTGTATTTTTGGTTAAAAAAGAAAATAAGGAGAGCTACGAAAAATATCTGAAAGGTCTGAACGCTTTTCTATCAAGTAAAAGAGCCACCACTGCAAGAGAAATTTCAAGCCTTAGAATGACAGACCCCACATTGGCAGAAGCATTATTACCTGCTCTTTTATCCCTTTTAAAAGACGATGAAAAATCAGTTCGTTCCGCAGCGTGCGAATCTATCGTTGAACTTTTAGTTTCTTTAAATCAACTTATACCTAATGCTATCGAAAATCTTTTGAAATTTACAGACGATAATTCTCAGGAAACTCGCCGTGAGACTTATCTTTTGTTAATAAAACTTGGTGAAAAAGATAAAAATGCATTCAGAATTGCCCTTCCACAACTTCTACCTCTCGTCGAATCTGATAACCAAGAAAAAAGACTTGCAATAATTACAGTTCTTGATAAAGTTGGTTTTGCAGGCAAAGAATATTCTTACGAAATTTCGAACATGACCCAGATACTCGAAAAATCTTCACTTTCTGGTTTCGACATCGAAAAAGCAAAAAAATATTTTGCACTTGCTAAAGAGGAGATGAAAAAAGGGAATGTACCCGAATTTAGAAGAAATATTTCAGATGCAAAGAATTACGCAAAAAAATCTGTTTTTGTAGAGGAGATTTGGAGAGTAAATTTAGATTCCAAGCCAAAAACATCTGCTGTTTCTTCCGATGGAGATATATGCGTTTTAGGCGATTCAAGTGGCAATATCTTTTGTTACGATTCAAATGGTAAAATGCTATGGACAGAAAAATGCCTCGGGGCTGTGAACGAAGTTGGAATCTTCTCGCTTGGCAGATTCATCGTTGCAACTTCTGATGATAAGTATGTGCGCTTGTTTGAAAGAGATGGAAAACTTATTTGGAAATATTACGCAGGTGAGGCGACTCATGCACTTTCTATTTCCGCAAATGGAAAGAAAATTTTTGTCGCAGGCGCTTCGAATGTAGTTTATGTATTCGATAGAGAAGGTAATTTGCTTGAAAAAATTGTTGTATCAGAAGGATGTCCATTGAAACTTGTACAATCCACAGATGGAAGATTCTTTGCTATGTCTTGTGGGGACTATCATGTATATCTACTCAACAACGTTTTCCATGTAGTTTGGAAGAAAATTGTAGGTAGATGCAAAGACGTCGCACTCTCAGGCTTGGGCGATAAACTCGTCGTAGGCGAAAAAGGGAACTTCCTTAACTGTTTTGATAATTCAGGAAAACTCATTTGGAAATTTGAAGGAAACGACCAATTTCAACATGTGGCATCTAATTTGGATGGTTCAAGATTCTTTGCCTCATCTCGCAAAACCCTCTATTCCCTAGATGAAAATGGGAAACTAATCTGGCGTTTTGCTACAGATTCCGAAATTACGGATTTGAGCATATCTCCACATGGCTATTACCTTGTTATTTCAACAGTAACAGGCTTGACTTTCCTTCATAATTACGAAGCATACAGACAAGCACTCGCAAGGTTCGAGTCTAATTTGTGTGCGGTTGCAGCCATGGGTGTCGATACTTCAAAGGCAGTTTCATTATACTCCGAAGCCTCAAAGGCTTTTAAAATCTGTGAATATAAAAAAGGAGCAAAACTATCCATCGAAGCGGAAGCAAGACTAAGGGCAGAAAAACTTTTAAAGACGATAGAGGCAATTAAAAAAGCAAAGGAAATAATGGAAACAAGTGCACGAGATGGCTTGGACGTCTCAAGATGCAGAGAACTCCTTTTAGATGCAGTCTCTGCCCTCTCAGATGAAAGATACAACGAAGCACTCGCAAAAGCTGCAGAATCTCTCGAAAGTGTTAAAGGTGCTAAGAAAGTAAAAGAATGGGATAAATTCATAGATGACCTTATCTCAGATTTGTAACCCGTGTAATATCCGGATATTTCTCTACAAGAAAAAGTAAAACTCCCCTTCGACCTCAAAACATAAGGAAGGTTGAATAAGAATTGCACAATACCGAATATTTAGATAGAAAAGAACTGTGAGAAACTATTATTATATGCTCTACAACGTCATATCATCAATATTAACCTATTATTTTGTATTTTCTTTCGTTCTAATTTTCCCCTTCCAGATATCTTTTTCCACATCTCTATGCTGTTCGTCTGTTATTCCAAGTAACTCCTTTAATCTATTCAACATAGCACTTTCATCAGGAGTAATTATACCGTCAGCCCAAGCCGTCTCTAATATGTTTTTGTAAATGTCAATTCTATTGACCTTAACATCTGCATGTCTTTCAACTATCTTTTGCTCTATTTTTTTATGGTCCTCATTCGAAATTCCAAGCATTTTTCTTAACTCCTCAACCATTATTTGTTCTGATGATGTTAAACTACCATCCATCCAAGCCTTCTCCATTATGGTCTCATATATCATCATCTTCTTTTCATTCGAACTCTCTTCCATCTCTTTAACAAACAAAGCCCTCTTTTCACTCTCTATCTTTTTCTTTACTAACGCACAGTCAAAAACACCTTTCTCAACTAATCTAATCACATCAAACAAAGTCAATTCTCCTTCTAATCCAAGTGATTTTGAATTTTTTGGAATGTCAACCACATGCATATCAATTTTCGAACCATCTAAAAGGACAACTGTAACCTTCCAAGAATCTACCTGTTCCTTCAACTTTGAAGCTGTAATCTTACCTTTCCAAGTCAGCAGATATACTTTTCTTTTTTGCTTAAGCCCAACAATATGCGCAGATTTCTCTTCTATCTGCTCATTTTGCATCAGTTTCCTTAAGGTTCTTGGAAGATGTTTACGATGCACTCCAATATACTTTGAAATCCCTTCTTGAGTTAAATCTTGCGGAAAATCATATACTTCCCCTATATTAACGAATTTGTAAAGATGTAGCAACACTCTTTCTTCCACGGTTAAAGTATAGTCAGGGACATTATAGGCTTGGGCAGAATCCTGCTTCATAATGCGAAATAAATATGTTGGTAAATAAAATTTCGCAATTAACTACCTGAACGCATCTGGAGAAATAAAATCACCAAGATTTTTCTTAACGATTGATTTGACAGCCGAAACTTCGTTTAATCGTCCATCCCAAGATACAAAAACATGGCTACAAGAACTTTCTATCTCGTTAATGGTCTTCTTCATTGCAATCCTTAACGCATTGGGACATTCGTTTTTTATCCCAACTGCAAGAAGGGTATATTTACCACGTTCTATTACGAATCTTAACTCCCCATACTTAAATTCGTCAAGGCTACCTTCTATTTTATTCTTAAATGAATCTTTTGTAAAATCCTGCAAAGCAGTGAGCATTGCAGATAGAACTTCGTTATCTACAGTATCTAATCGTCTTGTAAAATGAGTAATAAGCCTGCCATCGTTATAAATCAAGAACATATCTTCAACTATGCGTCTCCTTTTTCTGAGAAAATAAAATGCAAAGGATATAGATAAAAACGCAAAAAGGATGAGAATTAAAATGGGAATGAGATTCGTCTTTTCTTCTACAAATATATCTTTCTCTACAACTATCCCATTCGTAATATACCCTTCTGAGGTAACTACATACGCGCTTAGATGCATCCTCCCTTTATGAAGATAAATCTCAAATTCAACCCATTTCGTTTCTTTAATTCCTATCTCTGAAACTATCTTTCTTTCAATTTGTATATCTTTTGAACTATTCACCTTCAACTCCACGCACACATACTTGCATGGTATATTACCTGTAGCCCTAACAACTACTTTTACATCCTTTTTCTCGCCTTCATGGTAACTCCCAGGACAAGATATCTCCACCACATCAACCTTTACATTTTCCACGGTTACAGAACCATTTTCTCTCACCAAGCCGTAAGATGAATTTGTCTCAACATATAATTCGTAAGTTTCTGAAATCTCTTTCGTGGTAAATACGCGTGTCATACTTGAATTTACACTCTCACCTTTTTTTATTTCTGAATAGATACTATCTATTCCTATTAGATTACCAATCTCCGGCGAATGCAGATAATACTTTACAACTATACCTTTTGCACTATTGTTCCCTAGGTTGGTAACCTTGGTTGTTATCTTAACAGAAGTGCCATTTGGAACTACATTGCCAGGTTCAAATACCGGCTTGGAGAGCATAAGTCCAGGCGGCGTTTCGATTACTCGAATGCTAAGCGTGATAGCATGCATCTTATCGCTACTGTTTGCATTGAAAGAAAACATGTATGTGCCAGGAAAAGCATAGTTCACAGAAATGCGCAAGATTAAAGTGCATGGTGGTTTTGCATGTTTCTGGCTTATATTGAAATTAAATCCATCAGGAAGGTTGCTACACGAGAAAGTTAGCAAATCATCGAAGCCGTTTATCTGCTCAACATTAATATAGAACTGCCCTTCGTCCCCTTGTGTTATCTCTTTCATGTTATCCGTGCAGTTGAGCAAGAAGTCTTTTTCCAAAACAACCGAGCATATAATAGATACCACATGTGTAATGCTACCAGAAGTCCCAGATACATTTATGATAAAATTCCCAATCTTGGATGTCAATACGGTCAAAGTTGAATTTTCTCCGGGATAAAGGTTTGTCTTTGAAAAAACGCATGTAAGCGAACTGTCTAAGTTAACAGTTGATAGTTCAACTTGGGAATTAAAACCTGAAATACCTTCGATTGAAATGCTGAAATTAACCCCTGAGCCTAAGGTTACATTCGCATACGCAGGATTGTAAATGATTCCAAAATCAGGATTGGAAGAGTGTATAATGTACTGCGAAGATGTTCCAAGGTCGCGTCTTACATCGAAATTGTAGTAGTTGAAGTAATTTGTTTCAAAATTGATTATCACCCTGTTTGCGCCTCCTAGATAGTTTTTTGGAATTGTGATAGTTAAATTGTTTGAATTAACGCTTGCCGGAATTGGAAAAAAATCTTCGTAATTGTTTGTGATTTGAGCATTTCCAGCACACCATTCTGCAGCACACCAACTGTTTGTTTCATCGAGATTAGTAATGTTTAAAATATAAGAAGTTCGGGCATTCAAACTTTCCTCAAACCTAATGTTACCATACACGACCATAGAAATTATAAGATTGCTGTTATCCTGCCTTGCATATCCTTCTTTCAAATCGATGTCAGGGTCTGATATCGTCCCACCTAACAAAGAAGATATATCGTTCGCAGGGTCTGTCATAACTAACTCGCTCGTCTGCGCATATGTGGAAAGAGGAAATAAAAGTGCAAATATCAGTAAGACAAAGATAAGAGCTGATTTCAGTTTCACAAATGGTATATCAATGCATTTGTATTTAATATTGCCGATATACATAGAAAGATATCGGAATCCGATATACCATTTTATAAAATTAAAGTGGTAAGGTATGGATTGTAGTATATATAGGTCCGTTCGGCGTAAGTTGTGATTTCTTAAGAGATATCTCCCTAACCTCAAATTCGTTAAACTCTCTCCCTTTCGCCTTATCAATTATTTGATACATCTTATCCTTGTTCCTTGCAGATTTTACACGCGCTATGGTTATATGCGAGGAAAACTCATGTTCATCCTTTTTGAACCCCAAATCACTCAACTTCTCATCCAGATTCCTCGCAATCTTCTCTATTTTCGAAGGCTCTTCAATCCCTATCCAAATCACACGTAGATATTTTTGATTTGGAAAAACACCCAAGCCTTTAAACTTTATCTTAAATGGCTCAATCCCCTTTACAGATTCCGCCATAATCCCCTTAATCTCTTCAATCAATTCCTCTTTCGTATCACCTAAAAATTTTAAAGTAAGATGGATGTTCTCATTCTCTACAAACTTCAAATCCGCACCTGTACGCTCAATCTCTTCAATCAATCCATTAAGTTCCAAAGCCTTTCCTATGTCTATAGATATAAACCCTCTAAACATCTACGCACCTATTTACAAATCACGATTTCGTTATTAAACCTTTTCTTAAAAACGTATATTGTTCAGAAGTGTAGTATCCCGAAATTACTTCCTTTCGGAGAAAAGTAAAAGTTCTCCGAAGACAAGGAGGAAACTAAACAAGAAGAAAGTAAGGGTGGATCATAGGAGAAGGGGAGAACGGAGAACAATTATTATAATTTCAAACGCCCCATTGGGACCTTAATATCGACGATTGTGAAACACCATTCTAAGGTTTCGTGAGAAAAATGCACCCATCTAAGAAAACTAACTTTATCAACCAACACATTCAACTCATCTAAAATACGCTCCACAATTTCTTACTATATCTAAAAAATGCAAAAGCGGTAGTTTCAACATGACCTCGATTTTTAGTGAGGAACTAATTTCAGGACGGCACAACTAAATTAGAAATTCAAAAACAATTTATACGATGATAGAGTTAATCTGATTGTGAAAAGGATACTTGTAGTAGGAGCAGGACCTGCAGGATGCTCTGGTGCATATAGTGCATCTAGGCTTGGAGCAGAAGTCTTGCTTGTTGATATTAAAAAGAACATAGGGGAACCTGTGAGAAGTGCGGAACTTGTGCCTAAACTGCTCAAGCGTACAGTCGATTTTAAGCCAATTCAGACGATTTCAAATTTAGTTACAGTTCTTAATGGTAAGGAGTATGTAGTATCCTCGCCCGCATATATGGTAGATAGAAGAGAATTTGATAGGCATCTTGTATCATTGGCAATACGAGCAGGCGCAAAAGTTAGCATGGATACGAAACTATCATTTAATGGGAATGAAACATTGATAAATGGAATTAAATCAGAATTTGACTTTATAATAGGATGCGATGGTCCGAGTTCTTTTGTAGGTAGACACATTGGAATAAAAAATATGGATTTTATGTTTGGTATTCAGGGCGAATATGTTCTTGAAAAAAGGCTTGAAGATGCATATATCTTTCTCGATAAAAAGTACGTATATGGATATGCCTGGCTATTCCCTAAAGGAGAATATGCAAATGTCGGACTTGGGATATCTCTCAAATATTCGAGAGAATCAAAAAGATTGCTTGAGGGTTTTGTAAAGATGCTTGTTGAAAGAAAATATATCGTTAATGACTCATTTATAACGCACACTTCAGGGTTAATACCCTGTGGAGGAATCCTGACACCATGTAAAAATAATATACTCCTTGCAGGAGACGCATGCGGCCTTGCGCATCCTATCACTGGTGCAGGTATTGCATACGCATGTGAATCAGGTATTCTTGCAGGGAAGAATGCATCTGAAGGAAGTGCAGAAAAATACAAATTAGAAATTATGGAAAGGTATCATGAAACATTCGAAAGAGGTAGGAGAAAAAGGAAATTTCTCAAGGAGAATTGGAATAATTTTGACGAAACAATAAGGAAATGTTGGCCCTGTTTTGAGGAGTACAATAAATGAAGAATATGTGAAAATGTGAAAAGTATGTAAATAGAAGGAAAGAGGGAAAAGAGAGAATAGGTGGAAAAAATGGAAACAAATAAAATGGAAACAAAGCATAATACGAGATACGATAATATGAAGGAGCACAATACAATAGACAAAGAATTCGAATATGAACTTGAAGAATCTAGAAACCTGTCTTATTCTAGGCTTGGGAAAAAAATCACATTCTATATACCAGGGAGTTTTTCATTCTATGGAAAAAGAGGAAAATATCCTGTTTTATCGATTACAGGTTCAAAGTGTGCGCTCAAATGCGACCATTGTTATGGGAAGATACTTGAAAGCATGTATGATGCATCTACGCCGAAAAAGTTTGTTGAGGTGTCAAGAAAGATATATGAAAATGGAAATTTAGGTTGTCTAATTTCAGGGGGATGCGATAATTTTGGTAGATTACCTTGGAAAAAGTTCATTAAATCTATAAAACAAGTGAAGGCAGAAACGAAACTACATTTAACAGCGCATACTGGCTTGGTGGATTATCCGACAGCATGTGCATTAAAGGAGGCAGGAATTGAGCAAGCATTGATAGATGTTATAGGTTCTGAAGAAACTTTGAAGAAAGTATATCATATAGATGGAGATGTATCACTTATAGAGGAAAGTCTTATCTCGTTGAGTAAAGCAGGATTGCCAATAGTGCCTCATGTAGTTGTTGGCTTGGATTATGGCAAAATTATGGGCGAGGAAAAGGCAATCGAGTTGATTTCCAGATTTAATCCTAAAACTTTAGTCTTTGTTGTATTTTTCCCTTTGCATAACACGCCTATGGAAGATACCAAGCCGGTAGATGAGAAAGATGTTGTTAGACTTATTGTTAAATCAAGGAAATTAATGCCTGAAGTGCAAATCTCGTTATCTTGTGCCCGTCCTCATGGGGAGTATAGAAAAAGGCTTGATGAACTTGCGGTTCTTGCGGGCGTGAATAAAATAGCAGTCCCATCAAAAGAAGCAATTAAGATTGCATCTGAACTTGGACTTGAAATAAGTTACAAGCCGACTTGTTGTTCGCTTGATCTAATTGATTGATATCGAGTGATATCCAATCTCATTCTAATTTACCTAAAATAGAGAAAGGGTTATTCATCTTGGAGGAGAACTTCTTTTAAGTTTTCGCCGTCAGGGCATTTTATATCTCTGATAATCTTTTTTACCTTGAACTTATCTTCTTTTTTCACGCCGAGAGGATTGCATTCTAGGTAAAATTCGCATCCTATATTTTTGCACGGCTTGGGCTCTATCGATAAAGTAGCTCCTTCGATAGCATTTTTTGGTGATATTACAACTTTTATCTCACATTTTTCTACTTCAACTACACGCGCATATCCATCGTGCATCCTACATTCATGTTTTGGATTTTCTCGAACTTTGGTAATAACATATCTTTTGCCAGGTTCAAGGTTGAAACATACTTGCTTTATTTTGCAATCTCTACATTCTGATAAAGGTCCGATATAGATAAATTCGTTTCCTTCTTTTGCCTGTTTTTCGCCGATTAGAGTTACTATTACCATCTTTGCATCCCCTTTATATGCATTTATATGAAATTCATTTGTGAAATTTTAAATAATTTTTTTCAAATGCCATACCATATCAACATTTGATTTATTATTTTTATCGCTATAGGACTTTGGTAGTATATGCGAGTTTTTCGGCTGCTTCGTAAGTCAGTCCTTTATCTCCAAGGATAGTATATCTTTCAGGTCGAATAGAATGTGCTTTTACAAGTGCTTCGATGATAATTTCCTTTGATAAACCAAGTTCTCTAGCAGTAGTTGGCGCGCCTATTTTAAGTAGGGCATCTCTAATCCTTTTCCAATCGCCGCCATGGAGATACATCATCATAATAGTTCCTATACCGCATTGTTCACCATGAAGTGCTTTTCCAGGTGCAAGAATATCAAGAGCATGTGAAAACATATGTTCCGAGCCTGAGGTAGGACGCGAAGAGCCTGCAACAGACATTGCAATACCCGAAACAATCATGGGTTTTATTGCAAGCCAGACAGATTCTTCAAGATTTGGTTTTATTGCATCTGCAGATGCAATCATGGCTTCTGCGGTATAACTTGCAACTGCAGCCGCGGAGGAAGAAAATTCTTCATGACGTAACCTTTCTGCGAGTTCCCAATCAAGGACTGCGGTCGCGTTCGAAATTACATCTGCGCAGCCTGAGGCAAGGAGTCTATACGGCGATTTTAGTATTATACCTGTATCGGCAAGCACGCCCAAAGGCACTTTTGCATCGATTGAAATAGGCGAATTTCCATCTTTGATTGAGGCACGAGGGGAAGCAATACCGTCGTGAGAGGCTGCAGTCGGAACTGATATGAAAGGTATGCCGATATCTGCGGCTGCTTTTTTTGCAATATCTATCTTCGAGCCTCCACCTACACCGACAAGAAAAGATGCTTTTGTCTCCTTTGCGATAATTTCGACTTTTTTTACATTTTCGATTGTGGCAGGACCTACTTCTGCAAATTGTACTTCGTATCCTGTTTCATGGAGAATGTCATGGACTGGTTTAGCAGCTAATCTTAATGCAGTTCCGCCAGTTACAATAACTCCAGTCCCTTTGAGGTCGAAATCTTTGCACATTCTTCCGATTTGAGGAAGAACATCATGTCCCGTAGTAACTTGTCTTGGGAAAGACATAGATTTGGCTTTTGTGAACATGAGGTCTGTAACTATAGTGGTAGAAACAATCTCTCTCATAGGTTCACCTTGCGAGCAGTTTCGACGGAAATACCTTTATATCAGTATTACGTTCTTGATAGAGGTAGATAGTGGTGGCTCCCTATAAAATGTTCTATGATAGAATAGATAGAATAAGAATAGATAGAATATATAAATGGTATATAGAGCATGAGGCTTGGGTATGGATATTAATAATAGGGCTACCAATGCTTATTCTTACTTTGGGATGTGTATTTTTTCCGACTTTATTTTGGGATAACTTCTTGTGGAAATATTATTGGGGACCTATAGAGGCAGATGCTCAGAACCATCCTATAGGAGATATTACCGAGGGGTACAATATAGTTTCTACTTTGTCTTATGGAGTAATACTTTCAGTTGCTGTATTCGGTATTTACAGGCTCTTTAAAATATTAAAAATCGATTTGGATGTGAAATTTTTTGCGGCGATGATACCTTATGTTATCTTAGGAGGAGTTTGGCGTGCTTTAGAAGATGCGGAACTATTCAAACTTCCGATAAAGTATCTATTTATCGCGCCCAACATATATATTTTTGAGGGCTTGGTTACTATTGCAATAGTTGTAATGTGTACATTCTTGGAAAGATATGTTAGAAATATCATAGGAAAAGAAGAAAAGGTTCAGAAGAGCAATCCCAAATTAAAAGATAAGTCTAAAAGTGGATATAAGAAGTTAATTTTCATAATATTTATGTTTATATTTGTGTTCATGCTCGGAGGTTATGCGTTTGTTTCATTCTTTTTTGCAAGTTCATTTGCATATCTTCCGAATTTTTATGAAAGTATAATGGTCATATCAATTCCATTTTTTGTATATGTAGTTTATCTCTTTTCCAGGAAGAATAAAAATTTTGAATATGTTGGCGACTTGGACAAGTTTGTGGATAAATTCGATTTTGTGCTTATTATAGGTTTAATGCTTCTTTCACCTCCTTTATTCTTGTGTGCAGTTTGGTTTGTTTCTATGAAGTGGTCCCCCCCTCCATTTCCTATAGTTCCTGAAGAACTTTTAATTATTCCATTAATTGCGTTTTCTATAACTGGTGGATTATATCTATTTTCAAAAAAAGTAGGTAAACAAATGCCATCATTTGCATTCTTATCGTCAGGAACAAATCTTCTAATTCTGTTTGGTCAATTTCTTGATGCTTCAGCAACTTATCGGGCTCTTGATTATCATTCATATGGTGAAAAGCACGTTCTACCTAACTTTTTAATACAATTAACGGGGACTGCGGCAGTCATGTTTCCTTTGAAACTAATAGTTGTTGGTCTTGTGCTTTACCTCATAGATGTAGAGATGAAAGAGGATTTTAAAGAATATAAAACGCTCATCGGCTTGGTAAAGTTTGCAGTGTTGGTCCTAGGTTTTGCACCTGGAGTAAGGGACATGATGAGGCTTGCTATGGGAGTATAAGTAAAAATTGTATTTAAGTGCACAAATGCAGAGCGTTAGGACATAATTGCGGAACATGATACGCAAGAAGTTGAGCACAAAAGTTATTTCGCAAGATAGATAGGTGTAGATAGATAAGTATATTTAGTTAATGGCAGATTGCAACTATGTAAGGTGAGAGTAGTTTGAAAGAGACGAACACCTCAAAGATGAAAAAAAAGTTGAAGAATAAGGATAAGAAAGAATCCAAAAAAGGGTCCAAATTAGAAGAGAGAACAAAATTACGAGGAAAAGATAGATATATTTTTCCAATGTGGACAATAGGAGTGGTAGTATTACTTCTTGCTATAACAAACTTTACATACATAAATCAACTTGAAAGTACATCTACAAAAGGTTCGATAAGTGAAGCAGAGAAGCATGTTAGAGACATCGAGAGAGAATGCAAAGATGCTCTTTCTCAGATTGTAGAAGATGTATATCGTTCTGTAGAATATGAAAAAGATAGAGAAATGGAAACAAATGTCCGATTTAGTCAATTTTTAACAAAAGAATATCCGACCACGAGAGGTAATTTTGCGATAGATGTTTCCAAGCCGAAAATAGAACTTAAGAATGCATATTATTTTTCGTATGATGTTGAAAGATATAATCGTACAAAGGTAATGATGCCTGTATATGTATCAACACAAGGTAAGGTTCATGTTGCAGTGGTAGGTGCGAAATTCAATTATGAGAAGGACATAGATTTAGATATGGTTGTATCTACGACAAAGGTGCTAATTGAAAATAGATTATCAAAATATGTGCGCGATGTGGAAGGAAGGATAAGAGAAATATTCGAGGATATGCTTAATTTAGCATCTGAGTATATGGGCTTGGACAGAACCGTAGTTTCAGATGCGCTTGAGTTATCTATGTCATTCGAAGAATGTTGCGTATTTCACAATACCACGAATAAAGAAGTTTCGGAATATCTCAAAAGTTTGAATAGGAGCAAACTTTCTAAATTCTCACCTGCCGAATATTTTCTATACAGGTATGGATATAACATTGAGGATATTAAGAAAAGTGAAAGTAAGAAAAATGAAAGTGGAATAATCGTTTTAGATTTGTCTTCATACGGCGAGCCCTTTTACTTTACTTCAGACAAATATGCGCCGACATTGCATTCGGTAATACCAAAGAGAAATATGCGTGTAGAGCCTCGTATTGAGGTTAGTGCAAAAAACAAAATCGAAGGATACAATGCATCTTGGGAGACTGGGGTTTGGTACAATGTTGTAGTTTCAGGTGGGGTTTTTGAAATTTCGGTGTATGAAGGGAAAGATTTCGGAAAAGTGGTATTTGATTTGAGTTATGAATATTCTAAATTTGCGAATCGTAAGTTCGAACCTACGCAAATAAAAAATTTATCAAATGTGCTTGGATTTTACTGTAAACCTACGAATGAGAGCATATCAGAATCGCGAGAACTTGGAGGAAAAGGTAGTTTTGTTTTATTTGATATTGCAGAAGGAGAAGCAGAGGAGTCAAGAATACCTTTTTGGGTAGAGGTGCTTTCTGTATGTGCCGAAAAAGAAGTTGTTCCTGTGTTGAGGATACATGAAACTAATGTTTCTAAGATAGGGGTGTTCGTATCGAGACTTATATCATCCGGGGCTTGGGATTTTGCAAGATTTAGATACATTCAGATAGCATGCGATGGAAATTATTTGTCAGTTCTAATAGGTGCTGCGCAAAGATTAAAAGTATTGCCTGGAGTAAGGATTGTAGGAAAAGAGTTTTCAGGTAAAGAGGAGATAATGTCTTTAATATCGAATTTAAGTGCAAGAGGGCTTTCTGTACATGATTTAATAGATATTTGGGGATGTGAGATACCTGAAGGACATCCGTATGAATGTGCAAATTCATACTATGAAGAGATGGAAGTCCTCGATAGATACTATCCTGAGTTTGGGTATCTTTCGGGTAGAATGCCGATTATGATTACCTCGATACCGTTCGATAAGGAAACAGAGAATACAAGTAGGCTTTATCTTTACAGCAATACGAGCGAGACGCCTGACGGTCGATTTGTATGTTGGCGTCCTTGGATGCTTGAGGACAGAGTATGCATAATTTCGGCATTCTTTCCGCTTGAAGGTAACGAAAATGAATTGCGTAACATAAAAGAAAAGATACCAGAAGCAGATAGGAATGAGGCTGCATGTGGCGGCTGGACTGAAGACCCGAGCATGAGAGAAATCGAGCCTGCGACACCCTGCACGATTATCATAAAGTCTTTTTCTGTAGATAAGAACCATGCAAATAAGGGTGATGTTTTCAAGATAAAATTAACTGTGGAGAACATAGGAAGAAAGGAATGTATAGGTGAGGAGATAAACAGTTTTGAGTATTCAAAGTTTCAAATTTCTAATCAAAGTGCAAAAGATAAGATATCTATAGATGGGATATCCATAGGTGCGTATGGTTATGGGATTATATTCAGAAGTGGAATAAATTTGTTGCCTGGTGAAAGAAAAGAGTTTGTGATAGATGCGAGGTTCGAAGAAGAGATGTCTTGCGAACTTTATGCGAGTGCAAGATACGAAGATAGGATTTACGAATATGGAAAATATCTTAGGATTGAGATTTCGAATAGCACGCCCTCAGCAAAACTTAGGATTGAAAGTTTGGCTTGGTCTGAAACATCGCCTTTTGTAGATGAAATTGTAACTTTAAAAATAGGTTTAAGGAATGTAGGTAGTGCGGTTGCATATACGCAAATAGGTTCAAGCGATGTAGAGACCTATCCTAAGAATGAGTTTTTGCCTGGGATTCCAGGTAGATATAGGATAGCGCTTGTGGGGAGTGGTTGTGAATTGCGATTTGGGCTTGGGAATGAACTCAAGGTAGGGGATAGAGCGGATATTGAATTAAAAATAAAGTTTACCGAGAAGATGAGAGAGATGCTTTCAGTGCGAGTAGTCGAGGAAGGGCTTGGATATGTAGATGAGCGCCCTGCGAGCGAGATATTAGTAAGGGAGAATGGAGAATATCAAAATTCAATAACAAGTGGAAGAGGTCCTTCGGTGATGGAGAATGCGAGTAAGGATGCGACAGTCTGTTTGTTAGGTTGTTATCAACCTGCATATGCATATTATGGTATAAGAGGAGATGTAGGATTTGGAAAAGAGAATGAAAAAGAGAATGGGATTATATATGCGAAATTAGAAGAGCCTGGGGAAGTTTTGGAATATAGGATGTTTGTGGGAGGTAACTTTAGCGAGTTGAAGATATACGCCTTACCGTATGAACTTAGTGATATGTTTGGTGAAGTTAGGGCGAATGTGTATATAGATGGTATAAAGAATGGTGAGGTAAGTTTCGATAAGAGAGAAGTGGGCGTGCAAGAACGGAGAATAAGGTTATCAATACCATATGGTGAGCATTTTGTTGCTATTGAGTATGCAGGTAGTGAAGGAGAAGGTTTTAGGCTAGTGGGATTAAGTGCGATATTTGATGTGGAGTTTAGAGTAAATTATTCTGCAAGTCGAGCGCATGTGCAGTTATCAGGCAGGAATGTATTACAAGGGTTTGTTGCGTATGAGGGGATAAGCAAGATTCGGCTTGGAATGAATATATCTGAGATATCTCAAATAGAGATACTCGATTTGGACATGAACAAGATTGCAATATTAAATGGTATAAAGAAAGGCGAAGTTAGGGAATTTGATATTTCTGAGATGGGTTTGGTTGATGGGCTGAAATATTATGTAATGCTTTCAAGAGATGTGCCGATGAATTACGAATTTTCTTATGATGTGTATCCTTTAGGATATGCGATTGTAGATGGAAGAGTGTATCCAAATCTTGATGTTTGTATCGAGATAGAGTAGAGGATAATTTCAGAAACAAAAACCCAGAATGCAAAAGTATAAAATGGTAAGATTGCTATCACAGTATACATTTCAGTGATGGAACGGTGTGGAAATGAATGTGAAACTCATCTCCAAAGAGAAGGATTCGATAGAAGTCGAAGTTGAAGGTGAGAACGAGACGCTTCTTGAGCCTTTAAAACAGAAGTTGCTTGCAGACGATAAGGTGGTTACTGCTACATATGTAATTGGACATCCATTACTCGATAAACCCAAGATATATGTGAAAGTAAGAGATGGGAAGCCGCAGGCTGCGTTGAAGAGAGCCGCAAAGGCACTTGCAAATGACTACAAGGAATTTAGAGAGATTCTCGAGAAAGAAGGACAATTATAAGATGAAAAGAGAAGTTTCTAATTCGGAAACTATGCAAGATTTTTCTGATGACGAGATGGAAGTAGGCGAAGTAAACGAGAGTGAGTTTGGTATTTTAACCTATTATACGCGTACAAGAGGGCTTGGGGGAAAGTTAAGAGTTACACCTGAAGATTTTGTTGTGAGAGAACGTTCGATATATCCCTCGATGTCGAATGCAGGTTGTTTTTGCGTTGCTAAGGTAACTTTGAGGAATTGGGAGACTAATAGGTTTGTTAGGATAGCGTCCAGGTATCTTGGAATTTCGAGGAAAGCAGTAGGGTTTGCAGGCACTAAAGACAAGCGAGCGGTAACTACGCAGTTGTTCTCATTCAAATCGTGCCCTGAAGAAGTTGGTCGGTTATCTGCTTTAAAGGATGTAAAAATAGAAGATGTGTACAGGGTGGATAGAGGTATTGAGATTGGAGAACTTCTTGGAAACGATTTTGAGATAAACATTCGAGAAGTTCCTTTGCTTACCAAAGGTTCTGTTTTTGGTATTGAGGGTAAAAGAGAAGTTGAAGATATAGTTAATGAAACAACAGAAGAATTGAGAAAGATAAATGGATTTCCAAATTTTTTTGGCGTGCAAAGATTTGGAGCGGTAAGACCCGTAACACACATAGTAGGGAAGTATATCGTAGAGGGTGATTACAAGAAAGCAGTAAAGGCGTATGTGGGAAATCCCCATCCTTCGGAGCCTCAAGATACTAGAGAAGCGCGTAATTTTTTTGAAACTACGGAAGATGTCGAAAGTGCTTTAAAGTTGTATCCAAATAGACTTGTATTTGAGAGGAGTATGCTTGAGTATTTATATAGAAACAAAGACGATTATGTGGGTGCGTTATCACAACTTCCATTCAATCTCATGTTGATGTTTGTACATTCCTATCAGTCATATCTATTTAATTTGATACTTTCAGAAAGGATAAAGAGAGGATTGCCATTAAACGAACCTGTGATTGGAGATTATGTTCTTCCTATAGACAAGAATAATTTACCCGACCATGACAAATGGATCGAGGTTACAGAAAGTAACATAGACAAGATTTCAATTCGGACAAAAGAGAAGAAGGCGTATGTATCTGCGATTGTGTTTGGTTCAGAATCGGAGAATGCGTTTGCAAAAGGGGAGATGGGCGAGATAGAAAGGAAGGTAATAGAAAGAGAAGGATTAAATTCGAAAGATTTTATCATAAGAGAGATACCGCGTTTATCTACTAAAGGTAATAGAAGAGAAGTTCTTGCACCATTAGAAAATCTAGAATGTAAGGTATATGATGATAGGGTAAGTTTGAAATTTTCGTTATTGAAAGGAGAGTATGCAACAAGCCTATTGAGGGAATACATGAAAGTAGGAGTAATGAACTATTAAGCCGAAAAGACGCAAAAATGTCTGGTAAGTGAACGGTGAACCTTTACCTGAATTCTCCTTTCGAGTTGAAAGAACCTTTTGCATATAGATATAGATTCATCGTTAGGAAGGATGATTGCCATTTTTCTTGATAGTATTTTTTTAAATTGATAGAAAGAACGTTCATAAAGTTGGTAGATGTTTTCGCCTAAAGTAGTTGCTGCTCTTCCATATGGTGGGTCTGTTGCTATGTAATCTACTTTTGACAATCCTATTTTTTCCAAATTATCTGAAATTTCGCCAATTTCAGATTCGAAGATTATTCCATTTAATCCGAAATGAGAAAGATTTTTTTTTGTTCCATCAACCATTTGCAAAGATACATCTGAACCTATTATTTTAGCGCCTATTAAACCGCATTCTAGCAAAATTCCGCCTGTTCCGCAGAAGGGGTCGAGAATCCACTCGCCTTTTCTTACAGATGTAAGGTTTACAAGCGCGCGGGCAAATTTAGGATGTAGAGTGATTGGTGAAAAGAATGGTCTATTCTGTGCTTTTCGCAATTCGTATGAGGTTCTGTCAATTTTCCAACTTGGCTTGAGCACGCCTACATGCACTCTTTTCCCTAGTAGAACACGAACTTCATAGTCAGGATTTGTAAGGTTAACTTTGCCTTTTATTAACTTTCCAAGCGAGCGTTCCAAGCATGAAATATCAACTTCTTTATGATATTCCATTATGCGTCTTGCACGAACTCTGAAAGAGTTACCAAGCGGTTTTAC
>Ga0123519_10005083_pt1 | contig 21107 bp, 21 predicted proteins | sample YelNatPaOPRAMG02_FD_87396 | JGI IMG/M metagenome (GOLD analysis project Ga0123519, IMG submission 87396) | Hot spring microbial communities from Yellowstone National Park - Yellowstone National Park OP-RAMG-02 (version 2) | ecosystem: Environmental > Aquatic > Thermal springs > Hot (42-90C) ...
GCTTGGAAATAATTTGGCTAAGGATTTATTTTTAGGATCTAATCCCATTGGGGAAGTGGTAAGATTAAATAATATTCCATTTCAAGTGATTGGAGTTTTGGAAAGCAAAGGAGTTGGTGTGGGGGGAGTTAATCAAGATGATTTGGCCATTCTTCCAATTAAAATTGCTCAAACTCAACTTTTAGGAATAGATTATTATAATGCTTTATATATTGAAGCTAATGAAAATTATAATATTGAATTTGTTCAAAGTAGAGTAAAAGATGTTTTAAGACAAACGCATAATATTTCAGAATTAAAAAGCGACGATTTTACAGTTAGAACTCAAGAAGACATTTTATCTTTGTTGGGTAATATTACTTCGGTAATGACTGTATTTTTATCAGCAATTGCATCCATTTCTTTAATTGTGGGAGGAATAGGTATTATGAATATTATGTTAGTTTCGGTGATAGAAAGAACAAGAGAAATTGGTTTAAGAAAAGCAGTTGGTGCTAAAACCAGCGATATTTTAAAACAATTTTTAGTGGAAGCTTCATTTTTAACTTTTTTGGGTGGAATTTTTGGAATTATTTTGGGCGTTGGCATTAGTTATTTGTCTTCTTTTATTATTGTAAATTTAATTAAAATTAGCGGATGGAAATTTGTAATGCCTTTTCAGGCTATAGTTTTAGGAGCAGGCGTTTCTATTTTAATTGGAATAATTTTTGGTTTTTATCCGGCAAGGCAAGCTGCCAAGAAAAGTCCAATTGAAGCTTTAAGATACGAATAAGGCAAAAATTTAAAATTTTTTTTGATTTGTTATAATTAAAATATGAAAAAGGTAATTATTTATACAACACCAACTTGCGTTTTTTGTAAAATGACTAAAAAGTTTTTTGATGCGCACCACATTCAGTATGAAGAAAAAAATGTTTTATCGGATTTAAAGGCACGGGAAGAAATGGTTCAAAAATCAGGACAAATGGGTGTGCCGGTAATTGATGTGGAAGGGGAAATAGTTGTGGGTTTTGATGTTGATACTCTTTCTCGTCTTTTAGAAATTAAAAAATAGTCGGTTGGTATTTAAAATTTAAAAATGGTAGGGAGGATAGAATTTTGGATTTTTGTTCTTTTAGGATTATTTTTAGCGTATTATGGTTATACGCATCGGGTGTCTCTTTTTTATTAAAGTGGTAATTAGGTTGTAATTAAGTTGTAATTAATAGTAATTAAGTGGTAATTAGGTTGTAATTAATAGTAATTAAGTAGTAATTAATGGTAATTAGGTTGTAATTAGGTAGTAATTATGTAGTAATTGATAGTAATTAGGTTGTAATGAGGTAATTAAATTGTAATGAGGGTGGGAAAATGGTACAATAAAAATTATGAAAGGATATTTAATTTTATTTGTTTTAATTGTTTGGACTATTATTTGGAAAGGTATTGCTCTTTGGAAAGCGGCAAAACGTTCTCATAAATGGTGGTTTATTATAATTTTAGTTTTAAACACAGCCGGCATTTTGGATATTCTTTATATTTACGTTTTTTCTGATTATCGAAAACATAAAGAAAATTTAAAAAATAAGTTTTTAAAAAATCAATCATTAAATTTAAAAAATAATGAATCATCTCAAACAAACAACAACCAAGAAAAAAAAGAAAATTAATTTTTCTTTTCAATTGCCTAAGGTAGGAACTAAAGCAATTGATTTTGCTTTAGAGGATCAAAATGGCAAAAAAAGAAAACTTTCCGATTTTTACGGAAAATGGGTTTTACTTTATTTTTATCCCAAAGATAACACTCCCGGTTGTACTAAAGAAGCGTGTGCTATTCGTGATGCATTTGATGATTTTAAAAAATTAAATTTAAATGTTTTAGGAGTAAGTGTGGATTCTTCCCAAAGTCATCAAAAATTTGCAGAAAAGTATCAACTGCCATTTATTCTTTTAAGCGATAAAAATAAAGAAGTTGTAAAAAAATATGGAGTTTGGGGGCGCAAAAAATTTATGGGCAGAGAATATGAAGGTACGCTTCGAACTTCATTTTTAATTAATCCTTCCGGAGTAATTGCAAAAGTATATCAAAATGTAAAACCCGAAGAGCATGCAGAAGAAGTTTTAGAAGAATTTTCAAATATTCAAAAAAATTTTAAAAATGCAAAATAATTTTTTAAAAATTATTGATTTTTTATTTGAACTTGTTTTAAACTAAGAACAATGTTTAATAAAGTTAACCCAACTCGACTTTTGGTAATAATTTTAATTTTGGCACTGGGTGCTGCTTTTTTTGATTATGATCCTTTGTGGACAAAATTTTTTCATTTTCGCGAGTGGCGATTAGGTTTAGATTTGGCTGGAGGAACAGTTTTAACTTATAACATTGATCTTTCTAAAGTTCGAGCTCAAGATCAAACATCGGTCATTAATGGTTTGCGCGATGTAATTGAAAAAAGGGTAAATTTATTTGGGGTTAGCGAACCTAAAGTTTATACAGAGGAGGAGGGAGGAGAACATCGGCTCATTGTAGAATTGTCGGGAGTTAAAGATGTTGGTGCTGCAATTTCCGAAATTGGCGCAACTCCTTTTTTGGATTTTAGAGAAGTAAAAGAAGTAACTACTACAACTTCCACCCAATCCACATCAACATTAGAATTTATTCCTACAGAATTAAATGGCAGATATATTATTGGTGCTCAAACTTCTTTTAATTCCGTTACAAATAAGCCGCAAGTTGATTTGGAGTTTAATTCAGAAGGAGCAAAAATTTTTCAAGATTTAACTGCAAAAAATATTGGCAAACCGTTGGCTATTTTTTTGGATAATCAGTTAATAGAAATGCCAATTGTGCAGGAAGAAATATCGGGGGGGAAAGCGCAAATTACCGGGAATTTCACTTTAGCTGATGTACAAAAAATGGTGGAAAGATTTAATGCAGGTGCCCTGCCTGCGCCTATTACTTTAGTTGATCAAAGGACAGTTGATTCGGTTTTTGGTGCAAATGTCTTAAATCAAGCAATTTTAGCGGGTGTAATTGGATTTATAGCAGTAGCTGTTTTTATGATTCTTTTTTATAAACGTTTAGGAATTTATGCTGTTGTAGCTTTAATCATTTATGCACTTTTTAGTTTGGCAATTTTTAAATTGGTGCCGGTTACAATGTCGTTAGCTGGCATTGCTGGTTTTATTTTATCTGTAGGAATGGCTGTGGATGCAAATATTTTAGTGTTTGAAAGGACAAAAGAAGAGTTAAAATTGGGGTTAAGTTATAAAACTGCAATTGAGGAAGGTTTTAAAAGAGCTTGGACATCAATTCGTGATTCTAATACAAGCACTTTAATTACTTCTTTTGTGTTGTATTATTTTACATCAAGTTTTGTAAGGGGATTTGCATTAACTTTGGGAATTGGTGTTTTAATTAGTTTGTTTTCATCTATTACTACCACACGAACGCTTTTGCGGGTATTTGAAAGTCGGAGAGATATTGTTAAAAACTAAAAATTAAATGTCATTTTTAAATGTAATTCAATACCGAAAAATTTATTTATCAATTGCAGCTAGTTTTGTAATTTTAAGCTGGATAGCCATTTTAGTTTTTGGATTAAAACCAGGCATTGATTTATCCGGCGGCACGGAGTGGCAAATTACTTTTCAAAATAGTAATGTTTCTTCTCAGCAAGTTGAAAACACGCTTGCTTTAAACGGTTTAAATGAATTTACTGTTTTAAATTTTGGCGGAGGAACATTTTTAATTCGCTCTAATCAAATTAATGCAGCCAATCACCAAAAGTACTTTAATGCTTTAAAAGATAAATTAGGAGATTTAAGAGAAGACAATTTTTCCAATATTGGTCCAGCAGTGAGCAAAGAATTAGCTCATAAAGCATTCATTGCCATTTTACTTGTATTGCTTGGAATTTCTCTTTATATTGCTTATGCTTTTCGAAAAGTCTCGCGTCCTGTGAGTTCTTGGAAATATGGAATGGCAACACTTGTTTCTTTAGTGCACGATGTTTCTGTAACAACTGGATTTTTAGCAATTTTAGGCAAGTGGCGTGGAGTGTTGATAGATACAAATTCAATTGTGGCGCTTTTGGTGGTAATGGGATTTTCGGTACATGATACAATTGTTGTTTTTGATCGCATTCGTGAAAATTTATACAAGCGGCGAGGGAAGCAAATTAACTTAAAGGAAGTAATTGAATATAGTGTTAAGGAAACATTTAGAAGATCGGTTAATACATCTTTTACATTAATTTTAGTTTTGGTAGCCTTGTTAATTTTTGGGCCATTTTCACTTTTTTATTTTGTGTTGACAATGTTGGTTGGTACTTTTTTTGGCACTTATTCTTCAATTTTTATTGCCAGCCCGTTGCTTTATTTAAAATATAAGGAACAGTAAAAATTATAAGTTAATTTTTAAAAAAATTTTAAATTTAAAATAAATAACAAATGTTGTATTTAACACTTAGTTTTAAAAAATGCATTTAAGTTTTGACAATTTTTAATTTGTCTTGTAATATATAATCACTAAGATGATTGACATTAATGATAAAAATAAAATTATTGAAATGGCGCAAAATGGTATTTTTTATGGCCATAAAAAAACAAAAACCCATCCTCAAATTAAAAAATATTTAGGAGGGAGAAGAAATGAAATTGAGTTATTAGAACCAGAATTTACAATTAGTAGCTTAAATGAAGCTTTAAATTTTTTAAGCCAAGTGGTAACTAGCAAAGGAATTATTTTGTGGGTAGGTACGCAACCTGGTGCAAGAGACGCTATTCAAATGGCAGCCGAACAATTTTCTCATCCTTATGTTAATTTTCGATGGCTGGGAGGAACACTAACTAATTTTTCGGTTATTAGGAAAAGGGTAGAGTATTACGCAGATTTGCAAAACAAACAAAAAAGCGGGGAACTTGCAAAATATACAAAAAAAGAACAGTTAAAATTTAGTAAAGAAATTAGTAAATTAAGCCGAAACCTTGAAGGATTAAAACCGTTAACTAAATTGCCAGATGTGGTTTTTTTGGTAGATGGTATAGTCCATAAAACTGCAGTTAGAGAAGCAAATAAAATGAAAATTCCAATTGTTGCTATTATTGATACCGATGATAATCCAAATTTGTTTCAATATCCAATTTTTGCTAACGATCATGCTAAAGCAAGCATTACGTGGATTATAAATTACTTTGTCGAAGAACTGAAAAAAGTTGCTAAAATTTAAAAATGGATTCAAAGCTTTTAAAATTAAGAGAACAAACTGGAGCAGGAGTAATGGATTGTAAAAAGGCATTAGAAGAAGCTCAAGGCGATTTTAATCAAGCTTTGGAAATTATTAAAGCTAAAGGCATTGCTCGAGCGGAAAGTAAAAAAGAAAGAAAAGCTGGCGCAGGTGGAATTTTTTCTTATATTCACAATGGGAGAATTGGTGTGCTTTTGCTTTTAAGAGCGGAGACAGATTTTGTTGTTAAATCCGAACCTTTTCAATTTTTAGCAAATGAACTTTTAATGCAAATTGCAGCTATGGCGCCGGAAACGGTAGAAGATTTGCTTTCCGAGCCTTATATTAAAAATGAATCAATGGAGGTGAAAAATATTATTCAAGAAACAATTGCTAAAGTAGGGGAAAATATTGAGGTGGAAAAATTTGCGCGCTTTGAAATTTAGTTTGTAATTTTAAAAAAACATATGCTTCGTTTTTTATTAGAAATCATCATTGCAATTTTTTTGGCTTTTTTGGTTTATCTTACATCTTTAACTCTCCCTAGAATTTCAGAGGAAGAAATTAATTACTTAAAAGCTAAAAGAAGTCAAAAGTTAATTTATTTTATAGAAAAAAGTGATGTTTTTTTTAAGTCTTTAAGTGAAAAGTTTTTAAGAAAGTTAAAAATTTGGCTTTTAGCTTTAAATAATTTTATAGAAAAAAAATTAAGTAATTTTAAAAAAGAACCAAACAAAATAGAAGTTCCTCCGGAAAACAAAAAAGAAGAAAATTTGTAGTCTTTTATTTATTATGCTAAAATTTTAAAAAGCGCAGGTGGCAGAGCGGCCAATTGCACCAGACTGTAAATCTGGCGCCCTTCGGGCTACGTAGGTTCGAATCCTACCCTGCGCACAAATAAAATTTTAAATTAATATTTTTGTGCAAATTTAAAATAAAAAACCGCGTTATTTAAAACGCGGTTGTTTTATTAAAATATTAAATTATTAATACCTCCTTTCCTTTTATTATAACTCGCTCTGAACTTCTGGGTTTCTTACCCATCATGGCTCGCTCCAGGATGGTGGGTTTCTCTTTATCTCTGGCTCGCTCAGCCTGTCTGGGTTTCTTCGTCCTCTTGGCTCGCTCCAGCGCTCTGGGTTTCTCCAATACGATGGCTCGCTCACACCTCGTGGGTTTCTCTTTTACGTTGGCTCGCTCTTCTGTCTTGGGTTTCCTTTCAGGGTCTGGCTCGCTCCCGCCGCACGGGTTTCTCCATAACCATGGCTCGCTCTTCCGTAGTGGGTTTCTCCACAAAGATGGCTCGCTTCTGTGGTGTGGGTTTCTCTGTAACTATGGCTCGCTCCACATTCGTGGGTTTCTCTTTTACGCTGGCTCGCTCGCCTTCTCCGGGTTTCTCAGAACCACTGGCTCGCTCTTTTCGCGTGGTTTTCTCCGTTCGTATGGCTCGCTCTTAGTCCTTGGGTTTCTTTGATTCTGTAGCTCGCTCCGACCTTGTTGGTTTCTCTCACACGCTGGCTCGCTCTACTAAGGTGGGTTTCTACTGATCGCTGGCTCGCTCTACTCCTGTGGGTTCCTTCTCGCAGCGTGGCTCGCTCTACTAAACTGGGTTTCTCCTATAACTCCCAAGCTTGGGAGATGATGCAGATAAAAAATTACTCATCTATCATCTCCCAAGGATCAATCTTGGTCGTATGACCAAGATTGGCAAGGGGGTAGGGATCCCTTGTGGGGAGACCCTCCGCCTGCCGCCATACTAACCATAGGCAGGCGAGGAAGAGCTTTATCATCTTCCTCAAGGCCATGTTGTGCACATGGCCTTCGGAGATTACCCCCGGGGGCTCGAATTTTTTCTTATTCTTGTCCCTGGGGAGGAAAGCAGCAGGCACTATGCGAAACCCAGAGTTCTGTATCTTCTGAATAATCCTATCCTTTTGGGATAGGTAGTATTCCGCAAATTTAGATTGCGGAATAGGTTTGAAATCTACCCCACCACACTTTTGACACACAGGGAGTTCATCCTGTGCGTCATCTTTAAGTGGGGGTCTCTGGGTTCCACAGCTGGCACAGAAATATCTAATACCAGCCTTTAAAAGACTCCCTCCAAGCCTCCAGCACATTGCACGTAGTTCAATATTGAACTCCGCCTTTTCCCCCTTTTGGGGTTTGTGGGGAGCATGGCCATCCACTACGTGGAGGCCAGCGAACTTCCAAAGCGAACTGATTGTGTTCGCTTTGGAAATATCGACCAATCCTACTATCTTGGCGATGTTTTCATCGCCAACTCCCTTCACTCGGGAGAACCACTTGTACGCGGGGTGTTTTCTTATAATTAGAGCTATACGCCGATCGACGTAGTGCTCTAATTCTTTCAGCTTTTTCAGCAGAGCATCAGTTTCCTGATCATCTGCTGTACCATTTCTCCTCAGGTGAGACAACCTCACCTGAGTCGCCACCCTTTTTTTCTCGATGGACAACATTGTCCGTACGAGAAAAACTAATGGCTTTTCTTCTTTAACAACTTCTTTCATTTTTTGTCTCCTTTTTGTTTTTTTAAGTTTTTAATTTTCTGTTTTATATATTAGTTGTTTTTTATTATCTTGTCAAGAGATATAATTGATTAAATTTTGGTTGTTTGAAAATAGGTTTAATAAGATATTTAAATTAAAAATTTAATTTTTATGCTTGTATTGATTAATGATTTAATTTTAGAATTTTTATTTTTGTTAAATTGCGTAAATTTGTTTGACTTTTTATTTTTTTTATGGTAAAAAATTATTGTTAGTTTGAAAGAAAATATGAATACTGATATTAATAAAATTATTAATAATCTTCTTTCGCCGCTTTCTTTAAAACACAGGAAAATAATTAATAGTAGATTTGGATTAAATACATCTTTTCGAACGTTGCAAGATTTGGGAGACGAACTGCATATTACGCGGGAGCGCGTGAGGCAAATTGAAAATACTTCTATTAAAAAAATTAAAAAGTTTATTCAAGAAAACGGCAAAAAATTAGAATTGGTTGATTTTGCAAGCGCTCATCTTTTAAATGTGGGAGGAGTAAAAGAAGATAGTGCCTTTTTAAATGATATTATTTTCAGTTTACATCTTAATCCTCGCATTCCTTTTTTGCCTAACAAAATTAAATTTATTTTGTTAATGTATGAAAAACCTTTTTATCAAGAAGAAACCGATGAAATGCATGCTTATTGGTATTCATCTTTAAAATCTCGTGAAGAGTTTTTAAATTTTGTTCAACAGATGAATCACTTTTTAAAAAATAATAAAAAAGAGTTAATTTTAAAAAACAAACTTTACTTTGGTCAAATTAAAAATTTAGCCCAGTGCAATTTCTTAAGTATTCCAAAGTATTTTGGCACAAATATTTTTGGCGATTTTGGTTTAAAAAATTGGCCGGAAATTACTCCTAAAACTATTCGCAATAAAGTTTATTTGGTTTTACAAGCAGCTCAAAAGCCACTCCACTTTAGAGAAATTGCTAAACAAATCTTTAAATATAAATTAGAAAATAAAATACCGCATATTCAAACGGTGCATAATGAACTTATTAAAGACAATCGTTTTGTGTTGGTAGGAAGGGGACTTTATACTTTAAGGGAATTTGGTTTTGAGCCGGGGACAGTAAAGGATATTTTAGTTAAAATTTTAAAAAAGCACGGGCCACTTCAAAAAGAAAAAATTGTGGAATTAGTTAAATCCCAAAGAATAGTAAAAGAAAGCACCATTCTTTTAAATTTGCAAAATAAAACATATTTTCAAAAACTGCCGGATGGAAGCTTTGATGTGAAGGAAATTTAAAAAAGTTATATAATTAAGTTAAGGCGGACCGCTAATTATTTTAATTATGTTGTGGCAAGAAATTTTAAGTGTTTTTGGCGATTTATTTAAGGATCTTGTTGAAAAAGAAGAGTTTTGGTTTTTGGTTTTTATTGCTGGATTAGGAGGGCTACTGTTTATTCCTTTCATTGGTTTAGGAAGTTTAGAAAAAATATTTTTTTATACTATTTTTTCTTTATGGTGGTTATGGTTATTTTTAATTTTATTTTTTTTATTTCGCGATTTGTTTTTGTTTTGGAGAAGAGAAATATTTAAAAGCAAAAGAAAGTTTATATTATTAGAAATTAAAATTCCTCCTCAAATTGAAAAAAGCGCAGAAGCAATGGAATTTGTTTTAAATGTTTTAAATAGTTACCAGCGTTCTCCTTCTAACATTAAAGATAAGTATATTGATGGAGTGGTTAATAATATTTTTTCTTTAGAAATGGTTTATTTTAAGGGAGAAATTCATTTTTTTGTAAGGATTTTGGCAGATCTAAGAAAAGTAGTTGAAGGCGCATTTTTTGCATATTATCCTGATATTGAGTTGGAAGAAATTAGTGTTGATTATGCGGATGAAATTCCAAAAAGTGATCAAGAGGTAAAGTTGGGTGGATTAAGCGTGTGGGGGACAGAACTAATTTTAGAAAAGGAAGAAATTTATCCAATTAAGAGTTACAAATCTTTTGAAAATATTGATGAGACAAAAAAATTCGATCCAATTTCGGTGTTTTTGGAAATGATGCATAAGTTAAAAAAAGATGAAATGCTGGGCGTCCAAATTTTAATTGAGCCGGTTAGTAGTAAATGGAAAGATAAATTTAGTAAAACGTTAGAAGAATTAAAAAAGCAACAAAAACAAAAATCTCCGGAAGGTGGTGCTGCTGTTACTGCTCAATTTTTACGTTCTCCAGGCGAAACGGAATTGTTAAAAACAGTTGAAACAAATTTGTCAAAACCAGCATTTCTTACTCTTATTCGTTTACTTTATGTGTCTTTTAATGAAGCTAATAAAGATTTAACTATTATTAGAAATGGACTTGGTTCTGCTTTTAATCAATTTAGTGCTACTAATTTAAATTCATTTAAAACTAATTCAAAAGTAAGCACAAGTGTTAATATTTGGGCTAAACCTGGACTTTCATTTATTTATGCTAAAAAAAGATTAGATAATAGAATTAGTCGAATGTTATTTAATTATAAAAATCGTTTAATTCCAACCTCCGATACATTTTGGGGAAAAATAATTTATTCTTATCCCTTTGCTCGTGTTACCGATTCCAAAAGATTTTATTTTACATCCGAATGTTTAGCCACAATTTTTCATCCGCCAACTTATCTTATTCCCAGTGCTTTGTATTTAAAGCGAATGCCAACGCGTAAGGTTAGTCCGCCACTTGGCCTTGCTATTTTTGGAAAAGAAGAAGATATTGAAAAATTTAAATAAAAATGTCAAATATTTTTAATTTATTAGAAAATTTTAATTGGGCCGAAGCTTATTATGTTTTCCAAATTATTTTTTTAGTTTTGGATTTTTTACTTGTGGTGGGGATAATAATTGTTTTGCCTCGTGCTTTAAAATTCCGTCCATTGTTTCATCCTCCTTTGCCAGATTTAAATTCACTTCCCTCAAAGGAAAATGAAAATAAATTAAATCTTGAAGAATTAAAAACAGAATGGGAGGAAATAAAATTAAAAGCATTTCAAGAGCCACCTCAATCATTTGTAAATGCCGTGATAGATGCCGATAATTTTGTAAATAAAGCTTTGGGTCTTTTGGGTATAAAAGGAGAGCATTTAGCCGACAAATTAGAAAATTTAAGTTTTTTGGAAATTAATTCTTTGGAAAAATTGTGGCGCGTGCATAAAATTAAAAATGAATTAGTAGAAGAAAAAGAAATTACTTTAAATGAAGAAGAATTTCAAGAAATACTTACTGCTTACGAGGATTTTTTAAAAGAAATGAAAATCATTTCATAGTTTTATAATTTTAAAAATATGCCAGAAAATATTCACTCATCCTCTCAAAAATTAAAAAGTGTAAAATATATTCCACCACCACTTGAATTGCCGGTTTATGGAGTTTTTAGTCCTCGCAATATTACTTACCTTGGGAGAACAAATTACATTAGTGCTTTAGAAGAAAAAGTTTACGTTTTTGGTATTAAAAAAGAAGATCGAATGAAAAATATTTTTATTTTAGGTTCTACTGGTTTTGGAAAAACAAAAATGTTAGAAACAATGATTCGCCAGGATATTGAAAATAATTATGGTTTAATGTTATTTGATTTTAATAATGATTTATTTTATTTAACCTTAAATTGTGTTTCTAAAAGAAGAATTAGCGATGTTTGTATTTTAGATTTTAATGATGAAAAACATTTGCCAAATTTTAACCCTTTTGCTTTTTTGCCGGAAAATTTAAAAAGTAATTTTTTAGAAGATTTTTTAAACGTTTTTTCTTTTTATTTTCAAAACCAATGGAATGAATCCCTAAAATATCTTTTAAGAATGGTTTTAAAAACTTTGCTGCTTTTAGAAAAAGATAATAATTTATTTTTTGTTCAAAAACTTATTCATTATGAAGATTATCGCCAAAAAATAGCAAATAGTTTATCAAATGAGCAGCTTAAAAAATTTTGGTTGGATGATTTTCCTCATTTTTCCCAAACTTTTTATCGGGATGCAATTTTACCATTAGATAATTTTTTAGACAGCATTTTTACTAATCAAAAATTAGCGCAAATTTTTCAAAGTGAAGGAAAAATTAATTTGGAAGAATTAGTTAGTCAAAATAAAATTATTTTAGTTAATTTACCATTTATTGCTTTTGGAAATCGTTTGGCTAATTTCTTAAAAGAGTTGATTTTAGTGCGATTAAAAGCAGCGGGATATTTAAGATTAAATAATTCATCTTTAGAACCGTTTTATGTTTATTTTGATGATTTGGAAGAAAAAACTGATCAGGGAAGTATTTTAAGTCATCTTTTGGCATTTTCTTTTAAGTATCTTTTTTCTTTTACTGTCACCTTTCAATCTTTAAATCAAATACCAAATTATTTAAGCAATTATCTTTTTGGAAATTTTTGCAATTTAATTATTTTTGGTTTAAATACTTTAGATGCAACAAGAATTGAAAAAGAATTTTCGTCAAATGTGAAGGCAAAAGATATTACTACTTTAAGTAAACAGGAATTTTATATTAGGATGAATATTAATCAGCATATTTATGAACCATTTTCGGGTGAAACTTTAATGGTGAGTAACGAATCTAATCAGTTTGCGCCAGCTAACTCTCTTTATGAAGCTTCTTTACAATTTTTCTTGTAAAAATTATTCTTTAAAATTAAAACGTTGTAAAAAATAAAAATTAATAATAATTATTTAATGATGAATTGGTTTTACATAAGTTTATTTTCTTATTTTTTAGGGTCAATTACTTACATTATCTCTAAAATTATTTTATCTGATTTTCAAGTATTAAAACCGGCTTCGTATGCGTTTTTTTCAAGTATTTTAGGCGTTGGTGTTTTTTTACTAATGATTTTTCATTTTTCTATTCCTTCGGGAATGGTAATTTTAGCAGCATTGTCTTCCGGTATAATTTATACTTTTGGCCTTTTAATTTTTTATACTCTTTTAAATCAAAAAGACGCCTCGCGAGTTGTGCCGTTTATTGGTGGAATGACATCTATTTTTGTTGTATTTTTTGCTTACCTTTTATTGGACGAAGTGTTAAAGTTTAATCAAATTGTTGCCTTTTTGCTTATTGTAATTGGAGGAGTTTTAGCGGCTTCTAATTATTCTCTTTTTCAGCATAAATTATTAATTCAAAAAAAATTTATTTTAGGCAGCGTTTTTTCTGCTTGTTTTTTTAGTTTGTCGCAGGTTTTTGTAAAGTATGTTTTTAATCATATTAATTTTTGGGATGGTTTTATTTGGAGAGGATTGGGTGCAGTAGCAGGCGCATTAATTTTACTTTTAATTCCTACTTACCGAAAGCAAATTTCATTTTCATTTAAATTTTCCTCAATTAAATTAGGGATTGGATTTATTGCTGTTCAAATTGTTTCTTTTTTGAGTTTTGTTTCTTTAAATTATGCTTATTTTTTGGGTTTGGTTTCTTTGGTTAATGCCTTATCTGGAATTCAATATGTGTTTTTGTTTTTATTTGTTGTTTTGTTGTCTAAATTTTATCCTCAAATTTTAAGAGAAGATTTAAAAATTTATGCTTTAGAACAAAAAATTGCCAGCATTTTATTAATAGGTGGTGGACTTTTTCTTCTTTTTATTTAAAATAAATAAAAGTTTATGAGGAAAACTAAAAAAATTTTATTATTTTTCCTTGCGTTTATAGTTGCTATTTATTTTTTAAGTTTTTTTATTAGTTTTTCATCCAAAAATGTAGAGACGGGTTTATCATTTAGTGAATTTTATGCTAAAGAAAATTTATCCTTAGATTGGAAAAAAGCCTACGAAACTATTTTAAATGATTTTCATCCTAAACATTTAATTTTAATGGCATATTGGCCATATTTAGAACCAGAAAAAGGAGTTTATGATTTTAATGATTTGGATTGGGAGTTAAATTTAGCCTCATCTTCCGAAGTTATTTTAGTAATTGGTCAAAGAATTCCTCGCTGGCCCGAATGTCATTTACCAAGCTGGACTTCTGCTTTAACCAAAGACGAATTTAATCAAGCGCTACTTAATTATTTAAGTGTTTTGGTTAATCATTATAAAAACAATCCTGCTATTAAATATTGGCAAGTAGAAAACGAACCGTATCTTTCGGGTTTTGGTGTTTGTCCTCCTCTTGATAAAAAACTTTTTCAAAGCGAAATTGCTTTAGTTAAAAAATTAGATCCCAAAAGACCAATTGTAGTTACTGACAGTGGGGAATTAGGATTATGGATACCGGCTGCTTTAAATTCTAATGTTTTTGGAACTACTCTTTATCGAATGGTGGGAAATAAGTATTTAGGGATGGTTTCTTATTTTTTCATACCCCCACCTTTTTATACGCTTAAAGCTTTTTTGGTGAAAGCATTTACTCCATCTCGTTTTGTGTTTATTTCTGAATTACAAGCCGAGCCGTGGGCTCCTCCTGGCAAAAATTTAACTGACGAAAGTTTTAGTGATCAAACTATTAATTTTTCTTCTTCAACTTTATGGAATAATTTTTTATTTGCTCAAAAAACAGGTTTAAATCCAATTTATTTATGGGGTGTAGAATGGTGGTATTATCGTAAAATTAATGGCGATGAAAGTTTTTGGAATGTGGGCAAAAAAATATTTTCAAGTTATTAAATTAGTTTATTTTGAAGAAAAATATTTTCTGATATAAAATAAAATTATGGATTTGGGAGAAAAAAAGGATTATCAAGAAGCAGTTTATTTTGGAAGAGTAAATTTTAGAAACAGTAATCACTTATTTGGTATTAAAAGAGCGGACAGAAGACAGCATATGTATGTGATTGGGAAAACTGGAACGGGTAAAACTGCATTGCTTTATAATTTAATTATTCAAGATATTGCTGCTGGCGAAGGAGTTTGTGTAATTGATCCGCATGGTGAATTGGTGGAAAATTTATTAACCAAAATCCCCAAAGAAAGAATAAAAGATGTTATTTATTTTAACCCTGCCGATCCTGATTTTCATATTGGATTTAATATTTTAGAGTTGCAAGATCCAAAATACAAACATTTGGTTGCTTCTGGTCTAATGGGAATTTTTACAAAAATTTGGTCAAATGTTTGGTCAGCAAGAATGGAATATATTTTAAATAATGCTGTTTTGGCTCTTTTGGATACTCCTGGCTCTACGCTTTTAGGAATTTCCCGTCTTTTGGTTGATAGAGAATATCGCCGACAAATTATTGAAAATATTCAAGATCCGGTAGTAAAAGCATTTTGGGTGAATGAATATGAAGAATGGCGAGATCAATTTAGAAATGAAGCAATTGCGCCAATTCAAAACAAGGTTGGACAGTTTCTTTCCAGTTCGCTTATTAGAAATATTGTTGGACAGTCAAAAAGCACAATTAATATTTTTGACATTATGAATAGCGGTAAAATTTTTTTGGTTAATGTTTCAAAAGGAAGAATTGGAGAAGACAACGCTGCGCTTTTGGGTGCAATGCTCATTACTAAAATGCAACTTTCAGCTATGGAAAGAGTGCGCATTCCGGAAGATGAGCGAGTCGACTTTTTTTTGTATGTTGATGAGTTTCAAAATTTTGCAACTGATTCTTTTGCTAATATTTTGTCGGAGGCAAGAAAATATAGGTTAAATTTAATTTTAGCGCATCAATACATTGGACAGTTAGTAACGGATGTTTCAACTAAAGTGAGGGATGCTGTTTTTGGTAACGTTGGCACAATGGTTGTTTTTAGAGTTGGCGCTCAAGATGCTGATTTTTTGGAAAAAGAATTTTCACCGGAATTTACTGCTCAAGATCTTGTTAATCTTCCTAATTATCATATTTGCTTAAAATTAATGGTAGATGGTGTGACCTCGCGGCCATTTTCTGCAGTTACTCTTCCTCCTTTTGCTGTTACCTCCAATGAAACCAGCGCGCTTGAAATTATTAATTCTTCTCGCAAATTTTATGCCTTGCCTCGTTATTTAGTTGAAGCGCAAATTAACAAATGGAGCGGAGTAATGGGGGAAAGTGAAGATGATAATTTAAAAGATCAAGCCATTAGAGGTAAATCTTTGCAAAATGGTAATTTAAGAACGGATACTTTAGAAAAATTAGGAATTAATTTAAACGGTGAAGGAGTTAAAAAATATCAATTTTCAAAAGCAAGAAAAAGCCAAAATCAAAAAAGAAACACATTTTATCAAAAAGTAAATTTTCAAAAGCAATTAGAAACAAAGGATGAAAATGAACCATTAAAAACAAAAAATCAATCCACCACCGAAGAAAGTTTTATTTCTTTAGATGAATTAAAAAATAATTCTGAATTTTACCAAAAACTTAAAAATGGCAGTCATGCTAATCAATCTCCTTCGCTTAATATTAATGACTTACGCGAATCCTTAAAAAAATCTTTAAAAGAGTTAGATTCTTAAAAATTAAATTCTTTCAATATATTCCCCGCTTTGTGTGTTAATTCTTATCACATCTCCTTCTTTAACAAACAAAGGAACATTAATTTTTGCTCCAGTTTCTAAAACAACGGTTTTAGTTCCTCCTTGTGCTGTGTTTCCTTTTAGGGCTGGAGGCGCTTCAACTACCCGCAAATCAATTTTTACCGGAAGTTCAATATTGATAATTTTATCTTTAAACTTATAAGCTGTTAATTCTAAATTTGGTTTTAAATATTTTGCATCTTCTTTTAAGTTTTCTTCTTTTAAACTAAAACGCATTTTAGGATTATTAATTTCTGTAAACCAATATTCGCCACGATTAGAGTAAATAAATTTAACAGCAATTGTTTCTAATTCAGCTTCTTCAAATTCATCATTATCATGAGCAGTAAATTCTTGAATTTTTCCTGTAATTAAGTTTTTAATTTTAAGCTGAGCTACCGGCTTTCTTTGCTGCATTCTAATAAAAGCATAATCCAGCACTTTAAAAGGAGCGCCATCTTTAATAAATATTGTGCCTACTTTAAGATCGTTGTATGATAATCTTGCCATATTTTTAACTCTTATATTTTATTGAAAATTTTTAAAAAATACAAGATAATTTAATTGCTTTTAATTTTTATGCTTAAAAATAAACCAAAAGTATTTGTTGGAATGTCGGGGGGGGTTGACTCTTCTTTGGCGGCGTATCTTTTAAAAAAAAGTGGTTATGATGTTTTTGGGGTTTTTATTAAATCTTATAATTTGGATGGGTGCGCAGTCAAAGATCAGGAAGATGCAAGATTGGTAGCGGAACAAATTGGCATTCCTTTTTATGTTTTTGATTTTGAAAAAGAATATAAAAAAGAAGTAGTTGATTATTTAATTGAAGGTTATAAAAAAGGCACAACTCCCAATCCCGATGTTGTTTGTAACAGTGCAATTAAATTTGGTTTATTTTTTAAAAAAGCAAAAAGTTTAGGGGCAGATTTTATAGCTACTGGTCACTATGCGCAAATTAAGTATGACCGAAATAAAAAAGCGCATCTTTTTGCTGGTGTTGACAAAAATAAAGACCAAAGTTATTTTTTGTGGCAAATTAAAAAGGAAGTTTTGCAATTTTTACTTTTCCCTGTAGGAAAATTTTTAAAAAGCCAAGTAAGAGAAATGGCAAAAAGTGCCGGACTTTTAACTTCTGAAAAGAAAGATTCGCAGGGTATTTGTTTTTTGGGCAAAGTTAATCTTTTTGATTTTTTAAAAAAATATATTCCTTTGGAAAAAGGTAAAATTATAACAACTTCCGGAGAAGTGGTAGGAGAACACAATGGTTTGTTTTTTTACACTATTGGTCAAAGGCATTTGGGAGCAAATATTAATTCTAAAAACACACAAAGGAAACCGTTTTATGTTGCTCAAAAGGATTTTAAAAATAATACTTTAATTGTGGCCGAAGGAGCTAATCATCCTGCTCTTTTTCAAAAACAAATTTTTTTAGAAAATTTAAATTTTTTAAGTGATGATTTTAAAAAGTTTCAAAATAAAGTTTTTTTAAGAATAAGATATCGACAACCTCTTTTTGAAGCCAAAATTAAAGATTTAAATTTAAAAGCAAACAGTTGCTGGGTTGATTTTTTAGATCCCCAAAAATTTGTTGCCCCCGGCCAATCCGCAGTTTTTTATACTCCAAAAGGTGAAGTGTTAGGAGGAGGAATTATTGCTTAATTTTTACGAGGGCAAAAAAAATGTGAATAGTCCTAAAATTGCTTTTAGTTTTTTGATTTTATAATAGTAATAATGCTTCCTTATGAAGTTTTCTTTTTTGCCTTGTTGTTTTTTATTTTAGGTATTTTGTTTTTTAATTTAAATTTAGGAATTTTGGTTTTTATTTTTAATGTTTTAATTTTTTTAGGTTTTTTAGTTTCTTTTTTAATTTTAAAAAATAAAAAATTTTTATACCTTGCATTTCTTTCTTTTTTAATTTTAGGAGGAGCGCTTTATGTTAGTTTTTATAGTAATAGTTTTTATTTTACTTCTCAAAAAATTATACCTTTGGAAATTAAAGGATTAATTACAAAAATTATTAATACCGAACCTCATTTACTTTTTGTTGTTCATAATTCATTAGGAAATTTTTTAGTGCAAGCTTACCCAACCCTAATTTTAAAAGAAGGAGAAGAAATTGTTTTTTTAGGTAAAGGTAAAGAACCAACTGCTCTTCCAACTTATTTTCAAAAGGAAAAAATAGTTGCTTACTATTCTTATCCTCAAATTATTAGTATTGGTGAAAGTAATAGTTTTTATGGCAAACTTTTAAAAATAAAAAATAATTTAGTAAATCAAATTAAATTTTTTTTACCCCAAAAAGAAGCAACTTTTTTAGCTGGATTGCTTTTTGGTGTAAAAAATAATTTTTCTTCGGATTTTAATTTAGCAATGAAAAAAAGCGGAACAACGCATTTGGTTGCCCTTTCTGGTTATAACATTTCAATTGTAGTGGTGTTTTTTATGATGATTTTTACTTTTTTTCTTCCTCGTTTTTTATCAGTTTTAGGAAGTGTTTTGGGTGTGATAATTTTTGTTTTAATGACAGGAGCGGAGTCCTCGGTTGTTCGAGCAGCAATTATGGGCATTTTAATTTTATTTGCAAATGAAAAAGGACATTTGTTTGATGTAAGAAATATTATTATTTTATCTGCGTTTTTAATGTTAATTTTTAATCCTTATCTTTTTGTTTTTGATGTTGGTTTTGAGCTGTCTTTTTTGGCTTTGGTGGGAATTGTTTATTTAAAACCGTTACTTTTTTATCAAACACAAAAAGAAAAAGCCCAAACAGAAAATTTTTTTAATTGGAAAGATGCGATTCAAGAAACCATCTCCGCTCAAGTTTTAGTTTTCCCATTACTTTTAAATACTTTTGGTTATTTTTCGTTAGTTTCTATTTTGAGTAATGCTTTAATTTTGTGGCTCATACCCATTACAATGTTTTTGGGATTTTTAAGCGTGGGGGCAGGATTAATTTTTAAATTTTTAGGTATGATTTTTAGTTGGTTAGTTTTTCCATTGCTGAAAATAGAAACCTTTATTATTGAATTTTTTGGAAGTTTAAATTTTGGTTTGCAATGGAAAGCTAATTTTTGGTTTTTTGTTTTGTATTATTTAATTTTAGGAATTTTAATTTTATGGCGCAGGAAATTTATCAAAATTTTTTAAAAGTAAAAAAAATTTTAGAAGAAAAATTTAGTTTTTTTGCTCCTTTAGTTTTAATTTTTTTTGTTTTTGCTTTTTGGTTTTTAATTAAAACTTTACAAGGTCCAGCTTGGGGATTTTATTTTTTGCCAGTGGGAGAGGGGGACAGCGAACTTATTATTACTAAGGAAGGAGTAAAAATTTTAATTGATGGTGGGCCGGTAAATGGAAATTTAGTTGATTTACTTGATCAAATTTTGCCGCCGTTTGATAAATATATTGATATTGCTATTTTAACTCATCCTCAACTTGATCATTTTGGCGGTTTTTTAAAACTTTTAGAATATTATCGTTTGGGAATTTTAATTGGCGATGGATTAGACAATCCAACAATTTCTTATCAAAATTTAAAAAAATTAATTACTCAAAATAATGTTAAATTGTTGACTTTTAAAAGTGGAAATTATATTCGGATTGGTAACAGTTGGTTAAATTGTATTTATCCTCCGGAAGGGATTAATGTTAAAGATTTAAACGATGCAGCTTTAGTTTTAGAAGCTGAAGTTGAAAATACAACCGCCATTTTTACAAGTGATATTTCTTCTCAAGTTGAGGATAAAATTATTCCCAATTTAACTTCTTTTAATATTTTAAAAGTAGCGCATCACGGCTCTGTTTATTCTTTTAATGCAAATTTTTTTAAAAAAATTTCTCCACTTTTATCAATTATTGAAGTTGGAAAAAATTCTTACGGGCACCCATCTTTAAAAGTAATAGATTTTTTAAAAAGTATAAATTCAGCTGTTATAAGAACCGATCAAGATGGGCTTTTAAGAGTTTATGAAAATCAAAACAATTTAGTTGTTAAAAAGTATGAATAAAATTTATTTAAAATTTAATTTTTTTGTTGTTAGTTTTAAGTTGTAAATTATAAGTTATAAGTTTGTTATCATTAATTATTTTTTAATCTGGCTTTTTTATTTCTTTTATTTTAAAATAAATTTAATGTCAAGAATTTATATTGAAAATATTGTTAATTATGAAGGCAAAGAAGTGGAGTTAATTGGCTGGGTAAAAGCGCGAAGAGATCACGGAAAGCTAGTTTTTATTGATTTAAGAGATAAAAGCGGAATTGTGCAAATTGTTTTTGGTCCGGAAATAATTGAAGCTAAAAATTTAAGATTAGAGTATTTAGTTCAATTAAAAGGAGTTGTTAAAAAAAGACCAGTTAATTTAGTAAATCCAAAAATAAAAACCGGCGCTTTTGAAATAGAAGCAAAAAATTTAAAAATTATAAGTGTTTCTTATGAGTTACCACTACCGCTTGATACTTTAGGTTACGAAATTAATGAGGAAGTAAGAATGAAATATCGTTATTTGGATTTAAGGAGAGAAAGAATGACACAAAATGTTTTAATGCGCTCAAAAGTTATTAAGTTTATTCGAGATTTTATGCATAGTCGTGATTTTGTGGAAATTGAAACTCCATCTTTGTCTAAATCAACACCAGAGGGCGCTCGTGATTATTTAGTGCCATCCAGAATTTTTCCTGGAAAATTTTATGCCTTGCCACAATCGCCCCAACAATATAAGCAATTGCTAATGGTTGCAGGATTTGAAAAATATTTCCAAATTGCTCGTTGTTTTCGCGATGAAGATACGCGAGGGGATAGACAGCCCGAATTTACACAGCTTGATATTGAAATGAGTTTTGTTTCCGAAGAAGATGTTTTAAATTTAATTGAAGAACTATATATTGAGTTAGTTAAAGTTTTTTATCCAAACAAAAAAATTCAAAAA
>Ga0123519_10005087_pt1 | contig 21096 bp, 18 predicted proteins | sample YelNatPaOPRAMG02_FD_87396 | JGI IMG/M metagenome (GOLD analysis project Ga0123519, IMG submission 87396) | Hot spring microbial communities from Yellowstone National Park - Yellowstone National Park OP-RAMG-02 (version 2) | ecosystem: Environmental > Aquatic > Thermal springs > Hot (42-90C) ...
CGAGCGGTGTCGATTTTGGTGTCTTCTTGGCCTTTGACGCCGTTTATACGAAGAGGGGCGAGATCGACGAGAAACGAAGCCACATGATCACTCCAAATGATTATGTCATGGAGATCGCTCGGAACGAGCGGAAGGTCCTCTTCGGGGCCTCCGTCCACCCCAATCGGGGTGAGGGGCCGGGAAGCGATGAGATCGAGCGGTGTCTGGAGAACGGAGCGGTTCTCATGAAATGGATTCCAAACTCCCAGATCATCGATCCTTCGGAGAAAAGGCATGAGTGGTTCTACCGAAAGCTGGCCGATTCGGGGATTCCCCTCCTCTGCCATACGGGGCGCGAGCAGGCGGTACCGGTGGTCAGGAAGGCATATCAGCGGTTGGGAGACCCGAGGCGTCTGAGGCTTGCCCTTGAAATGGGCGTGACGGTCATTGCAGCCCATTGCGCTACGAACTTCTATCCCGGCGAGGAGAGCTATCTCGATGTCCTGAGCGCCCTCTTTGAGGAGGCGGAGCGGAAAGGATGGAAGCTCTATGCGGACATCTCGGCTTTCTGCACGCTCTTTCGTGTTTCGCTGGTCGATGACATCTTGAGAAAGATTCCCCACAACAAGATGATCCTCGGAAGCGATTACCCCATCCCAGTGGACACGATGCCTCCCTATCTCGTCGAGACCCTTAATGCCCAGAAATATCTGGAGATCAGCGCGATCGGAAATCCCATCGAAAAGAACTATCGCCAGCTCCTGGCCATGGGGTTTCCTCGGGAGGCCATGATCCGTGCCTCCACGATCCTTCGAATCCCTCCGGGAAAACGCGCTCGACCTTACTGAGTCGAGGGGCTCCTGGGCCAAACATTCAGGGAGAGGCGCCTCTTGGGCAACCGGGAAAGCTCGCTCTTCTCCAGGCAAGAGAGCGCCGAGGCCTAAGCATGTTGGTTTCGTTGACATTTTGGGAATCAAGGGATATATGGTATGCGGCGCTTCGGAACTATCCGGAGAAAGGAAGGAGGTAGGGCTATGATTTATGTGGTTCGTCAACGCTACAAGGAATGGGTGAAGCCTGAGGATTTCCCGAAGGTGAGCCGGGTGATCGATGACGTCATCACGGCCATGGAGCGGATCAAAGGGGTTCGATCGGTCCGTGCCTTCAATTCTTTTGGAGGTGAGATCGTCATCCTGGTCGAGATTGATGAGCTTGCGGCTATTGACCGGGCCCTGGTCGATCAGGAATATAATAAAGTCGCATCAGCGATGTTCGAATACATGATGCGCGTAGGAGGAGAGGTCTGGTTCGACCGTAAGAGCTGGGAAAAGTGCTACGGCCGCGAGTAGCCAGGCGTCTGCAAAAGCCCCATGAAAAGGCAGCCATCGCTTCCTCAAAGGAGAACCGATTTATGGATACGCTCGTTCTGAAAAACGCGGCGATCATCACCGCAACCGGAGAGGATCCGATTTCCGAAGGCTTTGTCGTGATCGAAGGGGATCGGATCAAGGAGGTCCTTTCGGGGGCTCCCCGAGGCGTTCCTTCGGGGGCCGTTGTCATCGACTGTCGGCAACAGACCCTGCTGCCCGGATTGATCGATGCCCACGTCCATGTGGGTGCGGTCGACGCCAATATCATGGAGCAACAGAGGCGGACTTTCCCATCCCTTCTGATGGTTCGAACCCTCAAGGTGATGCAGGAGGCCCTGGATCAGGGGTTTACGACGATCCGCGATGCGGGAGGGGCGGATGCGGGTTTGCGAGAGGCCGTTAAGCAAGGACTGGTTCCAGGGCCCCGGATGTTCGTCGCAGGGAGCCCTCTTTCGCAAACCGGAGGGCACGGCGATTTTCGATTGCCCACAGAGCGACACGCTCCGATTGAAGAGGTGGCAGGCATTGCTACGACGGTTTGCGATGGAGTGGACGCGGTTCGCCGCGCAGCACGGGAACAGCTTCGACGAGGCGTCGACCACCTCAAGGTGATGGCAGGAGGCGGGGCCATGTCTCCCAGCGACGAGATCGACACCTCCCAATACAGCTTGGAGGAGTTAAAGGCCATCGTCTGGGAGGCCCAATCCGCAGGCACGTACGTGATGGCCCATGTCTACTCGAGCCGAAGCATTCGAAATGCCGTGGCTGCAGGGGTGCGAAGCCTCGAACACGGAAATCTTCTCGATGAAGAGGCAGCCCAGGCCATCAAACAAGCCGGTGCCTATCTCGTTCCCACGATGGTCACCTATGAGATGATCTCCCGAATGGGGAAAGATCTGGGCATCCCCGAAAACAACATCCGAAAGATCAACGAGGCCCGGGAACGAAGCCTTGAGGCTCTTGCCATTGCCCATCGGGTTGGCGTGAAGATCGGTTCGGGCTCCGACCTCCTCGGACCGATGCAATGCTACAAGGGAATGGAGCTGGAGCTCAAAGCTCAGGTCTTGGGAGCCATGGGAGCGATTGTGGCTTCCACACGGACCAACGCAGAACTTCTTCGAAAGGAAAAGGTTCTGGGAACCTTGGAGGCCGGGAAGCTTGCCGATCTCATCCTTGTCGATGGCGATCCTCTGAAGAACATCCGCCTCTTTCAGCAGTACCGTGAAAAGATCACCCTCATCGTGCAGGGAGGACGGATCTACAAGAACCTGCTCTGACTTACGGCCGAGTCGGGGACGGGATCGTAGACGATCGTACGGGAGAGACGAAGACCCAGTCCCACCAAAAGGAGCTTGTAAACCGTTTGGGAAGATGCTTTCTGTTCGTGATGTAAAGAAAAGCTTTGGAGGGGTGGAGGCCCTGAGAGGGTGTTCGTTGACCGTTGAGAAAGGGACCATTACGGGCCTCATCGGTCCCAACGGAGCGGGGAAGACCACCCTCTTCAATGTGATTTCAGGCCTCTATCAGCCTGACCAGGGCGAGATCCTCTTTGAAGGGAAGCGGATCGACGGCCTTCCGCCCTTCCAGATCGCTCGTCAGGGCCTTGTTCGAACCTTTCAGATCAGCCGGGGACTCAAGCGAATGACCGTCTTGGAAAACCTGATGGTCTATGGCCAGGGTCAGTCAGGAGAGAACTTGCCCAACCTCTGGTTCCGCTGGAAAGAGGTGAAGAGCCAGGAACGGGTTCTTCGGGAGAAGGCACTTCGAATCCTCGAGTTTCTAAACCTGATCGAGCTCCGGGATGCCTATGCCCAGGAGCTCTCAGGGGGGCAGAAGAAGCTTCTCGAGCTGGCTCGGGTTTTGATGGCCGAGCCAAGAATCATCCTTCTCGATGAGCCGGGGGCAGGGGTCAATCCCACGCTCATGAAAGAGATCGTGGCTCGAATTCTCCAGCTCAAGGAAGAGGGCATGACGTTTCTTCTCATCGAACACGACATGGATCTCGTTCTCTCCCTATGTCATCCCGTGATCGTTTTGACCGAAGGGAAGAAATTGACGGAAGGCCCTTTTGAAGAGATTCGAAAAGACCCTCGGGTCCTGGAGGCCTACCTGGGAAAGAGACAATGAAGGTCTTGGATGTGGAAGGTGTGGTTTCGGGCTATGGAGAGGGCGATATCCTTCACGGGGTCTCTCTCTGGATGGGAAAAGAGGAGATGGTCGCCGTCATCGGGCCGAATGGAGCCGGGAAGTCCACTCTACTCAAGACCATCGTAGGCCTTCTCCGATTGCGGCAGGGAGCAATCCGGTTCAAAGGGATCTCCATCGGAAACCGAAAACCGGCTGAGATCAGCAAACTGGGCATCTGTTACGTCCCCCAGGAAGAGAACATCTTTCCAAATCTGACGGTTCGGGAGAACCTCGAAATGGGGGCCTATATCGTCTCCCAGGGGCTTTCGGAGCGGATGGAAAAGGTTTGCGGACTTTTCCCCATTCTCACGAAGCGGCGCCAGGTCAGGGCTGGGACCCTGAGTGGAGGCGAGCGTCAGATGCTCGCCATCGGGATGGCCCTCATGGTTTCGCCCGAGCTTCTCATCCTGGACGAGCCTTCTGCAGGGCTGGGGCCTAACCTTGTGGAGGAGATCTTCGACAAGGTAGTCGAGATCAACCAAACGGGTGTAGCCATTCTCATGGTGGAACAGAATGCGTGGAAGTCCCTTCAGATCGCCCATCGGGCCTACATCCTGGTCATGGGCAGGAATCGAATGGAAGGAACGGCGAAGGAGTTTCTCGAAAACCCGGAGATTCGGGAGTTGTTTTTGGGGAAATAACGGATCACTGCAAGAAAGGAGGAGTCCTATGGGAGATGAAATTTTTTCGAAAGCGGTAAGCCGGCGGGAAGTGATCAAGGGAATGGGTGCTACGGCTCTTGGCGTCGGTGTCCTGGGAATGCCGATTCACCTGGGGGCGCAGGAACCTATTCGGATCGGAACCTTGTGCCCCCTCACGGGAGCAGGAGGAGTCTATGGTCCTAACATGCAGAAGATCATCACCCTTGTCGTCGACAAGATCAACAGCGCAGGCGGCATCCATGGTCATCCTATCCGTCTTTTCCATGAGGATGGCCAGACGAACCCCGATGCGGCGGTTCGAGGCGCCCGGAAACTGATCGATGTCAACAAGGTGATCGCCATCCTCAGCACGTGGTCGAGTGCCGTGACCCTGGCCATCGCTCCCATCTGTATCGAAAACAAAGTCCTCAGCATCTCCGTGTCAGGGGCTCCGGAAATCAGCGACCTCAAGGACGATGATTTCGTCTTTCGGACCCAGCCGACGGGCATCGTCCAGGGAGAGGCCTGTGCCGAGTTTACGAGAGAAAAAGGGGCCAAACGGGTGGCTTTCATGGGGTTGCAGCACCCGGCAGCCAAACCCTTTCTCGAAGCCTATCAGAGGAAGGTGACGTCGTGGGGCGGAACGCTTCTTGACTCCTTGATCTATGAGGCGAACAAGGCCTCGTATCGGAGCGAGGTCACACGAATCCTTGCCCACAAACCCGAACTGATCATGATCTTGGGTTTTCAGCCCGACTGTACCATCCTCGTCAGGGAGCTCTACAAAGCGGGATACAAGGGAATGCTCTTGGGGACCAGCTACTCTTTCAATCAAAAGCTGGCAGACGATGTGGGCGAGGCGGCAGAGGGGATCTACAACTATGGCCCTGCTCCGGACTTCGGATCGCCCTCCTACGCGATCGTTGAGAAACTCCTGGGCATCAAAGATCCGGATCCTTATGTGTGTCAAAGCTTCGATCATATCAATCTGGTGGCCCTCGCCCTGGCTGCAGGAAAAGAGTATAGCGGTACGGGTATTAAGACCAACATCCGAAAGATTGCAAACCGACCTGGCGTGGTGGTTCACACCTTCGAAGAAGGCATGGCCCAACTGAAAAAAGGCCAAAAGATCAATTACGAAGGGGTGAGCGGCCCCTGCGATTTCGACGAGAAGGGGGATGTGATCAAGACCCAGTTTCTGGTGGCTCAGGTCAAGCGAGGGAAGTTTATCAACATGGGAATGATCAAGCTTTAGACTTTGTGAAAACGCCCCAAGGTTCCGGGCACGGGTTGGGGTGAGAAAGCCTGCTTCTTTTCATTGACAGAGACCCCTCTTTCTCACCCTGACCCGGTTTTTTGTTTTACAGGCCGAGGGGTTCAGGTAGACCAAGCTTGGGACGGGTCGAGTCATAGGAAGAGGTAAAGAGGTGTTACTAAGCCTTTTGCAGTTCTTTTTCAACGGTTTGATCTCGGGTGGGATCTTGGCCCTTCCCGCCATCGGTTTTTCGCTCCTTTACAAGATCCTGCGGTTTCCTAATTTCGCTTTCGGCTCCTATCTCACCTGTGGTGCCTACGCAGCCTTGTTCGTGAATGAAACCCTGGGTCAGCCGATCCTCCTCGCCTTTGTTGCGGCCATGGCAACAACGGCTCTTATTGGCGTGGCGGTCGATCAAGGAGCTTTCCGAAGGCTTCGTCGTCGTCGACCCCTGACCCTCGCCATTGTATCGATTGGAGCCTCCTTCATTCTGGAGAATACTGTCCGCTTCATCTGGGGCGGGGGGCTTCAACATTATCGCCTACCGGTCTATCGAGACATCACTCTCGGGGGCATTCACATGGGCAAGGAACAGATCACGATCCTAGGGATTGCCTCTTTCTTTATGGTTCTCGTCCAGGCCCTTCTTCAAAGAACCCGCCTGGGCAAGGCCATGAGAGCCCTTGCCGATAACCCTCAGCTTGCCGAGATCAAGGGCATTGACACGGAGCGAATTATTCTCCTCACCTCTGGAATCGGAGGAGCGCTGGCCGGGGCTTCGGGAGTTTTTCTGGGAGTCGATACGGTGATCGACCCCTTGATGGGATTCAATCTCATTCTATCCGTCTTTGCCGGTGCCATTCTGGGAGGAATCGGCAGCGCAAAGGGAGCCATGGCAGGAGCGCTGGTCATCGGTTTGGCCGAAGAGATCAGCCTCATCGTCCTGCCTTCAACCTATAAGTCGGCCCTGGGGCTCGGGATCATCATTCTGATCCTCATACTGAGGCCCTCGGGTTTTGTAAGAAATTGAACGTGCCCTTCATGGGGCGAAGAGAATCAGGTCTATGAGCGCCTATCTTGTTGCCATCGGAACGTTTGTTGGGATTTATGCCCTTTTGGCCTTGGGGTTAAACGTCCAATGGGGCTTCACAGGGCTTGTGAACCTTGGCCACGTGGGATTCTTTGCCATGGGGGCCTATAGCACGGCTTTATTGACAGTCCATGGTGCGCCTTTTGCACTGGGCCTTGCGGCGGCGATTGTCATGTCGGCCTGTCTCGGAGCCTTTGTGGCCATGACAACCCTGAGGCTTAAGGAAGATTTCCTGACCATCGTCACCCTTGGTTTCAGCGAAATCTTTCGCCTCTTTCTCATCAACGAAGACTGGCTCACCAGAGGGGCGAACGGGATTACCGGGATTCCAAGGCCCTGGAGATCGTTCTTTTCACAGGGATACGAACTTTTCTATCTTTGCCTCATCTCAGCCGTTGTCCTCATCGTCTATCTGATCCTTGAAAGAATCCGCCGTTCTCCTTACGGACGGGTCCTGAGAGCCATCCGGGAGGACGATGAGATCGCCTCGGTTGCAGGGAAAAATGTGTTCCGCTTTAAGGTTCAAGCCTTCACCCTCGGTGCCGCTATCGCCGGGCTGGCTGGGTTCCTCTATGCCCACTACATCACCTATGTTTCTCCCGATACGTTCGTTCCGGCGCTGACGATCTACGTTTGGGTTGCCCTCATCGCAGGCGGGAGTGGAAACAACAGAGGAGCGATCCTCGGTGCCTTCGTCCTCATGGGTTTTCTTGAAGGCGCTCGGTTCGTAAAAGACTTCATTCCTTTTCTTACGGATGTCCGCCTGGCCGCTGCCCGGGAGATCATCGTGGGCCTCGCCCTCATCCTTCTGATGTTCTATAAACAGGAAGGCCTCCTTCCCGAAGAACGCTCCAAAAGCCTCGTTTAGAAACAAACGAGTCTAATTCTTGGAACCCTTTTTGGTAAATCGCTCGTTCATTTCTCCCATTTTGACCACAGGGCCAGCCTCCGATCCGTTTGCTGGCTCCCCTTCGTAAGCGATCGTGGCTATTTTCGTGGGAAGAAACTCCAAACATATTCTCGCAGTCCCACATTTCTCTATCTATCCGCCCGGTCCCGAAGCACATCGAGCATCTCTTCAAGGGATAGGGCCTGGATGCCAGGGCGTAGCGTTCGAAGGGAGGAAGGCGCCCCCCTCCCTCGGTGAACGATCGCTTTCGTCACCTCGTAGCGAGCCGAGGCTCGAGCCAGCCGATCCAGGGGCTCACCCATCTCCGGGAAAACGGTCTTCGATGCCTTGGCCTCCAGGAAGAGAAGTTTCCGTTCACGAAGGGGAACGATGAAGTCGACTTCCAAACCTTGTTGATCCCGAAAGTAGTAGAGGGCCCGGGAGCGCCCCGACGCGATCTGTTGTTTGATCACTTCTGAAGCAACGAACCCTTCGAACAGAGGGCCTAAGAATGGAGATCGGTTCAGCATCCCTTCCGAGTCGATCCCCAGGAGATGGCAGGCCAAGCCCGAGTCGACAAAATAGAGCTTGGGTGATTTGACGAGTCGCTTTCCAAAATTTTTATTTCTCAAGCCCCCTTGGGCGAAATGCCGTTGCTTGAGCCGACAGGTATTTCGCCCTGTTTTCTTCATCCTTGTGCCGTGGGCGGCCAAGCCACAGACGACTCTCCGGCCGTGGGATCGGCCTTCTTTACAAGAACACCTCGCCAGGCGGCCACCACCGCTGCTCAGAATCAGCCCGCCCCCTATCAAAGCAGGCCTTTTCTCTTGTTGTCAAGCGTTCATCTCCTGCCTGCGCGCTATTTCCCCTCCTTCGCTTTCATCTCTTTGAATTGTTCCTGGATGGCCTTCACTTTTTCGGGATGGGTCAGTAGCTCGTAGGCGGTGAGGGCAATGGCTTTACCTGCGATCACCGTTGCCTTCCATCCTTCTGCGGAACCAGCGGCCTCACGAAAGGCATCGGAATGATTGGGAACACCCTCGGGAGCGATCTTGAACTTGAGCTCCACCGTGGGATAAGCGTGCGCAACGTTTCCGAGATCCGAGGACCCAAGGTCGGTCGAATGGCGAATCTCGTCTTCTCGAACGCCGAGGGCTTTGGCTTTGTCGAGGACCATGTTGATCAGTTCGGGTACTCTTACCGGAGCCTTGAGGGAGGCCCGAGGTTCTTTGAACTCGAGGCGGGCACCTGTCGCCAGTTCTCCAGCCTTTGCGCAGTTGACCACCTTCTTGTAGGTTTCTTCCATGGTGGTCGTATCAAGGGCCCGTACGGCGAATTCCGCTTCCGCCGTCTCCGGAACGATGTTCACTGCATCCCCGCCTTTCTTGATAATCCCGTGGATCCGTACATCCTGTCGGACATGTTCCCGAAGCATATCCGTGGCATTGAAAGTAAGGATCACCGCATCGAGGGCGCTGATACCTTTATGGGGTGCCATGGCCGCATGAGACGCTTTTCCTTTGAAGACAAAGGTCGCCCGTTTCATGGCCAGGGTGACGGTATCCGCATTCCAACGGTCGAAGGGATGGGTGATGAGCACGATGTCAGACCCTTCAAAGTGCCCTCCTTCGAGTAGAGCCACTTTTCCTCTTCCGAGAGAACCTCTCTCCTCGTCAGGTGTGCCGATCACGAGCAGACGACCCGGAGTCTCCTTCATCACAGCGGCCAGACCAGCCGCCGCGAGCAAACCGGAACCCGAGATCAAGTTGTGACCGCACGAATGGCCGTTACTGAGGGCATCGTATTCTACCATGATGGTAATCGTAGGACCTGGCCCTTTCCCTTGGAGCTCGGCTCGAAAAGCTGTCTTGGCGATGCCATCCTTGTCTTCCGAGAGATCGGCTGGAACTTTCAGATTTCCTGTGACCGTAAACCCAAGCTTTCGAAGCTCGTCCATGAGGAGGGCGGAACTCTTGAATTCCTTCTGGCCGAGCTCCTTATACTCGAAGATTTTGTCGGCAACTATCTTGCAGGCCGGCGCCGCAGCGTCGATCGCCGAAAGGATCTTTTGTGGGTCCGCCCAAGCTCCGCCCGCCATCAAGACGGCAACCGTTGTCACCAACGCCAAACCACCTTTCACTCTTGCCCTTCCGTTCTTTCTTTCCATGGTCCACGACCTCCTCTCTTTGAGCTGAGAGAAGTAAACCATATATTCGCAAAAATTTCAAATGGGAATATCCGGCAACGGGTAAGGTCAAAACCGGAGTCTTTGTCCGGACAGATCTGGACACGTGCACCCGGAGAAGTCGTTTGACAACGAGGGGGCCTTGTGCTAAAGGTTTATTCCGAAACCAAGGAAAACAAACGAAAGGAGGGTCCTTCAATGGTAGACGGAAAGGTATGGAGAAAAGGTTTCGGTATCCTGGTATCGGTTATGATTGGGGTTCTTGTCTGCTCGGCTTTTAGCGAGGCCCAGGTGAAGTTTCCGACCCGTCCCATTCAGTTTATCTGTCCGTGGGGAGCAGGAGGCGGCACGGATCGAGTGGCTCGGATGCTCGCCATTCTTCTGGAGAAGGATCTCGGCCAGCCGGTGACCGTGGTCAATCGAACCGGTGGTGGCGGAGCGGTAGGCCATACCGCTGGCGCTACGGCAACCCCTGACGGCCACACCCTCACCATTGTGACCGTGGAGATCATCATGATGCACTGGATGGGACTGGCCAAGGTGGATTATCGGGATTTCAAACCCGTGGGTCTCGTCAATGTCGATCCTGCAGGGGTCAACGTGAGAGCTGATGCGCCCTGGAAGACCGTAAGAGAGCTTCTCGATTACGCAAAGGCCAACCCCGGGAAGCTCAAGGCGACCGGTACCGGAAAAGGCGGGATCTGGGACCTCGCCCGGGCAGGGATGCTTAAGGCCGCCGGGATTCCCACCGATGCCATCCCCTGGGTTCCCAGTGAGGGGGCAGCTCCGGGCCTTGCCGAGCTCGTCGCAGGAGGCGTTCAAGTTGTGACCTGTAGCCTTCCCGAAGCCCGCTCGATGATCGAGGCGAAGAAGGTTCGAGCCCTGGCCATCATGGGAGACAAGAGGTCCGAAATCTTTCCGGATGTTCCTACCCTGAAGGAGCAGGGGATTCCGTATTCGATTGGCACATGGCGGGGCGTGGGCGTTCCCAAAGGGACTCCCGATGAGATTGTGAAGATCCTGGAGCGATCGCTGGAGAAGGCTGTTGCCAGTGCCGAGTACAAGGATTTCATGGCCAAGAACGGTTTTGGAATTCTCTGGAAGCCTTCGGCCGAGTACGGCAAGTTCATGGCCGAAGGGGACAAGGAGATGGGCGCCCTCATGAAGGAAGTGGGGCTGGCGAAGTAAGAAGGTCGAAGCCATTCATGAAGCGAAATGATCGGATCGCGGGCATGATTTTTATTGCCTTAGGGATCTTCATCCTTACCCAAACGTACTCGTATCCGTCTCTGGAAAAAGGGCATCCAGGGCCCGGTCTTTTTCCCAACCTCCTCGCGATTCTTTTCATGGTCTTCGGCGGAGTCCTCGTCGCAAGGAGCCGGCGGCTGGGCGCATCCGTCGAGTCGATCGAAAAGCCCCCAAAACCCACAGCCGAGCGGATCGTCAATGCCTGCTCGGTTCTTGGCCTGATCGTCCTCTTTGTCGTCGTCGTGGATCACGTGGGATTCCTGATCACAAGCGCCCTGTTGCTCTTTCTTCTCATGAAGAGACTGGGCGTTTCGCTCCTTCGAAGCGCCGCCTCGAGCATCCTTATCACCCTTTTCATCAATCTGATGTTTGCGAAGCTTCTGCGGGTGCCACTACCCCCCGGAATTTTAAGCTGGTAGGCCTATGGAAATCTTCCTCAAAGGACTGTTCCTCCTTGCCGATCTCAAAGTGATCCTGATCATCATGGCTTCGGCCATTTACGGCCTTTTCGTTGGAGCCATGCCGGGATTGACCGCTACCATGGCGGCTGCCCTTCTTGTCCCGTTCACCTTTTTTATGGATCCTGTACCGGCCCTGGTCTCCATCGTCACCATGTCGGCCATGGCCATCTTCGCCGGAGATATTCCGGCCGCGTTGGTGCGAATCCCGGGGACCCCTTCCTCCGCGGCCTACACACAGGATTCTTTTGAACTCACCCGGCAGGGGAAGGCAGAGCAGGTCTTGGGGGCGGACGTCCTCTTTTCGGCCATCGGAGGCCTTATTGGCGCGGTCATCCTCATGAGCTCCGCTCCCATCCTGGCGGAAATCGCTCTGGCCTTCACCAGCTTCGAATATTTCTGGCTTGCTGCCATGGGCTTAAGCGCAACGGTCATGGTTTCGAGCGGCTCTCAAATCAAGGGCGCCCTTTCCGTTGTTTTGGGTCTCTTTCTTTCCACGATCGGTGTCGATATCACCCTGGGACTGCCCCGGTTCACCTTTGGGAGTGTCGAACTCCTAAACGGGGTCAACTTCATCCCCGCGATGATCGGCCTTTTTGGCCTTTCCGAGGTCATCCGAAGCGTGATGGAGGGAGAGCTTCGCTACCCGATTGCGAGCGTGCAGACAGGAAACCTTTTTAGAGGGATGTGGGGACTTTGCCGAAGGTACAAGGTCAACGTTCTTCGGTCGGGCCTGATCGGAACGTTTATCGGCATCCTTCCGGGAGCGGGCGCGGATATCGCGGCCTGGGTGGCCTATGCAGCATCGAAACGGTTCTCCAAAGAACCGCACAAATACGGCCACGGATCGATCGAGGCCATTGTGGACGCAGGAACAGCCAATAACTCTTGCCTTGCAGGCGATTGGGTCCCTGCCCTTGTCTTCGGCATTCCCGGCGATTCGATCACCGCCATTGTCATTGGCGTCCTCTTCATGAAGGGGCTTCGGCCCGGGCCCATGATTTTCGAACAGCAGCCCGACATTATTTATGCGGTTTACCTCGCCTTCATCCTGGCCAATCTCCTCATGGTCCCTTTCGGATACCTTGCGATCAAGTGTAGCTCCCAGATGCTTCGGGTTCCAAGAAACATCCTCATGCCGGGCATCCTGATGTTTTGCATCGTGGGCTCTTTTGCCATCAACAATACGGTCTTCGATGTGGGGATCATGTTCGTCATGGGCGTGATCGGCTATTTTCTCGAGGCCAACGGGTTCCCAGTCGCTCCGGTGGTGTTGGGCATCGTTCTGGGCCCGATCGTGGAAAAGAATTTCATGATGAGCATGATCAAGACCGAATGGAACGTGGCGCTCTTTTTCACCCGGCCTGTAAGCGCCATCCTCTGCATCCTCACCATCCTCATCTGGTTCTTTCCTCTCTTCATGGCCCTGATCGAAAGAGCCCGAGGCAAACAACCCATGCGTAACGGTGTCAAGTCTTGAGATGAGACATTTCTCTCCGAGCCCTCCCCTGGAGCCGCCCAGAATCCCTCTTCCCACAGCCCTTTGCCTCCTATCCCCCGTCCAATGCCAAGAGGCCCCTGGAAGATAATCCCTAACGGTCTCGACATGAGATAGCCTCCGGCATGAGAAAATGTATCATGTCAAGATCTGACACAGATTATCTTGCACCGGGGCCCTTCGTGCGCGACTTTCCAGGGGTTAAGGTTTTTTGGTGACGAGTTTCTGAGCCTCTGCACAGGCTGTACCGGGGTTTCTTTCGAACAATTCCATTACGATAGAGGCATTCTCCTCTCTTGTTTTCTCATTCGCTCTTAAGGTCTTGAGCCAATTCGCCTCAAGTTCTTGCAAACCGATTCTGAACACATCCTCCCATGGCCGTTCCTTCTCGTGAGAAAGCCGGTGGAGCTGTTTTATCTTGTTGATCCCATAAGTCGAAAACAGATAGTTGGCGAAGGATCCTGCTTCCGCATAGGCCTTATGCTGTTTGGCTTTATCATGGATCGAGAGCTTGCCACCGCCGGCGTCCTTCATACCCCAGGACTCATGATCCGGTCCTAACTCGCTCAGGGGAATGTAGGATTTTCTCTTCAAAAAAGCCCATACCCAGTCATCACTGCTGAACCCACACATGGGGAATGTAAACGGATTGCCAACTTGCGTCTCCGTCAGGATGCCCATCATGTTTCGTATCAACTTGTCCTTCTGGGGAAAGACGGCGCTTGTAAGTTTGTGTGCCAGCATTTGCGGTGTCCCATCGGTTCCGAAAACCTGGACAATGCGGATCCTTTGTTCTCCCTTCTTGCCCCAATAAAAAACACTGGAGTACACATCCCTGCGAGGTGCGTCAAAGATCACCCTTATCTTTCCGTATCGCGCTATTCCGGGATCAGCCGACCAGAATGCGAGGACTTTTTTTAGCGTTTCCTCCGCATGGTCGGTTAATGGTTTCAGTTGCTCCTTGGAAAGTTTGCCCGTAGCATCACTTACCATAAGCTGAGGAGTTTCTAATGTCACACCCGATCCAGGAGAGGTGGCAGGTGTTGACAGTACCGCCATAAGCATCGATAACACTATCGCAACTCGGATCATGGCTCCTCCACTCCATTCGATTTTCAATGGGCCCTCCTCTTATTAATCTTCTCAAAATAGAAATGACAGACATCTCCCTCTCCCGCCTTGGCGGGAGAGGGCCGGGGTGAGGGTGTTTCCTTGGAATTGCCCCCTCACCTCGATCTTCTCCCCAAAGGGAGAGGAAGATTCTTTTTCCCTCTGTTTGTCCAGACCAATATGAGCATACTAATATCTTATGTCGTGTCTGGGCTGGGAGTATTCTTAGGCTCGCTCTCCCCGAATCCTCTTCAATCCCATACGGACAAACACTGCACGGCTCCTCAATAGATAGATCCCGAGAAGCACACCGCCGATGCTGGAAACGGATTATCTTGCATTGCCCGGTGAAGTGATTCCAATCTACTCAAGAAGGAGCAATATGTCAAGAAAAAAACTTTCATCACAGGGGATGCCTGAGAAGATGTGAAAAAAAAGTGTCAACCCAACGGCCAGCAGTGAAATGGGCGTATCTCGAAGCTTCAGGATCGGAATCGTTGGATTTCCCCCGGGGCCTGGTCGCTCTGTCACTTCATGCAATGTAACCGGGTTTCAAGTCGGTGCTCCACCACTTGGGGTAGAGACCCAAAGCCTCTTGAATCCGGCCATTCCCGCGGGTAGGCCTCCGGACTGGACTTTTCCGCAGCTTCTGAGACCTTAGCACCGATTCCTTTTTTTCTGCGATCCAAAGAGGAAGGCGAGACGGAAATAGATCGTAAGCAAGACAGTTTTTCCAAGAAAAATGGGATGTGTCCCCATTTTCTGATTCTTGACAATTTGATTCGTTGTGGTTAGGATGGAGAAAAAACTGGAAACTTTTGTTCCACATGGTGGAAACGGCGATGGTATCCCCCAAAGTCGTCCAGGCGATCCTCAAGGGAGGCGAGATCCTTCGGACCCTCGCCGATGGGGTGGAACGAATCAGCGATCTCTCCCAAGAAGTGGGGCTAAGCAAGAGCACCACCCACCGCCTCCTCAAATCGCTTGAAGCCGCCTCCCTCGTCATGCAGGATCCCATCACCCGACGATACTTCGTCGGCCCTCTCATGCTGGAGCTTGCCTCCCGTCCCCTCGTCGCCCACCAAAATCTCACGGTCTGTGCCTTTGACGAGATGCGATCCCTCAGGGATTTCAGCCGGGAAACCGTGGTCCTTCATATTCGGGTGGGCCTTGAGAGGATCTGTCTGGAAGAACTGCCGGGACTCGAGAACATCCGATACACCGCCGGGAAGGGATTTTCCGCGCCCATCTATACGGGCTCAGCGGGGAAGGTCCTTCTCTCGGAACTTAAAGAAAACGAATTGGAGCTACTCCTTAAGAATCTTCAGCTCCGACCCATCGGGCCGAACACGATCACCGATAAGAAAACGTTACTCAAGGAATTGGACAAGGTGCGAAAACAGGGATACGCCACCAGTTTCGGGGAACGTATTCAGGGAAGCGCGTCGATCTCTGTGCCCGTGAGGCATTATGTCTGTCCTGTGGCCCTGAGCGTTTTGGGTCCGGACAATCGGTTCACGATGAAGACAATGATGGATGTCTTGAAAAGAATGAAAGAGAGCGCCGAGCGGATCTCAGAGAAACTCGCAAGCGCTCATCCAGGCAGCTGGTAGGGGGGAGGCCATGAACGTCAAACATCTCATCGATCGTGCCGTGAGAGAGTATCCGAACCATATGGCGGTCGTTTACAAGGATATCCGGAGGACCTTTCGGGAACTTGACCGCCGTGTCAACAGTCTCGCCCGGGCTCTTCGATCCCTCGGACTCCGAAAGGGGGACCGGGTGGGCATTCTGCTTCGGAACTGTTGTGAGTTCATCGAGATCGACTTTGCCCTTTCGAAAACCGGTATCGTACGCGTTCCTCTCAATGCCCGTCTTACGGGGAGCGACCACGAGTACATGCTCAACGACGCAGAAGCCGAAACCCTCATTTACGGAGAAGGCTTCCGTGAGGTGGTGAAGGCGATTCGGCCTCGCCTGCAAAGGGTGAAGCGCTTTATCGAGGTTTCAGAAGGACTCTCGCGGGAAGACCGATCGGAGGCTCTCGACTACGAGGCATTGATCCAGGCCAATCCCTCCGACGAAACCCCTCAGGCAGAGATCGATGAGGAAGATCTCCATACCCTTTTTTACACCTCGGGAACGACGGGAAAGCCTAAAGGGGCCATGCTCACTCAGAAATCCTGGGCTAACGTGGCCATCAATCTTCTTCTCGACTATGGGCCGGTGACGGAGAGCGACGTGATCTTGAATACCCAGCCCTTGAGCCATGGCGCAGGTTTTTTCGTCCTTCCCTATTTCGTCCGGGGCGCCACGAACGTGCTCATTCCAGAGTTCAAACCTTCCCTGGTTTTTGAAACGATCGAGCGGGAAAAGGTGACGGTGCTCAAGCTTGTGCCGTCCATGCTTTATCAGCTTCTCGATGCGCCCGAAAAAACCCGCTACAACCTCACGAGCCTTCACTCCATCATCTATGGAGGCTCGCCCATCGCCGTACCCCGCCTGATCGAGGCTCTTCGCTTCTTTGGCCAGAAGCTCGTTCAGCTCTACGGTCAGGCCGAGGCACCTATGTGTATCTCGACCCTGTCGAAGAGCGATCACCTCCTCGAGGGTTCTCCGGAGGTGCTCAAACGGCTGAGCTCTGCGGGAAAGCCGTGCGTGAACGTGGAGGTGAGGGTGGTGAATGAAGAGGGCAAGGATTTACGTCCTGGCGAGGTGGGAGAGGTCATTGTAAGGGGCTACCATATTATGAAAGGCTACTGGAAGCTCCCCGAGGCCACGGCCGAGGTTCTGAGAGACGGATGGGTTCACACGGGAGACCTCGGCTACTTCGACGAAGGAGGTTTCCTCTTTTTGGTCGACCGCAAGAGGGATGTGATCATCAGCGGAGCCTTCAATATCTACCCGAAAGAGATCGAGGATGTGATCGTCACCCATCCGAAGGTGAAAGAGGCGGCTGTCATTGGCGTTCCCGACGAGAAGTGGGGTGAAGCGGTCAAGGCGGTCGTCGTCCCGAAGGAAGGCGTCGAAATCGACCCGGAGGAGATCATCGAACACTGCCGGCAGCATCTGGCAAGCTTCAAGAAGCCGAAGAGTGTCGATTTTGTCAAGGAGCTTCCTCGAAATCCCTATGGAAAGGTTCAAAAAACCGTTCTACGCGAGCCCTATTGGAAGGGTCTGGATCGTCGGATCCACTGATCTCCTCGTCGACTCTCGCGACGAAAGGAATCGATCCGAAGGGCAAGAAAGAGCGAGCGAAGCATGACAACGATGGACCCCAAGAAGCTCAAGGAACTCGAAGAAGCCAAAAGGGCCTGGGAAGAGCAATGCCTGAAGCCGGCCCTCGAAACCTTTCCTGAACGAAGGAAAAATTTTCTCACGGATATCGGCCTCAACATCGAAAGGCTCTACACCCCCCTGGATCTCGAAAGGGTGGATTTCGATTACGAGAAGGATTTAGGTTTTCCGGGACAGTTCCCCTATACAAGAGGCATCTCTCCCACCATGTACCGAAGCGCTCCCTGGATCGTCCGGGCCTACTCGGGGTTCGGTGAGCCGGAGCTCTGCAACAAGCGCTACAAGAAGCTCGTCGAGTGGGGTGTGGATGAGATCGTCATGGCCGTCGATCTTCCCACCCAGGTTGGATACGATTCGGATCACCTGATGGCCCGGGGCGAGGTGGGGAAGGTCGGGGTGGCGATCGATACGCTGCGGGATATGGAGATTCTCTTTGAGGGCATTCCCCTGAACAAGCTCAAGCGCGTCAGCATGCTGGGCAACTCTTTCGGTCCCATCGCCCTCTCGCTCTTTATCGCTTTGGGAGAGAGACAGGGCCTCCGACCCGAGGAGTTCGTGGTCGATCTTCAAAACGATATCCTCAAGGAGTACGTAGCTCGGGGGACCTACATCTTTCCCATCCGTCCTTCGGTGCGGGTGACGACAGATGTGGTTGGATACTGTGCGAGACACGCTCCCCACTGGTATCCCTCCACGCTCTGCGCCAACCACTTAAACGCGGCTGGAGCGGGCTCGAGCAAGGCAGCGGCCTTTGCCATGGCGAACGGGGTCTGTTATCTTCGCCATCTCGTGGAGAAGGGCTATGCGGTCGATGACGTGGCGCCGCTTTTCTGCATGTTTCTCGACGAGCGCTCCGATTTTTTTGTGGCGATCTGCCATTTCCGGGCTGCCCGAAGGGTTTGGGCCAAGATCTTGAAGGAGAAGTTCCATGCGATGGATCCCCGATCGACGGCCTTGAAGATTACCGCTTACTCCCATGGAGGTGAGACCCTTCTCGAACCGATCAACAACATCGCCCGAATCACGCTCGCAGCTCTGGCCTACGTGCTCGGGGGCGTACAGTTTCTCTACAACGCGTCTTATGATGAAGTCCTGGGAACGCCCTCCGAGGAGGCGGCAAAGATTTCCATCCGAATCCAGCAGATCCTGGCTCACGAGCTTGGGATTACGTCCACGGTCGATCCGTTGGGAGGATCCTACTTCATCGAGACCCTCACCACCGAGATCGAGAGGGAGATCTCCGAAGAGTTTGAGAAGGTGGAAGCCCTGGGAGGAGCGATCGCGGCCATCGAAAAAGGTTACTACCTTTCGGCCATCACCGAGGGTGCCAACCGCCGGCAGAAGGAATTTGAACGAGGCGAGCGGGTGTCGATCGGTGTGAACAAGTGGCGCATCGAGACGAAACCTCCCTACGGCGCCTTCCGGATCGACCCGATGATTGAAACGAAGCAGGTCGAACGTCTCAGCAAGGTAAAAAGGGAACGTAACGAACGAAGGGTCAAAGAGGCCTTGCAATACGTTCGGGAGGTGGCCCAAGGGGAAGGGAATCTCGTTCCGCCTTCCCTTGAAGCGGTCAGGGCCTATGCAACGATTGGAGAAATCTGCGACGTCCTTCGAAGCGTCTTTGGAGAATATCAGGCGAGGGAATACTTCTCCGCGAAGGGTTCTTAGATGAGAAGAAAGCCCAGGATTTTGATTGGTAAGGTGGGACTCGATGGCCATGAGGTGGGAGCCCGTGTCGTCGCGAAGGCTCTGGCCGATGCGGGAATGGAGGTCATCTACACGGGGCTTCGCCAGACGCCGGAGATGATCGTAAGAACCGCCATCGAGGAAGGGGTCGATCTGATCGGGATCAGCATCTTATCGGGATCTCATATGACCTTCTTTCCCGAGATCCTGCGTCTGCTGAAAGCATACCAGGCAGAGGATATTCCGTTTATCGCTGGAGGGATCATTCCCGCCGAGGATGTGGAGAGGCTGAAAGAGATGGGGGTTAAGGAGATCTTTCCTCCCGAGACCCCTACGAGTGAGATCGTTCGTTTCGTGAAGGGGCTTCTTGCTGAGAGGCCGTAGCGCACCGTTGCCCTGCTTTCGAAGCAGGGGATTGGGGGAATATCTTGAAACGCTGACGTTCACAAGGGGAGATCTAAGGAGAGAACGGAGGTATCGATTTTGGACGAGATCGTGATTGTAAACGGAAAGAGAACGCCCTTTGGCCGCTTTGGAGGATCTTTTCGCGAGGTCCCGTCGTTTGAGTTGGGGGGGCTCGTTCTTCGAAAAGTCCTGGAAGGCCTTCCTGTCGAGAAGGGGGAAATCGATGCCGTCATTCTCGGTCTCTGTCTGCCCGGCATCGGGCTCTCTCCGGCAAGACAGGCGGTGCTTTCAGCCGGATTCCCTGTGGAAACGAACGGCCTGACGATCGACAGAGCCTGTTGTTCAGCCCTATCGGCCGTAGGAATCGGCGCGAATCTCATCTTGACCAATCAGGCCTCTCTCGTGATTGCGGGAGGCATGGAGAACATGAGTCGAACGCCCTATCTCATTCATCAGATGCGATGGGGGGCCAGGCTGGGTGACCTCATCATCCGAGATGAACTCGTGATCCGGAATGCCTTTCTCGACATGCCCATGGCCAAGTACGCAGGGGAAGTGGCGGTGGAAAGAGGCGTCGATCGAAAGGAGCAGGACGAGTGGGCCCTTCGGAGTCACCAGCGATGGGCTGAGGCTGAAGAAAAGGGAAAATTCGGGGAGGAACTCGTCCCGGTGGAAATTCCCTCTCAAAAAAAGGAAAGGACTTGGCTCACGCGGGACGAACACCCGAGGCCTGATACGACGATGGAGAAGCTCTCGGCTTTGCAACCTGTTTACGGAAGCCCTACGGTGACCGCAGGAAACGCTTCGGGTATCGCGGATGGCGCTACGGCCACGCTTCTGATGAGCCGTAAGGAGGCGACAAAAAGGGGCATCGAGCCTCTGGGACGACTTGTGACCTATGGGCCCATCTGCGGAGAACCGAGGGAATCTCCCTTGCTTCCCGGGGTCGCGATCAAGAAGGTCCTGGATCAGGCAGACCTTCGACTCGAAGAGATGAAGCTGATCGAGATCAACGAAGCCTTTGCAGCGATGCCCTTGGTCAGTACGCTGTTCCTGGGTGATTTCGATCGGGCGAAAACGGAGAGAATCAGAGAGAGGGTCAACGTCAACGGTGGAGCCATTGCCATCGGTCATCCCATCGGCGCAACGGGGGCACGCCTTCTGATGCACATGCTCTATGAGTTGAGGCGCCAGGGAGGAGGCTATGGGGTGGTCGCGATCTGCGGCGCGATCGGTCAGGCGGATGCCGCGATCGTTGAAGTTTGAGCTTCGGGCTATGCAGCTTGCTTTTCTCATCGACCAGTCCAGATGTTCGGGATGCTTCACCTGCGTCGTGGCATGCAGGCAGTGGCATAGCTCGGAGCTGGAGGTGACGGCCTGGCGGAGGGTCGAGGCGATCGAAGAAGGGACTTTCCCGAACGTGGGGGTCACTTTTTTCTCCCTGTCCTGTCTTCATTGCCGAAAACCTTCCTGCCTCTCTGCCTGTCCGGCGGGGGCGATTTCCAAGCGCGACGAGGATGGTTTGGTTTTGGTCAATCCCCAACGATGTGTGGGCGAAATGCAGTGCGGCCTCTGTCGGGAAGCGTGTCCTTTCCATCTCCCTCAGTTTAATCCCCGTCATGACTTTCGGATGGAAAAGTGTGACTTTTGCGCCGAGCGTCTCGATCAGGGGAAAGGGCCGATCTGCGTTGAGGCCTGTCCCATGGAGGCTCTGGATTGGGGACCCTTTGATGTCCTTATGAAAAGGCACGGCATGACGGGAGGGGGAAAAGGCATTCCCCTCTCGAAAGAAAGC
>Ga0123519_10005091_pt1 | contig 21089 bp, 9 predicted proteins | sample YelNatPaOPRAMG02_FD_87396 | JGI IMG/M metagenome (GOLD analysis project Ga0123519, IMG submission 87396) | Hot spring microbial communities from Yellowstone National Park - Yellowstone National Park OP-RAMG-02 (version 2) | ecosystem: Environmental > Aquatic > Thermal springs > Hot (42-90C) ...
TATATCTTTTGCTATTATCATGAGTCCTTTTGTTTTTTCGGATGTTTCAGATTGAATTTCTGCGGCACTAAGATTGACCAGAACAATTTGCCCGTCCTTGGCTTTTAGTGGAATTTCTTCGTTTATAGAAAAGTTATTTTGCAAGACATTATTTACTATTTTTCTTACATCTGCTTCGTTGACAAAGAGAAAATCTAAAGACTTACCAAAAGCAAAATTATTATCATAACCTAACAACCTCTCTCCACCTTTATTAAATTTCATTATATGACCGCTTTTGTCGGTAATAACAATTATATCCGAAGAATCCATTATAATTCCTTCAAAATATTTTTTTATTTTTTCTTTTCTTTTTATTATCGGTATCATTTTAAGATAGTTGTCTTTTATAATAGACAAATAGTTTGAACACCAATAATATAAAAAGGCAATTATTATTATAGAAACAAAAGAAATAATACTAACTATAACCACATCTGGAATTTTTAATATTAATAATATCAATGAAATAATAATATAAAAAACAGCTGATACTAAACAAACTAAGGCAGTTCTTTTATTATGAGTAATTTTATATTCACGCTTTACAAAACTATATGGTATAAAAAATAAGCGCTCAAATAATTCCACAATATAATTATTAAGACGATATAATTTCGTATTATAAACCTTTCATTACATTAATAACTATAAAAATATAAAAATAATTATTATTCTTTTTCCTATTTTAATTTTATCCTATTTTGGTTAGAAAAACATTAAATATTTTAATACGTTTTATAAAGAAGATTAATAACAGATAATTTTACAGAACATATTAATTAACAGATATTTATTATAAAATAAAATAAGAGAAACATTTTATCAACTTACATATTTATTAAATAATTTGATAATGAAATTATTATTTAAAAATATTATAGCTGTTTTTTTAAATAGTTACTTTTCTAATTAAAAATGTAAAATTTTTTAATAAAATATATTAAAAATCTAAATTAATTTTTTTGTTTTTTAATTTTAAAAATATTTTTCTTTATTAATTGGTTTTATATAGTATTTTGAATAATAAAATATAAATTTTTTTACAGGAAAATTATGCTGGGCAAAATAGAAAAAAGCAAGGGTCAGCTTGAAGCAGAAATAAGTGAAGCAATAACCAAATTTGAAAAAGAATATATGGGCAGGGGTCCTATAGAAACAAAAACTCGTATTATAGAAGACATGGTTATTGTGAGACTTAAAGGAATTTTAACAAAGGCTGAATATAATGCATCAAAATCTTCTAAAAATCCAAAAGCACGTGATTTAATAAAACAATTAAGAACAGAATTATTTGAAAACGGAAGACCTATCCTAGAAGATATTATAAAAAAAGTGTTAAAAAGACAGGTAAAAAGTCTTCATACAGATATAAGTACCGTTTATGGTGAAAGAATAATTGTTTTTATTTTAGACAATTTTGTATTTGACTGAAATTAAAAACTACTTGCAAAAATTTAATATATGTTATAAATTTATAAAAAGTGTATTGGTTGTCTTTAAGAAGTCGTTTTTTTTATTAAAACGATGGCTTAGAAGAAAACCATAATTTACCAGTTATAATAACAATCAAAATAAACGGTAATCAGGCCCACAAGACTCTTTTTAAGAGGCAAAAGGGATTGAGGACCAAAAGAAATATATCTTTCTTTTGGTCTTTTTTGTTTTATTAGGAATTATTAAATTAAAAAGAAAGGGCTTAATTTTATGTCTCAAGAAATGATAACTCAAAATAAAAAGCTTCTTAATTGGGTTAAAGAATGTGCAGAAATGTGTATGCCAGAAAATATTTATTGGTGTAATGGAACTAAAGAAGAATATAACGATTTGTGTGATTTAATGGTAAAAACAGGTAGTGCAACTCTTCTTAATCCTCAAAAAAAACCCAATTGTTATCTTTTTAGGAGCCATCCTTCTGATGTGGCACGAGTAGAAGATAGAACTTTTATTGCTTCTCAATCAAAAGATGATGCTGGTCCTACAAACAACTGGATTGCACCCGATGAGCTTAAGATAACTATGAGAAATTTATATAAAGGATGCATGCAGGGTAGAACAATGTATGTTATTCCTTTTTCTATGGGTCCAATTGGATCTCCTATTTCAAAGATAGGTATAGAAATAACAGATTCACCTTATGTTGTAATAAATATGCATATAATGACTCGTGTTGGAAAAAAAGTATTAGAGCATCTAGGAAAAGACGGGGATTTTGTTCCATGTCTTCATTCTGTGGGGGCTCCGCTAAAAAAAGGGCAAAAAGATTCTTCTTGGCCATGCACTCCCGATATTAATAATAAATACATAAGCCATTTTCCAGAAGAAAGAACAATATGGTCATTTGGTTCGGGTTATGGTGGTAATGCTCTTTTAGGAAAAAAATGCTTTGCTTTAAGAATAGCATCTGTGCAGGCAAGGGACGAGGGATGGTTTGCAGAACATATGCTTATTTTAGGGATAACAAATCCAAAAGGCGAAAAAAAATATTTTGCAGCAGCTTTTCCAAGTGCCTGTGGAAAAACAAATCTTGCAATGATGATTCCAACAATTCCCGGATGGAAGGTTGAAACTGTTGGAGACGATATAGCATGGATGAAATTTGGCGCGGATGGCAGATTATATGCTATAAATCCCGAATCGGGATTTTTTGGCGTTGTTCCGGGGACTTCTATGGACTCAAATCCAAACGCAATGAAAACAATTCAAAAGAACACAATTTTTACAAATGTTGTTCTAACAGAAGATGGCGATGTATGGTGGGAAGGAATTGGATACGATCCACCGGCTGGTAAAAAAATAGACTGGACAGGAAACGAATGGGAATTAGAAAGCAGAAGAGCAGGTGCTCATCCAAATGCACGATTTACAGCTCCGGCATCACAATGCCCTGTAATAGATCCACAGTGGGAGAATCCAAATGGAGTTCCAATATCTGCTATTCTTATAGGTGGAAGAAGACCAACAACAATTCCTCTTGTAACCGAAGCCTTTTGTTGGAATCATGGTGTTTTTCTGGCTTCTATAATGGGTTCAGAAACAACAACTGCAAATATTGGAGCAGTTGGTGTTGTTAGACGAGATCCTTTTGCAATGCTTCCTTTTTGTGGTTATCACATGGGAGATTATCTTTCACACTGGATTAAAATGGGTAAAAAAACATCAGAAAATAAATTGCCAAAATTCTTTTATGTTAACTGGTTTAGAAAAAGTGATGATGGTAAATGGTTATGGCCAGGATATGGAGATAACAGCCGTGTTCTAAAATGGATTTTTGAAAGGGTGAGTGGAGAAGGAAAGGCAGAAAAAACTCCAATTGGATATCTGCCGACTTTGGATGCAATAGATTTAAATGGTCTTTCTATTCCCTTATCCAATATTCAAGAAATGCTTAAAGTAAATAAGTCGGAATGGAAAAAAGAAGTAGAAGATATTAAAAAACATTATCAAAAGTTTGGTTCTAGATTGCCTGATGTTTTATCAGAAGAGCTTAAGGCTTTAGAAAATCGTTTAGATTAGTATTTGACATCAGTTATTAATGTGCTATATTTTATTATTAATGTAACAATTTAAAAAAGGAAAATTTTGTGCCCTGGTTTATAAAGCCTAAATCTAAAGAAGAGATAAAAAAAACTGTTAAAGACGAATTATGGATTAAATGTGAATCCTGTGGCGCTCATATTTTTAAAGAAGACTGGATAAAATCTTTAAGTGTATGTCCTAAATGTAATTTTCATGGAAAAATTACAGCATACGAAAGAATCAACCAGATTATAGATAGTGGAACTTTTAAAGAAATGTTTAATAAAATTTCACCATCTGATCCATTAGATTTTGTTTATGCAAAAGGCAGTTATAAAGAAAAAATAATAGAAACAAAAGAAAAAACTGGTTTAAACGAATCGGTAGTATGTGGAACCGGAAAAATTGAAGGTATTTTGGTATCTATAGCTGTTATGGATTTTAGGTTTTTTGGTGGGAGCTTAGGAAGCGGAACCGGCGAAAAAATCTTGCTTGCAACAAATTATGCCTATGATCATAAAATTCCGTGCATAATATTTTCGGCATCAGGTGGAGCCAGAATGCACGAAGGCATTTTATCACTTATGCAAATGGCAAAAACTTGTGCCGGAATTGCCAGACTAAAAGAAAAAAGAATTCCATATATTTCTGTTCTTACAGATCCAACAACGGGTGGTGTTGTTGCAAGCTATGCAATGGTTGGTGATGTTAATATAGCAGAACCGGGTGCACTTATAGGATTCGCCGGAAGAAGAGTAATAGAACAAACAATAAAACAAAAGTTACCAGAAAACTTTCAAACAGCAGAATATGTTTTAGAACATGGTTTTATTGATATGATTTGTGAAAGAAAAAATCTTAAATCAACCATTAAAAATATTCTTTCTTATTGTATAAATTAATCATTAAAGGAATATTTTCTAAAATGAGCGACTATTTTGATTTTGAAAAACCAATAGCAGAAATGGAAAAAACAATAGAGAAATTAAAATCCATTTCTCCAGATAAAAATAATTATAGCGAAGAAATATTTGAGCTTGAAAGAAAATGTTTACTCCAAAAGCAAGAGCTTTACAGCAACCTAACTGCTTGGCAAACAGTACAAATGGCAAGACATCCTAAAAGGCCAGTATTGCAAGATTATATTTCTCTAATTTGTACAGATTTTATTGAATTACATGGTGATAGACTTTTTGGAGATGATGAGGCATTAATAGGAGGCTTTGCAACAATTGGTAAAAAGAAAGTAATGCTTATAGGACACAACAAAGGAAAAAATGTTGAAGAAAATATTAAAAGAAATTTTGGTCAGGCAAAACCAGAAGGTTACAGAAAAGCTCTAAGGTTAATGAAGCTTGCAGAAAAATTTAAACTGCCTGTTGTGAGTTTTGTTGATACTCAAGGTGCATATCCGGGTAAAGATGCAGAAGAAAGAGGCCAGCACGAGGCAATAGCTCGAAATCTTACAGAAATGGCAAGACTTGAAGTTCCCATTATTATAGTTATAACCGGAGAAGGTGGAAGCGGAGGTGCTCTTGCAATTGGTGTTGGGGATTCTGTTTTAATGCTTTCTCATGCTGTTTATTCTGTTATTTCACCAGAAGGTTGTGCTTCTATATTATGGCGGGATTCTTCTTTTTCGCCTCAGGCAGCCGAGGCATTAAAACCAACGGCTAAATCTTTACTTTCTTTAGGTATAATAGACGAGATTATTCAGGAACCACTTGGTGGGGCACACAGAAATTACGATCAGACCGCACAAGAAATAAAACATGCTGTTTTAAAACATCTTAAAAAACTTACTTTACTTTCTCCATCTAAACTAATTCGTAAACGTTTTGAAAAATATTCAAAAATGGGCATTTTTTCTACTTAGTAAAAAGATTGCTTAATAAGTAACATTTTTTAATAAAACCACAAGAAAAATTATTAAAAAGGTAAAAAAATGAAAAAAACAAAAAAACAAATAAAAGAAAATAAACTTCATAAAATTCCTTTAAGGATTACCGATACAACATTGCGTGATGCTCACCAGTCATTATGGGCAACACGAATGAGAACCGAAGATATTTTAAAAATCATAGATGTTATAGATAATGTTGGCTATTATTCTCTTGAATGCTGGGGTGGTGCGACTTTTGATGTTTGCTTAAGATATCTGCGCGAAGATCCTTGGGAAAGACTGCGACTTATTAAACAAAAGGCACAAAAAACCCCTCTTCAGATGCTTTTAAGGGGTCAGAATCTTGTTGGATATAAAAATTATGCAGATGATGTTGTAGAGAGATTTGTTGCGCTCGCACATGAAAACGGAATGGATATTTTTAGGGTTTTTGATGCCTTAAACGATACGAGGAACATAGAAGTAGCTGTAAGGGCGATAAAAAAACATGGTGGACATGCTCAGGGAACCCTCTGTTATACAATAAGCCCTGTTCATACAATAGAAAAATTTGTTGAATATGCAAAAGAGCAAGTTGCTATAGGAATAGACTCATTGTGTATAAAGGATATGGCAGGCATATTATCTCCAATAACAGCAGAAAGGCTTGTAACAGCTCTTATTAAAGCCGTAAAGGTTCCAATACAGCTTCATTGTCACATGTCAAGTGGAATGGCTGCACCGGCTTATGTTGAAGGAGTTAGAGCAGGAGCGGGTGCAATAGATTGTGCCGTGGCTGCAATGGCTGGAACAAGCAGTCAACCTCCTGTAGAAACAATGCTTGCAATTTTCTCCGAAACAGATTATCATGCCGATTTAGATAGAGATGCTTTATTGAAAATTCATAGGTATTTTGCAGAACTATATCCACAGCGTTGTGTTGATGTTTCTTTAACTTTTTGTATAGACCCGCAAATATTAATACATCAAATTCCGGGAGGAATGATTTCTAATTTTCGTACTCAGCTTGCTCAACAAAACGCACTTGATAAGTTAGATTTAGTTTTAGAAGAAGTAAGGCGCGTTCGTCAGGACCTTGGCTGGCCCCCTCTTGTTACACCTACCAGTCAGATTGTTGGAACCCAGGCTGTTATGAATGTGCTTTCTCAGGAAAGATATAAAATTGTGCCCAATGAGGTTAAAAATTATGTTAAGGGACTATATGGTCGTGCTCCCGGGAATATTAATCCTGAGGTAGCTGCAAAAATACTTAAAGACGAAAAGCCAATAAAAGTTAGACCGGCTAGTCTTATAGAGCCAATGCTTCCCAAGGCAACCGAAAATATTGAGCCTAAATATATTAAAACAGAAGAAGATATTCTTTCCTATTGTATTCTTCCAGAGGTTAGTTTAGAATATTTTAAATGGCGAGACTTACCAAAAGAGCAAAGACCCGAAACACCTGCAGATTTGGAATTAAAAAAATTAAAAAAAATGCAAGAGGTAAAAGAATCACCATTAAATAAAGATGTGACATCTGATGATAAAAAAGAAAAAACAATAGAAAAAATTCTTGCTCCAGAAGATTATCAAGGAATATCCCAAATTGTTGAAAAGGCAAGAGGAATTAATTTAAATGAATTAACAATTAAAAAAGGTGAGTTAGTTATAAGCTTAAAGTCTAATGATATAGAATCGGTAAATATTTCTAAAGGGATAACTCCTCAAACAGAAATGCAAGTAACATCTAAAGAAGAAGATAAAAAAGCCACATTAACAACCGAACTAAATAAAAATACAGAAGAAAAATCTTCTTTGGAACATAAAGGATTATCCATTAAGTCACCACTAACTGGAACTTTTTATTCTACAGCAGGGCCTGGTAAACCAAAATTTGTATCAGAAGGTGATATTGTAGAAAAAGGTGCCAAGGTTTGTCTTGTTGAGGCAATGAAGCTTTTTAACGAGATTACTGCTCCTTTTAAATGCAAAATAATAAAATTTCTGGTAAAAGATGGAACTCTGGTAGAAAAAGATACTCCATTAATTGCAATCCAAGAAATAAAATAATAGTATTGCAAATAAAATATTTTAATTATTATTTGTTAATATTAAAACAATACAAAACCAGATATTGTTTATTATTATTTCAATGTTCTTCTTCTGGTATCTTATAGATTTCTTTTTCGGGAACTACTATTTTTCCTAGGAATCTATCTATGGTATGAAGAAGAATTCTTAGATCAATACTTTTTCTATTAAAAAAAACAACATCTGGATTAGCGGTTTCTTCTTGATTGGATTTTTCTGGAATATTTTCTACAAGAAAGATTTTTAGAGTAGATTGTGAACCCGAAATGTTTTTTTCCTCATCGTAAAACATTATATCTAGAGGGAAACCCTTATCGGGTATAAAAATTATTATTGATGCCTGATTATATATTTCCTGACTAATACTGTTTGTGATTCTTACCATAAAACCATTATTGCGCAGAGCGGTTATGATTGGATGATATGAATATTTTTTGTTTAAAACAATTATAATGTTATTTGAAACATTCTGATCAAACGATTGCTTGGTTAACTGAAGATAGTTTGATGGTATGCCAAGATATTTACATAAGACATATAAATCTCTATAAATAGGCGAAAAGAAAAGTTCTGATGGTCCATTTGGAATTTTAAGACTTTTAAGAATATCTTGAGGTATTTCTTCGCAAATTTCATCGCAACTGTGACCAATACCCATTATTTTTGAGAGTATATTGGCAGTAAATACGGCTTCTTGAATTATTCTCTCCATAGGAGTTGGAGATTCTAAAATTAAATTAGGTTTGTGATGATTGAGAATAGCCATTGTTATTGATGAAGGGAAATTCCATTTTGATGTTAAGTAATGGCCAAGTTCGGAATGGGAAAAACCCATTAATCTTTGTTCGGTACTATAAAATGAGCACATGTTATTTGCTGTTTCTTCTAAAAGATGAGGAAATAGCATATCAAAATTATTATCTAAAGGAATTTTTCCTAGATCATGAATTAAACCAGCAATAAAAGCCAATTCTGGTTTGATGTGTCCGCAGTCTTTACATAATTTTTCTGCTATTAAACCTGTTGCAAGAGAATGTAGCCAAAAATCGTGTCTCGTAAAGCCATAATTTTTTCTATGTTCGGGAGAAAGATCAATAAGTGCAAGACAAGCAAGAAGATTATTTGTTTCTCTGAATCCGAGTCTAACTACTGCTTCTTTTACATCTGTTACCCTGCTTCCCCTTTTGGCGTAATAAACAGCATTAGCAACTTTTAATATTGCAGTAGAAGCTGCTAAATCGGTTTCTATACATTTGGCTAGCTCATTGCAACAGCTTGCATCTGAACCTATAATATCAAGAGCTTTAATTACTGTAAAAGGAAAAGCCCATTGCTTATGAATAATACTTTCTATTAGTCGTAATTTATTTTCCATAGGCATATTGGTATCAAACAATTTGGGACCAATAGATTTGTCGGCAGTAGAGCCGTTAATTTGAGAGGTAGTATCTATTAATTCTTTTTCTTTAGAAATTTCTAGAAGACTTTCTATTTTCTTTAAAAGAGTTGCAAAATTAAAAGGATATTCCAAAACAGAAGTAATAAATTCTGTTTTTTCTTCTTTTGATTCTTTGATATCTTTTTGTAAAGATTCTAATGTTGATTTAATATTTGTTGGAATTATTATTAGAATTGGTATATGTTTTGTTCTTAAAGATTTTTGAAGCCTTGAAATCAGCAGGATATCTTTAGTGTTATTGGGTGTAATGTCTACAATTATTAAATCGGGTAGAAATTGATTGGCTTTTATCATAGCAAGATAAGAGGTTTCTGCGCGTAATACTTTATAATTGCATTGTATTAGTGCTACATTTAAAATATCAGAAATTCGTTGGCGAGGAGTAAAAAGAAGAAGAACCTTTTCTCCTTTTTGCTGTTTTGCAGATATTGAAACGGTATTATCCATTCTCAATAAAACCCTTTTTCTAACAGCCACTTTTGAGCATCAATAGCAGCCATACAACCGCTTGCAGAAGCTGTTATTGCCTGGCGGTAAATGGGATCCTGTACATCCCCGGCAGCAAAAACACCTTCTACAGATGTTTGTGTAGATTTAGGTTGAGTAATAATATATCCATTCTCAGAAAGTTTAATTTGTCCATTTAAAAAGGATGTATTTGGCTTATGACCAATGGCTTCAAAGGCTCCCGATACTTCAATAGTACTTTCTTCTTGCGTAATTGTATCTTTAAGACGTAATCCTCTAAGTAAATTGTCGCCTAAAAATTCTATAACCACTTTATTCCAGAGAACTTGTATTTTGTTATTTGAATTAATTTTTTTTTGCATAAAGGCACTGGCTCTAAAAGCGTTTCTTCTATGTATAATATAAACTTTGGAACCAAAATTTGTAAGGTATAATGCTTCTTCTAATGCCGTATCACCACCACCAATTACAGCAAGAGGCTTGTTTCTAAAAATTGGAAGGGCTCCGTCGCAAACTGCACATGCAGAAATACCCTTTCCAAAAAATTTTTTTTCCGACTCAAGATCAAGCCTTTTGGCAGTGGCGCCGGTTGCAATTATTAATGAATATGTTTCGTATATTTGACCCGATGATGAAGTTAGAATAAAAGGCATTTTGCTTAAGTCTACTTTTTCTATATCTTCTGAAATCATTTTTGTTCCAAAATTTAGAGCCTGAGTACGCATTTCTTCTATTAATTTTGGCCCCGATATTCCTTTAGAAAATCCCGGAAAATTTTCTATAATAGTTGTTGTCATTAATTGCCCGCCTGCTATTCCACCCGACTGAAATCCTTCTATTACCAGTGGAAAAAGATTAGCACGAGCCGCATATATAGAAGCAGTTAATCCTGCTGGCCCTGAGCCTATGATAATAAGTTTTTCTGGCATATATATCTTTCTTGTTAAAGTGATAATTGAAAATTAATAAAGATTTATATATAATAGAAAATAATAAAATAATATTGATTTTTAATTTATTAAATATAATTGTGATAATTATCACTGATTATTTTGTTAAAATTTAAGATAATATTATTAAAACAGGTTATAATCCATTTTAAAAAGGAGAGTAGCTATGAATAAAGAATATAAATGGAGAAAAATATTAATAATTTATTTTATATATTTATTTTGTTTGTTTGTTTATTATTCTTATTCACAAACAGCAATAATTTCTGGAAAAGTTATAGATAGAGAAACATTTAATACTGTTTCTAATGCCAGAATAATTTTTTATGATACAACTGGAATTAAGGAGATTTTTTCAAATGATACCGGATATTTTATTATACAGCTTCCCCCTGGATCTTATTCTGTGAGAATAATGAAAGAAGGGTATCCTTTACAATATTTTGAACCATCTTTTAACACCGATTTACCATTATTCCGTCTAATTATAAATAATAATAATATTCAAGATTCAATTAGATTAGATATAAAATTAACAAAAAGTCCAAGAGAAATCGCACAGGGATATGGATATATTTCCGGTATAGTTCTTGACACTTTAGGTAAAGCTTTAGAGAACATAAACGTCATCGCATATATAACTGAGGGCAGAGAAATCACAGCCGAATATATTACAAATTTTGAAGGAAAATTTTGTATTAAATTACCTGCTATACCTCATTATATTTCATTTAATTCACCTTTATTAAGTTATCCAAATCAATTCTGGAATTCTACGGCAATTACAACAGTATCTCCAACTTATAATTCTATATTGGATATAAAATCAAATGACACAATTAAAATTAGTGTTGTAATGCAAAAAACACCTGTTAATTATCAACCAACACAACAACCTCAAGTAATTACAATTAAAGGTCAGCTATTTAATTCAGATAGTACGATTTTTAATAAAAGTGCTCAAATTATCATTAGTGATGAAAAAGGAATGCGCTATGAAAGAAATATTGATAGCATTGGTTGTTTTTATTTTTTTGAAATTCTCTCGTCATCTTATAAAATAAAGATTCTTGCCGATGGGTATCCCATACAGTATTATAGCCCGTTTGGTAATACAGATTTTCCTGTTTATTCTACCACTTTAGCAGATACAACAATGCTTTTTATAAAATTAACAAAAACTCCTAAAGAAGCTTTTGCTTCTTATGGATATGTTTCTGGATTTATTACCGATTCTTTAGGATTGCCTGCAAAATTTGGTGATGTTAGCTTTGTGCTGGCTAATAATAACGAAGTTATAATCAAATGTCCCACAGATGAACGAGGCTATTTTATTGCTAAAGTTCCAGTTTTGCCGCTTTTTATGTTTGTTGAATACAATTCATATCCAAAGCAATATTATTCTTCCTTAGGAAATGTTCTCATACCTGATAATAATAGTATTATAAATCCTCTTGGCAATGATACTTTGCGATTTACAATGCGACTCGTTAGTCGTTTTGATACTATTCCCAAAATACCAAAAAAAATTGGAGCAATTTCTGGTGTAGTTTTAGATCAAAATAAAATACCAATTGCAAATGCAAAGGTTTTTGCTGTACCAACGTATTACTTTTCGGATGGTAAGTTACATTTAATAGAAAATAATAATTTTTATTCTGATTCTGTAGACAACAATGGATTTTATAAAATAGACAGTCTATCTCCGGGAGATTACTGGATTTATGCAAAAAGCCCAAACTATGTTATTCAATTTTTTCCTCAAACAGATTTTCCAGAATTTGCATCATGGATTCATATAGATACACAAGAAATATCTAATATAAATTTTACCCTTAGAATTGGCGGCAATATTAAAGGAATTGTAAAAACAAAAAATGAAATTCCTGTTGAGGGAATATATGTTACTGCCTGCAGAATTGACCGAAACGATATTTGTTTTTCTGGAAAAACAAATATTAATGGCGAGTTTATAATTTCTGGCCTAAATAGCGGATTTTGGCATTTAAATGTTAATGGCAAAAGTTATACTGTTTGTAAAGATAATAATAGCTTAGATTATTATGTTGAAGAAGGAAAAACAATTGCAGATGCTAATATATATGTTGTTGAAGGTGGTTTTATTTCTGGAATATTTAATCCACCAATAAATTATCAAGACTCGCTTTATCTCAATCATTTTACAATAGCCTTATTCCCAGACTCAATTTTTGTCAATCAATCTTCTCAAAATAATTTGTTTGTAAGAGAGAAAGAGAATGCTTTTGCTTTTGTAACCTCATTAAATTCGTTCGCTTCGGAAGTTTGTTCTCCCGGAAGGTGGCATATAATTTTAAAGCCTAATATATCCAAATTATTTTTTAATTCTTCAGAAAAGATTATAAAAGTGAGAGCCTTTTTAGGTATAAATAATATGAGGTATACTGATTCTCCTTTTTTGGAAATGCCTTCTATTAATATTAATCCAGCTGATACGACAAGAAATATTTCGGCAGAGTTTGCTTTAGATGGAGTTGCATTTTTAGGTACTATTCAGGCAGAAAATAATGAAATTCCTAATTGGATAAACATTAGCGCATGCATAAAAAATGGGCCCTTTATTATTCCAATAGCAGATGGATATATGTTGGAAGATAAAAAAACATTTCAGATTTCTGGATTATTGCAAAATTATCCTTATTTTATTAGGGTAGAAGCAGAAGGTTATCCACCTCAATATTTTTGTCCATCAACAAATGATATGAACATTCAACCTATTGAACCATATATGGTTAATATTGCCAATTTTACTCCTCCTATTATTTATTTAAAAAAGAATCCTAGTGGATATATTTATAATTATGCACCAATTTCTTTAAATGCCATGGTAGGTTCATCTAATAAATTAATAATTCAATGGGATATTGATCCAAATTTGCAAGCAGATACAATGATACTTTATTCTAAAAATAATGAGGGATTGTTGGAGAAGCTTGTTACTCTTCAAAAAACAAGTGGAGTAATTAAATATTCGTGGACAGAAGAAAGAGACTGGATAAATGTTAATTATAATTATGTTCTTATTGCAAAGGGAAAGGATATAATATTAAAGTCGAATTATGTCAATTCGCAAAACTTTATAAATGATAACATATTTAAAGATTCTCTTGGATTATTTTTAACACAAAATAATAGAGGGATTTGTTTGTCTTGGTTTATTCCTTCTAAAATTCAAAAACAAAATAGCGACAGCATTTATATATATAAGACTCAAGATAATAAAGAATGGAATATTATAGCAAAAATTCCTGTTGACTGGAATTATACAGATAAAGCTATAACATATTCAGATGTTGGAAAAACATTTTCTTATAAAATAGAACTTATAAGAAATAATATTAGTGTTGCTAAGTCTTTAGAGAAAAAAATTGTTATTACAGAAAAATTAATTAATCAATTAGGAAAAGAAATACATGTTGGACCTTTTGAAGTTTATAAAACAATACAAAGCGCAATAGATGCTGCCAATGATGGTGATGAAATAATTGTCTATCCTTCGGTTTATTACGAAAACTTAAATCTAAAAGGCAAAAATATTTCAATTAACGGAGATTGGCGTTTTGGCAAACCACCCATAATTGATGCAATGGGAGGTACGGCAATAACTGTTCCTTATTCAAAAATAAAATCAATGTGGCAACAGCCAAGTATACACGGATTTAAGATTCAAAATGCAGTTATTGGAATTAATTCTTTTTCTGATATTCGGGTTGACAAATGTTTATTTACAAATATAGCAAAAAGTTGCATAATAGCTTCTTTTGATAGCATTTCTTTAGTAAATTATGCCATGCAGGATCCATTTGTAGACTATAATATAGATATAAATATATGGGGATGCACATTTTCTGGAAAAGGAACAAATGGCTTGGTTGCAATATTGGACTCAAGAAACTTTTCAAATAATAATCAATTTACTGGATTAGAGCAAAATATAATTTATCCACCTTTATTGTTTAATACAATATTAAATATGGGTAATTCAATTATTTATAATTTTTACAATACACAAAATTTGTATGCAATAGAAAAAAAAGGAACTTATGCCACTATATATTTTAAATTTTGTGATTTTTGGGATACTCCTTTTGAAACAACATCAACCACAAATTGTTATTATCAAAATCCTAATTTTATTGATAATGATTATTATTTTTTGGCAGACAATTCACCTTTTTATTCTATGGGAGAAAATAATTCCGCTATAGGTTACGATGTAATTAGAAAATGGTATTATTCAAACACCGGAACAAATATTAAGCCTTCGGCAGTTAAGGATTTAAAAGTATTTATATCTGGGCCAAAGCAGATAACGCTAACATGGGGAAGACTCCCTGCACAAGAAAATATAAAAAGATATATTGTATATAGAGTAGTTGGAATAGATAGTCTTTTTTATGTTAATCCATTGTCACAGTGGGATATTAAAATTCCTCAGGATTCTATTTTTAAGTTGGTGGATACATTTACAACTTCAGACACATTTTTTATTGATACCTCTGTTTTGATTAATACTCCATATATTTATAGAGTGGCGGGAATTTCTCAAACAGGAGAAACAGGAGAGGTGTATTTTCCATTTCCTCCACCTCTGTCTTCTTATATTATAAAAATTGTTCCTTTATATGCGATTAAAAATATTAATGTCTCGTTAAAAAGTTTTTCTGCGGCTAGTATATTTTGGCAGAGGAATAAAGACCTTTCAAAATATAAATTGTATAGAATAAAGTTAGCAGGTAATCTTTACAATGTGGATACCTTAATAATTAGAGAAATACTAAATAGCGGTAAATATCTTTCTATAGATTCTTTTATTGTATCAGATACAAACTACCTTGATACGGGTTTGCAGTTTGGCTTTAGTTATGTTTATATAATAAATTCTTCAAATATTTCTGGTAATTTTCTTCCTTTAAAAGAGCAAGAATTGGTTTTTTCTTATATTGAAAATGGAATAGAGAGATTTAAAAATTTAGAAAAAATTAATATTCCTGCACAACAGTGGATAATGATTGGTCCATGGGGCAATAATAAAATTATTCTATCATCATCCAACCAGAATTTTGTTTATAAATGGGACGATTTTAAACAACCCGACAAATTACTTTCACAATATTCTGTCGTATCAGAGATGAAAGGTGGAGAAGGATACTGGATTTATTCTGAAAAAGATACACAACTTAATTTAAATTTAGATTCTTTGAGTCTATCTCAATTGGCAGATTCAGAAAAACAACAAAATATAAAAATATTAAAAGGAAATACAGGATGGAATCAGATTTCGACAATATTACCTTATCCTATTTTCCCAAATTGGTTAAACAAATATCCTGTTTATGAGTGGCTACCGCAATCAAATCAATATGTTTTAGCAACACAGTTAAAGCCATGGAAGGCATATTGGATTTATACCGAAAAAGATACTTCTTTACCTTTATATAATTTATCAGAAGCCCCAATATTATATAAACGTGCAGAAAATATTATTTGGGAATTAAAGGTTGAACTTTTAGGTAAAAATTGTTCTGATAGAGAAAATTATTGTGGTTTGGTAGACAAAGGAAATACTATTAATAACGAAATAATTAGCCCGAAACCTCCTCAAGCATTTGATTTCCCACAGGTATTTTTTGTATCAAAATCGCAAAATCAAAAACAAGCAAGGCTTTATAAAAGTTATGATTCTAAAAATTCTCAAAAACTTGAATTTACTGTTGGAATTACTCCATATTCAGAAGAAATGAGGCTTAGTATAAAAGGAATAGAAAATATTCCGCAGAAGGCTTTAGTTTTGTTTATTCAAAATAACATGATTTACGATTTAAGAAAAACAAGCGAAATTCCATTGCCCGCTCATAAAGAAACTGTTTATGGGTATATTGTTGTTACATCTAATATAAAAGATGTAGAACTTTATACTGGAAAGTTTGGAGTAAAAAAAGTTTCTCCTAATCCTTTTAAGAATTATTTGGCAATAGAATTTTTGCTACCTTATAATTTAAATTCTAATGGCGTAAAATTAGAAGGGGAAAGCAGAAATATTTCTCTAAATATTTTTAACATATCGGGACAATGTGTTAAGACTATAATTAATAAGAATAACTTACCTGTAGGCTATCACAAGGTTGTTTGGGATGGAAATAATAATTCGGGTAAAAAAGTATCAAATGGTTTTTATTTAATAGAATTAAAAGGAGAAAAAGTTAAACATACAGTAAGATTATTTAAAATTAATTAGAGCTTATTTTTTATGGTATCAAAATTTTATTAAAAAACTCAGTTAATAATTTTGGTGATTATAAGTAACTTGCCACCTATAATAAATATTATTTAGTTTCTGTTCAAAATAGGCTCATTTTTACCCATAAAAAATGCCTTAACATACGGTAACAAATGATTTATTATCCGAAAACGTGTTAAAATGTACGATTACGGAAAAGGAAGCGATACAGCCCAAGCACGAGAAAAGAGCGGGAAGCATGGCTGAATATTTATTTTAGTTCACATAGTGACCCTTGACATAGCGTGTCTTATGTACTCCATGCGATCCCTATTGTCAATACTTATTTTTTTTATATTTTATGTTGACCTTGTGTTAATTTTGAACAGAAACTAAATAATTACAATTGCAATAACTCAAAAAAAATGATTTCATTTTAAACCCCGTATGATAAAAATGAAATTACCCTTTGCTTTTGCCGAATATTATAAAATAGCAACCAGACCAAAAAATTTATATCTTTCAGGAACTTCCTCAAAATAAAAACGGTCAGAATAACTATTGGGGCTTTTGCAAGATAATTAAAAAGATCAATCCATACCTCTTGCTACGTAGATTCGGCCGAGCCTTTTTATTTGACCAAGCAAAAGCTAATTCTGGAATATTGGTTTGTGCCAAAATGCAACTGACTGTATTTTTAATTTGGATGTTGTTATAGAACATTTCTTTCTTGAATTTAAAACGATATAATCTTTTTATATCGTTACAAATAGTCTTTGCTTAGTCAATATCATAAAATCGTTTTGCTTCAACTAAAATGAGGGTATCATCTGCAATTCCAAAAAATCAATGCTTTCTTTGCATATACTATTCATTGGCTCAATAGGAGATTCCCAAAAAGCACTATGACCTTGACTAAGCAATTCATCACCCAATTACATAGTCAAATTTCTTTCTTTAGGTGTCTGGATATAATCGTTATAATGGCCAGGCCAAAAACTATTCAGATTAGACCCGTATTTTGCAAGAGCTGATTTTATGTATGAAAGGAACAACTCATTACTTAAAAAAACAACTCCTTTTATAAGGTATTTGGGGGCTCAATAACTTCACTTGCGTTTTTGCAGATTTCCTCCTTCGCTCTGGCTTCATACAGTCCGTTACAGTCCTACATGCGGAGTTTAGTACTGAATTGGTGGTTAACCTTTATTCAGGCTGGATTGTCCAAATTGTTGATGCAAGATTGTCCTGGCGCACTCAAATTGACGGTCCTTAAAGCCCTCACATTATAGGCTGGGGTTGTTTACTTATCCTAAATGGTTTATTATCTTACCACACAAATTCTGCGCACTAACTTTTTAGCCGCCATTTTTTGGTTTTGCTGCACTTCGCATTGGTAAATTCCGGATTTTAGATAAACGGGAAAAACAACCGTTTGTAATCCCGCTGAAATCGCTACGTTCTCTTCTTGCCAAACTATTTGACCATTAAGTGTAAAGAGTTTTAGCGATACCAAAGTTTTTTTAGAATTAACCGAGTGAATAGTTATAATGTTTCGTTTTAAACCTATGGTCAATCGTTCTGTCTGAGCGCAAAATGCTTCCGATAGGCGGACACCCGTGGTTCCGATTTTAAAACGCCAGGCCATAGGCGATTGAATCCCTTGAAACGCCACATTGTTCGCATTGGTAAAGCAGCCGGCCGGCATGGTTATGCAGTAAGTTTGTTCCGTGATGAAGTTCTTGGAGCTTTTCAAATTTACTACCGCATTGTCAACCGTAACGCTTGCGCTTGCCACCTGAATAGTGTCAAACGCATAAATAACATGAGGATAATTGATGTCAGGACAATGCCAAATAATAATTGCTCCAGAACCTTTGTTTATGTTTTCGTTAAAGGTAATAGAAAGATTAGTGCTTGAAAGCACTCCCGAGTCACCATTTGCCGGTGTAGTGGAAATTACGTAAGGCTGTTTTGAGCCTACAGGGGCAAAACTCTCCATAAACATCGGAAATGCGTCGTAGCCGTTACCGGTAATATCCTTATAGGATGAGTTGAAATTGTAGTAAGCAACTAGGCCGGGCTCTGTTCCAGAAAGTGGCTTTCCCATGTCCGCAATAATCTCCGCCTGAGTGCGAGCCTTGTTCCATAAACGCACTTCGTCAATAAAGCAAGCTCCTGCACTATTGCCTTCGTCAGGCCCAATTTTTAATGGTGAATCAGCTATGGACGTCAGGATCTGTCCTTTGACGGTAGAAAATGCGGTAAGCATCCCATTAACATATATTCTAAAGTTGTTGGTTCCTGTCCTGTCGTACGTCATTGCTATATGAGTCCAGGTATTACTGGGAAGGGTTGTTGCGCTTCCCATCCAGAAGCTACCCGAGCTGTCTGTAACGATACGACCGTAAATCTGAAAATCATCCCATGCTCCCAACTCATAGGAACCTGTTATGCCTGGGTGCGATTTTCTCAAAAAAGACTTATAGTAATTGTAATCATCGGAGTTTCGCTTTATCCAAAGCTCAGCGGTCATGGCATTGGTAAAACTAATCGCCGGAGTGGCGGCTATCTGGATATGGTCGTACCTCAGCCTATCGGAAGTCGCTACCAGGCTGAGGCAAGAATCTGCCGTGGCTGGTTCATTTGCCGCTGCTATTCGGCGATAGTGTATCTCCTGGTCGTTAGGATTAGGACCACTACCACAACTGCCAACGTAATGGATCGCTCCGTCTCTTCCAATTGCCATTTGTGGTTTTCTCCACTCCTTGATATTTAAATGTGGATTAACACCACCGTTAAAATTTGTTCCACCATCGGTTGAAAGAAAATACCAACCGTTGGTTACATGAACTCGATTTGATGTTACTTTATCTACTGCAATATGCGGCCACCAACCGCCGCCAGAAATTTTTTTCGCCGATGTGAACGATGCCCCGTTATCTGTAGATCGCCACACATAGGTGCCGGATACAAATTCATTCATAACCGTTACAACAAAAATGGACCCGCCATGTCTCACGATAGACTCCTGGCCATGCACCGAGCCACTGTGATATCCAGGAGTATATGTGTATAGCGTAACCGGTTCTCTAAATGTTGACCCTGCATCCACAGAAGTGCGCACTCTTAGGCTGTAGGCCATTGCGCCTGGATCGTCGATATTGACCCATGCCACATGAACAGTATCTCCAAGCGCGGCTAGATTCGGTGTATAGACGATATCATGGATACGAGGAGCTTTGCTTTTTACACTATCTGCCTTAATGTTAACGCGCAATGGCATCTTGAAATTCGCACCACCGTTAATAGAAGAATACAGGAAAAGGTATGAAGGCGGGTCATATGTTCCATCATCAACCGATGTGCTACCAAGAATATAAAGATTATTGCCGGAGCGAATTATATCGGCAACAGCAAAACCGTTGATCCCCATACCGTCTACTGTTCCCCGATTATTGTTGTCAGAATAGGCGACTTGCGTGAAGTTAAAGCTAGTGCCGCTGTTTGTTGAATATGCGCATGTGATTGAGCGTACCCCAGTTGCTGTGTTGTTAATGGCCCAGGCTATATCTACCTTTCCACCGCCGGCTGTCATATAAACTCCGCTGTAATCGGTAGTGGTAGAAGTCAAAACACGTGCAGAGTCAAAGGTGGCACCGTTATTGGAGGAACGCAGATACTTAAGACAATAGGGATCTCCCGCTTTGTAAAGTATATGCACATAGGGACTGTCTACTGCAAACAGTTTATCCCACGGATCAAAATTGATCTGTCCCCAAAGTCTTGGCGGGTTGCTATCAAGAACGATAGGAGCATTAAAAGTTTTTCCGCCATCCAGCGATCTTTTGTAAAAAAGCACGCAGCCCTTACTTGCGTCTCTCAATTCTCCAAGCCATACCACATGGACAGTTGTGCCCGAAACTTCCACCCTAGCATTGTCATGATTATAAAGCATCTTTGGATCTGCCTCCTCAGAGAGATTGAGAATATGGTTGGAGTAGGTTACAGCATGAGAAGTTGAAATCGCCAGCGAAAGTACTGCGATTATGACGGTAAAAATGCTCTTAACGGCGATCATAATTAAACCTCCTTTTCTTTTACAAATCATTTATTTAGTTTCTGTTTAAAACACGCTCATTTTTACCCATAAAAAATGCCTTAACATACGGTAACATATGATTTATTAGCCGAACACGTGTTAAAATGTACGAGTGTTGATGATTAAAACTTAAGCAATGACCAATCAGCCAGCTCTTGGCAAAGCTTTCGCCACGGCTTTCTGATCCAGCGCGGCGATTCAATTGTATTGCGTACAACCGGTTATTCATAATCGGCCCAGCACAACAAGGTTGTGACAAAATACGGTGCTGCCGATAGACGATGTAAAGCTCTTATTAAAACCACGGAAAAGAGAGGGAA
>Ga0123519_10005096_pt1 | contig 21079 bp, 20 predicted proteins | sample YelNatPaOPRAMG02_FD_87396 | JGI IMG/M metagenome (GOLD analysis project Ga0123519, IMG submission 87396) | Hot spring microbial communities from Yellowstone National Park - Yellowstone National Park OP-RAMG-02 (version 2) | ecosystem: Environmental > Aquatic > Thermal springs > Hot (42-90C) ...
AATCTGCATTAAGATAATAAAAAATATAAGAAAAAGTAACTGAAACATTTTACTTCTTTTCCTCTTCTTTAGGTTTAGCAATCCTTTCCCGCATCGAGGTATCTGCCTGAATATTCTTTAGATAATAATAGTCCATTACTCCCAGTTTTCCTTCTTTAAAGGCTTGGGCAATGGCTAAGGGAACTTGCGCTTCCGCTTCAATAAATTTTGCTCGCATCTCTTCAGCGCGCGCTTTCATCTCCTGCTCCAATGCTACTGCCATAGCCCGGCGGGTCTCTGCCTTTGCCTGCGCTACTTTTAAATCTGCCTCTGCCTGGTGCGTCTGTAGCTCTGCACCGATATTTTTACCTACATCCACATCCGCAATATCAATAGACAAAATCTCGAAAGCAGTTCCCGCATCTAATCCTTTGGATAAAACGGTTTTAGAAATCATATCTGGATTTTCCAGAACCTGTTTATAGGTTTCAGCTGAACCGATCGTCGTAACAATCCCTTCTCCGACCCTGGCAATAATAGTCTCTTCGGTTGCGCCACCTACCAGACGCTCTAGATTTGCCCTTACCGTTACCCGCGCTTTTGCTTTTAATTCAATACCATCTTTGGCAACCGCTGCCAAAGTCCCTTCTTTAGGTGCATCGATTACTTTAGGGTTAACAGAGGTTTTTACCGCATCTAAAACATCTCTTCCTGCTAAATCAATAGCGCAGGCACGTTCAAAGGTAAGGTTGAGGTTTGCTTTATCCGCAGAAATTAATGCCTTTACTACCCTTATCACATCACCGCCTGCTAAATAATGCGCTTCTAATCTATCCGTATTTACTGACAAACCTGCCTTATGAAGCATAATTAAAGAATTGATAATTACATGAGGTGAAACTTTTCTTAAGCGCATACCCACTAAACTAAATACTCCAATATGCACTCCCGCGGCAATTGCCGAGATCCAAAGTCTTATCGGTATAAGCCAGACAAACAGGAAAAATAAAGCAATTACGATTAAAATTAAAATAAGCGGAAATGCCATTTTTACACCTCCTTAACAGTAATTTTACTTGTTTCTACTTTTATTACCACAATATTTTTATCTTTATCAATAAATTCTCCTTCCGTGAGCGCATCTAAGGTTTTGCCTTCAACGGAAATTTTTCCTGTCGGTCTTAAAGGAGAAAGAGTCTTTCCGGTTTTTCCTAAAAGGTTTTCTAAAGATGGTCCTGCCTGAAAACCTTCTTTTTTGGTTTCACTAAAACTTAAAACGATTCTTTTCCAAAGGCCGGTTTTTGGCAGAAATCTCCAAGTTAAAACGATTATTCCTAAAACCGAAAGCAAAACAAAACTTAAGGTATATAAAGCAGAGGTAATCTGTGCTTGGGTGCTACTTAAAGGATGCTTGATTAAACTTAAGAATATTCCTGAAAGTATGCAGACGATACCGCTTATTCCAGTTATGCCAAAACCCGGTATCACAAATATCTCCAAAAGTAAAAGTAAAATCCCCAAAACAAAAATAAGTATTTCATTGACGTTGGCTAAACCTACCAAATAATGTCCCCAGAAAAATAATCCTAAACAGACTAAACCAAAGGTTCCGGAGATTCCCCAGCCAGGCATCTGTAACTCAAAAAATATTCCCAAGAAACCCAAAACTAAAAGCAAAGGGCTGACAATCGGATGGGTAAGGAACCTTACTAAATTCTCTGACCAACTAAGAGTTGTTTCTTTTAAAGGTAAACTTTCTACCCCTAAAAATTTTAAAAGGGAAGCTTTTGATGAGATGACTTCTTTGGCTAAACCGTATTCCTTGGCTTCCTTAGCAGTTAAATTTAAGAGTTTTCCTTTAGGGTTAATTGTTTTTATAATTTGTATTTCTTTTTCTTTATATTGGCTCTTTAGTTCTTCTAATTCCTGTGTATTTGCTATAAGGGTTTGTTCTTTTAATTTTATAAGTTTTAATTCGGTTTCTCTATCCACCATGGCAATGGCTAAATTCAGATTGTGGCTATTTTCTTCTGCCAGCGTCTTAAATTTTGCTCTGATAGCCGAAAGTGTTTTCTCGTCGGTAAATTCGTCTTTTTTTACGCCAAATATCCCCCGGGGTTCTGCTGAACCGATGCTTGCGCCTTCGGACATAACGATTTCTTGACAGGCAAAGGAGATTAAAGCACCCGCAGACCAAGCCTGATCATCAATAAAGGCAACTGTCTTTATAGGTTTTATATCCTCCAAGGCATCAGTGATTTCTATAGCAGCATCAGCCATTCCGCCAAAGGTATTAATCTCTAAGATTACTATTTTGGCGTTATTTTCCTTTGCCTCTTTTAAAATTCTTTTTACTGCGCCTGAAAGTCCTAAATCAATCACCCCTTTTATAGGGATGATGTATACAGGCTTTGTTTCTTGGGCAAAAGAAAAAACGGTTAAACAGAATATAAACAATAAAACAAAATATTTTTTCATTGTATTTAATAATAGCAGAATAAATTTTATTTGTCAATTAGAGATAAATTGTGTATAATTTACCCAAATAGAAAATAACGAAATTAACGAAAATAACCAAGTTTAACAATTTAAACCAGGAGGAAAAATGCGTAAGATTTATTTTGCGATTTTAGGTTTAGTTCTAGTAAGTTTTTTGGGTTGCGCTACCTTGCCTGAAGGCTCAAAAGACGTAGAGATTTATCGGCTGAAAACACGCATCCAAGTGTTAGAAGATGAGTTAAGCCAAAAACAAAAAGAAAATCTATCTATAAAAGAAGAACTTGCACAGTTAAAACAGCTTTTGGAAGAAAAAACTGTTTTTAAGATGCCATCGGGAAAAGAGATTCAAACCGCCTTAAAGAACGCAGGATTTTACACAGGAGAAATTGACGGGCAGATTGGGGCAAGGACCAAAGAGGCAATCACAAAGTTTCAGGAAGCAAATAAATTAAATGCGGATGGAGTAGTAGGAAGTAAAACCTGGGAACTTTTAAAAAAATACCTTAAAGGAACTCCTCAAGAAAAAGAAAGTTCTCCTTCCCAAAAATAATTGATGGGGCCGTAGCTCAGCTGGGAGAGCAACAGGCTGGCAGTCTGTGGGTCAGGGGTTCAAATCCCCTCGGCTCCACCATTAAAAGGCAAATATGTTAAATCGTTTAATCGCCCCTATTACTAACTTTATATGTTGGCTTCGCAAAAAACGCATCGTTAAACCGCAGACAGGTATCGTTAAAATTAATGTGGGTAGTGGTTTGTCTGTTGTTTGCGGATGGATAAATGTCGATATAAGTTTAAATGCATTTTTTTCAAAATGGCCTAAATTTGTGCTTAAGGTATGTTATAAAATATCGGGATGCAAGCAATGGTGTTCCGAAGAAGAGTATTGCCGTATTTTGAGAAATCATATTTTTGTTCATCATGACGTAAAGTATGGTTTGCCATTTCCTGATAATTCGGTAGATTACCTGTACTCTTCCCATTTTTTGGAGCATTTGTTTAAGGAAGAAGCAAGGCAATTTTTAAAAGAAGCCCACCGCGTTCTTAAAAAAGAAGGGATTATTAGGATAGGCGTGCCGGATTTAGAATACGCCATATCGCTTTATCAAAAAGGAGAAAGAGAAAAAGCATTACAGTATTTTTTTTCAAGTGCCTCTTCCAATTTCTTTTCCCGCCATCAGTATATGTATGATTTTGATTTGTTAAGTAGTTTTTTTAAAGAGGCAGGATTTACTAAAATAGAGCGCTGTTTATATAGACAGGGCAAGATGCCGGATATTGAACAGTTAGACACCAGGGATAATGATACGCTTTATATAGAAGCAATTAAATAAATTTATTAGTGGCTGTTTTTATTAAAGAATTAGCGAGATATTTTAATCAGAGTATTTTTTACAGCAGGATAATTTTTACAATCTCTGCTTTTTTATTTTTATCTTTAGAAGTTTGTGCGCAAGAAAAAATCTACATTTTGCCTTTAGGAGAAATTGATGAGGAAGTAATTCAAAACTTAAAAAATAAACTCCCGGAAGTTTTTTCCTTAGAAGTTGAAGTTTATAACCCTAAAAAAATTCCTCTATCCAGTTTTAATCCCAAAAGAAGACAGTATCATTCGAGTTTAATTTTAGAAGAGTTATCAAAAGATAAATTAAAAGGATATACCTTAGCAGTATGCGATGTAGATTTGTATGTTGAGGGCTTAAATTTTGTTTTTGGAGAGGCTAATCCTTTCAATAAAATTTGTATAATCAGTTTAACCCGCTTAAAACAGGAGTATTACGGGTTACCCAAAGACAATAATCTGTTTTTATTGCGGAGTTTAAAAGAAGCAGTCCATGAACTGGGCCATGTTTTTGGGATTTCTCATTGTGCTAACCCCAAATGCGTAATGCATTTTTCTAATTCCCTATTAGATACGGATAGAAAGGATTTTAATTTTTGTAATCTTTGCAAAAGAAAAATCAAAAATGTTCATCGATGAGAATAAAATAATTAAAAAACCGCATCCGCATATTTTAATTAATACCAAAAAAGAACTCCACGGCTGGTATCCGGGAAAAAGAGAATGCACTTCCGAAAGACTGCTTATTAATCCTTATAATGGCTGTTCGGTAAATTGCTTTTATTGCTATGCGCGGGCTTTACCCGGATATTTTGATATTTTTAACCAAAAAAATATTATTTTTGTCTGCAAGGATTTTGATAAGGTAGTAGCCAGACAACTTGACTCTATAAAAGTTGCCAGTTGCGGGTATCTATCGCCGGTAACCGACCCATTTCAAAAATTAGAAAGTATTTATCATCTATCGGAAAAAATAATTGAAGAGTTTATAAAGAGAAATATCCCTATTGAATTTATTACCAAATGTAAAGTACCTGAAAAAATAATTGATTTGATAAAATCACAAAGACATTCCTTTGGCCAGGTTTCTATTTTGACTTTAAATGAAAATTTAAGGAAAATATTTGCTCCTGCTGGAGCAACTACTGAGGAGTTATTTGAAAATTTAAAGAGATTATCCAAAAATAATATCTTCTGTGTTTTAAGGATTGACCCTATTTTTCCTTATATTACCGATAAAAAAGAGGATTTAGCTCAATTGATAGAAAGGGCAATTGATTTTGGCGCAAGACATATTGTTGCCAGCATCTTGGATATACCTTTAAGGATAAAAGGATTGGTTCTAAATCGGATAAAAAAATATTTTGGTTATTCTATTTATCAAAAATACCTTTCTCTTTATAAAGAAAAAATCGGTTATTTAAATGCCCAGATAAGCTATCGAAGAAATATATTTAAATTTTTAAGGGAATTTTGTGATAAAAAGAGAATCACTTTTGCCTTATGTATGGAATATGAGTTAAAAGATGGCGAAATTTCTGGGCTTAATCAAGAATTTATGAGTGCAAAGAATTGCGAGGGGATAGATGTCCCTATATATGTAAGAAAAAATGATAAGTTTGAACCGCTTTATAATTGCTTAGGAAATTGTCTTAATTGTAAAGAAGCATTATGTGGTATAGAGGGTTTAGCTATGGCAAAGAAAAAAGAGACAAAAAAATCCTTTAGATTAAAGGACTATAAAGAATGGTCAGAGCAGATATTTAGCCCTTCTTTATTATGAAGACAATAAGTAGAGAAAAAGCAAAATTAATTGATGAAAAGGCATCTAAAGAACTGGGACTGTCCACATTAATCCTTATGGAAAATGCAGGAAGGTCAGTGGCAGAAGAAATAATTAAACTGAAAAACAAAAGGATTGCTATTTTCTGTGGCAAAGGAAACAATGCCGGAGATGGTTTTGTCTGCGCAAGGCATCTTTTAAGCAAAGGTTTAAATCCGCATATATTTTTGTTAACAAAGATATCTGAAATTAAAGATGAGGCAAAAATAAATTTGGATACACTTTTAAAATTAAAACCGAAAATTTTTAAAATAAACGAAGGTAATTTTATTTTTTATAAAAATAAAATAAAAAATTACGATTTAGTTGTGGATGCTATTTTTGGGATAGGACTCAAAGGAGAAATTACAGGTTTATTTAAAGAAGTAATTGAAGCGATTAACTCTTCTGCCAAATATGTAGTTTCTGTGGATATCCCTTCAGGTTTAGATGCGGATAAGGGAAGGACTTTAGGTGTCTGTATAAAGGCAGATAAAACTATAACTTTTTTGGCAATAAAAAAGGGAATGCTTATAAATAGGGGATGGCGGTATTGCGGCAACATATTAGTGAAAGATTTGGGTTTCCCGCCAAAATTTATAAGTTATAGATGGACAAAAGGCTAAAGAGAATATTTTTTAAGGAACATCCTAAAATTATTGCCCCAAAACTTTTAGGAAAATATTTAATCGTAAATACAGAAGAAGGAAAGATAGTAACCAAAATCGTAGAAACCGAAGCTTACGGAGGCAAAGAAGATTTGGGTTGTCACGTAGGAAGATTTGGATTTAACAAAAGAACTGCGCTTTTATTTGGCGAAGTAGGCCATGCTTATATTTATCATGTGCATATCAACACCTATTGTTTTAATGTGGTCTGCCATAGGCAAAAAGAAGCAGGGGGGATTTTAATCCGCGCGGTAGAACCATTAAAAGGTATAAAATTGATTCTAAAAAATTTAAACAGAGGCAAAAAAGATCTTCCTAAATTAAACGGGCCGGGCAAGGTCTGCCGTGCTTTAAAGATAGAGAGGAATTTAAATGGTCAAGATTTAATTAAAGGAAAAAAAATTTATCTTACCGAAGGTGAAAATATTGATGAACGAAGAATTTTAAAAACTCCCAGAATAAATATTCCCTATGCAGGGATCTCTAAAGATTGGAAGTGGAGATTTATGATAAAAGATTTGAAGTTAGGAAGTTAGGTTATTGCTTTATAGCGTTAAAAGAGCAAAAACGAAAATAACGAACCCAACGGAAATAACGAAATTAACGAATTGATTGTTTTTTTAATTTTTAAATCCTACCCAAAACCCTTCCTAATTTATTGACGCCAGAGTTTCTTTAAGATATAATTTAAGATAATTTTATGCGCTTAGGGGTACAGGTAAAATATGAAAGAGGCCTTTTATATTTGCTAAAACAGGCAAAGGATTTAGGTTGCGATACTATTCAATTTTTTAACCATAATCCACGGCGTTGGCAAAATACAGATAAACCGAGACAAGAGGATATAGAAAGATTTAAAAGAGAAACAATAAAAGCAAAGTTAAGCCCTTTATTCATCCATACTCCTTATTTAATAAATCTTGCTTCACCCGATGAAGATTTATATAAACGCTCGATAAATGCCTTTATTCAGGAGATTAAAGAAGCGCAAATTTTAGGGGCAGAATTCTTAGTAGTGCATTTGGGTAGCCATCGTAAATCTGGCGAAGAGTTTGGTTTAAAAAGAATCGCCAAAGCATTGAATATTATTTTAGATAAAACTTACGGTTATACGGTAAGTATTCTTTTAGAAAATACCGCCGGTAGTGGCAGCTGGTTGGGTTACTGTTTTAGCCACCACGGGCTTGTTGTAAAAAATATAAGAAATAAGAAAAGAATAGGCATATGTTTAGATACCTGCCATGCTTATGTATCCGGCTATGATATTAGCACAAAAGATGGTTTAAATAATCTGATAAAGGAGATAGATAAAGAAGTGGGCTTGGAGAAATTAAAACTTATTCATTTAAATGATGCCAAAGATAAATGCGGTTCACGCAGGGATAGGCATCAGGATATCGGCAGAGGTTATATCGGATATTTAGGAATGAAAGCGATTATAAATCATAATGCCTTTAAAGAAATCCCCTTTATATTGGAGACTCCCAAAAACAAAGATACCGATGATATGATGAATCTTAATACGGTAAGGAGGCTTTTTGATGGAAAGTTATCCTTTTAAAAAAATAGAGAAAAAATGGCAAAGATTTTGGCTGGAAAATAAGGCTTTTAAAGTAAAGATAGCCAAAGATAAACCGAAGTATTATTGTTTAGAGATGTTTCCTTATCCTTCAGGCAGAATCCATATGGGGCATGTGCGCAATTATACTATCGGCGATGTGATGGCGCGTTTCAAAAAAATGCAGGGGTTTAATGTTTTACATCCTATGGGTTTTGATTCCTTTGGCCAACCTGCGGAAAATGCGGCGATAAAAAATAAAACTCACCCAAAGGTTTGGACAGAAAAATGTATCGCTTGGATGCGTAAAGAATTAAAACAGATGGCATTTTCTTATGATTGGGAGAGAGAAGTTTCTACCCATACCGATGAGTATTATCACTGGAATCAGTGGATATTTTTGCAACTGTTTAAGAAAGGGCTTGCTTATAAAAGAAAGCAAGAGGTTAACTGGTGTCCTTGTTGTCAGACTACTTTGGCAAATGAGGAAGTAATTGACGGGAAATGTTGGCGTTGTAAAACCGATGTAGTCCAAAAAGAACTCGAACAGTGGTTTATTAAAATCACTGCCTACAAGGAAAGATTATTAGAAGATTTGGATAAATTAAAATTTTGGCCACCTCAGGTAATTGCGATGCAGAAAAACTGGCTGGGTAAATCCGAAGGGGTAGAGATATATTTTAAGGAAAAAGAAAAAGGTTTTACTATCTCCGTATTTACTACCCGTGTAGATACTATTTTTGGAGCAACTTACATAGTTTTGGCACCCGAGCATCCTTTAATAAAAGAGATAATTAAAGGGAAACCGCAAGAAAGAGCAGTTTTAGAGTTTATTGAGAGAATCAAAAATAAGCCCAAATCTATCCGTTTAAGCGAAGGGTTAAAGAAGGAAGGAATCTTTAGTGGCGTTTTTGCCATAAATCCTGTGAATAACCAAGAGATTCCTATCTGGATTGCCGATTATGTTTTGATGGAATATGGCACGGGTGCGATTATGGCAGTTCCTGCTCATGACCAACGAGATTTTTTATTTGCACAGGAACACAACTTACCTATCAAGATAGTGATTCAGAATCCGCAAAATCCTGTCTCAAACCCTAACGAGTTAAAAGAGGCGTATACCGCTGATGGCATACAGATAAATTCCGCACAATTTAATGGGCTTAATAATCAGGAGGCAAAAGAAAAAATTGCCCTTTGGATGGAAGAGACAGGCATAGGCAAAAGAGCATATTATTGGCGCCTTAAAGATTGGCTTATTTCCCGTCAGCGTTATTGGGGGACGCCCATCCCGATTATTTATTGCCAAAAATGCGGGATAGTGCCAGTTCCTGAAAATGACCTGCCGGTGAAACTTCCTAAAGAGGTAGAGATTTCAGGCAAAGGCGGCAGCCCCCTAAATTATGTAGATAGTTTTGTAAACACAAAATGTCCGCAATGTAAAACTCCTGCAAAAAGAGAAACCGATACCATGGCGACCTTTTTCGATTCTTCTTGGTATTTTTTGAGATTTTGTTCTCCCCATTATAAAAAGGCGCCTTTTTCAAAAAAAGAAGTTTCATTCTGGATGCCGGTAGACCAATATATCGGCGGGATTGAACACGCAGTTTTACATCTTTTATATTCAAGATTTTTTACCAAATTTTTAAAAGATTTAGGATTAGTTGATTTTGACGAACCATTCAAATGCCTGCTTACCCAAGGAATGGTCTTAAAAGACGGAGAAGTGATGTCTAAATCACGCGGCAATATCGTTGACCCCGATTCCATTATTAAAAAGTATGGCGCTGATGCTTTGAGGTTATATATACTTTTTGCCGCTCCTCCGGAGGTACAGATGGACTGGTATGAAAAAGGCATCGAAGGGGTATTTAGATTTTTAAATCGTCTATGGCGTCTTTTAGATTATGTTCCTAAAAATAAAAACAAACCGTTAAACAGGGAATTAGTAAAATATACGCATCGGACAATTAAAGAAGTGACCGAAGATATAGAAAATTTTAAATTCAACACCGCGATATCGCATATGATGGAATTAATAAATACTATTTATCAAAATTTAGATTTTAATATAGAGGAGACAACAAGAGTTCTTACGCTTTTGGTTTTTGTATTCTGCCCGCATATCGCTTCAGAGATGTTTCAAAAATTAAGGTTTGGCGATATTTCCAAACAGAGCTGGCCAAAATTTGACACCGAAATTTTAAAAGAAGAAAAAATTACTTATATTATACAGGTAGACGGCAAGTTGCGCTCTAAGATAGAGGTTGAGGTCAATATAAATGAAGAAGAGTTAAAGAGAATAGTGCTTTCGGATCCCAAAGTTAAGAAATGGATTCAGGATAAGCCCATTCAGAAATTCATCCATATACCCGGCCGATTAGTAAATCTCGTCATATAAAATAGAAACAGGCACCCCTTTATAAAAAATTTAAGTGAGATTTCTTTCTCTTTTGCGTCTTCTTGTATTGGAGAAAGGTAGAAAAATATCAAGAATAGCACATTAGTTTTAACCGACTATCCTCATTTTATGAAAAAATAGTATCTTTACCTAATTATGTTTACTTTACAGGAAAGAAAGGTTTTGTTTTTTTTGATCTTTGTGGTAGTTGTTGGTATAGGGGTTGATTATTTGAATAAGATGTATTCTCCCCATTTTAATTGGCAAGATTTTATTCAGCGCATAGATGATGAAAATAAATTTGATTTAAACCAGATAGATGAAGAAACTTTAATTCGAATGCCGGGAATCGGGGGTATAATCGCTGAACGGATAATTAATTACCGCCAACAGCAGGGAGGTTTTAGAGAAATCGAAGAATTAAAAAAGATAAAGGGTATAAGGCCTACTGTCTACGAGAAGCTAAAGGATCGACTTTATATACGTTAAAAAATGCAAAATAACAATTTTTCGTGGGTAATTTTTTGTGTTTTTTTATGTTTAGGTATAATCGTAACGAATTATCTAAAAATCTGTTTTCCTTTTTTGTATGTAGTTGCTTTGGTTATTTTGACATTGAGTTTTGTATTTATACGCAATAATAAAATATCAACCGTCTTTATCTATATATTAGCGTTTATTTTAGGGAACTTAACTTTTCTGAATCAAAGTACATTCCACAGGAATCATCTAAAGAATTTAGGAATCCCTTTGTCTTCAAAAATAAAAGTTAAAGGCACAATTTTAGATTATCCCCGCGTTTTTCCCGGATATACCGAATTCAGTTTTTATCTGAAAGAAATAATTAATAAAGATATATCTTATCCTGCCACAGGCAAGATTCTGGTTAAGGTTTTTAAAAAGGGAGATTTTCTTTACCTAGACGATCTTATCTTAGAGGGGAGGTTCTATATACCGTATTATAGAAATTACAGAGATTGCCTTAAGCGCAAAAATATATACGGGATATTGAGGGTTGATAGAAACAACAGGGTTATCTATTTAGAAAAAACAAAAACATTTTTTTTAAAATTCTGGATTTATAAATTAAGGGGTTCGATAAAAGAGATATTTCAGAATAACCTTTTGCCTTTTTCCAGTTCAATACTTGACGCCATAATTTTAGGGGATAGAACCCAGGTTTCTTTTTATGTATGGGATACATTTTTAAAGGTAGGCACAGTTCATATTTTGGCTATTTCCGGCCTGCATATTGGGATTGTGTGTTTTGTATTTTTGCTTACACTGAAGATATTAAGGATACCACGTAGTTTGCGTTTTATTTTAGTTATTTTTATTCTATCCATTTACTGCATTTTAACCGGAGCATCCCCTTCGGTGTTAAGGGCGACCTTGATGGGTATCATTTTATTGGGAGCAAAAATTTTTAAAAGGGAAATTGATATCTACAATTGTCTTGCGTTTGCCTGTATCTTTATCTTGATATTTTGGCCGCAGCAAATTTTTGAGATAAGTTTCCAACTTTCTTTTGTTTCGGTGTTAAGCATAATTTTATTTTTCCCGTTAATAAAATCTATGCTTGGAGAACCCTTATATAAAAATGGATTAAGCCGTCTTTTAGTTTTAAATTTCTATATATCAATTTGTAGTTTTTTAGGGGTATTCCCTCTGGTCGCTTATTATTTTAAGATAATTCCTTCTGTGGCAATATTCGCTAATCTGGCAATTATCCCTTATATGGGTTTGGTGGTGGCAAGTGCCTTTATGCTTATCTTTAGCAGAATTTTATTCCCTTTGTTTTTGCCTTATATTAGTAAAAGTTGCGATTTATTTATCATAGGCTTGTTTAAGGTAAATTCTCTATTTTTAAAAGTACCCTTTGCTTATTGCAAGGTATCTTATTTTCCTTTGCATTGGCTTTTGTTTTACTACGGCCTTATTACTTCCGTTCTTATCTTTTTTTATCAAGCGTTTTCTAAAAAACTTCCCATTAACAATTGCTAAAAGCTTTTTTTTAAAGTAAAATAATACTATGGAGAAAAAATGCGGGATAGTTACCATTGTCGGCAGGCCAAATACCGGCAAATCTACCTTGCTTAATACCATTTTAGAAGAAAAAATTACGATAGTCAGCCCTGTGCCTCAGACAACGAGAAAATCTGTGCGGGGTATATTTACTGATGAGAGAGGCCAGATTGTGTTTGTGGATACCCCCGGTATGCATATAACGCCCCATAAACTGGGGAAACTTATGTTAAAAGAGATCGATATTTCTTTAAAGGAGATAGATTTGGTAATCCATCTTGTAGACACTACCCGGCCTGCGGGTCAAGAGGAGAGATTTTTGGTAGATAAATTAAAAGACCTAAAAATGCCGATTATTTTGGGTTTAAATAAGATAGACTTAAGGCCGTTATTTTTAGATAATTATATAAAACTTTGGGAAGAGACAAAGCAAAAAAAGGTGCAGGATATGCCTGACGAACTTATTCTGATGCCTTTATCTGCGCTTAAGGGGATTAATGTAGATAAGCTGGTAGAGAAAATTTTTATGTTATTGCCCACCGGACATTTGCTCTATCCCGAGGATATCGTCTCTGATTTTCCTCAAAAGTTAGCCATCGCCGATTTGGTGAGGGAAAAACTTTTTATGTCCTTGAAGGAAGAAATTCCTCATTCTCTGGCGGTTTATGTTGAAGAGATGCGCCAAGAGAAAAAATGCGTTTACATCCGGGTAATTATTTTGGTAGAAAGAGAATCGCAAAAAATAATTGTGATTGGCAAGAACGGCTCTGTTTTAAAAAATGTAGGCCAGCAGGCACGTAAAGAAATAGAAGAGATTTTAGAAAAAAAAGTTTTTTTGGAAACGTATGTAAAGGTAAAACCGGAATGGAGAGAAGACCCTTTGATTCTAAAAGAATTGGGGTATCTCTGATGAATTATAAAAAATTTTATCCCTGGAAGGTAGGGGTAAAAGAGGCAATTAAAATTCAACAGGATTTAAGAAGAAGGGTTATTTTAAAAAATACGGTGTATTCTCTTAGATTAATTGCAGGGGTTGATGTGGGTTTTTTTGACAATAGAGCAAAAGCGGTTGTATGTGTATTCAGTTATCCTGAACTTAAACTTATAGAATTAAAAACCGCTTATAAAGATATAGATTTTCCTTATCTGCCCGGGCTTTTAAGTTTTCGGGAAGGCCCGGTGATCCTTGCGGCATTTAAGAAAATAAAAAATATTCCGGATGTGATTTTGTTCGATGGTCAAGGGATCTGCCATCCGCGTCGGATAGGTTTGGCGAGTCATCTGGGTTTAATTTTGGATACCGCTGCTATCGGCTGTACAAAAAATATATTTTTTGGCAGATTTGATATGCCAAAAGAAAAAAGAGCCAGTTTTTCTTATATATATGACAAAGAAAATAAAGAGATTTTAGGTGTGGCTTTGCGTACACGCAGTAAAGTAAAACCGATATTTATTTCACCTGGTTTTAAAATAAATTTAGAAAAATCCAAGGAAATAGTGCTTAAATTGTGTAAAGGTTTTAGAATCCCTGAACCTCTGCGCATCGCGCATCATTTTACCAAAAATGCAGCAGTATAAAGATTTTAGCGCCACCCATCTTTATTGTGATAATTGCGGCAGGTCTATGCCGGTAAAGGAAAAATTGTTACTGATACTTCCTGACGGTTACCTCTACGAATATATCTGTTTAGGTTGTGGCAATTCCGTGGGCGATAAAAAAGTTTCACTTTCTGAAAAAGATAGATTTTTGTTTTAACATGGCGATTACCTTAGAAAAAAAATTGGAAAATTTAGGGAAACTTTCGCGCTTTGATGCTACGGGAATAGCGCGGTTGTTCAGTTTAAGAACTTATTTGAAGAATGCCCCTTTTATTTATCCGGCAGTAGGTTTTAAAGGAAACTGCATAAATCTCTTTAAGGTTTTACAGACCAATTTATGCCGGTATAATTGTTTCTATTGTGCCAATCGCACTCAAAGAGAATGCCTACGTTTAAGTTTTTCTCCCAAAGAGCTATCAAATCTTTTTTTGCATTTTTATAAAAAAAGATATGTGGACGGACTTTTTCTTTCTAGCGCGGTATATCCGGACCCAAATAAGGCGCAGGAAAATATGTATATTACCTTAAGGGTTATCCGTAAAGCAGGTTTTCGAGGCTATATTCATACGGTGATTTTACCGGGAGTAGATGATGATTTAATAAAAAAAATAGCGCAACTTTCTGATAGAATTTCTTTAAATTTAGAAGCCCCGGCGGAAAAATATCTTGCAAAATTAAGTCCGGATAAGAATTTTAAACAGCAACTCTGGAAAGGCTTGGAAAAAATATCTCTTTTAAATAAAGAAAGGCCCCTTAAGGCAGGGGTTACGACGCAGATGGTAGTAGGGGCTGCTGATGAAATAGATAAAGAGATACTATCTCTCGCAGACAATCTTTATAGAAAATTTCTTTTATCCCGCGTTTATTACAGCGGTTTTACCCCCGTAAGAGATACGCCTTTGGAATCAAGGCCGGTTTGCCATCCGCTGCGTGAGGTACGGCTTTATCAGGCAGATTTTCTTCTACGTTGGTACGGGTTTAAGGTGGAAGAATTGATTTTTGACAATAATGGAAATCTTATCAGGCAGATCGACCCCAAACTTGCCTGGGCAAAACAAAATCCACAAGAATTTCCCGTGGAGATAAATTATGTTTGTCGGGAAAAACTTTTGCGCGTTCCCGGCATAGGAAGAGTTTCTTGCGAGCGGATCATCAGTTTAAGAAAGTATAAAAAATTTTCCTCTTTAGATGAATTAAGGAAGTTAGGCGTCGTAGTAAATAAGGCAAGGAATTTTATTACCTTGAAAGGAAGATTTTACCCTACATTTAAAAATAAAGGCGGTTTCTCTACGCAAAAAGAAAAACAATTATTTTTATGGGAGGTGCTTTAAGATGAGAAAAGATGACCTTGATTTTGAGATTTCCTTTTGCGAAGGAATTATTCAAAAAAATCCAGAATTTACAGAAGCGCTCTTCCTTTTAGGGGATCTTTATACTAAAAAGGGCCTATACGCGAAAGGTTTAGAGATCGATAAAAGGTTGCTTAAGTTAAGACCATTTGACCCTGTTGTTTATTATAACCTTGCCTGCGATTATTCTATTTTAAAAAAAACCGGCCCTTCTTTTGAAGCGTTAAAAAAAGCGCTGGAGTTAGGCTTTAGGGATTTTCGTTTAATAGAGAAAGACCCGCATTTAGAATTTTTACGCAAAGATAGAAGATTTGATGCGTTTATCTTAGAGTTTAAGAAGACAATAAAAAGAAAGTTCAAATCTTTTAAAAAAATTAAAAGCAAAAATATTTCTTCGTTTTAACGGGTAGGAGGCAGGGGTTAGGGAATTAGGAAGTAAATAACGATAATAACGAACCCAACGAAATTAAAGAAAATAATGGATTAGATTTTGAATAATTTAGAAAGAGTCGTTTATTTTTTAGGGACGAGCAATCGCAGTATTGAGGAATTTTTAGGGATACTTAAAAAATACTCCATAAATTTAGTTGTGGATGTGCGCAGATTTCCTACCTCAAAGTTCGAACATTTTAAAAAAGAAAATTTAAAAGAAGCTCTTCTAAAAAATAATATAAAATACATTTATTTGGGAAAAGAATTAGGGGGATATCGCCCGCAAGGATATGAAGTTTACACAAACACAGCTGAATTTAAAAAAGCAATGGAATTTTTAAAGGAGTTATCTAAAGAAAATGCTCTATGTATTATCTGCGCGGAAAAAAATTCCCTTTCAATGCCATCGGAATTTTATTTCCAGAGAATTAGCAAAAGAAAAAGAGTTAAAAGTAATCCATATTTTGGAAAAAAGTAAAACTCTTCCATGCAACCCTCATACCTAAAAACTTATAAAGAATCCAAACTTGAAGAAAAGATAAAAATTTTAAAAGATAAACTTTCCTCCTGCGTACTCTGCCCGCGCAGATGCAAAGTCAATAGACTAAAGGGAGAGAAAGGATTCTGCGGAGCAAAAGACAAGTTGGTGGTTGCTTCAATTTTTCCGCACTTTGGGGAAGAATTCTGTCTGGTAGGCAAGTTTGGCTCTGGCACCATATTCTTCTCCCATTGCAATTTAAGATGTGTATTTTGCCAGAATTATGAGATTAGTCACTTAGGAGAAGGAGAGCAGACCAGCGCATACGAATTGGCAGATTATATGTTAAAGTTGCAAGCCTTATGTTGCCACAATATAAATTTAGTAACTCCCACGCATTTTATCCCCCAGATTTTAGAGTCATTAGAAATCGCTATAGAAAAAGGTTTAAATTTGCCTTTAGTTTATAACTGCGGAGGATACGAATCAGAAGAAGTAATTGAGATTTTAGAAGGGGTAATTGATATCTATATGCCGGATGCAAAATTTTCTTCTCCTTGGGTATCCCGGTTATTTTGCAATGCCGAAGATTATTTTGAAAACTTAAAGGGCGTTCTTAAAAAGATGCATCAACAGGTTGGCGATTTAAAGATAATAGATGGGATTGCCCAAAGAGGTTTGCTTGTCCGGCATCTTGTTATGCCTGATGATTTAGCCGGCAGTAAAGAAATTATGGAATTCATTGCCAAAGAAATCTCTCCGGATACTTATATTAATATTATGGCGCAGTACCGTCCTTGCGCAGAGGCATATAAATTTCCGCAGATTAACCGCTTGGTTACTATACAAGAATACCAGAATGTAAAAAAAATCGCTTCTTCTTTTGGTTTATATCGGTTCGATTAAATAATTATATACATATAAATTTTACTTGATTTTTATATTAAAAGATAGATAATAAAAAAAATTACAAATAATAGGGGGGGATAAAAATGAAAGAATTTAATTTAATGTGGTTGGCGCCATTAGGTGCGATTATGGCTTTAAGTTTTGCAACGTACCTAGCTTTAATTATTTTAAGGAAAGAGCGCGGTACCCAGAAGATGCAAGAAATTGCTAATGCGGTTAAAGAAGGTGCTCGAGCATATTTAAAGCAACAGTACTTGGTAGTTTCTATATTTTTTGTATTGATGTTTTTTATTTTGCTTATGTTAAGTATTAAGGGGTATCTAGTGATTTTTGTTCCTTTTGCTTTTTTAAGCGGTGGCTTCTTCTCTGGTTTGGCAGGTTATATTGGGATGTCGATGGCTACTTCTTCCAGCGACCGCACTACTCAAGCAGCGCGCACCAGTTTAAATAATGCGTTAAGGATTTCTTTTTCAGGCGGAGCGGTAATGGGATTAGTGGTCGTAGGTTTAGGGCTTTTAGATTTAAGCATCTGGTATTATTTGCTTAATTGGTATTACTCTACTCATCTTTTACCCACAGGGGTAGATAAAATAAGCGCTATTACTTCTACGATGCTTTGTTTTGGAATGGGTGCTAGTTCTCAAGCGTTATTTGCCAGAGTAGGTGGTGGGATTTTTACTAAAGCAGCTGATGTGGGTGCGGATCTAGTAGGCAAGGTAGAGGCAGGGATTCCTGAAGATGATCCAAGAAACCCTGCGGTGATCGCGGATAATGTGGGCGATAATGTAGGCGATGTTGCAGGGATGGGAGCGGATCTTTATGAATCTTATGTAGGCTCTATTGTGGCTACGATGGCATTGGCAGTGGCAGCAGGATTAGGGGTAAAAGGGGTTACTATTCCTTTGGTGATGGCTTCTGTAGGGGTAATGGCTTCTATTATTGGCACATTTTTTGTAAAAGCAGAAGAGAAGGCAGAACAGGCGGTTTTACTCAAGGCGTTACGTAAAGGAATTTATAGCAGTGCTTTTTTGATCGCGGCTTTTTCCTATGTGATTGTAAGATTAATATTAGGTAAAGAGTTTTTAGGCATTTATTGGTCGATTATCAGCGGTCTTGTAGCCGGGCTCCTGTTAGGTTTCTTTACAGAATTCTTTACTTCAGATAAATATCCGCCCACGCGTTTTGTGGCGCGTACTGCTTTAACCGGGCCTGCAACCGTGATTATCGGTGGTTTGTCGGTAGGGATGCTTTCTACGGCTATGCCGGTAATTTTAGTTACTGCGGCTATCCTGTTAAGTTTTTATCTTGCTGGCGGCAGCCATAATTTTAATTTAGGACTTTATGGAATAGGGATTTCAGCAGTGGGCATGCTTTCTACGCTGGGGATAACTTTAGCCACCGATGCATACGGACCAATTGCTGATAATGCGGGAGGCAATGCCCAGATGTCAAATTTAGAACCTCAGGTAAGAACACGAACTGATGCTTTGGACGCCTTAGGCAATACCACCGCAGCCACAGGCAAAGGTTTTGCGATTGGTTCTGCGGCTTTAACTGCTTTGGCTTTAATTGCTGCTTATAACGATAAAATTATCTCTTTAGGCAAATCATTAGATTTGAATTTTATGAACCCCCGGCTTATAGGCGGGATTTTTATTGGCGGAATGCTCCCTTTTTTATTCTGTGCTTTAACAATGGGAGCAGTAGGAAGAGCAGCAGGCAAGGTAGTAGAAGAGGTGCGCCGGCAATTCCGCCAGATCACAGGAATAATGGAAGGAAAGGCAAAAGCAGATTATGCGCGATGCGTAAAAATTGTTACCGCTGCTGCCCAGAAAGAGATGCTTATTCCTAGTTTATTAGCTTTAATTTCTCCTCTGTTAGTAGGTATCCTGATGGGTTTGGAAGCAGAAGTGGGTTTGCTTACCGGTGCATTGGTTTCAGGTTTTGTTTTAGCGATAATGATGGCAAATTCGGGTTGCGCTTGGGATAACGCCAAAAAGTATATTGAAGCGGGAAAATTAGGCGAAGGCAAAGGTTCATTAATTCATAAAGCGAGCATAGTCGGCGATACAGTAGGAGATCCTTTTAAAGACACCGCAGGACCATCGCTTAATATCTTAATTAAACTTATGTCAATGGTTTCTATTGTTTTCGCTTCTTTTATTATTGCTTACACTATTTTTAAATAATTGTTCCTTTGGCGAGATTTATAATTAAACATATATAACTGATATCAAGGATTTCTATCTTTATATTTTCGTGGTAAAATAATTTAGGTATGATAAGAAAAATTTGCTTTGTTTTTGGTTTATTATTTTTGTGTAATCTTCCTTTTATTTTTGCTCAAGGGAACAACGCTGGAAAAGAAAAATCGCCGAGACTTTTATTTTTTTATTCCCCTACCTGTCATGCCTGTCATAAGACCATTCAAGAGGTAATGCCGGAAATCGAAAAAGAATATTCCGGTAAAATTACTATAGAGTATCTGGATATTTCCGATATTAACAATTATAATTTGATGCTTAAATTAAGAGAGGAGTATAACTGTCAAGAATCCGGTGTCCCGATGGTTTTTTTAGAGGAGAAAATTATTATCGGCTATCAACAGATAAAACAGAATTTAAAAGAACTTATCCAGCATACTCTAAACAATAAAAATAAAAAAAACACTCTGCCTATCCCTGAATCTAAAAAGAATACGGATCTAGTTTCGCGTTTCTCTTCTTTAGGTGCATTACCTATAATTGGCGCCGGGTTAATAGATGGGATAAATCCTTGCGCTTTTACCGTAATTGTTTTTTTTATCTCTTTTCTGACGCTTCAGGGCTATCGCAAAAAAGAATTGGAAATTGTGGGGGCATCTTTTATTTTGGCGGTATTTTTAACTTATGTATTAATAGGATTAGGGCTCTTCCGTTTTCTTTATAATTTGCAACATTTTTATTTTATCTCTAAAGTTTTTTATTATTTAATTGCGCTTCTTTGTTTTGTTTTGTTTTTATTTTCCCTTTATGATTTATGGTTATTTAAAAAAACGTGCAAGGCCGAAGATATGACTTTAAAATTGCCTGTTTTTATAAAAAATCGCATTCATTCTATAATCGGATTATATTATCGTAGAAAACAGGAAGAAGGGGCAAGCCGTAGTGGCAGGCGAAAGATAATAGGCATATTAATCAGTGCTTTTGTTTGCGGTTTTTTGGTGTCTTTGTTAGAAGCAGTTTGCACGGGGCAGCTATATGTGCCTACCATTGCTTTTATGTTGAAACATCCCCAATTAAAAATAAAGGCCTTGTTATATATTTTGCTTTATAATGTTATGTTTGTGGTGCCTTTATTTCTTGTGCTTTTATTTGCCCTTTGGGGGGTTACTTCTGTGGGTTTTAGCAATTTTTTAAAAAAGCATCTGGTCTTGGTTAAATCCATAATGGCGGCGCTTTTCCTTCTTTTTGGGGTGATAATAGTTTTTTCCGCTTGAATTAGCAAGATAATTTATTTGCCTTTAGTTTAGTATAGATTAAAATAATTGCAAAATAAAGAGTTTCCTTTAATTTTGGCGATAATTTTTAAGGCAAGTATTTTTAAGGGAAAGATAAAGAAACTAACTTTGATAGAAAAAATACACAAAAAACAAAATAAGTTTATTTAATCTTTCTAAAATATTTAGATAATGTAAAATATCTTTCGCACTTTTATATTGCCAAATAAACAAAAAAGGCATATCCTCTTAGGTTGTTAAGCAAACTAACCGCTCCTATAGGATTATTAAATACATAGAGCTAAAACCTATCAAAGCATTACAATCCAAGAAGGAGTTTTAAATATGAAAGTGCGAAAAATTCTTGACACTACTGCCCAACATAAATAATTGACTATTGGTTTTTTAAGGGTATAATAGATTAAAATTTTTAAGGGAGCCAACTATTTAAAATAAACCCGTTTTAATTATTAGGTATTAGATAGTAGTTAGGATTTATAGTTATTACCTTATAGCATTAAAAGGATAAAAAACAAAAATAAC